>Ga0209062_1000359_pt1 | contig 155412 bp, 128 predicted proteins | sample Coa_R2_2_FD_187158 | JGI IMG/M metagenome (GOLD analysis project Ga0209062, IMG submission 187158) | Surface soil microbial communities from Centralia Pennsylvania, which are recovering from an underground coalmine fire - Coalmine... | ecosystem: Environmental > Terrestrial > Soil >...
AGATTCCAGGGATTTTTCCGGGGAAAAGAGGAGGCTTTTCAAGGCAGGTGTTTGCTTGGTGTTTGGACGGCAGAATCCAGGGAGAATTCCGGGGAAAATGTCGCATTTTCAAAGTGCCACTGTAGTGTGATCTATTTCCTCCTCCACAATAGGGAACACTTGGCTAAATGGCCGATGGAGCCCTTGAGGGTTTGAAACGCTAGCCAGTTAATGGTCAAGGCGGGTCATAGGCTAAAAAGCCGGGGGAGCCCGTTCGGGGTTGGCATCGGTGGACGGCCAATCGTGCCCCGAAAGCAGGGCAAGCGCCAGGCCCTCTCCCATTCCCCACGCCTCCCCTTGCCCCTACCGGTTCTTTCCATGATGATCTGTCCCGTTGCCTTCTTGCCCCACTGGACTATGTGATGGGACCGACACCCGTTTCCAAAAAAAATCCAAACGGGGATCGCAACGTTGGACCGGAGGCGGGTAGGGGCAAGGCGAGGGGATGTGGGGACGCGTGGGCCTGGCGCTTGCCCTGACAATTACCCACAAATCGGAGGGTGATTCGGTGAATCGTGCAGCCACGCCCAATGCAATGGCGGAGCTTTTTTCCAGCTCTGCCATGTCGGCCCACTCCTCAGGCGTTCCAAAAAAAGATGTGGATAATTGTCAGGCGCTTGCCCTGCCGTGGGGATGGCACGATGTTGGGGATAGGCGGCAATAAATTGGACGCGATCAATCTCGTCGCTACGACATTTTTACGCCTCTTCGGTTTATTTCAGGTGAAGCGCCAGGGAAAGGGTTCCCTCACCCACTTGCGAGTGATCGCAGTATCAGCAATGGGCAACCAGGGCATACAGCTCACGGGTCAGGCGAGCAGTTTCGGCCCAGGAGAAGTGGGCTGCTCTGACGCGACCATTACGGCTCATGCTGGCTTGTAGCGCCTTATCTTGCCAGACCGTCTGGATTGCTGTCGCAATTTCTGAGGCGCTCAGCGGATTGACCAATAGAGCTGCGTCGCCCGCGACTTCGGGCAGCGATGAGCTGTCAGAGGTGATGACGGGACAGCCGGCCAGCATCGCCTCCAGCACGGGGAGGCCGAAGCCCTCATAAAGCGAAGGGAACACCAGGCAGGTCGCCATTTGATAGAGGGCAATCAGCTCTTGATCCGAAACGTGACCGGGGAAGATGACTGTATCCTCCAGGACCTCCATATAGCGCAGGATATCCGCGCAATGCCATCCCTTGCGCCCCACAATGACCAGAGGGGGACAGGATGAGCCGAGCTGGTCGCGCAATTGTCTACAGGCATCCAGCAACGTCACAAGGTTCTTACGCGGCTCCAGGGTCGTTACCGCGAGCAAAAAGCGTTCTGGGAGCTGATACTTTGCGCGCACGCTATCGAGAAAGGGGACACTCTGCGCAACGGCGAACTCAGGGCGCGCGGCCTCTGGAATGATCGCGAGCTTATCAAGAAAGCGTTCACCCTGGAAGTGACCAATCTCCGCTTTAGCATGCCTGGACACCGTGATGACGCGTGTGCAGGTACGCAGCCCTCGCGCCAGCAGCGTCCTAAAGTACAATCGTCCATGCAGCGTCAAAGCCTGAGGGTAACGCCAGGGGCCGCAATCGTGCAGCGTCATCACTGTACGCGGGCCAAATGGCTGGATCAATGGCGGAGGAAATGCGGGATAGTGCATCACGTCCACCTGGAGACGGAGCAACGTGAGCGGGAACCAGCACTGCTTGAGCAGCAGCTCGTTGGTAGTGGGAGAGATCACAGCCGTAAAGGAATCGCGCAAGGGCAGGAAATCAGGGTGGATCTCGCGAGCGAAAAATAACACGTAGTGGGTAGATTGATCGCGTAGTTGTAGCAAAGCTTGAGCGAGTTCAGTAGCATAGCGAAAGATGCCGGTCGGTCGCCGCCAGACCGCCGTCAGATCGATCCCGACACACAATTGGTTCCCTGTCTCCATGAAACAACGCCTCCTACCACCATTGTAACTGACAAATAAAGTTCTGAAATCGCATGCCGATAGAACATAAAGAAATAATGCTCTTATCATCTCAGCTTTTATGGATAAGTATGCTAAATAGAGAGAAGGATAGAGAAGGTTCTCAAGCTTTGTAAAGAGGTTTTTCGTGAGGAGAGAAGATGAGTGACTATACCAGGAGCGCCGACCGCTCCCCGAAGCTGGTCCCATATAAGATATTTTTGCTGCGTTGGGGATGGTTTATCGCGCTGGCAATGCTGGTCACAACCGTAACCACCGCTTTTGTGCCGGACGCGCAATATCCTCCAACCTATCAAGCCATGCTCTTGATCCAATCGCCTCGCCCAGGCAACTTTAGCCTTCCTACAACAGCATCTCAAGGGGCGACCGGTATCTTTTATACAAACTATTTTGTAAGCGCGGCCACCTTGAGCCTGGTATTACCTAAATATAAGGATCTGCAATTAAGCGATTTGCAATCGATGGTAAGCGTTGTTCCGGTAGTTGGCACAAATGTGGTTCAGTTGTTCGCCGATGGCAACACGCCCCAGGAGGCGATCCAGTTGGTCAATGACGTTTATAGCGCAGGCACAAAACAAGTCAGCGAGCGGCGTTTCAAACTTGACCAGGAACTTATTGATAATCTGAATAGAGAGCTTACCCAGGCCAAACAGGATGCCGCCGACTCTTTCGGCACGCTACAGAGCCTGATAGCGGCCAATCAGGTCTCGTCCTTCGCCTATGCCCAGATCAATAGTCAGTATAAAGAGCAGCTTCAGCGCATCGACAGCATCAACAAGCTGCTCTTGACGCTACAGCAGCAGATCGCGGGCAGAAACAATGGCATTCTCCAGGTTATAGGGAATGCTCCCCAGGTCATCACCATTCCGAGCAATCCAGCTACCAAAGGCCAGCGCCTTGCCCTCTCTCCTCTGATAGGACTGATTATGGCATTAGGAGGCATCTTGCTCGCCAATACCTTCTCAAACAGGCTCCCGCTACGGAAAAAAAAGCAAGAGGCGGTACAGACAAAGATTGCTGCCGTTATTCCACCTCTGCCTTCACGAGCTGACCGTGTGGAGGCGCTCCGGCAAGTCTCGCCCTGTCTCGCTCTCTTCCGCCATTTGCACTATCGGGCCAGCGAGCAGATGCAGGAACTTCATATCATTACCGTCACCGGACCGGAAGAGCGAGATGGGAAAAGTACCGTGGCGAGCGGGCTCGCGCTTACAGCGGCCCAGAGCGGCGTGCGCACATTGCTGGTTGACGCCAATCCGCAGCATCCCGTACTTCACGATTGGTTCAACCTTCCTAATGAAGTGGGGACCCTGGATAGAGTGCATGCCTGCGCCGCCGGAGCAACCGTCGCCCTGTTCGATCAGCAGACCATTGAGCAAAACCTCAGCCTCTTGCCTATTGGCGGTCAGCCGCTCTCAGCGGACGTACTCGCAGATCCGTTGCGTCTCAACGGGTTACGTCCCTTGATAGGCTTGCTGCGCCAACAGGCTGAGCTGATTATCTTCGATGCCTCCGCCCTGCTTGATGACGCCGGGGCAACCAACCTGGCGCAGTTATCCGATATCACCTTGCTGGTGGTCGATGCTCAGAGAAGCTCGCGTACCAGCGTGGCAGAAGCAGAACACCTGCTGGCAACCACAGGCATAGCATCAACCATTGTCATCAACCGGGCAAGGCCAGAAATAGTCGAGTAAGTTCGGGGGAAAGAGATGAAAAGCGCACTATATCGATCCAAAGAACCTTTATCCTCTTCACAGAGAGCCATCGTCTTGCCGCCAGCCGCAATGACCACAACTATCATTGTCTATCTGCTGCTCTCGATAGGGCTGGCGGTCCTGATGGGAGTACCCTCTCTGCTTCCTATTGCAGGGCTGGTTGGCGCTATCGCCATTAATCTGATAGTGCTGCTATTTGTGCGCTCGGAGGCGGCGCTCCCATTATACTTGCTTGTGGCAGGGCCAAGCGTCGCGCTTTCGCTCAGCAGCTCGGGCATTTTATCGCGCCTGTATCTCGGCAACCTGATGTTCTTCCTGCTGACCGTCATCTGGCTCATCGGCAAGCTGCTGAGCCAGCGTAAAGCGGGGCGCTGGCTGCTCACTCCTACTCTTCTGCTCCCCTTGCTGAGCATCATCATTGTTGGCGTGATTTCTATCATCCTCTCTCACCTGTTTCCAGACCCCAATGTGACCTACTCGTTTCCGCATTCCACCACTGCGTTATGGGTGGTGAACGCCGCAGAAATCATGATCCTTATCGGCCTGCCGCTCTTCCTGGTGGTGGTGCCGGGGGTGGTTCACACAACGCGGCATGTTCGCTGGGTGCTGGTAGCGTACATGATCGTCGGCTCGCTGTATGCGTTGGGAACCATTTTTGCCGCGCCGCTGGGCCTCTACTCTAAAGAGGTGATTCTGGGAGTGCGGCGGCCACAGGTTTTTGGCGAGGTCTCCAGCGGATTGGGCACGATGCTGGTACTGTTCGCTTGCATTGCGCTTTGCCGGGCATTCTATACCAGCACCAGGGGAGAGCGCATTACCTGGGGAGTGCTCACCGCCGTTTTTAGCCTCGGCGTCATTATGACCATCGGGCGTGAATCCTGGATCGCGCTTCTCCTCGCTTTTTTGACTATTGTTATTATCTATACCAAAAACTGGAAGCTTCCGCTCCTTGTCGTTATTCCCCTCATCCCCCTGGTACTTGTCTCTGGAGCCACCAATTTCTATGACCCTTCGCACGTCTACGGGGTTGATCGCCTGGTGATCTGGCAGGATGCCATCACTATCTGGCAACACAGCCCGATCATTGGCATTGGCGCAGGCAATTACCAGTTCTTTGACATCGCCTATGGCAAAGACGTTGTTGGTATTGCGCATAACCAGTACTTACAGGTGCTGGCAGAAATGGGGGTGTTTGGTTTTGTTTGCCTGCTCTGGATCATGGGAGCGACAGCCTGGATAAGCATCAGGAGTTTTAGACAGGCCAGGACAGCGCTGGGCAAATCGCTCGCGCTGGCCTACCTTGCTTACTTCGTTTCCATCATCTTTGGCGGCTTCTTCACCTCATCGTTTGTACCATCCGCCGCCGACGGAGGGGGCACCGCGGCTTTTGTCAGTGCCTCTTACCGCTGGCTTCTCCTGGGGCTGGTATTGAGCATCCCAGCGTGGGAAGGTGAGATAACAACCGGTGAGAACGCTAGCACCGCCAGGCCACGGCAAGCGCATCAATCCCTATTAGCAACCAGATAGAGCGTCATATAACCATTGCTCTAACAACAATGCAAGCTCTGATCACGCTTTGCCAAAAGCGTTAGAGCAACCATTACAAAACTTTTTTATTACCATTGTTATAGTAGTCGCACAGGAGTATTGTATGATAAAACCAGTGAAAGATGCGGCACAGTCTTCCGTCAGTTTCTATCGCACAATTACCAGCTCAATCAGACTGCTGCCAGATTTTATTATTATCGGCGCGCAACGAGGGGGAACAACGTCGCTTTATGCCTATCTCAGCCAGCACCCTCAGATTGCGCCGGCTGTCATCAAAGAGGTCCACTTTTTCGACAACAATTACGAGAGGGGAGTCGGCTGGTATCGCACGCAGTTTCCTTTTTTAATTGAAAAATCTATAGCTAAAAATATCGGTCAACAGAACTTTATTACAGGAGAGGCCAGCCCTTACTATCTGTTTCACCCACATGTACCCGAGCGAGCGGCAAAAGTTGTGCCAGGTGCAAAGCTCATTGTTTTACTGAGAAATCCGATTGATCGAGCCTATTCCCACTACTACCATGAAGTAGAGCTGGGCCATGAAAAACTCTCTTTTGAACAAGCTCTGGCTCAGGAAGAGGCGCGAACGTATGAAGAGTGCGCCCGCATCGTCGCAGATCCGCACTATCACAGCTACAATCACCAGCACTATACCTATCTATCAAGAGGCATCTACGCCAACCAATTACAACGCTGGCTTAACCTCTTTCCTAGAGAGCAGTTCCTGGTGATCAAAAGCGAAGATTTCTACGCCGATCCAGACGGCATATTTCAACAGACGTTGGAATTTCTGGATGTCAGGACGATGGGGCAAAGGCCCTCGCAGTCGTACAAACAGCATAATCACTCTACGTACAAGCAAGCGAAGATGGAACCCCATATCAGGAAACGCCTGATCGCCTATTTCGAGCCGCATAACGACCGCCTCTACAAACTGCTAGGGCGGGATTTCGGCTGGGAGCAATAACGTCTAGGAGGGGTAAAGAGAAAAGAGAGAGGCTCTCGCAAGCAGGATTCAATGGGTACGACGGTTAGGTACGAGAGCCTCTTCTATAAAAAGACGACCCGCCACAGGTGTTTTAGCGCAACAAAAGGATGCCAAAAGTAATAGAGCCAGAAAAGACGTAATGGAAGCCGCGAATGCTCCATATAGAGCCGCCCCAGATGGGTGGGGCTGGGAAAAATGGCTCGGAGCTCCGTCAGACCCAGGGATTTGAGATTGTCCACCATCAAATGCTGTAACAGCTTACGCCCGTTGACCATCGATGGACGCAGCACAGCAGAGGTATCGTCTCCTATCAAGCGTTTGACCAGCCATTGCACATAAGCCGGAGGAGCGAAACGCTCCAGATGGGCCTCCGACGGCAACGTGATCTTAAATAATTGCCGGCACCAGCCAAGCACATAATAGGTCGTTGCCAGCATCCCCTGGCGTCGTGCGAGACGATAGAGCCGTATCCAGTCAAGCTCAGAGCCATAAGCAAGCAACAACATGGCAACATCATAGAGCCAGATCAAGCGATCAAAAAAGTGCGAGCGATAATGCCAGCAGAGGAAGAGCAAGAGATCCTCCAGACCCATAGCCTGAATCTGGACGCCATGCAGCGTCACTGCTCTGGCCCGCCGCCACAGGCCGGGAACGTCAAACGTCACTCCCAGTTCATTAGCATGGGGGGCGGTATGCACCTCAAACACCACATAGCCATTCGCCACCTGTCTGGCATAGACAAAACCTGAGCGTTGCTGCGAGATCGCCTCGAAGCGATACTCCTGGTGATAGGTATAGCCAAGTTGTTCGAGGATCGTAGTTGTTGTATGCAGATCTTCGGGATGTACCATCAGATCGACATCATCAAAGTAGCGCAGATCTGGTTGTGGATAGCAGGTGAGCGCAATATCCGCTCCCTTCAACACCATCAGCGGAATCTTTGCGGCAGTAATGGCCTCAAAGACCCGTTGCTGCTCCAGACTAAACCAGAGACTGAGCAGGCACAGTTCCAGATAGCAAGCCTGGAGCTGCTCATAGCGTTCAGAGCCAATGCGTTCAATCAGGTTATCGGCAGGAATCTCTTGCAATAGCAGAGGTAAGCAGCCCTGCAAAAGGGAGGCCCCGGACCGCAGGCGCATCGTGCGCAGCGTACGATCCAGGTCCCCATAGCTGAATGTCAGTACTTGTTCTATGCCTGGAAGCTTCCTCGCGCCAGCGCGAGCCTCTCCAGGCGCTTCAGGCAACAATCTCATATCCAGCGTCCAAGCTTATTAACAATCAGGCCGGAGAGCTTCACGCCCGTAAGTGCCAGATCTTCCTTCGTATGCTCCACCTGTTTGATCGAATCTCTGGTGGCATCGACAACAACCAGCGTCTGATCGCTCATGGCGCTGAGCACATGGGCATCACCATGTTCCAGGGAAGGGCTATCAACGAGCACCAGGTCGCCGGGCCTGACCGCCCACTGTAACACGTCGCGCATCTCAGGCATGCTCAAGAGGTCGCCAGGATTCTCATCAGGTTCGCCAGCGGGGATCATATACAGGTTGGGAACCGCCGTCGGCTTCACAAACCTGTCCACCATCAGCGCATCTGCCAGATCAACAGCTCCAGGCTTCGCACCGGCAATAGTCACCCTGGCTTTACGCGCTTCCTCTAGCAACATCGCCAGGCCGGCCTCATTCGCCACATCCAGTTGTTCATGGAGCGTTGGACAATACAGATTCGCATCGACCAGCAAAACACGGCGCTGGCTCTGCGCCAGAAGGGCTCCGAGGTAGGCTATAATCGAACTGGTCCCGGCGCCCGCGCGAATACTGGTCAGGGTGATCAGACGGGCCTTCGCCTCCTCCGCCAGGAACAGCATGTCCGCCATCATCACGCGACAATCTTCGGCAAAAGCGGTCTGCTCTTCGCATAGCTCCAGCGGGGAAACAGGCGTGGCCCAGCGCAACGAGCCCACAACGGGTAGCGCCACTTTGCGCTGCAAGTCATAGGTCCCGTTAATACGGCCTGCGTTTTGCTCAAGCAAGGCAATTGCCACAACGCCAAGCAAGATCAGCAGCGCGATCATCACTGGAGTAAAAGGAATTTGTCCAAGAAACGACGATGGTTTGGTCGCTACCGTTGCCGATTGGGCAATCGAAAGAGGAGAGCTGAATAAAGCGGCCTCAGTGGTCAACGATTGCAGGTTAAGCACATCTGTATTCTGGAGATTCCTCTGTTGCTGAATCTGGCTATCCAACTGAGCAAGCACAATCGTGTTAGTCGGCGCCGTTGCAGCATATTGCTGATTTAGCCGATCAATCACTCTCTGCTCATCGGCAATATGACTGTTAGCGAGCTTGATGGATGCATCGTACTGAGACTTAATGTAGGCGTTTTGCTGACTCACAAGGGTACGCGCCAGGCCATTCGCAATATCCGCCGCCATGCGAGCATTGGGGAGAGTCACCTGGATCTGAAAGCTCTGTGAAGGCGCATCCGGCGTAATCACGATCTGCTTCGCAACAAACGTCTGACGGTCTATCCCCGGGTAATTCGCCAGCACGGTATCTAAAACAGGGTCGGAGGTCACCAGCGTGCTGTAAGCAGCAACGGGCTGAATGATCTGGGCCTGGGACGTGCGCGTCTGAGTGCTAAGCTGGACGACGGCTGTCGATTGATATGTCGGTGGGAGCAGAACCAGTAGCACTTTGCCCACGAGAAATCCTACAATTGCAGAGACCACCAGCAGCCACCACCAGCGTGCCAACCCTCTTACCAATAACTTTGCCGAAGTATCGACTTTTCTCATAAACATAACTCCTTTGTGACCACCCCGATAAGGCCGCTAAACCGCTAGAATCGGATCAAAGTTTAGCTACTTTAAGTATACTGGGAGGTCCACAAACTCACGTTTCCTTATAAGCTCGCTCAAATCATCATCGTTGTAGCATTCTCTATAGGCATTCCCTCCTCCGCCATATGCTGAGTCTGGAGGGTCTGGTGTATGCGCTGATACAGCTCGCCCAGCGTGGTGGTAGCAGCATCCCAGCTATAGTGCTGTTCCACATACTGCCGTCCTTCCGCTGCCAGTTGCCGGGCCAGGGATGGGTCTGCTAACAAGCGTAAGATCGCATCCGCATACGCTTGCGCCCCTTCGGCAATGAGCAGGTGGCGCTCATGCTGCACCTGCAGGGAACGGCAAGAGCCCGGTGTAGCAACGACCGGAGTGCCCATCGCCAGTGCCTCCAGGACCTTATTCTGTATGCCTGCTGCTACAAGCAGCGGAGCCAGCGCCACCGAAGCTCTACTAAGATATGGTCGGATATCCGGCACAAAACCTGTAACGGCAATGCGAGGATCGGCCCCCAGTGCGCGTACGGCCTGCGGCGGCTGATTGCCAACAATCGTCAACCGCACCTCGGGACGCACCTTCCAGATCAGAGGAAGCACCTCGCGACAGAAATTGAGCATCGCCTGCGCGTTGGGGTAATAGTCCATCTTGGCGCAAAATACTAACGAATCGCGCTCCCGTGAGACAGATGATGGAGCAAAATATGCAGTATCGACCCCATTGGGCACAACTCGAATATGCTCGCCATCCTCACCCAGCTTCAGCAGGCACTCACGATCATACGGGGAGGTAATCACTACCTGATCCATTACACGTAGAGACCGCTGTTCATAACGGCGCATCTTGCGTAGCTCGGTATAAACAAACGCTTTGTGCAGCGGATTGCTGGCTGAGCGCCACTGCTGCTCAAGATAGGAAGAAATACAATCGACCGCATCATAGAGCACCGGGACCCGTTCCCGCGCCAGCACAGCACGTAATGCAGGCATCACTTTGATCAACTCGCCGTGAACAACCTCAATTTTCCGCTTACGCATAACCCATAGCATCCGCTCAATAAAAGCTGGCGATTGATAGTAGGCCACGCGCAAGGGCAGCGCCGACGGGAGAGCACGCAGACAATTCGCATACGCCTGCCACTTGGGCAGACGTACAAGCTCGACGGAGGCGCAATATTGCGCCACCTGCCCCGCTAACTCCTCCTCATACCGGTCACAGACCAGCGAGACGAGCGATATTTCGTGGGAGGGGGCAAGAGATTGAATAAAGTGAAAGGGTCGCACACGAATTCGGGAAGGAACATAGGGTGTCACAAATAGCACACGCATAGCCGGTCCTTTCAATAATCAGGCATCCTGCCACGAGTGTTACGCTGTTCACAGCCCTGCTTTTCACGTTTAGCAACAATAATAACATAGTGAAAATGAATTTCAAACAAGCTTGTTGTTAAGAATATATAGATTTTTTGATTAATTGGTAGCTAATTAGTAATGAGCTTAGCCATTCTATATATATCATTATTTCATCAGAGTATCATATTAAAAGGTTTATATAGGAGATATATTGGTTCTATTAAATTAACATGTATCTTAACCAGAGTAGCAATGTTCTCAATATTATCTTAACTCGCTTGCTACCACCTGCCGGACTTCTAGCTGTTACACTGCGATTGTAACTGATGTAGTTACCGGCTAGCCAGTATTGAAAGACAGGTTTATGGAACGAATAGTTGAGATACCAACGAACCCGGAACAGCCGCGGGTTTCGCTAACGTTCGAGAAACCCAGTACTGAAATAGTGAATGAGCCGTCGTTACTTTACCATGTGGTTAAGCAACTGCTTGACATCGTTTTAGCGGCCACCGGCATAGTCGTGCTTATTCCGGTATTTCTGCTTGTTGCGCTCTGCATTAAATTGGATGATGGCGGAGACATATTTCACTTTCGGGAAATCATTGGCAGGAATGGGCGTCATTTCTACGCCTTCAAGTTCCGCACAATGGTGCCCAATGCAGATGAATACCTGGAACAGCACCCGGCGCTCAAGGAGAAGTACCGGCAGAACATGAAGTTAAGCGGAGACCCGCGCGTCACACGGTTGGGGAAGTTTCTCCGTAAAACCAGCATTGACGAGCTACCGCAGTTATTCAATGTTTTGCTGGGACAAATGTCTCTCGTAGGGCCGCGTATCATTCATCCAAGCGAGCTCCCTCGCTATGGGGAATGGGCTAAAAAGCGAATTTCGGTCAAACCCGGAATCACAGGTCTGTGGCAAATCAGCGGGAGGCAGCATATCTCGTATAGCGAGCGCGTCCTGCTTGATATGCAATATATTGACCACCGTTCACTGTTGATTGACCTCGCTATCCTGGTAAAGACGCTTAAAGTATTCGTCGTCCATACCGGGGCCTAGTGAATTAGTCGAAGGAGGAAACACTTTGAATACTCAGCAAACAGCTTATGAAGCACCGCGTCTGGAAGTCAAACAGCTTCGTGACATGCCCTCAGCTCTGGCGTGTTCGGGACACAACCACAGCAATGGCAACAACAATCACAACAACAACAATAACCATAATCACAACTAACTACTGCTACACGCACTCGTGTGACAGTTAACTGTTAGAAGAAGGAGGAAACATCTTGAACATTCAGCAAACAGCTTACGAAGCACCACGTCTGGAAGTCAAGCAACTTCGTGACCTGCCCTCGGCTCTGGCTCACTCTGGACAGAACCACAGCCATTGCAGCCATAACAACAATAACAACAACAATCACAATCATAACTAACTACTGCTACACGCATCCGTGTAACGGCTGTTTAGTCAAAGGGAGGAGGATTGGGAAGCCAGTTCTCCTCCCTGGCGTATTTTAGTTTTTATGAAGAGGTTGCGATGTCATTATCAACGAATGAACTGCCACGATCATCTATCGTCGCGCTCCTCTACATTCAGGCGTTACGCCAGGGGCTGGCACTCTGGTTTACCGTAGCCAGTGGGAGCATGAGGCCGTTACTGGCTATCGGCAACGAAATCTATATCGAACCGGCACAGGCCCACGAGTTGCGCATCGGCGAGATTGCCGCGTTTGAAACCCCTCAGGGGATTGTAGTTCATCGCATTGTGCGACGTCGCAAGAGTCAAACTACTATTCGATTATTACAAATGGCCGATATTGATTTATATCCGAGCTGGATCGAAGCACATGATGTCATTGGGCGTGTGACTGCCGTCAGGCGGGATAGCGCTTACATCGATTTACAGCATCCACTCGCCAGGCAGATGGGCGCCATCACCGCATATATACGCTACTGGCTGTTCCGCTACAAGCGTTACGAACAGCTCGGCTCAGTGCTTCATACCTGCGCGAGAGCGGTTGTTCATCTGCAAAACAGATGGATACGACGGTGCTGCGCATCATCTCTGATTGGTAATGAGTTGCTCATCAAGCATGAAACTTTTGAGCAGGAGAAACAATATGTTGCAACGGAATAAATCAGTTTTATGGCGGGAACTCGCAGGAGAAGCTGTTTTGCTCGATCCAGAGGCGGGTTGCTCTTATAACCTGAATAAAACGGGCACGCTGATATGGAAGCTGCTCGATGGACAACATAGCGTCCAGGATATTACCGCTACACTCAGCTCCACTTATGGGGCGGCATACGAACAGGTCGCTAAAGATGTCGAACGGGTGCTCGCCGACATGCGCGAGAACAATCTTTTAAGCGAGGCGCTCACTGCTATTCCATAAGCTCAGGATTATCATAATGCTAGATTATACATATTGTGCCAATACCATCCATCGGCCTGAACATGTATTGCATCATAACTTTTTTTTTCATGATATACGCATTAGCTGCCAGGTCAACCATCCGGCATTGCTCAGGGCGGTAGATGCGTTACTTGGCAGCAATCCTGCATGCGACCGTCCACGAGGAGAGGCCGATTACCATATTTATTGCACAGATGAGAAAGCGCCGTTTCCTGCGCCTTTGCCCCTCGCTCGTGCGCGCATGGGCAAAACGCAGCTCCTCACCGGCACATATTTGCACTATTACAGGGGCACTGAGGACCACAACGAATACCAGAGCTACACAGCGCAGCCCGGCGTCAACGCAGCGGCTCTCAGCGTTATTGATGTTGCCCGGCGCCAGGCGCTCACCCAGATTGCAGCGCCTGAGGATTACAATCCAGCATTCCTTTACCGTTATGTCTTGCTACTGGCATTGGGCAGGCTGGTCCATCCCTACGGATTTGAACCATGCCATGCCGCCGCCATCAGCGCGCCCTGGGACCATCAGCAGGGGGCGCTCATCGTTGGCACATCTGGTAGTGGCAAGACGACCCTGAGTCTTGGCTGCGCCATTGCCGGCTGTGGATTACTGGGCGATGATCTGGTGATGCTGCGCTACGAGCAAGCGGAAGAGACGATAAAAGCCTATAGCATTATGCCCGAAATCGCGGTCCGCTCAGGTTCGCTCGCTTTGTGGGAGGAGCTTTCTTTTTTGCAAGCATACCCGGCGGATGCGCGGGACAAACGATACTGTCGCATCGAGCGCATACGTCAGGGAGCTGCTTGCCCACAGGTTCCGCTGCGCGCTCTGGTCTTTCCCCGGCTTATTAGCGGGACGCAGAGCACTCTGATAGAGCTTAGCAAGGCGCAAACTCTACAGGCGCTGATCGAAGAGTGCGTCAGCAAGAGGAGCGTTTACCCGGAAGAGCATCAGCAACTCTTTTCCCTCCTGAGTATACTGACAGAGCAGGCTCCTGGTTACAGGCTCAACATTGCTCATGGCAGCACCAATGGGCCGGAGATGGTATGTTCTCTCTTTAAGAGGTAACGCGATGGCAAAGGCAGCACCAACGAATAGTCAGCCCGCACAGCGGCTGATCTATAGTGATCAAAGCAGCAACATCGATGCGCAAATTCTGGAGGAAAAGCTCAGAGCTGATGAGAAAAAGCTGCACTGGCGCGATTTGCAACAATTCGGCCAATTTATCACGCCGTTTAAATGGCGCATAGCCCTGGGGTTTGGCTTGACTGTTGCCCTGGGGCTCACAGCATTGCCACAGCCCTATATTTTCCGCCTGCTGCTTGATGAGGTTTTTCGCGAGCATGATCTCCCGCTGTTCTTTGTGCTGCTGGCAATCCTGCTTGGCGTACTCATTTTAGAGGAGGCTCTACGCTTTCTGACGCGCAACGTCATGGGCTCGGTCAGTCGTTCGGCCAATCTCGCCATCGTTTACCGCTTTTATCGCCATATGTTACGTCTGCCGCTCACATTCTACCAGAAACTCTCCAGCACGGGACAGGTTTTGAGCCGCCTTAATGAAGTTACCACAGTTCAACAGACGGTCATACAGGTGGTTATTGATGCAGCCGTCGCTGGTATCCTGGTCGTGATCTATACCGTTGTGCTTTTTCTGACGGAATGGCACCTCACCTTGCTCATAATAAGTATAGCTCCCTTCTATCTGGGGACAAACCTTTATTTTAACCGCAGGGTGCGCAAAATCAGTCGTCAGGTGCTGGAGAGCTACGCTGTCATGAATGGCGCGATGTACGAAGGATTGACCGGGCTGAAAACCGTCAAGGCGCTGGCGGCAGAGCATCGCTTCGGGCGCTTCATTAAAAAGCTCGTGATCCAGACCAACCGACTCTCATTCCAGCGCACCATTTTACTTTCCAGGACCAATTTTATTATTGGCATCATCCAGGCAATTGCCACCCTGATCATGCTCAGCGCCGGTGGCTATCTCGTCCTCAGCAATGTCATCACTGCCGGCCAACTGGCAGCGTTTATACTCATCCTGCGCGAACTCATCGGTCCGGTCTCCGCTCTCAACAGCATCAATCAGCAGATCCAGACAGCGGCGGTCGCCATCGACAGGCTGTTTGAGATTCTCGATCAGCCGGAAGAGAGCGGCGCGGAGCAGGGAATTGAGCTGAGGAGAATTCAGGGACATATCATCATGAACAATGTGCATTTCTCGTATGTTCCTGGGATCGAAGTCTTGCGCAACATCACTTTAGATGTCCCTTCAGGCACTACCATCGCGCTGGTCGGACGAAGTGGAGCAGGCAAAACAACCATTGCCAACCTGCTGATGCGTTTCTACCTGCCCAATCAGGGGACCATCAGCATTGATGGCTATGATCTGCGCGACCTCAAAATCGAGGCCCTACGTCGTCAATTCGGCGTTATCTTGCAGGACGATGCGCTCTTTAGCGGTACGATTGAAGAAAATCTGACCTTTGGCTTACAGCGCAAAGTATCCTATCCAGAAATGGAAGAGGCCGCGCGCAACGCCAATATCCTCAATTTCATCAAGCAGCAACCGCTTGGTTTTAAAACTGTGTTAAGGGAGCGTGGGCAAAGTCTCTCCAATGGGCAGCGCCAGCGCCTCACTATTGCTCGCATGTTCCTGCGCCAGCCGCGCATATTAATCATGGATGAGCCATCGTCCGCGCTCGACAACGAATCGGAGGCGCTGATCCAGCAGGCGCTGAAGCGGCTCACCAGGGGACGTACTACCTTTATCATCGCTCACCGCCTCAGCACCATTCGCGACGCCGACCGGATCGTCATTATCGACAATGGGCAAATTGCTGAACAGGGGACGCATGATGAGCTGTTGGCTAATCGCGGGGCCTACTGGCAGCTCTACAACAGCTACGGTCGCGTCTAACACATTTCCGCCTGACATCTTCGGGTGTGATGCTTATACTCCCCTTCAAAGGATATGCCGAGAGCCGATAGTTCTCTCGACCCGCCAAAGGGATTGAAACTAGCCACGTTCCTTTGCTTGCATCAACAATGCGCGCACCTGGAGCGCATTCAGGCCGGTATCCGGCGTGAGCCAGAGACGGTAGGCTGGAGCCTGTAGTGCCAGTTCGTTGAAGAGCGCAAAGATTTTATCCACGGGACGACCTTGAGCCTCCTGCTGCGAGATATATTCCTGGAGCAGCAGCGAGACCACCTGCGATGGCGGAAGCTGCTCAGCTCGGAAAGCGGCGGCACGAGCCTCGGCATGGATGAAGAGAAGCAGAGCGACGGGAGCGGCATCAATGACCTGCTGGCGAAAATGCTGCTGTGCATAGACATAACGCTTTTCGCGCACATCTGCTGTCAGGCCACGCATAAATTCATGCTGGCCCAATAGATCGACGGTGCCACTACGTACGCCAATATCTTCGGGGAAAGCGTAGACACGAATCAGCCCATCATCTTCTGCCAGGAAAAGCACATCGTCCGCCAGATACTGCATACCGAGATGCAAGCAAGCAAGCACAAGTGTCGTCTTGCCACTGGTAGGAGAGCCAACCAGCATAGCCGCAGTTCCATCCTGAGCAACCGCCCCGGCATGCACCGCTTCATACCCGCTGTAAGAGATCATTGCCCCCAGCACCATGTAGAAAACGAAGCGCATCAAAAACCAGGGAGCACACTGAGACACATCTTCTATATAGACAGTACCATAAAGGTCTTCCTTATTCAGGAGTGAATATACGCGGCTTGTCACGCCAGGATAGGCTTGATATTCGCGAAAACGCCACTGCTCTGTTTGCCAGCGAGCCCGTTTTGGTCCCGTTACCCCCCCGATCTCATCCCAGACGCTCTCTTCCGGTCGCGGTGGGACCACCGCGGGAGGAAACGACTCAGCGGCGCCGGTTTCAAAGAGATAGCAGGTTAGCGCCACAGATCGATATGCGCGCTGACCCACCTGCCGGAGTACACGCTCGGGTATGCTAACAGGCAGTCGTACCGCCTCCTCATAGGTATATTCGGCTAAAATTTCAGCATAGTAGAGATAGGACCGGACATGATCGGCAACAACGGGATGATTTGTTACCACTCGCACGATGCGATGGTGCAACAGGTACCATTGCTCATAAAGCGGACCTGCAACCCGTTGTAGATATGGTTGCGTTCTTTGTCGCTCAGCAGTATACATGGGCCGAGTACCCCCTGACGTAACTTAGTGACATTTACTTTCAGTGTACAGGAAGAATAAAAGGATTATTGATGCACAATCACAAATTATGCCGGTAATGTCCCCGTGGCAACTATTGCCCCGGGGCGACGAGATTGATCGCGTCCGCTTTAACGCCTGTACTGCCCAAAAGATCTGCCCCTTCATCTGTCAGAACTGGCGCTTGCGAGAGGGGAATCCTGGGCGGTAGAATGAGCGAGAGGAGGATTTGATATGAGCATTCAATCGATTAATCCAGCCACCGGGGAGGTTCTTGAGACTTTTGAACTCTTTAACCAGACCCAGATCAATAACGCGCTTGAACAGGTGTATCAGGCCCGACTGAGTTGGCGCAAGACCAGCTTCGCGGAACGGAGCGCGCTGCTGCATGGCATAGCTCGCTACCTGCGCGACCGCAAGGAAGAGTTGGCGCGTGCCGCCACGCTTGAAATGGGCAAGCCCATCGTGGAAGCGGAAGCTGAAATTGAAAAGTGTGCATGGAACTGCGATTTTTATGCTGCAAACGCGGAAAAGTTTCTCGCGGATGAACACGTCAAGACCAATGCGACCGAGAGCTACGTTGCGTTTCAGCCGCTAGGAGTGGTACTTGCGCTCATGCCCTGGAACTTCCCCTATTGGCAGGTATTTCGCTTCGCCGCGCCCGCCCTCATGGCCGGCAACGTTGCCATCCTCAAGCATGCCTCTAACGTCTCGCGCGTCGCTCTGGACATTGAGCGCATCTTCCGCGGCTGCGGCTTGCCGGAGGGAGCGTTTAGAACGGTCCTGGTGCCAGGCGCGCAGACGGCTCCGCTCATCGCCGATCCGCGCGTAGCCGCTGTGACGCTCACGGGAAGCGAGGAGGCAGGTATTTCAGTCGCAGGAAATAGTGGGCATCATTTGAAAAAGCATGTCCTGGAGCTTGGAGGCTCCGATGCATTTATCGTGCTGGAGGACGCCGATCTTGATGGAGCTGCGCAGATGGCGGTACGCGCCCGCTTCCAGAACACGGGACAGAGCTGCATTTGCGCCAAGCGTTTTATCGTCGTTGAGCCGGTAGCCGATGCTTTTGAGCAGAAATTCGTTGCAGAGACGGCGAAGTTGCGCATGGGTGACCCGCTTGACCGCGCGACCCAGATCGGGCCGATGGCGCGCAGCGATCTACGAGAAACGCTGCACCGGCAGGTCCAGGAGACCCTCCAACAGGGGGCGCGCCTCTTGCTGGGCGGCAAATTCGGGCCAGGGAAGGGCTACTACTACGAGCCAACAATCGTCGCCGATGTCACTCCTGAGATGCCGATGTTCCGCGAAGAAACCTTCGGCCCGGCAGCAGCTATCATTCGCGCGCGTGACACTGAGCACACCATCGAACTGGCGAACGACTCCAAATTCGGCCTGGGTGGCAATCTGTGGACGCGCAACATTGACCGCGCCCGTCAGATCGCCTGCCATCTGGAGAGCGGCAGCGTCTTCATAAACGGTATGACCGCTTCAGACCCGCGTCTACCATTTGGCGGCGTCAAACACAGCGGCTACGGACGCGAACTCTCCGCATTCGGCATTCGCGAGTTCGTCAACATCCAGACTATCTGGATCGGCCCCGCAGTCAGCGCACCAGTAACAACTACTACAGCCAGCGAATAACAATACAATCAAGTGCAAAGGGAAGGGATAGAGCCTCTGGTGAAGGAAATACCGTAGGTAATATGGTAGCCAAAGTGTGGGTAGCACTATAAGCTACTACCAAACAGGAGGGTGAGCCAATAAGGGCAGGGGCAAGCCCTGCCCCTGCCCTTCACAGAGGAATAACATCAATTCGCCGTCTTCCCCGCATCAACCTTTGGCAGCCCCACCAACCCTTTCAGTCGCATAAGCGGTCGTGCGAGCGTTGTCGATCTGACGAGCAGCAGACTCAACAGTACGAGCAGTAAAGTTGTGAACAGGCTTAATATGCTATAGGCCAGCCAGGGAGCAACGTGTAAGGTCCCCAATATGTACGGAGGGCTACCCAGTACAAGACCATAGTCCAGAAATCTACCGCTTAGCACGCCAGGGATCGCCAGTTGACCGCCTGGATAGGTGCTGGTAAGGGCGATCAGCGGGTTCCAGATAAACGTAATCTGGGGACGACTGGGATAGGCCATAAATAATCCGTTGAGCATATTGGCAATAATGGGAGATGTCATGACAGGCGCAAAGACCCAGAGCAGGCCGATTCCATACACGATAGCCGTAGAGGTCGCCGGACGCTTCACAATGATCGAGCAGAACACACCCAGCGCGCTCAAAATTAGCGCAGTCACAAGATAGATCCAGAAGGCCAGTAGTATCTGGACAGGCGAGATGCCACCGAAGAAGAAGACGAGGCTAAAGAGGGGCAGCGAGGCAACTATCAGCAACATAGCGTTTACCAGACCTGCGCATAGCTTGCCGGCAATCAGTGAAAAGGCTGAGAGGCGCGAGCACAGCAACACATCGAAGGTCTGTCGCTCCTTCTCGCCATTAATAGCAGTCGCGGTAAAAGAGGGGGTGACAAAGATTACCAGGAAAAGTTGCACCACCGAAAGCATATAGTAAAGGTTGCGCCCAACGCCGCTCAAATCATCGCCGCCATTATAAGCGCCGGAGTTGCTATAACCACTCAGCGTGACCCATCCCAGCAGGCTCATCGCCAGCAGATAGGCCACAATCACCCAGAAAGCACGTTCCCGCCGGAAACGCAGCCGCAGTTCCTTCGTGAGGAGAGCGTAAAACGTCATAGCTAGCGACTTCCTCCTATTCGGACGCTATTAAACTTTTAGCAAGACCCTCTCGCCATACATCGAATAGTACTGCTACAAAGATATCTTACAACAGTTCGCGAGAGAAAGTAAGGATAACAGAAATATTATGTTACCGTACCAGAACATAAAAAGTACTATAGTTAGGAAGGAATACAGCTACGCACAGGAAGGAAACGATGCATATGCCTAGAATATCTGAAGAACGATTACAACAACAGTGGTGGGCCTCTGGCGACACGCCGGTACGCACCGATTCACGCGTCGCCTATCTGGTAGATGGCCGCACTGCAATGCTTATGATGTGCCTCCATTTTATGAAAGCCAGCAAATACATTTATCTCGCTAACTGGGGCATTACGCCTGGCATGGAGCTTGTACGTGGATCAGATCGCGCGGCAGGACCAGACGGCAGCCCTGAACAGCAGGCACTGTTAGAGCATTTACGTGAAGAAGGGCTTTCGGAGGCTGATATCGCGTTCTGGCGTACCCATCCGCTCTCGGTACAGGCGGTGCTGGGATATGCAGTGAGCAAAGGAGTGGAGGTAAAAGTGTTGCTCTGGGCCTCGCCGGAGCTATTCTCGCACTATGATCCGCAGGCAGCTCGTGATCAGCTCACAAAAGCTGGCGTTACCTGTCTGCTCGATGATAGCTCGCATGGTATCCTCCATCACCCAGCCGAATCGCTACATCAGAAAATCTCAGTTGTGGATGGCACGCATGCCTTCGTGGGCGGCGTTGACCCGTTGATCGAGAAGGGAGGAGAGTTTGATCGCTGGGATACCCCCAAACACTTTTTCTCCTCCCTTTTGCGCCGCACGCATGATGGGCATAGCCCCCATCCCTGGCACGACGCGCACTCGCTGATCGAGGGACCGGCAGCAGGAGATGTAGAGCTGAATTTTCGCCAACGCTGGAATGATCTCGCCCAGCGCCGTGAGTTGAAGGCCGATCTCGTCGTGCCAGAGCATCCACTGGCCTCTCCATTACCATCGCCATCGATAGTGCAGGTTGCACGCACTATTCCACAGCACACATACAATTTCACGCCTCAGGGAGGCATTCAGGGCATAGCCCAGCTTTATGCCAATGCGCTGCATAATATCGAGCGCTTCGTCTACCTGGAGAATCAGTATCTCTGGCTGCGTGCCTTCACCGGACTCGATATTGCACTGGCGGGCTTTGATAGCCCGGATATGGAACTAAACCTGCGCGAATTGAGCACAGCCCTCAAGAAAGGCGCCTCTATGGCTATCATCCTGCCTGATCATCCCAACGTTGGGCGCGCCTTCACCGATGCAGCGCTGATGCGTCTGCGTACAGAAGCTCCGCAGGCGGTAGCAGAAGGACGGTTTCATGCATTCACCCTGGCAACCTGCACTGAGGAGAATGGCAAACAGCATCACCGGCCCATCTACGTGCATGCCAAAGTGGGCATTGTAGACGATATCTGGACGACCGTCGGCTCAGCCAATCTCAATAACCGTGGCATGCGCGACGACGCCGAGATGAACGTTGCTACGCTCGATCCCAACCTGGCGCATGGATTGCGCCTGATGCTGCAAGGCGAACACCTGGATCTGATTGCAGAGTACGACCTGTTCGCCGTGTCACGCCTGCTCGGTCAGCAGCGTCAATCGGCTCGGGAAAGAGATCAGGCGCTACGCATCCAGGCAATGCTGGAAGACAAGCTGGGAGATCCTATTGTCGCCATGCGTCTGATGCAGGAACGGGCCTGGGAGAACTTCCAGCGTTACAAAAACAATCAGCCCCTGATTGGTCATCTTCTCCCTTATCTAACGGGAGAGGAAGCTCAAAAACAAGGGCTGAACTTCCGCGAGGAGCACGGCTGGATCGAAGAGCCCTAGCACATTTCCGCTTGACATCTTCGCGTCCGGTACCTATACTCCTCCTCAGGGAAAGCGGCGGGAGCTCATGGCTCTCGACCCGCTTGAGGGGTACTGAAAGAAGTTAGATCAGTTCAAAGTAGCGGCGACGCTCCCAGTTGGTAACCGCTTTCTCATACTCACGCACTTCCCAGCGGCGGGTAGCTACAAAGTGTTCGACGAAATCGGCCCCGAGGTATTCGCGGGCGAATTCGCTGCGCTCCAGAATATCCGCCGCTGCCGTGAGGTTGCGGGCAAGCGAATGAACATTGCCTGATTCGATTGCCTGGGCGATGGTCGCGGCATTGTAAGCATTGCCATCCAATCGTGGAGGCAACTCTAGCTTGCGCTCGATCCCATACAGGCCACTGGCTAGCATAGCCGTGAAGACAAGATAGAAATTGGCATCAGCTCCTGGCACGCGATTCTCGATGCGGACAGACCGCCGCCCGTTGTTAATAACGCGAATAGCGCAAGTGCGGTTGTCCATGCCCCAGGTGGTATTGAGCGGAGCCCATGTTCCCTCAATATACCGTTTGTAAGAATTGATGACGGGAGCATACAGGGCCATCAGATCCGGCATTTTCTCCAGCACGCCCGCCAGAAAGTGACGCATGGTTGCCGACATATGGAACGGGTCATTTTCGTCCCAAAACACATTATGTTCCCGATTGCGATCCCACAGGCTCATATGCGAATGCCCGCTGCTGCCATCCTCCTGATCGTTCCACTTTGCCATAAAGGTCGCGGCAAAGCCCAGTTGGTAACAGATTTCCTTCACACCCGTTTTGAAAAGCATCGTACTATCAGCGGCTGCAAGGGCATCGGCATAGTGGATGTTCAACTCATACATCCCCGGTCCGTGCTCGCGATTATAGCCCTCAAGCTCCACCCCATAGTCGCGCATCATACGAGCAATCTGACCAACCAGGTGTTCGTCCGCGCTGGCCTGGCTGATCGCATAGCAGTTCATACCGGGATTGAGAGGAGTTAGATTGGGACCAAAATCTTTGTCACGCAGCGAGACCTGGTTTTCACGGAAGAGGCGGAGTTCCAGTTCAGCCGCCGCCATCGGTTCATAGCCAAGCGAACGAGCGCGCTCAACTTGCTGCTTGAGAAGGGAACGTGGAGCAATGCTGATCGACTCGCCCTGCTCGGTCCATAGATCGCAAATGCAGGAGGCAACACGACTTTCCCAGGGTACAAGTGCGAAGGTTGACAGATCGGGCTTCATCACAAAGTCAGCAAAGCCGCGCTCCCAGTTGCTAATTTTCAGGTTGGGCAGCACATTTTCCGCAATGTCCCAGCCAAAGAGGACATCACACTGGGCAAAACCATCGGAGAGCGAATCCTGGAAAAAGCGCGCCGCCACGCGCTTCCCCCGATAGACTCCCTCCATATCAGGAGCTCCGATTTTGATATATTCCACGTTCCCCTCATCGATGAGACGTTTCACAGCGGCGAGATTCATAAAACGACAATCCTTTCTCGATTGGAAAATATATATAGCGTCGTCATTAGGAGCGATACGCCAGCGGTCTGCTATCCAGATGGCCAACGCCGCTGTCGCGGCTAGCTTCCGCTCAGGCCATCTGCAATGAATGGCCTGCGATGTTCCAGAGAAGGAATCTGAGCTCTCACGCGATCAATCTGCTCCAGGTCGATCTCCGTCATAATCACCGTTGGCAGATCCTGCGCCTGCGCCAATACCAGCCCCCAGGGATCAATCACCATCGAGCGCCCAAAACATTGCCGGCCTGGTGGATAGGTTCCAACCTGGGCAGAAGCAACCACATAGCACAGATTCTCGATAGCGCGGGCGCGCAGCAGCACCTCCCAGTGATCGCGCCCGGTATGCAGCGTGAAGCCGGCGGGAACCAGCAAGATCTGCGCCCCCTGTAAAGCCAGCGAGCGGTATAATTCGGGGAAACGGAGATCATAGCAAACGGAGAGGCCAAAAGTAATACCGTCAACCTCGGCTGTCACCACTGCATCTCCAGGGACAATACGTTCCGATTCAAGGTGCTTTTCACCATTGGAAAGTACGACATCAAAGAGGTGGATCTTACGATAAACCGCCACAATGTCGCCATCGCGATTGATCAACACTGATGTATTCTGGAACTTGCCCACCTGCTGGGGGTGAGGCTCGACAATGCTACCACCATGCACAATCACTTTATGCTTACGAGCTTTCGCCTGTAACAATTCAATTGCGGGACCCGAGAGCGTTTGCGCCGCGCCATCAAAGCCCGCATAAGGCCCAAGATAGGTCCAATATTCCGGTAAGGAGACGAATTGCGCGCCCATCGCGGCTGCCCGGTCCAGAGCTTGTTCAACCGCGGCCATATTCTCGTCGGGATGATCACGCGTGTTGAGTTGAACAACAGCTATTTTTACATGCATGTGCAGGCTCCTCTCTTCAGCTACATAAGAGGTTATTCACTGAATGCAGGGTAGCATGAGGGGAGCGTTCCGTCAAGTCGCAAATGATTTGGATTACATATTTTTAACTGCAAAGCGAATAATAAATAAAAACTCTAGAAATATGTGCTGCACTGTGTTACACTGAGAAAGTCGGGATCGAGGTCGGTTCCGAGGGAAGTTCTGTGGGAAGGGATGAATAGGCAACATGGCGAAACAGTGGGACGATACGATGAAACGACTCATCAGCGCTCACCCCCAACATTTTGTCTCCTGGCTGCTCAAAGATGCGCGCTTTGTGCAGCTTCTACCTCAAGAGTTGAAAAACAAAACGCGCGAGGCCGATGTGATCTTCCAGGTACTGCTCAATGACGCGGAGATGCTGCTGCATCTCGAATTGCAGAGCCGCGATGACACCTCGATGGCCTTGCGTCTGCTGGAGTATAATGTCCTTGCGGTCAGGCAGTACCAGCGACCGGTCTTATCCTGCGTGCTATATTTGCGCAAAGGACCTGCGGTGGCCGAATCGCCCCTGGAATGGCAACTGCCAAACGGACAAACGGTACTCACCTTCACGTTTCTCGTCGTCAAAGTGTGGGAAGTGGCCGCAGAAGAGATCTTGCAAACAGGACTGGTGGGATTGCTGCCGTTGCTGCCGCTTACCCGAGATGGAGCACGGCACGAGGTCATCGAAGAGATGATCGAGCATATCGTTGCCGCCGAGCAGTTCCATCTGTTGACCTGGGGCGAGATCCTGGCGGGACTGGTTTTTAAAGAGGGTCATGATCAAGTGTGGTTGAAAGGCAGGTTTGCGATGCATAAAGATATCCTGGAGGAATCCTGGGTCTATCAGGAAATCATCCAAGAGGGCTTAGAAAAGGGCATGCAGAGAGGCATGCAGCAAGGGTTACAGCAAGGGTTGCAGCAAGGGTTGCAGCAAGGAGTGGAACAGGAACGTCAGAGGCAGCGGCAGGCACTGGTGTCAATCGTTGAGGGGGTTATTCAAGGGCGCTTCCCTGAATTGAGCGAGCTGGCGAAAGAACAGGCAGGCAAGGCTATCGAGCCAGCACAATTACAGGAGCTGCTGCTTAAAATCGGGCTGGCAAAGGAGACAGAAGAGGCTCGACAGGCGCTTATGGAGTTCAGCAATTCCTGAGTTTTTGAGCAAAAGGATGCAGGCGTATGACAATCAAACTTTATGGGACCGATTGGTGCAGTGATTGCAAGCGCAGCAAGAAGTTTCTGGGAGAGCAACGCGTCCACTACGATTTTATCAATATCGAAGAAGATACAGATGGGCAGGCTTACGTCCAGAAGCTCCAGAATGGCGGCATGACCATTCCCACGATTGTTTTTGATGATGGCTCCATCTTGATCGAACCATCCAATGCAGAGCTGGCGACAAAATTGGGGCTGGATACCAGAGCGAAGTGCGAGTTTTACGACTTGATCACCGTAGGCGGCGGCCCCACCGCGCTTACAGCAGCCATCTATGCCGCCCGCGATGGCTTCGATGTTCTGGTCATTGAGCGCGGCGGCCTCGGGGGACAATCCGGCATTACCGAACGGCTTGACAATTATCCAGGCTTTCCAGAAGGCGTTACCGGAGCAGAGTTCGCGGAACGCATTATTGAACAGGCCAAGCGTTTTGGTGTAGAACTGCTTTCTGCGCAGAATGTGACGCGGGTGGGCAATGATCTCGATGCCCACTTTGTCGAGACCGAAGCGGGACATAAATATCGCAGTAACGCAGTGTTGCTGGCTACTGGCTCAACGTATAAACGCCTGGACGTACCCGGCGAGAGCGAATTCATCGGCGCAGGCGTGCATTTCTGCGCAACCTGCGACGGCCCCTTCTACAAAGGCCGAGAGGTAGCCGTTATCGGTGGTGGCAATAGCGCAGTGGAGGAAGCTGCCTTCCTCACTCGTTTTAGCCCTAAGGTGACGATCCTCGCACGCGGCTCAGAACTCAAAGCCAATAAGATTGTCGCTGAAAAAGCCATGACCTCTCCTGAAATCGAGGTGCGCTTTCATACTGAGGTTATCGAGTTCAAGGGCGAACGCAATCACCTGACCACACTTGTCACCAGAAACTCACAAACCGGCGCAGTTCAAACGCTGAATGTTCCCGGAGCCTTTGTCTTTGTTGGACTTTCACCCAATAGCCGACCATTCACTGATGTGGTCAAAGTCGATAAACAGGGCTTTATTATGACTGGCATTGATTTCCAGACCAGCACGGAAGGCATTTTCGCGGCGGGCGATGTGCGCGCCGGCAGTACCAAACAACTGGTGAGCGCGGCAGGCGAAGGCGCGGCTGCTGCCCTGGCTATACGCGAGCATTTACGGGGCCATGATGCCCGCTCGATGGAGAAAGCCTTGACATAAAAAATAATGAGAGCATGGGAGCGAATGTCTCCTCCATGCTCTCACCCCTTCGGTATTTGCTGCATGTCGGGCGTTTCACAAATAGTAGCTTCTCAATTTATTTGAAAGCTACATTTCCCCCGCCGCTATCTGCCACACTTCCCCCTCCGTTGTCTGCTATCTGCGTATGCGAAGGAATTGCCGTATGATGCATATGAGTCTGAGCTACAGATACCTGTGCTATCCCCCATGCCAGACATAGAGCCGCTACCAGAAGCACTACAACCATTGCCTGTTTGACGCGTAGTGATAACTGTGCCCACTGAAATGCCATGGTAAATACCTCCTTAATCAAGACGAAAAGCCTTCTTCGTCTTCCATCTGTAAGTCACAAAGTACGCAGTATGACAAAATACTTATCTAAGTATTTTTAGATAAGTATGCCCTATTTTGCTGCGCACCTCCTTTTCCATCGCATCATAGAGTACGCCTGAAGTTGATCAATAGAATGGAGGATTTGCTACTTTTTGCTTTTTTTGAAGTCTTTCCTGCTATCTTATGCAAAACAAGATATTTTGTTTGCGTAAACAGTATAAACGATAGAAGTGATTATTGTCAAGTTTGTTTGCACACAAACCTGTGGCCGCATAAAAACACAGGACAGTATTCAAAGAGGATATACTTTTGGGTTGCTGCATCACCCAAAGGCATATCCTCTTTAGATGCTATTTAAGCAGCTTTACAAGAGGTGTTGAAGATCAATAGAGCCCCTGGCTCTTCAGGAAATTCGTCGCCACCTGCGTTATCGCTTGCGAGACTGGCATGCCCGTACTGTTTTTATCCGCGACTTCCTTTTGCAACTGAATACTGACATCGGTTGTGAGTTTAGGAGCAAGCGGATTCAGAATAGTTGCAATGTCGGGATATTTTGCCAGCACCTCGTTACGAACGATGGGGGCCGGGTTAAAGGCCGGGAAACCATTTTTATCGTCTTGCAGAAAGATAAAATTCTTCTGCGCCACTGTGCCATCGGTTGTATAGCAGACGTTTACCTGAGCCTTACCACTCGATACAGCCGTAAAGCCAAGAGCGTAGTCAATGGTTTCCGTCTGTTTAAAGCTCTTTGTATCAAAGTTGTAGGTTTTCTTCAGCCCGTCGATAAACGCTACGCCATCGCTGGGAGATGCAAGCGTCAGGTTCGCTACCTGGGGAGCCAACTGGGAGATTGTGGTAATGCCGAGACGCTGCGCTTCATCCTTCGAGGTACAGATCGCATAGCCATCATTGAGCGGCGCCGGATCTAGCCAGGTGATCTTGAACTGCTTATTAAAGCCATCCTTAACTGCCTGGTAATCTTTCTGCGGATCGTAGCTCGAAGGGATATTTAATGCATTGAGCCCTGTCGTGGTAAACTCAGGATAGAGATCAATGGCGTTGCTCTTGATGGCGTTGAGAATAAAGACGCTGTTCCCCAGAGCAGGTTTCTCGTTCACCGTATAGCCCGCTTTCTGCAACAGCAGGGTATACATTTTTGCGATCAACTGCGACTCTCTGTCCAGCTTACTGCCGACGGTAATTGTTCCTTTTGAACCGCCCGAGCCTGCCGGAGTACTGCCACAAGAGGCCAGGATGAGCAGCGGAATGAATAAACATAGAGCGAACAATTTCGCCTGTAATGAGCGCGTACGTATGGTCATTTGATCCTCCTAATGATGTACGTCGGGAAATTGACGGAACCGAGGCGCTAGGTAGCAGCCGCCTCTACTAGCTCCCGCGCACGCAGACCGGCAGGAGTGATAGCACGTTGTAGCCAGCTCATAAACACCTCGACCACTAATGCCAGCACCGCAACAGGAATTGCGCCTGCAAGAATTTCTGTATTGTTGAGCTTGAAGAGCCCATCAATAATGTATGCACCATAGCCACCCGCGCCGATAATAGCCGCCAGGGTTGCCGTCGCCACGATCTGCACCGCAGCAGTACGAACGCCGGCTGCCACTATCGGCAGGACAAGGGGAGCCTGAATGCGCATGATAATCTGCCATGTGGTCATTCCCATCCCTCTGGCAGCATCGATAGTTGCCGCATCTATACCACGGATGCCGGTATAGGTATTCAGCAATATCGGCGGGATTCCAAGTACGATCAGCGCCACGATGGTGGGAACAAAGCCGATGCCGAGATAGGGCAGTGCCGCAATCAGAAACGCGATCACGGGAATCGCTCGCATCAGGCCGCTCAGATTTACGGCAATAAACGCCAGCAGCGCGTTGCGCGAGACAGCTATGCCAAGCACGACGCCGATCACCATAGCCACAACGATAGAGAGGCCGCAAATCTGGAGATACTCAATCGTATGCCCTGTAAAGTCATTGCGTGGATCGGCGATAAACTGTAATACGTCGTTCAGCATCGTATACACCTCTCTTTCTCGTTACGCCAGCGAGATCGCACCGCGTCCTCGATTGAGCATCATCTGCACTCCCAACAGGAGCAGGTCCGCAACAATCGCGAAGAGCCCCATCAAGATCGCTCCGGCAACCACAGCATCATTATCACCATTGGTAATATTTTTGAAGATGAGATCGCCCAACCCTCCCTGTCCGGCCAGCGAGGCCAACGAAGCGATGCCAACCGTGGTGACGACCGCGATACGAATACCGGCGACTATGACCGGCATCGCCAGCGGCAGAGTGACACGCCCTAGCAATTGCCAGGAACTCATACCCATTGCCCGTCCCACTTCCAGCAGCAAGGGATCGATACTATGTATAGCCGCGACGGTATTACGGATCAGCACCAACTGCGTATAGATGACCAGCGGAATAATCACGGTCGCAGGACTCAGCCCCAGCCAGGGAACGGTAATAAGCACGCCAATAAGGGCAATACCTGGAATCGTATAGAGCAGACCAGCAACCGTAATAATGGGTAGATAAAAGCGGCGATAGCGCGCTGCGAATATTCCCAGGGGAATAGCGATAATCAGCGAGATCAGCATGGTGATGCCAACCAGGTAGAGGTGCTGCAATAGCAGATTTGGAATACTACCAGAGTCGGTCAGATCATAATTGAAAGGGCTGAGTAGATATCTCATGTAACCCCCTCAATGCTCGTAAATACACAACACATTAGATTTGCGCCTCCTCTTTGGCACTATTCTGCTTGTGATGCCGAATAATTTCACGATTGATGCTGGTGAGGGTAATATGTCCAAGATATTCCTGAGTATTTTCATCCTGAACTGCGAGGGCTGGAGCATTGGTTTCAAGAAGTTGTAACAGAGCAGAGAGCAGGGAAGAAGCGGACGAACATATTGGCACATCTCCCCAATGTGCTGAAGATACGGCCTCTGGCCGATTATCAAGGGCATCAGCAACCGGCAAATACTGTAACTGGCGCAAAATACTATCGGCCCCCACCAGCTTACTCACAAAGGCATTTGCAGGCCGGGCGAGCAGTTCTACCGGGGTACCAAGTTGCACGAGTTTGCCTTCGGCCAGGACGGCTATCTGGTCGCCAAGCTTGAACGCTTCCTCAATATCGTGCGAGACAAAGAGGATGGTTTTGCGTACATCATGTTGCACGCGCAACAACTCATCCTGCATGCGCGTTCGCGTAATAGCGTCGAGAGCGCCAAAGGGTTCGTCCATCAGTAGGATGGCGGGATCGGTCGCAAGCGCCCTCGCCAGACCAACGCGCTGTTGCTGGCCCCCGGAAAGTTGACGAGGATAGCGGTGGCGAAATTCATCAGGGGCCAGTCCCACCAGTTCCAGCAATTCGTTTACGCGAGTAGCCAGTCGCTGGCGAGACCAGCCACCGGCAATCTCCGCCGTTACGCGAATATTCTCGGCAATGGTCATATGGGGGAAAAGGCCGACCTGCTGGATCACATAGCCAATGCGACGGCGCAACTGGATCGGATCTTCTTCAAGGACATTCTTGCCGTCAATCATAATGGAGCCGGAGGTTGGCTCGATCAGGCGGTTGACCATGCGTAACAGCGTGGTCTTGCCTGAACCGGAGGTGCCAACCAGCATGCAGGTGCTCCCCTCAGGTACTTCAAAGCTCACTGCATCAACGGCAGGGATACTCGCACGCGCATATTTTTTAGTAATGTTATCGAATGCTATTTTTGCCATCCGCAATGCTTCCTCTCATTCCCAGATTCGGTTGTGCTTCGCATTATATAAGCATACTTTGAAAATGCAAAGATTTCTATATACTTTTCCATGAACACTATAAGTAAATAGTCACGTCCCAAGCCTTTATTACATTTACTATGCAATCAAAACTTCCATATTTTCTTTATCAAATAATTTATACATTTATAGATTTTACCCTAAAAGATCAATACATAATAAAAAGCCTGAGTTGTCTAACAGACAACTCAGGCTTTTTATTATGTATTGAGGTTATTGTGCAGTGATGGCAAGGTCCATGTCGGTTGGATCTACCAGTTCCTTCCTGCCCCTACAGACATTGCCATCCAGCTCTCTGGTTCGGTCGCCAGACATCCACATCTTTACCTCTCGACTGGCTTTAAAGATATCAAACCACCAAAGCGTACCGCCTCTCATAGTTACACAAAACAATGAGTCATACCCTTGCTAAAAAGTTAAAATGGCTGTATGCCAGTTTTGACTATGTTAATCAATGGCACGGTAGTATAAGGAGAGCAAGGCAAGAAGAAATTGTTCTAATGGCTTATGGCTATTCTATCTCTATTAATCTCTACGATGTCTGATCTGGCGTACAATAGCTGTTGTTAATATATAGAAGAAAATAAGGAAAATAAGGCTAGTGAGAAATAACACAGCCCGTATTGCTATGGAAAGCTTGTTGAGCGGATCAAAGTATTGCACGATACCTGTAATTGTCCCACTGACGGCGACAACAGCGATAATATTTAAAACGCTTTGTAGACGTTTTTCCTGCTGATATTTTGTCATCTCTTCGTCATAATCATAAAGGTCGCGGAACGATTGCAAACGCTTTTGGAGGCTTGCAATAAGATCATGGGTCAACCAGTTTTCATCAAGCCACTTCGACAACCAAATTTTTTCATAATCAAAATTAATTTTAAATATATCTATATTTTCAAGTATTTCTTCGATATGAAAATCCAGGGCATGGAGATTGTAGGAAAGTTGAAGTATTTCCTTGTCAGAATGCAGTCCTCGGGTGTCGATCATGGCGTTGCGCAAGCCACGATCCAGATCATAGAGAGTTTTCCAGAGATAGTTCCTTATTTCAAGCATATGTACATAAGAATAAATGGTTTGGATAGATAGTGATTTTTCACAGCAAATTATGGATCGTCCCCAGCCTAAATAAATGTAACGGTTGGGCTTAAGAGCCATATTCTCTACTTTTTTGCCTGTGACAGGCTGCATCAAGGGAATAAGCCATTGGGAAGCCGCATTATAATCCTCGCCATCGGGAACTTTAGCAATATAGACAAAGTGGGACCAATAAAGAAGCTTCCGTGAAATGGTGACAGGCATAAGATTTTTAAATGGTAATTTATAAATTGGGCATTGCGAATCTTTGACTGCCTGTCCAAATACCTGGATCATTGTTTGAAGTTCGGTTTCAACGAGGGGAGCTAGTTCCCCTAAAAGGCTGTGATTGGCTTGATGTAAGTCATCGGTTGTATATGGTTTACTCCAACTCAATGATACTTCCATACTGATAGTTCCCGCACTAAAGGTGTGAAAATAGACAATTGGGTCGGCCACGTTAACGACACAAGTTATACCACTCGGCAGAGGCATGCTAAAAGTACGTTTACTGAGTACTTTGGGACAGGATGCTTTAATGTAGCTCAGGTTAAAAATAGGAAAAAAATCGATGGGATCATCTTTGCCTCGCAGAGCCAGAGAATCCTCCTGACCCCAAATAGCATGAGGATATATTTTCTGCAAGAGAGCAAGTGTTTTACTGGAGTATTGAAAGTAATTCTCTGCACCTAGCATTGCTGTATCAATCACGATCCCTGTGTCAAATGTTGAAAAAATAAATGCGGAAATTTCCGGTCTCTCCTGCATCATGGAGTCCTTTCCCAATTAGCTAATGTCCTGGGTGAGCCTTTAAGGATCTAAAATCAGCACCTTGCCTGCTACGGTAGTTTGGGCATGAGATCCCGCTCATGAAATTATCGTATTTTGAGTGTATATCAGCGTAATTTTGTCAATCCAGCAAAAACATATGTTAGACGCTCTCTTTATTTTTTTGTTATAATAAAGGTTATGCTGAAGATACTGATAGAAGCGCACTCTTCGATGAAAATCTCAAATAAGATGATTTTCATTACTTGATGCGGTTTTATCAATATACTGAACAAAGAAGGATTTGTCAAGCATTTTGATCAAAACTGTTCTATCCTTTAAAATGCTATCCTTGAATCAAATGGGAAAAATCGAGTAACAAGGGTAGATATATACAGAGAAAGGCACTAGGAAAACCGAAGAAGTGTAGTTAGGTAAAAGCATTTTTGGCGGTAAAGAGGAGAAAAGAATGTCGTTAAAGCCCGAGCCTATCGGCCCTGTGCCAGAAGGAGCTATTATGGAAGATATCGTGGAAACAGGGCCATTAGCAAAAACTGATGCCTTACAAGGAGGGGAAAGCGAGGAAAGTAGTGAACATTTCTCTAGTGTAGCAGCTTTTTACGAAAGCATCGTGATGTACGAGTGGGAACGGCTGGATCGTTATATATTGGAATTTGCAGCGGTAAAGCACTATTTGAAGCGATTTTTGCCTCCACCTCCAGCTCGTGTTCTCGATATAGGTGGAGGACCGGGACGCTATGCTATCCTTCTCGCTCAACAGGAATATGAAGTAACGTTAATTGATTTGGCTCCAGCAAATATTGATTGGGCTAGCAAGCGGTTTGCTCAAGCTGGTCTCAAAGGAGATTTTCTTGTAGGAGATGCAAGAGATCTCAGTGAATTCGCCAACGGCTCCTTTGATGCGGCTTTGCTGCTTGGGCCTCTCTACCACCTGCCGTCTTTGTATAGTCGCTCGCGATGTATAGCTGAAATGCGACGTGTACTAAGAAAAGGAGGTATGGCTTTTTCAATGATGTTGACACGGGCAGCTACCTTCTATGAAGGATTTAATCGTTGGCCTGAGGGTATCTTTAATACCGATGGAGTACAAAAACTATTGAGAACTGGTAGAGATTTTAACTTTGAGAAAAATCCTGCCGATTTTGTTGATAACTCCAGTCTCTACTGTGCTACAGCTCATGAAGTACGTCCACTTCATGAACAGCACCATTTTGCGACTTGTGCTATTGCAGGTTGTGAAGGTATTTTGGGAGGGCGACGAGAACAACTTATGGCTCTAGAACCGGAAGTGCAAGATGCTTGGGTCAGACTCATGCTACAAATGTGTGAGGATGAGAGCATTTTAGGAGCAGCCGAGCGGATTTTGTATGTGGGTAAAGCTGTCTAGGATTCTGGTGAGGATCTCGATACTTTTAGCCAGTATCTTCAGCCCCATGTTTTATCTGTAACCATTTTGCCATAACTCCCGAGCATAAAAAGCCTGGGGTACTTGTAAGATACCTCAGGCTTTTTATATCTAGAGGTTACTGCACAGTAACGGTCAGGTTCATGTTTTGGTGAACCGTGCAGTAGACATGGAAGGTTCCCGCTGTATTGAACGGGCCGATGGGATGCTGATCGTTGCCCTGGAAGTTCACCTGGACAGTTGGCGCACCAGCTTCTTTGCGCGGCTCAGCGACCCCATTGACCCAGCTCCCATTTTGAATGATATGAACAACGGCAGCATCATCAACAAGGTTGACGCTCTCGCCTTTTTTGATGGTGATAGCGTTCTGCAAGAAGTTCGTATCGCCCATATGGACCGTGTTGTTACCGGCACCACCTCCCGTGCTACCACCGCTACCACCGCCACACGCTGCTATCAGTACAGCTACCAGGCTGAATACAGCAAAAACAGCCAGGATTTTTTTCACCATCTTCATAATTTTCCCCTTAATGCATTTCCACTTGATTTCTTAGGCTTCGATGTGTATGTTCTCTCCAAAGGCAGCAGGAAGCGCCGGTCACGCTCGACCAGCCTGAGGACACTGAATTGCTCTCATGTAAAAGCTACAGTTCACAGGCAGTTACCCGCCACCTCCTTTGAATATTATAGGTTGGCTGGTCTACCTGATATATTTGACCCCAACCTTACCTTCTCAATCCGGTAGATTCCTGATATTCAGACAGAGAAGTTCAGCAACCTGAGGTCAGCGAGGAACGTAATAGATAACATAATTCTGAAACTCCTCGCGTTGATAGCCCTGAGTCTGGTAGCGGGTCTGAAACTGCTCATCCATGATAACCCGTTGGGCGCTATCTTTAGGGAAGACATAAGCGGGGTTTTTGGTAGCTCTAACGGCTCTGCGATAGGGGAGATAGCGATCAAAGCCGGGTTTAAGATGCTCATCTAGCGAGCTACAGATAAGCTTCTCTTCACTCTGAAAAATCAGACGATTACAGGTCCAATACTCTGTATAGAACCGGGTCGCGCCAATAGCAAGTAAATGCTGGACCATATCATTCTGGGCCGTATAGAAGCTTTGCGCAGCAGGAATATCCTGGAACGTTCTGAACGTACCGATGCCGGACATGACCAATAGGAGTAAGAGCGCCCCTACCGATGCCCAGCGCGCCGAACGAGCTGCCAATGGTCGCCATTGCAATATTTTCTCCGGCCTCTGGATAGCGCACCACAACGGCCAGAGCACGGCAGGGAATGCAATCAAGAGGCAGGTCAGGTAACGGGACGTGGGAGCTGGAACCGTGGCAGGATTAGGACTGGTTACAAAAGCCAGAATGGTACCTGCGGCGCTTACCAGCAGCATCAAGCGGCAACAATCGCGGATCATTACTATCCGCTGCTCAACCGACGCTATCTGCCTCCAATGCCCCGTCTGGTTCCATGTTCGCCAGACTACGAGCGCAGCCGTTATTAGTGCAATGCTATAAATCACAAGGTAGCCTATGCCCCACGAAAACTGCGCAACGGCGCAGGCTGTCTGCTTACCACTCACCAGAGTAGTCACGTCCTGGATGCAGATCGGGTTGAAGTTTATCACGTCCGGGATGCTGATGCCAACCGTACCCAGAACTTGTTGCAGAAACGTATGCGGTTGAGCGCCATTTGCGAGATGTAAATTATAGAGCTCAACCAGCGAATTTTGATCAAAGGGAGCGGTAGCGTTGTAAATCACCAGCGGGAATGCTCCGATCATCATGCCAAGCATCAGACTGATGCCGGATTTCGACCATAATTCTTTGCGGCAGAAGAGAAATAGGAGCAGAAGAGCGGTTCCCACAACCGGCAAGATGATCATATCAACCCAGATGGCAACGCCAATTATTATCCCCAGCAGCCCATAGACCAGGCTGCGGCGCCAACTTGTACGTTGATGCTCTTCGATCAATGGAGCTGTCTGAACAAGCCATATCACTGACAAGCTGATGAAAGCGGCAAAAAAGATAATTTCTGGATATTCACCGACTGCTATGAGCTGACGAAAAATAGTCTCATTAGAGCCGACACACAGCAATAAGACAATAAAGAGGGCAAAGTTCTGACTGTAGAGTCTGCGCGTTAAATAGTACATACAGATCAGAAATAGCGGGTAAAATGGCAGTAATCCCAATCTTAAAACAAACACTGAAGGGCCAAATAGATGAAAGAGCGGTGCGGCAAGATACCCCTCAACCGGGCCTAGATAGGGCAGACCATAGAAGAAAATAGGCCATTCTCCATTATATGCAATGTGACGGGCAAGCACCCCCATATTCCCTTCGTCGCTATTGGTTGCAGGCCAGTTGAAATAAATGAGGATAAAGCGCAACAGAGTTGCGGCGATAATCAGAGCGAATACAAGAGTTCTGGAGTCAGGTACGAACAACTTTCTTCTTTTTGCCCACACTATCACTGCTAAAATGAACCTTTCCTTTTTCAATTCGCATCCAATTATAACATAGGCTGTCACTGCGTAGCCTCATCCATTTGCGAGCAGCCCGCATACAAATCATCATAATTTGGTCCAGCCTACCAGCTTGAGCTCGGTACCATCGCTAATATCTGCAAAAGGTACAGCGCCCCCCTGGCTCATTGAGCCACTATATAGACGGTAGGTCTTTGGTGCATCAAATGACTGTAAAGCAAAGTATGCGCCATCAAGCGAGACATTTGACCATACATACTGGGTAAATGGACATAAGGACTGATCGCCGGCTGTATCAGTGGTAAGCCGTCGCAGACCTGTACCATCGAGGTGAATGCTCCACAGGCCATTTTTAGCAGTATCGCCCGTCCCATTCTCCACCAGGAACAGGAGCGTGGTTGGGCTGATTGCCCGCACCATTGTAATGGCCAGGGTATTGCTGGTATAGATAGTTGTGGCCGGACCGCCCGCTATGGGCTGCATAGTAATAGAACTCGGGCCGGTGGAAGTTCCTTGTGAGGCACCGGTACAGGTGCTCAAAATCAGTTGTTTATTATCATAGCTGCTGTCGAAATCCGCACATCCCAGAGGAGAATGAAGCAGGATCTGTAGATCGCTCTCGTGCTGGTTTGCGCCTTTACTGGTATTAAGAATGTAGATATTCTGGGGCTGCGCACCTGGACCTGGCGCTACGGCGTACATGAAAAGGCTCTCGTCGTTAATCCAGACACGCGGAATAAAAGTCAAACCGGACTGAGGCACCAGCTCGGGCTGCACATTCCCCGTTGTCAAATTCATGAGGTACGTAATAGGACTGGCAGAACCGACCGCTACATTGAACACGGCCAGTTGCTGATTGTACGACCATTGCAGATGCGAGATGCCGCCGTTAGCAGGCGCACAGTACAACGTTTGCAATCCTTGCCCATCCACCCGCACCATACGCAGCTCGACCTGACCGGCGACAGTGGCGATAAAGAGCACCCAGCGTCCATCATCAGAAACCTGCGCCTCGCTAATGGTCGTGTTGAGCATTTTTTGAATCTCGACGCCACGCGTATTAACAGTAATATCGCGCCGTTTGACCGTTCCGGCGGCTGGCACGGTGGCGGTCGCTTTTTCATTGACAATATAGATGATATTCTGATTGCTGCCCAGCACCAGGGGAGCGGTGATCGCCGGTCGTGCCGCTCCCGAAGAGGGGCATGCTAGCTGCGTAGGAGGCACATTTTGCGTGGTAATAGTACCTGTTGGCACATTCGTTGGGCTGCTCTTCGTCGTAGTTCCTTTTGCAGGGGCGCTGGGCTGAGGGGTGCCCCCTCCTCCCAGGGGGATGTGCAACATGCCCTGTTGATAAAGAACCCCTCCCAGGCTCGTCGCCAGCACGAGGATCAGCAGGATGAGCACCGTTATTAATAGCTTACGAGAGCGTTGAGGAGCTTCTGGGAGCCTGACAGCCCGGTAATTCGGTACGTAAGGAGGCGATTGACGCACAGGAGAATAAGAATCTTTATCAGGCGCAACCTGAGTTCCGCCCGGAAAATCTGCCATTAGAGGGGAGTAAGGCAGCCTGGACTGCTGGGCCAGAACGTTGGGTGCATCCTGGATTCCTACTAATCCCGGATCGCTTGCCATCGCACTATACTGAGAAGCTTTGTCAAGAGAGGGTGCAAAATATTTTTCAGTCTCCTGCTCACCGGCTCTTACTAGTGCCGACAAGAAATCCCTGGGATGCTGGTAGCGTTTCGCTGGCTCTTTCGCCAAAGCGCGCATCACGACCTCCTCTAGCGCAGGTGAAATCGCGGGGTTAAGATCGCGCATCGGTCGTGGTTGCTCATAAAGATGCTTCATCAACACGCCAACATAGTTCTCAGCCGTGAAGAGGCGCGAGCCGGTGAGCATCTCATAAAGCACAACGCCTGTAGCATAGATGTCACTGGCCGGGATGGCTTGCCCGTTGATCTGCTCGGGAGCCATATAATCCGGGGTGCCAGAGAGAGACTGCCCCGTGATGCTCATCGGCTCCGTCTGAAAGTTAGATACGGTCTCACCCGACAGAACTTTTACCAGACCAAAATCGGAGAGGAGCAAGGTCCCATCAGCTTTGAAAAGCATGTTTCCCGGCTTGATATCGCGATGAATCAGGCCGTGATCATAGGCGTATTGGAGCGCATTCAGCACCTGGCTGATAAGTTGAATGGCCTCCGAAGTCGGGATCTTCCGCTGTTTGCGCATACGATCTCGTAGCGAGCCTCCCGCCATATGAGGCATGACAAGATAGGCGCTATCGCCTTCCTCGCCGTAATCATAAACAGGCAAAATATTGGGATGATCGAGCTGCGCCAGCACACGCGCCTCTCTCGCGAAACGATGGAGAAAGTCGCGCGTCTCACCATCGCGCGGTTGAAATACCTTCACAGCAACTTCACGCTGCAAATTGATATCTTGCGCGAGAAATACGGTGGATGAGCCTCCATATCCTAATGGGCGAATAATGCGATAATGCCCCAATACTTGTCCGGTCATCTCTTCTGGCCGCATTTTGCTCTCCCCCTAAAAAGTTTTTACTGCATTTTCCCTTGACACCTTCGGATTCGATGATATACTTCTCCTCAAGAGGGGCAGCGGGAGCTGGTGGCTATCACGACCCGCTTGAGGGTACTGAAATAATATATATACGCCAGAACCCTGATAATAAGCACCGCCTGTTAAACATGTCCTATTTTTCTACATAATCAGATAATACAGACGTTTTAGGCTCAGCTAGAATAACATAAAACTTGACTTTTTGTTAGTTGCGATGATCTATTACTATTTGTGACCTGTCCCTCTAAATGTGGTAGCATGGGATGCTATGGATAGACCTGAAAACTACTATGCTATTTTAGGCGTACCAATTGACGCCGATAGTGATATGCTCAAACGCGCTTATCGTCAACTGGCACGACGCTGCCATCCCGACCTCGCCGGACCCGAGGGCGCCATCGAGATGAAGCGCATTAATCGCGCCTACGCTGTGCTAAGCGATCCAGAGAAACGCCGCAGCTACGATACAGTGATAGGTGGCGTGATAGACCTGCGCAAAAAGGGATTCACCCGCCCACGCTCACATATGTTTGATCCTGCTGAACATGTGGAGTTTTCCGGCCTGAATATTTTCAGCACCAGGGGGCCATTTCAGGTCGGCCCATCGATCAATAGCGCCCTGGGCGTCATCTCAGCTTTGCACAGCGTTAAAACCGTACATGGCATGCTCGTGGCCGCCGGCTCGCTGGATGGCAAAGGAGCGATCTGGCAGGTGATTGATGACCAACCGACCATGGCCACCCACATTGTTGCCGATCCCGCGCTCACACTTGAATCACTACGTGAATTGCGCTTTTCCGACGCGGGCTCATTACTGGCTGGCTGGGGCAGACTCAACCTGCATGTCTGGGATACTTACAATGGCGCTTTGCTCTGGAGCTATAACCTGATTCAGCGCTCAGTCTCCGCACACTATTCGCTCGATATGACGTTGCAAGTCAAGCCCGAAGGCAAGCGCATAGTTTCTATGGCCTTACCTTACTTTACAGAAGATCCCCGCTCCCCTAGCGCCTGGGGAGTGCGAGGCACTGATGTTGTCAATCATGAAGTAGGCACGCCTCCAACCAGCCTGATTGATCCGCTTTCCTGTATAGAGGAAGGCATGGAGAATCGGCGTTTCTGGGCCATACGGATGCGCGCACTCTCTCAGGATAGACATACATTGGTAACGCTCTCCTGCGCCCAGGTGCCACACGAGCAGCAGCAGATGGGCATCGTACGATGCTGGGACCTTACTACAAAAGGTCGCTTTGGCGGTCCGGTGCGCCCTCAGGTTGCATCCTCCATCATCGTTGGACGCTGTGAGGATTGCACGCCGCCCTACACTATTACGCCCGATGCCCGCAAGATCGCCTTTGTCTATAAAGGCAATACCATCCGGCTCTGCGATACCGTCACCGGCGTCTATAGCGAATACGCCAGCGGCACAATGGGAGGAACGGCCAGGCTGGCACTCTCTCCCGATGGGCAATGGCTGGCGGTAGCGCGCGAAGATAGCGAAGTGAACGAGGGGGTCATCGACCTCTGGTCAGTCGATACGAACCAGGTCATACAAAAACTTTATCATCCCTGGCAGATCAGCGCGCTGCACTTTGCCGAAAAGCAGCTCGCCGTCGCGCTTACCGACGGCACGATCCACATCTGGCAGTAGTCTATTTTGTTTACTCAAATGTGAGGTTGCTATGACAGTGCGTATTCTTGTCACGCAGAAGATTCCCCAGGCTGCGTACCCGCCATTAGAAGAGATCGGCGAGGTCGAAGGCAATATGGAGGAGGGATTAGTCTGGTCGCCGGAAGAACTGCTCGCGCGCGGCCCAGGGCATGACTATATCTTTTGCTTGCTCACCGACACAATCGACGCCCGCTTCCTGGAACGCTGCGCTGCCAGTTCGCCACGCTTGAAGCTGGTTGCCAATATGGCGGTTGGCTTTAATAATATCGATGTTGCGACCGCGACTCGTCTTGGGATCGCAGTCACTAATACGCCAGGCGTGCTCACCGATACAACGGCGGACCTGGCATTTGGTCTGCTTATTGCGACGGCACGGCGCGTTGCTGAAGCGGAACGCTATGTGCGAGCAGGCAAATTTACGAACTGGGGACCCTTGCTCTTCTGCGGCGCTGAGGTTCACCATGCCACGCTCGGCCTCATTGGCGCTGGCCGCATCGGCAAGGTTATGGCAAAGCGTGCCAGCGGCTTCGAGATGCAGGTGTTGTATCACAACCGGCAGCGTCTCGCTCCAGAAGAAGAAGCCGCCTATCACCTGACGTATGTCTCTATGGACGAATTATTGCGCCAATCCGATTTCGTCAGCATTCACACGCCTTACACACCTGATACACACCATCTCATTGGCACCCGGGAGCTGGCATTGATGAAGCCAACCGCCATCCTGATTAATACCGCTCGCGGCCCGATTGTGGATGAGAAGGCCCTGGTGCAGGCATTGCAGACAAAAGAGATCGCAGGCGCTGGTCTGGACGTGTTCGAGCGCGAACCGGCAATCGAGCCGGAACTGCTCACAATGGAACAGGTCGTACTGCTACCCCATATTGGTAGCGCCTCGCTTAAAACGCGCACGCTGATGGCAACGATGGCAAGCGCAAATATCGTTGCCCACGCTCTAGGACAGCGCCCGCCCAACATCGTCAATCCAACTTACCCCGCATAAGCAATCTGAATAGTAAGCTAGAGAAAATTACAGATCCCAAAAAGGTTGACAATTTGTCAACTCTTCTCTATAGTTTCACCAAAGGGGATTGCATATGCCAAAAAACAGGCATATTGGGTAGTGGTAGTATGGCAAGGAGCAAGGTTTGATGGTCAGAAGTGGGACACTCTTAGAGAAAGAGCCCGGACTGAAAACAGTGTTTCAAGGAGAGGAACATCCCTACGTTTGCTGTGTCATCGCTGACACAGCCGATCCTGAGCGTCATTTTGAGTGCCGTGTATTAGACGAAACAGATATTCCGATCTCCGTTGGCGAGCCAATCAGGCTTGAAGTAATAAAAGTCGTTACTGAGCGCCATAGTGGTGTTGTACGCTTTGACTGTCGTTTGATCAAATCACCAGAATAACGGGGTGCTGCCATGCAATGTTCTCGATGCCTGACCGAACTTCCAGATGCGACCACCTATTGCTCCAATTGTGGCTCTTTCCTGCGGTCCGATCCAACAGGAGCATCAACAGTATTTTCTTACCTGCCCGCCGGGGCTCCTCCCTGGCCCACCACCGTCCCGCAAAACCTGAGAGGCGCTACCGGGCCAACCGTAGATGCCGCTGGAAGCAATCAAGCTATCAAAACAAAACGTTCCACGCGCAGCATCCTGCAAATCGTAGGAGTTCTCCTGCTTATACCGTTACTAGGAGTGGGCAGTACTCTGGGTATCCTCTTTACGCAAGGCCAATTATCCTTTGGCGGGGCGCAGACAAGCGCCAACCGGCAATCCGCGAGCAAGTTAAACTCCCCTTCCCCCACCCCTACTGCTACTCCTGCACAACAAACCAATGTTTTGCCCGCTCCGGCGCCTTTTAAAAAAACAGACAGTCAGGATGTAAATATCTCACTACAGTACCCGTCTGACTGGGTGGCGGAAGCCCCTCAGAAGTCAACGAATGTAACTTTTGTCGCTTTTCATCCATCAACATCACAACAGCAACTCAACATGGATTTCGTGGTTGGTCGCCTTACCGATTCCGGCTCTGCCCAGTTTCAGAGCGCCAATGATCTTAATTCAACCCGGCTTGGCAACCTGAGTAACACTCAAGGCATCAATAACTTGCGAGCCATTCCCACACCTACCCCTCAAATTATGGTCGGGGGAGCCCAATGGGCGCAGCAAGACGCGCTATTCACTGACAGCGCAGGCAACGATATCCATATCACAACGCTTTCAGTGCTACACAACAAGATCTATTACAACATCACTTTTCTCATGCCTGACGTCTATTACAACGAGGCTGTACAGAAGTACGCCCAGCCGATGCTCGACTCGGTACAGTTCCTTTCCTGAGGGCTATTAGCTAAAGGAAAAGAGGAACGCACCCTTTGCTGAAATGGGTGCGTTCCTCTTCTGTTCGCAATAGAGGACAAGACCCTAGTAATCAGGCATGGCAGGAGCTGCGGCTTTTTCCTTCTCAGGCACGTCGGTGATGAGCGCCTCAGTGGTAAGGATCATCGCGGCGATACTGGCGGCGTTCTGCAAAGCCGAGCGCGTTACTTTGGCAGGATCGGCGATGCCGGCATCGAACATGTCCACATATTGATCGGTAAGGACGTTATAGCCGATACGCATATCCTTCTTCTCTTGCTGAGCGCGACGAATGCCCTCAACCACGACCGAGCCATCGCGACCGCCGTTGATAGCGAGCTGGCGCACCGGCTCTTCCAGAGCGCGCCGTAGAATGGTGACGCCGGTTGCCGCATCGCCAGTGAGCTTGAGGTCGTTGAGCGCCTCAACGGCGTTTAACAGAGCCACACCGCCACCCGGAACCATGCCTTCTTCAACGCCCGCGCGGGTCGCGGAAAGCGCATCCTCTACACGCGTCTGACGATATTTCATTTCAACTTCGGTGCCCGCGCCGACCTTAATTACGGCGACTCCGCCGGATAATTTCGCCAGGCGCTCCTGGAGCTTTTCGCGGTCGTAGTCGCTGGTGGTCTCTTCGATCTGCGCTTTGATTTGACGAATGCGGCCCTGGATATCCGCCGGATCGCCGTGACCCTCGACGATGGTGGTGTCATCTTTGTGCGCAGTTACCATACGAGCAGACCCCAGGTCGGCCAGGGTGGTGCTATCCAGACGGCGGCCCATCTCTTCGCTGATCACCTGTCCGCCGGTCAGAATCGCGATATCACGCAGCATCTCTTTGCGCCGATCTCCAAAGCCGGGGGCCTTGACCGCCAGAACATTGAGGATGCCGCGCAGCTTGTTGACCACCAGGGTCGGCAGCGCATCGCCGTCCACGTCTTCCGCGATGATCACCATCTCACGACGGCCCTGCTGCACAGCCTTTTCGATCACAGGCAGGATATCCTGCACGGAGCTGATCTTTTTGTCGGTGATGAGGATGTACGGATTTTCGAGCGTGGCTTCCATCTTTTCGGCATTGGTCACGAAATAGGGGGAGATGTAGCCTTTGTCGATCTGCATACCTTCGACATACTCAACCTCGAAGTTGATGCCGCGTGACTCCTCGACGGTGATGACGCCATCCTTGCCCACGCGGTCCATCACCTCGGCGATCAGATTACCAATCTGCTCGTCGGCGGCAGAAATCGAGGCGATCTGGGCGATCTCCTTCTTGCCCTCAACGGGAACGGCCATTTTGCGAATATATTCGACGACGGCCTCGGTCCCCTTATCAATGCCAAATTTCAACTGCATGGGATTGGCCCCGGCGGCCAGATTCTTCAAGCCCTCGTTGACGATGGCTTGCGCCAGAACGGTGGCGGTGGTGGTGCCGTCGCCCGCGACATCATTGGTCTTGGTGGCAGCTTCTTTGAGCAGTTGCGCCCCCATGTTTTCGAATGGGTTCTCAAGCTGGATCTCTTTTGCAACCGTGACGCCGTCATGGGTCACGGTGGGAGCGCCAAACTTTTTATCCAGAGCGACGTTACGCCCTTTAGGGCCGAGGGTGGTCTTGACAGCCTCTGCCAGGATATCAATCCCCTTCTTCAGGGAACGACGAGCCTCGTCTTCAAATACAAGCTGTTTTGCCATGAAAAATAGTCCTTCCCTCTAAAATTAGCCAACCACGGCCAGAATATCACTCTCTTTGAGCACCAGGTACTCTTCGCCATCCAGTTTGAATTCGGTGCCACCATATTTGGCGAACAGCACACGATCTCCCTCGTTCACATCAATTGGGGAGCGCTCGCCATTCTCCAGGAGACGGCCACTGCCAACCGCAATCACAATGCCCTCCTGGGGCTTCTCTTTAGCGGTGTCGGGGATCACGATACCACTGCGGGTAACTTCCTCTTTAGGGGCAGGCTTCACGACCACTCGGTCGCCAACAGGACGAATCTTTGCCACGACGTGTAACATCCTTTCCTAACTAGCATATTCGAATAAGCGGGCGATGAAACAGCTATGTATGATTGCCCTCACCCCTGCTCAGCCTCTGCGTCATTCCGGGTGCCAGGACCATAATGGATGACGCCTGCGATAGTCACTGAGCGGTACAGGGAATAATCACAACTACAAGGGCCACCAGCAGCGCAACCGGCACAGCAATAAGTCTTCCCCTGCGCCATCGTCGGAGGCCAGAGGATATCAATATCGCAGTTCGCACAGCGTATTTGCTCGCGCTCCAATGATGAGTGCTGGGACTTTTCACTCCGGGCGCTCTGTGAACGATTGCTTTCCACGTACATGCCTTTTGCCTTTACCCCTGTCATAGCACACCGCACTCCGCCCACCATCCTCTAGTTGCTACTCTATATATCTATCTCCCAGTATGGCATAGTAATCGTTAGAACCACATAGGAGAAATGTTAGAGAAATGTTAGAAAAACGGATATGGTATAATATCCATGCTCGGGCCTGGCTCTGTTCTCCTCAAGCCAGACCTCACACTACGTCAAAGGATAACAGCATGGCTTATATCACGACCATTAATGACCAGACCTATACGATTGAGACCGACGAGAACGGTCAGCAGCGCAGCATTACCCTTGAGGAGCATGCTCACATCATCGATTGGAAGAAAATCGCTGCGCTGGCGGCAGACGCGAAAGGCAATATCAGCGCGGGCGGACTCTATAGTGTGCTCATCGGAGGCACTTCTTACGAAGTTTTTGCCCGCCGCATCACCAAAGCGGGCGAGAAAGATAGCCAGACGTACGAAATTCTTATCGGGGGACAACGCTTTGAAGTCAAGGTGGAAGATGAGCGCACGCGCAAGTTAGCGGGCTTGGCGCGCTCAGGCGCGCACTCCGGGGCGGCAACAGTGCAGGCTCCTATGCCTGGCCTGGTCGTCAGCACCCCTCTCGAAGCAGGCGTGCCGGTAAAGCAGGGGCAAACCGTGGTCGTGCTGGAAGCAATGAAGATGGAGAACGATCTGACCTCTCCTATCAATGGGACGCTCGTAGAAGTGCGCGTCCAAAAAGGCCAGACGGTTGACCAAGGTGAGGTTCTGGCCGTCATCGAAGGGGAGAGTTAGATGAATTGATGACCAGGCACGAAAGATTTTCGCGCTTGATCATCAATTTATCAAAGATCTTATGCTTCTGCTGCATCAGCCTTGACTTCGACGACATCCGTCACGACGGCAGGCTCTGCCATTGCTTCGTTAGATACGCTCACTGGCTCAGCATCACTTGCTGTAGTCGTTGGCTCTTCGGCGGCTGGCTTTGCTGCCGCCGGCTCTATCCCGTGCAGCACAGGATCATTGTACTGCGGCAGATTCATCTCCAGACGTATGGCTTTGATGGCCTGATATACAACTCCTGGCTTGAGCGCAAGCTCTTCCCCGATTTTCTTGTGAACACCGACCGGAGGCACAGGGAGCAGTGGCAGATAGGCAGCTTTGATTCTCTCCAGTTCTTCAGAGCTACCTTTATACGTTTGCAATTCCCACCAGCTTGGAATGCTCTGGCGAGCGCGCAATTCTTTAACGATCTTCTTGACCGCCTTTTTGGGAATACTCAGTTCTTTAGCGATCTGGGTGCGAATGCCGTCGAACTCAGCCGGAACCGCCAGTTCCAGATACCGTTCCTCTACCTGCTTGACCTGCTCCTCTGTTGGCATAAATGGCGGTGGCGGCGGCGTTTTCTCTCGTTTTGGCTTAGGCGGCGTTGGCGGTCTTGGCGTCTTTGCTCGCGGCTTCTGCGGACCCGGACGCCCTGGCCGCTCTGTCCTTACGGAACGACCGGGACCACCTTCAATCGGTTGGCGAATGCCCGGTCCACGCGCCCCAAAAGTCGTTCCAGGGAAGCTCGTATTGCCTGGGCGATAACCACCCGGCCCACGATCACGATTCGGGCCTTCACGATAGCCACCTGGACCACGCGGGCCTTCACGATAACCACCCGGACCGCGATTCCCTCCCTCACGATAGCCACCCGGGCCGCGCGGACCTTCACGATAATCGCCTGGTCCACGCTGCCCACCCGGTCCACTACGATAATCCCGTTGCGCCGGGGATGGCGGAAACTTGGGGCGAGCTGGGGGCGACTCGGGCTGTGCAATTTTTACATCTTCAAGCGTATCAAACCAGTGGCCGGTTCCGCTCTGAGCTGGCTTCGGTTTGGGAAGAGGAACAGATGGTCGCGGGCCGGTTGGCCCCTGGACGAATGGACCCGTTGACCGATTTGGCATAGGTGGCGCGTTCTTGGACGCCTGCTTCTCTCTTCTAGCTTTCTGCGCGCAGTCTGGGCAAGTCACTTCTTTAGCATTTGCCGACTGAAACCACTTGCCACAGGCGATACAACGCATCTTGATCTTACTCATGCGCGAACTCCCCTGTACCGTAATAACAATGCATATCTTATCAATCGTCGGAATGCACTCCCTATTCTAATGTCTTTCAGGCAGTTTGTCTACTGCTGTTTTTGGGGAGGATTAAGCTCAACTGCATATTCGCACAAAAACGTATTGCTGACATACTTGTGCTTGCATCGCCGGCTAATCTATTATATTACTTGCCTCGTATGGGACATCTTACGTTTGTATCCCTATCGATTGGAGGGTCAGCCATCATGCAAGGGGTCGCGGCGTCGCCGCTTACTGGCTGGGAAAACTTTTACGTCATCATCGGCTCTGCCGCCGCTGCGTTGACCGGATTGATGTTCGTGGTAATCACCTTGATCGCGAGTGTTCAGGCGCGAAGATCGAGCGGCGCGGTTGCAACCTTTAGCACGCCCAACGTTGTGCATTTTTGCGCCGCGCTCTTCCTCGCCACAACACTCAGCGCGCCGTGGCAGACGCTCTGGCAGCCTGGCCTGCTGCTTGGCCTCTGCGGCCTGTGGGGCATGACTTACACCGTTATTGTGATACGGCGGAGCCACCGCCAGACTGACTATAAACTGGTGCTGGAAGACTGGCTGGGGCATGTGATTTTTCCGCTCATCTCCTATACAATACTTGTCGTTGCGGCAATTCTGCTACCAGGCAATCCAAGGCCGACGCTATTCGGTATTGCCGCAGTGATGGTTCTGCTCCTGTTCATCGGCATTCACAATGCATGGGATACTGTTACTTACATTACCGTCGAGTACTCCCAGTCAGAGAATAAGCCTCAGGACTAAAATCGCCCCGTTTATGGGCACCGGGGAGAGCTCCAAAAACTGGCAGAGAGCCGCCTGGTATCATATAATCAGGGTACCAGCTATTCGCAAAGGCGTTTTGGCTGGAGGAAAAGCACCAGGAACAACACATAACGCAACGGGCCTGATGAGGCTGAGCTGTGTTACAAGGAAAGGATATATGCTATGTGTGGCATCGCCGGCTGGATCGATTGGGAAGAGGATCTCTCTCATCAGCGCCCAATGATTGAGCGCATGGCTCAGACGATGTGCTACCGCGGACCGGATGCTCAAGGAAGCTGGGTCTCGCCTCGCGCCGCGCTGGCGCACCATCGCCTCTTTGTCATTGATCCCCAGGGCGGCAAGCAGCCCATGATTTACCAGACGCAAGATCATACTTATGCGCTCACATATAATGGCGAAATCTATAATTTTCGTGAACTGCGCAGCGAGCTAGAGAGCCGCGGACACACCTTTCACACCCACTCTGATACCGAAGTCCTTTTGCATGCCTATCTTGAGTGGGGCCAGGAGTGTGTGCGCCGCTTCAACGGTATCTTCGCTTTTGGCCTGTGGGACGAGCAGAAACAACAATTGTTGCTGGCTCGCGATCACCTGGGCGTCAAGCCGCTTTTCTACGCGCAGCGCGGCAGCGCCCTGCTGTTTGGCTCCGAACTGAAAGTATTATTGGCTCACCCGAGCGTCAAGCCTGAAATTGATGCGGACGGCGTGGCCCAGGTCTTCGGCTTCAACTTCAGCCGCCCCCCTGGCTCAGGCGTCTATCGGAATGTCTATGAATTGCGCCCCGGTCACCTGGCGATCTATACTCGCGAACGCCTGCACGTCAGTCGCTACTGGCAATTGCACAGCGCGCCTCATCTTGATGACCTGGATACCACCACCGAAAAGCTGCGCGCGTTGCTCGAAGATATTGTCAAGCGCCAGTTAATCGCCGATGTCCCCATTTCCACAATGTTATCCGGTGGCCTGGATTCAAGCTCTTTGACGGCGCTGGCCGCCAGAGAATTCCAGCGCGAGGGCAAAACGCTCAACACGTATTCCATTGATTATGCTGAGAGCTCTGCACATTTTCAGGGCGATGTGATGCATCCCAGCCTGGATGCTCCCTGGGTGCAGCGCGTCGCCGAGCATATTCACAGCCAGCACCACACTATTACAGTGGACACACCCGAACTGATTGAGAATATGCTGCTGCCCATGCGGGCGCATGATTTGCCATCGGGCGGACAGATCGAAACCTCGCTCTATCTCCTCTGCAAGGCGATGAGGCAAGATTCAACCGTGGCGCTTTCCGGCGAATCCGCCGATGAAGTCTTCGGCGGCTACCCCTGGTTCCATAACGAAGATGCCATCAACGCGCCAACCTTCCCCTGGTTAGCCCTACTTGGGAGCATGGCCGGTAGAGAAACTGCTTTCGGCGCCCAGATGATGTCGGGCTGGCTGGCCCCCGAAGTGATGCAGCAGGCTCGCCCTTTCGAGCATATGCAGCAGCTTTATCAGCAAGCAATCGCAGAGGTGCCACGCCTGCCAGGCGAAGACTCGCACGCAGCGAAGATACGCGAAGTCTTCTATCTCAGCCTCACCTATTTTCTCTCCTACCTGCTCAATCGGAAAGATCGCATGAGCATGCTCGTCGGGTTCGAGGTGCGCGTTCCATTCTGCGACTACCGGCTGGTCGAATACGTCTGGAATATTCCCTGGGAGATGAAAACGGTCGGCAATATTGAAAAGGGCATTTTGCGGCGTGCTATGGAGGGGATCTTGCCACACGATGTCCTCTATCGCCGCAAGAGCGCGTATCCCACCTCGCAGAATCCCAGTTATACGCAGCAAGCGCGCGCCTGGGTGTTGCAAATTCTCAATGATGCCAATGCGCCCATCCTGCCGTTTCTCAACCTGCCCGTCGCCCGCTCTATCGCGGAAGGCAAAGTGGCTCTACCAGCTCAGGCGGCTGCATTTCTGTATGAGCGCATCATCCAGCTCAATGCCTGGCTGCAAGAGTATCACATCTCGGTCGTCTAATACCCCACTCTGCCAAACAGGCTTTGGGATGACTCACGCTTTGTCTTGTGAGTCATCCCACCATCAGAGAAACGCAATCGCTTTACGCTACACTACACTGCACGCCGCTCCATTGAGCGTGAACGCGGTTGGAGCAGAGTTCGTGCCGCTCCAGGTCGCCTGGAAAAAGGGCGGTACAGTCAGTGCGCTGCCAGCAGGGATGGAACCATTGGACGAGAGATTGGTCACCGTCACAACGTTGCCTGATTGTGAGAAATTCCCGCTAAAACCGTTGGTTATGGTTTGCCCATTCGCAAACGCGAATTGGACCGTCCAGCCAGTAATTGCCGTTGTGCCCGTATTCGTAATATGGATGGTAGCCTGGAACCCTGTCGTCCACTGACTGTCCACACTATAGTGGATCTGACACTTCGTCCCAACCGGCGTTGGAGTTGGGGTGGGGGTAGATGTTGGCGTCCGGGTCGGCGTTGGCGTCGGAGTAGCAGTCTGGGTTGGCATCGGCGTCGGCGTAGCCTTTCCATTTTTGGGATGGTTGATAAAGAAGGTGTACATCGCGTTGGTCGCGCTCGGCCCATTGGGATCGGTAAAGGAGCCGCTGCTATTGCCACCGGACCAGGCATGGCCCATGCCAGTCACCTTCCAGTACTCTTCAATTTCATTGCCATTGTTGTCATTCCAGGTCTGGACCGTGAAGGCGTGTCCCCCCGAGCCAGAGACCTGGCCGTTGGTGGTGGTCGTGGGACTGTTAAAGCTGGCGTTATAGCTGCCATTCGAGGCCAGGTGATCGGTCTGCATCCATTGCTGGACCACCTGATCGCCATTGAGGGGAGCGACTGTAGCATCGCTCGTGCCGTGAAAAACAATCGTCGGCACCACGCGGGCCACGTTCCCCATCGCGTTGAAAGCAGCCTGTCCCTGCTGGGTCGGATTTGGCCCGCCCTGGCTGAGAGCCAGTGTTCCGCTGGTCTGGTCCGTCCCGGCCTGATACTCCAACCCTGAATGGACGCCAATCGCGGCGAAAATATCAGGATAGGTCGCGCCCATAACGACCGCCATACATGCGCCCGCCGACATGCCGGCAACATACACGCGGTTGGGATCGATGGTCCACTGAGCGGTGTTCTGCTCGACGGCCTGCACAATACCGGCAATGATCGCCGGCTCGCCGCTGCCCCGCGCCTGGTCGGCGGTCAGGAACCAGTTCCAGCATTCGCTGGAGTTGGCACTGCTGGTTTGCTGCGGATAGACAACAATAAATTGCTTCTGATCCGCCAGCGCGTTCATCTGCGTACCGGTGGCAAAATCCGTGGGGTTCTGTGTACAGCCATGCAACATCACGATAAGCGGAGCGACGGTACTCACTTGATAGCCGACAGGAGTGTAAACAAAGTAGGGACGACTGCCAGCAGGACCATTGAAGGTGAATTGCTGGAACGTGCCGCCGCTGGCGTGAGTAGTGATGGGACGCGCTACAAAGACGAGGAAACTGCTTACAAGGGCAAACAGGCTTATCAGAATCAAAAGGAGTTTGACGCGACGTTGCATCATGGCGTACCTCCTGGCGAAGATATCCCTTCTCCGCTCCTGCTGCAATGGTACAAAGGCAAACCACCGACTCTCTCATGTATTATCACATGAAATATGACTCACGATTCATATACCAGATAAAAGAAGCGATTGTCAAGAGAGGGCAAGCCATTTTTGCTCTGCGCCTGGTTTCAGTGCTCTGGGAACGTTTTAGGGAATGCTGATGGGACTGGCGCTATGCCGTGGGTGATAAAGTCCATGAGTGCTGCAAAGACACCTTCTGACAATGCCCTCATATCACTCTGAGGTGTTTCGGTCTCCGGGGGCCAGACCAGCCAGCGCAGGGCCACGAAATGCCCGATGCCCATCAGCGCGTAAGCAAGAACCTCCGGGTCCATTGTACGTACTTCACCGTCGTCCATAGCCTGGGCCAGACTACGAATATATCCCTGGCTGATCTTGTGGTAGTAGTTGAAGAAGGCATCTGGCGCGACTCGTTCCGCCTCCTGAACGATGCTATAAATGCGCCGATGTTTCGCCACAAAGGTGAAGAACGCCTCAAAACCGCGTTTCTCTATCTCTAGCCGACCGTTCACGCCCACGATGGCGGCACGCATGTTTGCGCGCAGGCGCTTCCCTATATCTTCGACCAGTTCCGCGAAGATCTCGCGTTTGCTATGAAAATAAATGTAATACGTTCCCTGCGCCACCCCTGCGCGCCGGGTGATTTCCGCAATGCTGGCTTCGTAATAGCCAAGCTCGCCAAAAACCTCTTCTGCCGCGTCCAGGATTTTGCGCCGTGTGGCCTCGCCGCGTGCAGTGACCGGCACGAGCGCATTGCCAGTTTCCTGGTTCATATCTGTGGCCTGCTCTGTGTGATTATTTCTAGCCATAACCCTGGTCCTTCCGCCTTTCAATCTCACTTTCATTTTGCCATAGCTCTTATGTAGTTCTGGATAGACGTGCCTGTTCACAAACTTTTTGAACCTGATCCTTCCCCCATTATAGCATTGCCGCTCCATGCTTTCTTCCTGCTGCACTCGTACTCGCTTCTGGGCTTCACCTGGAAGCAACGGCTCTGTGTTAGGGATGAGGTGATATCAGGACGGGATTGCAATTAAAGCTTAACCGTTAAGTGAGTGCGTGTGTTACAATCATAGAGAACTGCGTTGTTTCACAGGGAGGCGTGAACATGCACTTTCTCAATCTGGGTGAATGGCTGGCTCAGCGCGAACAACTAACTCCCCATAAAATCGGCTTGATTGATAGTGAAACAGGCACTCGTTTGACGTATCGAACGCTCAATCTGCGCGCTCGCGCCCTCGCGGCCTATCTAGCACAAGGCTATAGTATTCAGCAGGGTGATCGTGTAGCAGTACTCGCCCTCAACGCGCCTGAATATCTGGATGCTTTCTTTGCCTGCGCATTGATTGGAGCGATCCTGGTGCCGCTCAACTGGCGACTGACCATACATGAGCTGACCACGATTTTACGTGATTGCGAACCCGGGTTGCTTCTACATGACACCGCTCATACCACCCACGCCCGCGAAGTCACCGCTGCGCTCAATAGCGATATTTCAGTGTTGCCATTGTACTCATTCAGTGATTTTCCAGGAGCGGATACAACCCTGGCAGCGCAGGCCAGGCCGTTCCAGAGCGTGAATGGCGAGGAGCCGGCGGTGATCCTCTACACCTCCGGCACTACCGGCGTTCCCAAAGGGGCAATGCTCTCGCACCGCATGATTACCTGGAACGCCATCAATACACAGATCAGTTGGGGATTGCGCGATAGCGATATCACCCCAACCTTCGCACCCTTCTTTCACGCGGGCGGACTGAATGTTTTGACCACGCCGCTCTATCACCTCGGTGGTACCATCGTGCTGCTGCGTACTTCTGATCCACAGGCGATTCTGCGCACCATCGAGCGCGAGCACTGCACCATCGTCTTCGCTGTCCCCACTGTCTTCCAGATGATGATGGAGCACGCGGAGTTCGCAACCACCAATTTCGCCAGCGTGCGCTTCTGCGTAACCGGCGGTTCCTCCTGCCCATTGTCGGTCATCCAGGGATACGCCGCTCGCGGCCTGGAATTTCGTCAGGGCTACGGGTTGACCGAGGTGGGCGTAAACTGCTTTAGCCTGGCACCCGAAGATGCTACGCGTAAGGCAGGCTCCGTCGGACATCCCATTTTTCATTCGCGGGCACGTATTGTGGATAGCGAGGAACGTGACGTTGCACCTGGAGAAGTCGGTGAGCTGATCCTGGCCGGTCCTCATGTGTGCTCTGGCTATTGGAAGCATCCCGAGGCCACGGCGGAAGCCTACCGCGGCGGCTGGTGGCATACTGGCGACCTGGTACGTTGTGATAGCGAAGGCTATTATTACATCGTCGGACGCAAGAAGGATATGTTCATCTCGGGCGGCGAGAATGTCTACCCCGCCGAGATTGAGGGAGTGATCGCCACGCACCCCGGCGTACTCGAAGTGGCCGTTATTGCGCAACCCGATCCTCGCTGGGGCGAGGTCGGCCTGGCAATCGTCGTACCGCGAGAAGCTGGCAGCCTGACCGGCGAGGAGATTCTCGCCTACTGCGCCGACAAAGTGGCGCGCTACAAAATCCCCAAAGTCGTGTACTTTACTACTGCTCTTCCTCGTAACGCTATGGGCAAGGTGATCAAAGGAAAGCTGGTGCGGGAATTTGTGAATCCCTCGTAAAAAAATTGTAAGAGCTACCCATCGAAAAAATAGCTGAGGGTGCATGGATCATCCCGGGCGAAACTCCATTGATATGGTACATTATTACTGACGGAACGTCGCTTTATTTTCCGCCGGCCTTGACAGGAGAAAAACCATGCCTCGAATCGCTATTGTGGGCGCAGGAATTGCAGGGCTGAACGCAGCTCTTACTTTGCAGGACGCTGGCCTCTCGTGTGACATTTATGAAGCGTCCGACCGCATTGGCGGTCGCATGCATTCCGACACCACCACCTGGACCGATGGCATGGTCAGCGAATGGTGCGGCGAGTTCATCGACGGAGACCATGAGACCATTCGCGGCTTGATCAAGCGCTTCGGCCTCAATACCATCGACCTGGGATGGGGAAGAGCAGACAGGGCACAAAACCTCATGTATTTCCTCGACCACTATTACTCAGTAGAGGAGCTGGCTAGAGACGCCCAGACGCTCGCTCCACTCTTACAGCAACAGGTACAGGAGGTTGGCTTTCCCACCACCCACACCCACTATACCGAGGCGGGCTACAACTTCGATCATCTGAGCGTATACGATTGGATCGAGCAGTACGTCGAGGGCGGACACAATACGCCGGTGGGTCATCTGCTGGACACGGCCTGCACCGGTTTCTACGGCCTGGCTTCAGGCGAGCAAAGCTCGCTTAACCTGATCTACATGTTTGGCTCGCGAGGCCCGCTAAGGAGTTCGAGCGCGCCCGGACCGCTGCAAGGAAGCTGCAAAATTGTAGGCGGCAATGAGCAACTGCCGCAAGCTATGGCCCGCAGCTTACCGCAAGGCTGTATCCATTTGCGCCATCAATTAATGGCCCTCGAACGAACGAGCGATACTTTGCTTACCCTGACATTCGCCACTGCCGAAGGCTTATTGCAGGTGCATTGCGATTGCACGCTCCTCGCCTTGCCGTTCAGCACCTTACGTCGCGTTGATTATCGGCGGGCCGGATTTGATGAGTTGAAACGAACTGCTATTGAAGAGCTGGGCTACGGCACAATCTCCAAGCTTTTCTTGCAGTTCGACATGCCTTACTGGTTTGAAAATGGCCCCTGGCCCCATCCTCATAGCGGCTTCATCATCACAGACCTGGATATTCAGACGCTCTGGGACACATCTCTTGATCAGACAGGCACAAGCGGCCTGCTCGTTGACTATACAAGCGGGCACAGAGGGGCTGCTTACGCACCACCAGCCGCTTTTTCCACAGCTGCTGACTCCTCGACCATCCAGTTTTATGCTCAAAACTGTCTGCAACAACTGGAGCGCGTTTTCCCCGGTATCAGCGCCCATTACAGCGGCAGGGCTGCGTTAAGCTACTCTGCTGGCGATCCCTATCTGCTAGGCAGCTACTCGTGCTGGCGCGTCGGGCAATACACGCGCTTTGCCGGCTACGAAGGCGTGCGCCAGGGGCCGATCTACTTCGCGGGCGAGCATTGCTCCGTCGAGTTCCAGGGCTTCATGGAAGGTGCAGCCAGGGAAGGAGCTCGTGCGGCCAGGGAGATTGTCGCGGCTCATCGTTGAACTTACAGTACCAACTGTCTCAACCTTAGGAGTGCTCCAGGCGCAAAAAAAGGATGCATCTCAACTTATTCAGCTCGATTTTCTCGTAGCTTTGATTGTGCGGTACATCGGTATATGCAAGCTGAGTGAATTAAAAACGCCATTCTGCTCATCGGCAACATGAACTTCGACCTCCTCATCCTCGCTTGCGTAATAGGTGGTCCCACTAATTGGCAGTAGGCGCTCTTCGATGAAGCCTCGTAGCATGAGTCCATCTTCAGCCCGTTCTATTTCTATCGGGAAGCCGTCCTCGGCGTCGTATATCCCCACTACCTTATCGAACAGCGCCGGGCTCAGGGTCACAGGAGAACGCTTTGCCACAGGAATAGCGAAGAGGATCTGGGCTATTTTACGGGTAATTTTTTCGACCGCGATGGCTGTCATATTTGCCAACACCACGATCATCGCCTGATCGTCGATAAAACGCGCCATGAAGGTATGGAAGCCAGGAATGCCTCCCGCATGACCAACAAGACGATGACCCTCATAGGAGGTAACGCGGAAGCCGAAGCCATAATCCTCTGTCTGACCATCAGTCAGTTGAACCGGAGTATACATCCGTTCTTGCGCTGCTCTATCAAGAATCCGCTCTTCACGTAGCGCCGCATCCCAGAGGATCAGGTCCTCCACTGTTGAGCCGAGAGCTCCTGCGGCATAGACAATCATCATATTGAGGTAGTCTGCCTGCTGGTATCCTTGCGGTGTTTTCTCATATCCACTGGCTCGTTGTGGAATAACCGCATTGTGATGCATATAGTAGGAATGATTCATCCCCAGTGGCTGAAAAATATGTTGCTGGATGAATTGCTCATAGCTCATCTCAGCGACTTTTTCAATGATTAAGCCCAGCAGATGATAGCCCGAGTTATTGTAGAGGAAGCGGGTCCCAGGTTCGAATTCAAGCGGGAGATCTTTGAAGTGAGGCAAAAGCTCATCAGGAGACAGATCCTTTTTCGCAATGTCTGGTAGGAAGGTGTCGAGCGAGGTATAGCTTTTAATGCCAGAGGTGTGATTGAGCAGATGAGTAATCGTAATCAGCCGACCGTGGGTTGGATAGTCTGGCAAGTAGGTTGTTATGGAGTCGTCGAGCCGTAACTTTCCCTGAGACTCTAGCAGCATAATCGCTGTTGCGGTGAACTGCTTGGTGATGGAGGCAAGACGAAAGACGGTATTGGGACGAATAGGGCAATGCCATTCCAGATTAGCGAACCCATAGCCCTTGCTATATATTGGCTGACCACCCTTGACAACGGCTATGGCAACGCCAGGCCCTTGCAAATCGATCTCCTGACGCACGATCTGATCAATTTCGCGGTGCATATCGAATTCCCTTTCATGCTTGCGCTAACCTGCGCTTTTGAGAATCCTCATCCCTACTTGACCTATGTGGTATAATTGCTTCGCAAGCTGGCGTAGCTCAGTGGATAGAGTACTCGCCTCCGAAGCGAGATGCCAGGAGTTCGAATCTCCTCGCCAGCATTATATTCCTTTTGAAAATTGGAGTAAAGATGATATTTGTAGATTTTAATGCTCATACTTAGTTTCCCTGTAGTGGGAGGGACAGCCAGCCAGGGGAAAAATCTTTTTCAGATTAGTCATGGGGGGAACAGACTATCTTTCAGCTACTGAGCTACGGGAACTTCACACAAACTATACCACAAACGTCAAGCATCCTCAAGCGTTTTTGCATGTAAACTCCGCTTGCATGCCCTCTTTTAAAAAAAACTGAGAGATGGGCAAATAGTTCCCATCTCTCAAAGAAAGAGTTACTTTATTCTCCTGTCTCCGCGATTTTGCCAAGCTTGGGGATCTCACCCTCATTCTCCACCGCGAAGAGGCGGGCGAAATCGTCAGGCAGTTGCGCGCGGATATCCTCTATCTCGCCCATCGTGACGACTCTTGCGGAAACCTTCACTTATAGCACAGATGGCCCATCAACATTGAGGCCCATGTTTAGAACCTTGCGTAAAGAATTGACCTTTGTAGTTCTCCCACTGATCCAAGCTCAAATAGCAGGTCTCCTCTGCAAAGGGTTGAGTCTGGAATTCTTCCTGCATCTTTTCGTGATTGCCTGAACAATTGCGTGTACTCCCGGCTGCGACATAACAGTTGAAGCTATATTGGGGTTTACCTACACTATACCAACCACCGATATTGCCCCAGGTTGTTACTCCCCAGTAGAGGATCGTTGAGTGGCTGGTCACGGTACTATTGTTCCAGCACCACGTCGTCTTCATACGGACCCATATGAGCGTAACCGCCGATACATTCCCATCCGATTCGCTACTTTGTTGAGTTGTACAATGTGTGGTGGCTACGCTGGCCGCATGGGCTCCGCTTCGAGCTATGTTGGAGAACACCAGAGCCCCGGCTAAGACAGCGATCACGAGAACCCCATTGAGCAGGGCAAGAAGCTTGCGGTTCTTTTTGTGGTGGTCTTTAGTTGGTGGCGTTTGAAGCATCAATCCATTCCTTTCCTTATTGGCGAGACGAAAGCGAACGAGTCATCGCTCCCGCTCCCCTTGTTTTTGCTGTGGTATAATAGTACGTTTGTCATTTGAACCAATTCTTTTCACATTTGACAAAATTCCTGGTTCTCGCCATGAAGAATACCCGAGAGAGGTCATGGCGAGAACCACTAACTCTCGTCTTTGAGTCGTCTCTGAGTCGCCTTTTCCTATACCCTCAGGCTCATCGAATGAAATCAGAGGTGATAGTGAGGGCACTTCATAACTCACCATTCTCTCTCTCATCACTTTTATTTATAGCCATACATTGAAAATCGTTACTTTTATGCATTGACGTCTATCTCTTCCATCTGCTAAGCTCTGCATGGCGAACAACAAGTGGGGGAGGATGTATGCATTTACAAATGCCACAGCGATTTCAAGAACAATGGGTACGATATAGTCTTTCTTTGCGTGAGACGATACCTTCTCTACAATCCCTACCACCTCCTGCAATCGTTAACCGGCAGCTACCGCTGCCGGTAACTCCTCCCCCACAGTTGCCGCTTGTAACGTTCGATCAAGAGCCAGAGCAACCATCGAGTCCCTCCGCTCACCCCAAAAAATACCTGCTCTGGCGTCTACTAGCGGCTGCGACGGTGCTGGCGCTGATGGCTGCGCTTTACTTCATCTGGCACCCTGCGCCTACCGATACGCCATCTGCCAGTATCGCACGGCAAAATTTCAGCAGCGCGTCCGCGCCATCCAGGGTACCCTCGGCTGCCACGACCTCAGGGACGGATAGCGGCGGCACTATACAAGTCTATATTGTGGGAGCAGTAAAACATCCAGGGGTCTATATACTGGAAGTAGGCGCTCGCACCTATCAGTTGCTCCAGGCAGCAGGAGGGCCACAGCCAGACGCCAACCTCGTTGCGCTCAATCTCGCAGCCAGGTTAAGTGATGGACAGGAAGTCTATGTTTTCCGCCTGGGTGAGACGCCGCCGACATACCTGGGAGGCTCTCCAGGGACGGCAGACAGTACTAATACTACCCTGGTCAATATTAATACAGCGAGCGTTGACGAGTTGCGCCAGCAATTGAATATCAGCAGCAAAAATGCACAGGCGATTGTGAATTACCGCCTGCAACACGGCGATTTTACGTCCGTAGAACAGTTGTCGCAAATCCTGAGTAAAGCGACTTATGATAAAATTAAAACTCTGGTGACAGTTTCATGAGGATCTCAAGATGCTTTCAAACGGTATTCTCTCTACAATCGATACGGTTGTCTGGATTGTGTGCATCCTGCTAGGAATAGCTCTGGGTGCGTTCGCGGGACGTTTCGTTGGCGCGCTACTCGGCTGGATGGTCGCGGGGTCGATGGATGAGAGTCTTGCCAGCGGCGGGCGTGTTGGCAGAACGATAGGAGGCATTGCAGGAATCGCGTTGGGCGTCGGGCTGGGTGCCTATGGTGCGCTCCAGACTATCATGCTCATTGCTCACACCGTTACCCACTAACAATTATCCAATACAACATAACAGGCCAGGTTGAGGGATCGGGAGGGATCATGAAGGAGCAGGGAAAAAGGCCATCAGTCGGTACAGGGATCGATTTGCAAGGGCTTATGCTGGTGGTTGTGGCTAGCGCGTGGCTGGTTGGCATTTTTAGCGCCTCCCTTTTATCGTTGCCTCCCGTGATCCTATTTATCGGCGGAGGAGCCGCGCTTATCGGCTCGTTGCTTTTCTGGCACGATAAGCAGAGCCGATATATGTTGCTGCTCGTCTCCTGCATCATACTCGGCGCCTGGCGCTACTCCATTGCAACACCCAGCAACGATCCCCAGGCTATTGCTCTTTTTATTGGCTCCGGCTCACTGCAAATACGAGGCACCGTAGCCGATGAGCCCCAGTTCCAGCAACGCAGTCGCTCTCTGCTGGTTACGGTCAACAGTGTCAATAGAGGTGCCTCCTGGCAGGATGCTCACGGACAGATAAGCGTTCTCTTGCTGGGAACGGTGATGGCGAATCCCTATGGCCCCAATTATGGCGATACAGTTGAACTTCAGGGAAGGTTGCAACCTCCCTTACCTAATAGCGCACCCGGCACATTCGCCAGCATGAGCTTCCCGCGTATCAGCGTTACAGGCAGCAATGCTAATCCCTTGCTGGCACAGCTCTACCAGTGGCGCATAACGCTGGCAACCCTGCTCACGCACTTGCTTCCCCAACCCGAGGCTGCCGTGCTAATCGCTATTCTGCTCGGGCTGCGCACACCCGCTATCCAACCTCTCGCCAGCGCGTTCAAGGTCACAGGAACGGTTCACCTGATTGTCTCCTCGGGCTTCAAAGTAACCATCCTGGCGGGGCTTGTCGCGAGAAGCACATCATGGCTATATGATAAGCAGATAAGAGAGCAGCTACCGGCTCAGAGGTACAAAAGCTGGCGCAACTGGCTATCGCTGGGGCTGGTGATCATGGCAATCGGAGCCTATACCGTTCTCAGTGGAGCGGGACCGGCAGCGGTACGAGCAGGCGTGATGGGAATGCTGCTGGTGATTGCTCCTCGCCTGGGCCGCACGTACAATATATACACAGCTCTGGCGATTGCAGCAGTGCTGATGAGCCTGTTCGATCCCTTTGTGCTATGGGATGTCGGCTTCCAGTTATCCTTCCTCGGCACGCTGGGCATTGTAATGCTCACACCTTATTTCCAGAGGGCGTTCCATCCCATCGAACGCCTCCCTTTTGGGCACACTATCAGCGAGATTATAGCCGTCACCCTGGCGGCTCAAATGGCTACTCTGCCAATTCTAGCCATCACATTCAACGAAATTTCTTTTATCGCGCCGCTCGCCAATCTCCTGACCGTTCCCTTGCTCGGCATTTTGATTATGCTGGGAGTGTTGCTCTGCGCGACCGGCTTGCTCCTGCCGTTTGCTGCTCCCCTACTCAGTTGGGTCGCATGGCCGCTGCTCTGGTACGTTATTGCTGCGGTGAATTGGTGCGCTAATCTTCCAGGAGCGTACATCACTGTTAACTCGTTTGATTCTGTTCTGGCATGGGGTTATTATGCGGCCCTGGCAATCTTCGTTATTTCCTTCCGGCGCTTTGTGCCACGAACACAGAAAAGTGCAGCCGGTCGGGCAAAGCAACCGACCTCTTTTCAGCTATCACGTCGTACCAAACGCCTCATTCAGCTAAGCGCGGCAATTTTGATCGTTGCGGCAACAGGAGTAACGGCGCTGGCAACTCCGTCTAACGCACAACTGACGATCACGTTTCTCGCTGTTGGTCCTGCCGACGCAACTCCCCAGGGCGAGGCTATCCTGGTGCGCACTCCTGATAATAAAACGATGCTAATCGATGGTGGCCCGGATGCAGCTTCGCTCTCGCAGGCATTAGATAGCCGCCTCCCTCCCTGGCAACGCTGGCTCGATGCTGTGGTATTGACAGCTCCCAGGCAGGATCATCTCGTAGGATTACAAGATGTTGTGGAACGTTACAATATTGGAGAGGTGATTGACGCAGGCATGCTCCATCCAACTACAACTTATGCTCTATGGAAACGTACTATTGATGAACGCAAGATACCTTATATCCCTGCAACCCGAGGAATGACTATTCCCATAGGCAGACAGGTCACGCTTCAGGTATTATGGCCGACCTCCCCGTTACACCAGGGGAGTAACGAAAATCGCGACAATGGCTTGATTTTCCGGCTGGTCGCCCCCGGACTGCATATGCTCTTGCTGGGAGCTGCTGCACAAAGCAATTATGCCCTGGAAGGAGTGCTGACCAGCACCGATATGAGCGACTTGCGGGCGGAAATCGTCCAACTTGTAGCGGAGAGCAATCAACCATTGCCAACGGGACTGATGGCAGCTTTACAGCAAGCTCATCCCAGGTTACTTGTGATTACGCCAGCCTTGATCGCTAAAAGGCAAAAGGCCGGATCAGCAGGGACAGCCGCCACTCCCGATGATATTGTTGCCCGATTATCATCCAATCAGGCGAACTGGCAAGTCATCCAGACGGCGCAGGTTGACCAGGTTGGCACGCTTGAAATAAGTAGCAGCATTACTGGCTGGAATATGAATATATTGTAATTCGCGTATCTTAGCGATAGTGGTAAGATAGAGAGTAAAGTAAGGATAGGATATTTAGCTATCGGGCAGACAAGTTCCAGGGGAAGATTATTTTCGAGATACATCAGAATGGAGTTTCTATGATTTGCGAACGTTGCGGGCAGGAAATGGCAGATAATGCGCTCATCTGCTCATTTTGTGGTACGGCAACTTCGGTAGCGAAAGCTTTTCCTCAGACGCCGCAACCGCCAACCCATTATGGGCTGCCGCCGCAGCCGCAGGTCCCGCCCTATCAGCAAGGGTACGCTCCTCAACCAGGGGTTGCCGGACAGCCTGGGTATGGGTATGCAGCACCTGTTCCGCCTCCAGTTCCCAACTATGCGTCAGCGCAGGCTCCGGTCAATTATCCTCCCGGTATCACAATTGTACAGAAAAACAATGGGGCTTTGATTGCAGAACTTATTCTCTCGCTTTTTGGCGTCTTTGGCGTTGGCTGGCTGATGGCAGGTGAAACAACGGTGGGAGTCATCCTGCTCATCTGTAGCGTTTTCCTGTACTGGCCCTTCATCATTCTCGGCACCATCTTCACACTGGGGCTTGGGTTGATCTGCATTGGTCCGCTAGCTATAGGAGCAATCGTTGTCAACGTGATCCTGCTCAATAGCAACCTGGACCGCAAGGCAACTCCCTTTGTGATCGTGCCACCTCCAGCTCCTCCCCCTCAGCAATACTAAACAGCTTGCGGCAAAATGTTCCACCCTGTTCCTATTTAGGAAAGGCCAGACGGCGGTATTTCTCCCTGGATTCCAGCCAGGCTTCATCCGAAAGACCCAGTTTTTCGCGCAGCGCCTCCGGTGGGACATTTGCTCGCAGTTGTTGGACCGCAAAGGTATCGCGCAGCAATTGCAGGGTTACCCGCTTCTGAATGTTGGCTGCCTTTACCGCCCTGGCAAGAATATAGTTCAGGTTGCGGTCAGTGCAGGCAAAAACTTCATCGGAGAGATGATAGAGCTGCTGGTATTTCCTGAAAATGGGCGTAAATTCTGCTGGCAGGGCCAGACGCCGCTCACGATGCTGCTTCCCGGTTGAGGCCGCGAAATGCACGGTTATCAGCGGCGTTTGCTCATTGGAGAGATCAACATGCTGGACCTTCAGTCCCATCACTTCTTCTTTTTTCAGCCCTGCATAGAGCACCAGGAAGACGAGGCAATGACAACGTGGATCGCTGGCCGCCTCAGCGAGCAGGCGCTGTATTTCGTCGTCAAATAGCAGTTCCGGCAGGGGCGGTAATGGACGTTCCAGCACCAGGCTGGCCGAAGGATCTTCCCTGATCACGCCTTCGCGGGCCAGCCACGAAAAGAAATTCTTGAGGAACGTCACGCGCCGCGCCATCGTTTTGGGCGCTGGAACCTGCCCTGGCGTGCCGAATTTTAGCTTCATCAGCCAGTCGGTTAACTGTTCTTTGGTGACACGCCCGACGGGGGTGTCGCCTCCCACAAAGTCCCGGAACATCTTCAAGTCCGAAAGAAAGCATGTGATAGTATAATTAGACTTACCGCGCAACGTTAGCTCTTGTCGGTACGGAAGCGCGCAAGCTGCCAGGCTGGACTGATCGGTAAGAGGGTTGGTACGGATCAACGGTGGGAAAGGAGTCTCCGCCGGATCGGCTGGCTCCGTAATCACAGTGGGAGCGCCAAAAAGGCTTGATTGCACAACAGTACTATCGTCAGTCAGAACCGGCTCCGGTTGCACTTCCTGTCGGGAGTCATCCTGCATCTATCGCTCCTTGATTGTAAATCATAGTTATAGACTGTTTTTTTCATTATAGCAGACTGCGCGGATAGAGCAAGCGTAACTCCCGACTTTTAAAAAAAATCTTTTATTTTCTTGAGCGACATCATGAGATTGAGCGTAGAATTTCTTCTGCCAATCTGTCCGGGCGCTGTAACGGGATATCGTGAATGGTATTGGGCATGCGTATAACATGGATATCGGGACATACTGTTTTGATCGTGTCGATACCTTCTTGCCGTGCCTGCCTGAAACCTTCCCAGGGCTCCCTCAACTGCTCCTGTTCCGCGACAATCAGTGTGACCGGACACTGCACCTGCCGATAGAGATCGAATGTTGGTTGATCCCACATGGCATCAATAATCTGGAGGTGATTCTCGAAGTCCAGGCGAGGAGCCACCGTATCATCGGGGCGCAGTTGCACAATATGCAGCATGATATCTTCAAGTTCAGGCGTCCATTGCTCCCCTAGAGGGCCGCTATGAATGCGCGCCAGAAACGCTTCGCGCGGCGTACCGGCAAAGCGCGGCGGGGCCAGGTCTATCCTTGCTCGCTCTCGCGTCCAGTTCGGGCGTGCCGAAAGCTGATTGATGGCACCATCGACCAGCACGAGGGAGGACACCTGCTCGGGGTAGGTGACAGCATAGTGTAGCGCGACCGCAGCTCCCCACGAATGCCCAACAATGACTGGCCGTTCGATCTCTAAAGCCTGCAAAGCTGCATGATCATCGGCCACAATCGTCGCGAAATCATAACCGGAGTCAGGCTTCTCGCTCTCGCCATGACCACGCTGATCGAGCGCCGTTACGCTATGCCCCTGCGCAGCCAGGCGGGGAGCCACCAGGTTCCAGATATGCGAAGCTGAGGCCAGGCCATGTAATAAGACCATCGGAACAGCGGCGGGCTCAACGGGGGACCAGCGACGATAGTGCAACTGAAGTCCATGAGCTGACACAACGTCATCTACCGGCGAGTTTGGCATGTGCAACTTTCTCCCTACTGCATGTATGTTAACAATAGCTGTTTTACGCAGTATATCACTTGCGAGCGATGACCACCCCGCTCAGGACCATAAAGCACAAAACCTCCCACAGAGCAAGGCCCTGAAGGAGGCTTCGTGCAGCATAACGCTGGTCTATATTAAAAAGATCCGGGCAACTTACTCGTCGTCGTCCAGATCTTCTGGCTCTAACTCATCGTCGATATCTTCCTCTTCTTCATCCTCATCCAGGTATATGAGCTCAGAATCATCATAGTTGGGAGGATAGGGCTCCTTCCGTATTCGAATAGTGGGTTGGACTTCAGGAAAAGGTTTTAGCCCATCGGGAGAGATGGGGCTATCCATTTTTGTCTCATAGAGCGGCACGTTTTCACGCACCAGCACTTCTTCTCCCATTGCTATAGATTCGAAACCCAGGCGGCGCAGGTCCATCACCATTCCCGGCCATGTGTCCGCAGAATCAATAGCCCACCATTCACGTCCCATATAACGCACAGATCGAACACGCAAAGGTCGGTTGAGATCGCCCAGATTAGCCAACAATGTCTTCGGTTTCTGTTCGGCCTTTTTCACGATGATAAACCGTCCCTTCTTTCACTAAGGCGCAGCCATATTGCTGCTTCCGACCTGAGTTTTTACCGGTTAGAAAGCATCCACTGCCTCTTTCTTTTCCAGCCCACCCAGGATGGAAACAAATTATGTACTAATACCATACCACATAAACCAGACCATTTGCCAGTCGGCATTTTCGCGGCAAACGGGCGGTAAAATAGTCTCTTCTCATGCATTCTACGAAAGAAACGCACCTCTTGTTGCTCAGATCAAAAGAGCCGCTCTTCTTCACAACCTGATTGACAGCATTTTGAAAACAGGGCATACTGCATATAGTTCAGTCAGGATGCGAGCGTTCGTTTATTCGCTGCGAAAGGCGCGGGATCATGAGTCAGCCAAAAAGAGCTTTTCAAGCCAGAGCCATCCCCAATACAACCTGGCGCCGTTTACGAAGCACTCCCAGCTACTTCTTCCTCGTATGGCGCTGGAGCTGGTGGCTCTACGCGCTGACCATCATCGTCGGCAATCCACCTCCTAACACCGCTGTTACCCGCACCTGCGATATCTTGCTCATTGTGACCTTGATACAAACACTGGTTGTCACACTCTACGCTCCTGTTTTCCAGATTCTGCTGCCACGCACACGCATCTTCCACCTGCTCTCGCGCCGACGGCAGCCACTGACGGAAGATGGAGAAGCTGATATTCTGGCCCCCCTGGCACGCACGCATAGCCCCTACTGGGATATTGCCATCTACAGCCTGGACGTCTTCATTTGTGGGCTGATCGTCTATCTGAGCGGTCCCTTCGGCGTTGATCCCCCCTTCGGCGTTAGCTCTCCTTTCTATCGCTATGGCATGTCCACAGCCTTCGCGGCTGCGTTTGCCTATCGCTACCGTGGCGGATTGGCGGCTGCGTTCGGCTATGATCTCTTCATCCTCTTAGGCATGTACTTCCCCGCACCTAATGCAACGCCCCATACGGTCACTTTGATCGACTTCCTCGGCTCTTTAATGGATGTGCCGATAGCGGCCATTCTCGCCGCCTATATGGCCTCACTCATCAGAAACTACACTCAGAGTAAAAGGCGAGAGCAGGACAACGTACGCAGGCAAACGGCCTTGCTTAGCGTGGGCGAAACGATTGTACGCGAAGCCAGCAATAGAGAGGCGCTTCTGCAAAAAAGTGCCGAACGGCTCCGCCAGGGCGGACATTTTCAGCGCCTGGTGTTGGCCCTTGTTAACCACACGCCTGACGAGAAACAGGAGAAAATTTCACAGCCAGCCATCGAAGCATGTATAGAGGTAGATGTAGATGTACCGAATCCGCAACTTCTGGCAAGAAATCAGGCGATCCTTGATGAGGTTGTGCGTACGGCTCAGAAGTACAATACCTTCGAGGCGTTTAACCGCAAAAATTACGGCGTTGCGCGGCTCTACCTACCCTTTTTTAAAGAGGGTGAGCTACGGATGGTCATCGGGGCCGAAAGTAGCCGCCAGACACCTTTTGATCCAAAACAAGAGTATTTCCTGACTATTGCAGGCGCACAACTGTTGGTCGCGCTCGACAATATCCGCCTTACGGAGCAGACCGTGGAGATGGCCGCGACACTTGAGCGCAGGCGCATCGCGCGCGAGATTCACGATGGTATCGCGCAGCTTATTTATATGTTGAGCCTCAATGCCGAAACTTGCTCTACCCTGGCTCATCGTATCGTCGCAGATCCCTCAGAAGATACTACAGCCGTTGCTTCCCTGGCGGACCGCCTGGATAAACTGGTGGCGGTCTCCAAACAGGCGCTGTGGGAGACGCGCAACTATATGTTTTCGCTCAAGCCTTTGATGAGCGGCACCACGACGCTGACGCAGATGCTGACCAACCAGACGCGCGAGTTCGAAACTATCAGCGACCTGCCCGTAGGCCTGGTAGTGACAGGTAACGAGGAGTTGCTGAACACGAACCAGCGCAACACCAATCAGTATGCGCAGATCGGCACCGCCATCTTCCGCATTGTGCAGGAGGCGCTCTCGAACGCCTATAAACACGCCAATGCGACGCAGATCCAGGTATCCCTGCGCTACCAACCTACGAGCATCGAAGTTGAGATTTGCGACAATGGACGGGGCATGGCTCATCATGGGCACGATCCTTCGACCGGCGGAGAGCTTGAGAGGATGTATTCAGGGCATGGGTTGCGCGGCATGCACGAGCGAGCGGCAGAGCTGGGTGGAAAACTTGAAATTACGCAGCTTCCAGCCGGAGGAGTAAAAGTATGGGTACAGCTTCCCGTCTAATTTCAGTACCCTCAAGCGGGTCGAGCCAGCTACCAGCCCCGCCGTCCCTTCGAGGAGAAGTATAGCACCAAACCTGAAGAAGTCAAGTGAAACTGCACCTGAGGAGGATTTGATGGCAAAGATACGCCTTATGATTGTGGATGACCATGAAATTGTGCGCATGGGGATACGGGCCGCTTTTGAGTTAGAAGCGGATATCAATGTGATCGGCGAAGCCAGCAGCGGCGAGGAGGCGCTGGCGAAGGTGAGCGTGCTGGGTCCCCAGGTGATCTTGATGGATGTGCAAATGCAGAATATCAACGGCATTGAAGCGTGTCGCGAGATCAAGAGCCAGCATCCCGATGTTGCTATTGTGATGTTTACCTCTTTTGCCGATGAGGAGGCCGTTTTCGATTCTATCATGGCCGGGGCCGATGGCTACCTTTTAAAAAATGTGGGCCGGGCGGAGCTGCTCAAAGCCCTACGTCGCGTTGCAAGCGGACAATCACTGCTCGATCCAGAGGCGACAAAACAGGTGATGGAGCAAATGCATGCTCTGGCAAACGGCACTGCACAGGGGCCAGGCGGCGACCTTACCGAGCGCGAGCGCGAGGTGCTGGCCCTGGTAGCGCGCGGCTATACGAACAGACAGATCGCCGATACGTTATATATGAGTGAGAAGACGGCCCGCAACCATGTAAGCCATATTCTGGAGAAGCTCGGCCTCTCGCGCCGCAGCGAAGCTGCCGCCTTCGCCGTGGAGCACAAACTGGTGCCACGGCGGGAACAGGAATAGTATTCTCTCTACAATAATCAGTATCCAGGAAGGATCATTATGGCAGAAGGAACCAATCGTCAATATTTACTCACTCAGCAATATAAAAACGCCTCCAACTTAAACGCGCGTATTGAACTGCATAAACGCTTTAGCGCCAGCACTCAAAACTGGTACGAGTGGATTCTTGAGCATTTCACCTTTGCAGACAATAGCCAGATCCTTGAACTAGGCTGTGGATCGGCAGAGTTCTGGCAGCACAATCGAGAGCGCATCCCCCGGGGATGGTTCGTTACCCTGTCGGATTTCTCCGCCGGAATGCTGGAAGATGCCCAGCAAAACCTGCGCCATAGCAAGCATCCCTTTACTTTCCAGGTTATCGACGCGCAAGCCATCCCTTTCGCGGATGAAAGCCTTGATGTCGCCATCGCCAATCATATGCTCTATCATGTGCCAGATCGACCCAGGGCGCTCTCGGAAATTCGCCGCATTTTAAAGCCGGGTGGGCATTTCTACGCTACAACCATTGGAGAGACTCACTTGCAAGAGTTAGATGATCTTGTAGAACAGGTACTCGATAGCGGCGTTTTCGGCGAAAAGTTGCGCCACGAATTCACCCTCGAAAGTGGTTATGGTCAGCTCACCCCCTACTTCTCGCAGGTCATGCTCGACCGCTTTCTCGATGGGCTGGTCGTTACCGAAGTGGAACCTCTGCTCGCCTACATTCTCTCCACCCGCGCCGGCCATGCTCTAAGCGAAGAGCGTATCCAAACGCTACGAACGCTGATCGAGCAGGAGCTGGCCGAGCATGGCGCGATGCATATTACCAAGTCTTCGGGCATTTTTGTAGCGCGTAAGTAAACTCAGGTTATGCAGGATACACACGCAAATTGCTGTAAACCACCTCGGCATTATCGCCGTTGTTGCTGGTTGTGGCGAGCAGGGCCAGGTCGCCTGATGCGTAGGTGGCATCCTGTATCGAGACGAGGAACGTGCCGTTGACATAGAACAGCTCGCTGCCATCGCGCATAATGACTTGCAGCGTATTTTTCGCCGTGCCGGTCTTTATGGCGGAAGAAGCTGTCCAGTCCTGCAAAGCGACATAGCCGGCGCCGGTACTGTAATTACTGGCGCGCGAAACCTTATAGTTCCCCTTGCTATCAAGTTCAAACAGGTAGCCAGCATAAGCGCCGAGCGCGTTCGTCTTCACATGAAAGAAGAGGCCGCCGGAATGCCCGCTCTGAATTACCATATCGACGGAGACCGTGGCATTGGTATAGCGATGGCCTGTCTCAAGGCAACCATGCAGCGTTCCCTGGCGCAGGATATCCGTTTGCGCAGTCACATGATAGCCATCTGTATTAAACGAGCAATCGGCGCTCTGATCCCACTGCGCGGCAACCGTGGCAGGATTATCAGCGTTATTTAACGCATCAGTATAGATAGCTTTACCAGCCGTCGCGGTCACGATCACGCCCGCCGTCGCCGTTACCTGGGCCTGCGCCGTCGCAGTCGTCCCCGCGATAGCCGTGGCAGTCTTATTGGTGGCTTCTCTGGTCGCATTAGCGGCCACCACCTGCGCCGTCGCCGTCAAATCAGGCGTGGCAGCAGGCGATTGGGCAGAGGTTGCTGTGATCGCGTTCTGTGAACCCGTTGAGCCAAAATTGGCATAAGCGCCGGTCAAGATAATGTAAAGCATCGGTCCCACCACAGCCAGCAACGCCAACAGGGCCAGCACCGTCAGCACGACACCTCTGGTACGTGCTGGCGATGCCCGTCTCCTTCTCTTTTCCGGCACTGCTGGCGGCATGAGCGCCTGTCGCTGATCATATACGGGATAATATTCGCCTGTTTTCCTGGCGGGAGTCAGAGGAGGCTCTGTGCGCAAGATCAGCGGCTCCTGTTTTGCAGGAGCGGTAACGGCCAGGCAAAAGGCATCGGCGAGTTCGGTTGCGCTCCCGTAGCGTCGCTCAGGATTTTTCTCCAGCGCCCTCAGCATGACGCGCTCAACCTGGGGAGAGAGGTTGGGCACGATTGTCCGTGGCGATGGCGGGAGCTGGTTCATATGCATCGCGATCAGGGCAATCTGATTCTCGGCTTTAAACGGCATCTGGCCCGTGACCATTTCGAAGAGCAGCACACCCAGCGAGTAGAAATCGCTGCGAGCGTCGGCCCTGCGATCCATTTCAAAAAGCTCAGGCGCGACATAATCGACGGTGCCGAGTACATCGCCGGTGCTGGTCATCTGAGTGGCATCGGTGGTGGTGCGCGCAATGCCAAAATCGGAGAGGAAACAATGCCCTTCGTCGTTCAGCAATACATTGGAAGACTTGATATCGCGGTGAATAATGCCTTGCTGATGCATGTAGTCGAGAGCGGAGGCAATTTCTCGCAGGTAGCGGCAGGTCTCTTTCAGCGAGGGCCGGGAGCGTTTGATGCGGGCGCGTAACGTTCCACCTTCCATAAAGGGCATCACGATATAATAGCGTGACACCCCATCTACGTTCGTTTCGCCGGTATCATAGACAGGCATCAGGTAAGGATTGCGCAGCGAGGCCATCAGTTTTGCTTCACGAATGAAGCGTCTGAGCATGCCTTCATCTTCACGTTTGAATACTTTAATGGCAACGTCACGCTGAAAACGAGGGTCGAAGCCCAGATACACATCGGCCATGCCCCCGCGCCCAATCAGGCGCTGCAATTGATAACGATCAAGGGTCCTTCCCTCTAAGCCTGCCATAGATAGCTCCAGATTTTATGGATTAGGGACAAACCGCCGCTCCAGCATCCAGCACGATCACCCTACCCTTAAGATTATGATACCATACCCCAAAAAAGGGAAGATACGGCATCAGCAAAAATTATCTAAAAAGCGCCTCTTCTACATATATTTACGTAGAAGAGGCACCCTTTGGACTACTCAAGTTTAAGATGAACTGTTAGATTTTTACGTAAAGATGGGACGCGTCATCGTAACGATAGGCAGAGTTGCCACGATGATAATGGAGCGTGCCATTGTCATCGGTGAGCCAGAGCAGTACGCGCGTATTGGGCGGCAGGTTTAATCCATAATGCCAGTGGTCGATCCCACCCGGGCCAGTAACGCCGAAGATCCAGGAGCCTCCATCAATATCAATGGTGTTCGGCATAAGATCGCTGCACGAGAGCGAATTGTCATCGTGGGTATTATCCACCTGGACATCGCACGCGCGCATGGTTGCCCCATTGAGCGAGGCATGTGGATCGGCGTAGGGATAGGTATCAAAGCCACGAATGACCTTGCGGGGATACATCGCCTGCGCCCAGATCCAGGAACCCACGTTCACAGGCAGGGCAGTTTGCACCAGGAGATGTATACTCACGGCAGGCGCGATCCGCAGCGTCAGCAGGCAGCCTCCTTTCCCCGAACAATCCGTTCCTAGCTGTTGCTGTGGCGGGATTTTAATCAGCGGCGTGGGCAATACCTGCTGCGGCGTGCTGGCCTCGATTTTGGTCACAACGCCGCCGAGAGCAACCAGAGGATAGTGCGGAGATAGTGGGAGCGTCATCCCGGGCTGTAGCAAATGGCAGTCCTGGCCGAGAGAGGCGTTGAGCGCCCGCACGGTCTCCGGCTTAATATCGCTAAAGATCTCGCCCGCATTCAACATATGCATCTGAAAAAGCAGAATCGAGTCGCACGAATCGCCATCCTGTACGGTATAGAGCAGAGAACCAGCTTGCGGCAGCCCTGAAGGAAATACCGGTAATGGAGTTGGCGTTGGCGGGGGAGCTGGAGCCGAAAGTTTATAAAAAAGATCGGTGATTGAGGGAACGACATTACCTCCCGCACGCGTTGCATACAGGTACGTGGGCACAGCGATGACTATAAGAACTGGCAATAAGAACAGAAGCTTCCAGGGTATGGAATGAAAGATAACACGCACATGTTCTGCAGGAGTGCTTCGTGGATGAAAACGGTGCGCCATGATTGACCCCTATCTGTATTAGCTTTACCCAGCAGCATTATAGCAGAGAATATACGTCGGAACCATCAACTAAAAACGCCATAGTACCTAGTTCTTACAATACTGCACTTACACTAATTTAAGCAATCTGTCTTTGTGATTGTCAGATAACCACAATAACGGAAAGCGGTCCGCTTCAATTGCCAGAATGATGCGGTCGGCCTCTCGCCAGGCCAGCTCATACTCCAGTGGAGTAACCAGGCCGCGTCGTAAAGCATCATCAAGCTCATCAACGTCCAGCAGATCCAGTTGCCCTGATGGGGACACATCGATATCCAGATAGAGATCATCGTACCAGAGGACCCCATCTTCATCTAAAACGTGCTGCTTACAGATATCGATATACCAGCGCACAAAATTGCCCTGAGCATCAAAAATGGAGGTAATTGAATAGTGCGCATTAAGAGGAAATTGTTGCAACCATAAATAGCCCTGATCGACAAGGCAGATACTTTGACCGGAAAGATTTTTCCATAACGGCTGGTGGACGGCATCGATACAGAACAGGGTGACATAGCCACAAAACTCCTTCTCATCAATGCGCGTCTGCACAAAACGCTTCTTCGCGATGCGAGGCCAATCCGCCCTGTCTGCCCGTTTGCGCTTCATAGTACCGTCCAACCATTGTCCTTGTTACGTAAACACATCCTACTTGCTAAGTATAGTGAATAGAACAGTCACAAGTCAAAATAACAAATAGGAGAGACTGTGGGATCTTCTTCGTAGGGACCTCCCACGATGAAGCGGGGAGCTACAGCGCGCCCGATTGATCGCCGTTCTCCTCCGCATTCGCAATATCATGTCACGATGAAATCACGGCAGAGTACACAACCAACAAGCCAGGAGTTTCTCGCGCCTGTGCTCGGGCTATTTAAAAGTCAAAGGATGGCCGAGCAGGAGATGAACAGCTAGCAGAGCCTGAGTTCTTTTGTTAACCTCACTCTATATGAGGAGCACGGGAGCAAACGCATTGAACTCGCTCATTGAGGCTTGCGAAGCATTATCCCTTCAATCGCTAGTAGATCCATCGGTGAAGTGCTAAAAGTTCTAATAGCTTGTGCCGGAGTGAGAACCATCGGCTCACCAACATTGAAAGATGTATTTAGCAGTGCTGGTATTCCAGTACATTGCGCGAAGCCACTCACAAGCCGATAGAAGCTTTCATGCAGATCTGGTGTTACTATCTGTGGTCTGGTGGAATTATCAACATGAACAGCAGCAGGGATAGTATTACGAGCCTGATCCAGCACTGGGTAGCTAATAAGCATAAAGGGTGAGGACACGTCATGTTTAAACACTGCATGGACTTCATCAAATGGTAAACTAGGGGCCAGCGGTCGCCACATTTCTCGTTTTTTGAGCTGGTTGACCCTGGTCAGCATATTTGGTTGAGAGGGATCAGCAAGCAAGCTACGTCCTCCAAGCGCACGAGGGCCTATTTCGGCGGGACCTTGAAAGAAGCCAACGATCTTGCCGTGTGCGAGTTCATCAACCAAGGCAGGCACAGGGTCCTCAAGGATCTCAAAGCGAATTCCCCATGCTTGGAGAAGATTAACGATGTGTTCTTGAGAAAAACGAGGACCACTGAATACATGAGCATTAGTGAGCCGGACCTGGTCTCCATATTGTCTGGCTCCGTAAAGCGCAGCCCCTAGAGAGATACCAGCATCTCCGCTTGCTGGTGGTACATGAAACCCTATCGAAGCCCCGAGTGTCTGTGCGAGCTTGCCATTTGCTACGCAATTTAAAGCAACGCCTCCAGCAAGAACAAGGTTTGAGTACCCCGTATCATGAAGTGCTCTCTGGGCCAGTGTCAAAAGGTCTTCCTCTAATCGCCGCTGACCCGCCAAAGCAATGTCTCGGTAGATTTGTGGATAGCCTACCGCCTTTGCATCAGCACGCCCTTCTTCCATTGAAAATCTGGGCAAGCGCGGATTAGGTGAGGTATTGGTATGCTTTTCTAATATTTGTCTCCATGCTTTCAAAATAGCTCTATAATGCTCTGCATCAGGGTCTGCTGCCGGAGATAAAGGAGGATGTTCTAAAAGAGACGGAAATGTGTAACGTTCTTGTCCATAGGCAGCTAAACCCATCGTTTTCCCTTCATCGAACAAAGTCATGCCCACAAAACGTGTTAAAGCCTCGTAGAAGAATCCTGGGGAATTGACAAATGGAAGAGACCATACTAACTCAAGTCCTGTGGTATTGCAACGAAAAACGCTGATCGACTCGCGTTCTCCTGAGCCATCAACAATAAGAGCTGCGGCTTCGTTAAATGGAGAGCTATAAAAAGCATATGCAGCATGAGCAAGATGGTGCGGTACGCGGTGGACAGGAACACTGCGGGTCCGAGGGAAGAGGACTGGCGGGAGTATGAGATCCCTTAATGCGTCTGTATCTGTGGGTTCAGGAGCATCTGGCTGACGGGTAGGCTCCCACCCAAACACAATAGCATCTATTTCATCAACCGAGATCCCTGCCTGCGTCAAGCACCAGGCAGTAGCATGATATGGAAAGCGTCCGGGAGCATGTTTTATGCGATAGAAGCGTTCTTCTTCTGCTGCTGCGAGAAGTTGTCCTTCTCGCAGTAGTGCGGCAGAAGGATCGTGACCATCCAATTTTCCATTGATCCCCAAAATAATCATAGTAGCTATGCTCCTTTTCTCTCGTTTTCCTCTTTATTTAAATTCAAATACTGCTATAGGAAGAGGCATCAGCAAAGATAAGGGCTGACGTGCTGAAGGAGTTACGAGTAGAAACATGCCAATCACAACTTGCAATAGAGCAAAGGGTATGAACGCTATACGCTGCCCTAGAGTGGTGACAAGTACGCCTGTCAGAAAAACGCTAATTGTGCGAATACTTGTATTAAGAAACGATGACGCCGCCGAGACCTGTCCTAAAAATGGATCTGGAGTTAACGTCTGTCGCACTGAACCAGCAACAACAAACCCTAAAGCAGCAGCACCATCCAGTACCATATTTGCAGCAAAAGCCATCGCGAGTCCATTGGCAAAGGCAAGCAGCATCAGAGCGATTGCCATGACAACTAATGTTATCCCTAATATATGGCCCCATTGTCTTTGCGAGAGGCGCCCTGCAATGAGAGTACTGGTAAGTAGCCCGCCTATACCAGCACCTGTAAGAATGATTCCTGTATTTAATGATGAAAAATGCAACTCATGTGTTGATAGTGCAACAATGAGCAAAACAATGGCACTCGTTTCGGCATTCAAAGTAAGCAGCGTTACTTGCGTCGTTCGCAACTGTGGAATCCGTGCAAGTGCTCGTACTCCTATGAATAAGTTTTGTAGTGAGGGTTTTTGCTTCGAGCGAGCCGCCGAGGTATGCTGAAAAGGTGGTTTGATAAATAGGAGAAGGGCCCCTGAGAATAAAAATGAAAGAGCATTAGCAACGATTGAAGCGCCTCTCCCTAGCACCAGATAAATAAAACCGCCTAGCGGTGGTCCTGCTATGGTCATAGCAGCATCTGCTGCTTCGGCGTAACCATTGGCAGCGACAAGACGTTCTCGCGCAACAATTGTGGGAAGAATGGCTCCCGCCGCAACGCGAAACCAAACATTGGCAATGCCAATAAAAAATAGGAGGATAGCTAAAGGCCAAATGAGATAAGCATTCCAGATCAGAAGTAGAGCCACTATGATAAAAAGCGTGGCTCGTACAAAATCCGCTGTCAGCATAGCTTTGAGAGGCGAAGTTCGATCAATGGCAACACCAATCCATAGGGCAAATAGGAGAGTTGGCAGTTGTTCTATTGCTCCCACAAACCCGGCAGTAAAAGCAGAGCCAGTAGCTGTGATAAGAAGATATGGGATTACTAGTTCCGCAATACGGTCTCCAAGAAGCGAAATCGTTCTTGCTCCAAGATAGAAGCCGAGAACTTTTTTCTGATAAATAGATGACTGTTTTTCAGTTGGAGGATATGCTTTCCCCATAAAGCTACGATCTCTTCCTAACAAACTCACAATCAGAAATCTGGGTCAGAGTACTGCCCACTAAAGGCTTAACCTCACCCAGATCTCTCTTGAAGACGTACGAATGTGACCTGCTCTCATTGATCAGAGATACTCAGACAAGCTCTGTAACACGCGTATTCACCAGGCGTACAGGGAGATACACCTCAATATAGGGGCGTGGTGGATGACCTTCCTTCACTTTCGCCAGCATTTGTTCTGATGTCATGCCCATCCAGGGATCCTTTTCACGGTCATGAGCCATGACAATGCGCGGTACAGGTGTCCGAATCGTAAACATTTTCAGCACGGCTTCTCCTGGACGCACCTCGCCATCATAGAAAGTAAGCCGCCCCTTTTCCGCATTAGCATAGTGAGCTTTGTACTGCCGCGCCAGCACACGGTCCTCGCTTCCAGGAGCTAGAAACATTCCTTCACCAAAAGTGATCTGCCAGGCAAACCAGCTTGAATCTGTCAAGTTAGTTTCGCTTTTGATGATCGACCATTCACCAGCATCTGGTAAATCGACGCGTACTAAGATGTCATGATCATTGGTATCAATGGTCCCCGTGATGAGCACTAGACGCTTCTCGACGTCTACAACGGCAGCCATCTCAACATCTTTGGAGCGAAATGTTGTCATACAGACTTCCCTTTCTTTTCTCTAATGCACCAGCTCTGTGTGAACTCATAAGAGAACACAGCGATCAAGCATAGGAGATACAGTTCTCTTATCAAAAATAAACTACTCTGACTTCTACCCACAAATGATCATGGCCTACAAATTTGGACTCGGAGACTTGATGAGCAATGCTACAAAGAGATGATTCATTACCGTGTCAGAAGCTACTCTTAGCCTATTACTGACTAATCGGGAGTATCGTGGAATTAATTCACGAGGATCTCCTGAGCGTAGCCCAAGCGCCTCGAAGTTCCGCTGTATATCATGACAATCTAACTGGCCTTGAGCTCTCTCCCATACGCCTCGCCCATAACTAAGCGCCTCGTCAGATGATATTAAAAATGCCCCTTGATGTAAGGCACGTTCCGTACGCAGAAATAACTCACCGGTAGTTGAAATTATTTCGTAAACACCAAGAGCCATAAATAGTGCTTCTATACTCAGACCAAGAAGAACCATTACTTCTTCTATTGTAACGGAGTCAAAAGAGTCCTGTGCCTGAGATGCTTGAGTCATACTTTCCTTTCCTGTAGCTGGACAAGATGAGATACGATACGATCAGCCGCAATTCGAGCGCCATCAATATTTCTTGCTGCAGGCCCGATAGATAAACTTGCCAACGAACCGCAGACGAATGCTCCTGGACAATTTAGCAGCTCAAGCGTCTTATCGTCTGCTAGAGGATATGGTCGCCCTTGATAAAGCGCTTTGCCCTCACTGATCAGAGGAGGAGAGAACACAGGATGCATTCCAAAAGCCGTATAGACGTGATTTGTATGCACTTCCATTCCATTGGAGAGTCTAAGATGTACTCCGTCATTATCGGGTTCTAAGTCGAGTACTTCTGTTTGCCGATAGACTACCAGACCCCCTTGTTCTTCCCAAGAGCGAAAGATTGGCTCAAACTCGAGCATGATAGACGCTCGCTGTTGTTCTTGAAGACACTCAAGACGTTGGGCAAGAGATTGACGAAGAAAATATGATCGGCCTTCTGGACGAAAGTACAATGCATTAACATCCGTGCATTGATATCTCTCTTGTTTACGGACAATCCATGTAACACGGATACCTGCTTCTCGCAGATTGAGCAGCAAATGAGCAGCACTCATTCCAGCGCCCACGACAACAGCATGTTCTATTTCATCGTCCTGTCCTGGCTCTTCCCAATGAGAAACTCGCTTCTTACTTTGTCCCCTCTTCACCCATTCAGGAAGTGGTCGTGCTTGATCACCGACAGCCCATATAACATTTCGAGCTGTCAAGTGCCGTCCATCAATATTAAGAACAAAATGATGCGGTCCAAGAACTTGAACACTATTCACATGCCCTCGCCGCACCTGATGTCTTATCTGATGTGCTTCTACAGCATGGCGGATATAAGCGCAAAATACGTCTACCGGCACAACAGATCGCTGTCCAGATTGAGCCATTCGGATTTCACCACGTTCGATATCTGTGAGATGACGCCAATTGACGCGAGCAAAATCTAACATTTCACAATCACGAACATATTCAGCCCCTACATGATGTTCGTATGGGCTTCTCATCACACGTTGTCGGAGTTTCGATATTCTAGAAAAAAAAGTCTCTGCCAGAGATGATGCCTGCTCAATAATGATCGTCTGATGAAGCAAATTACAATGCCACAACCGGGTTGCTAGCGCAATAGATGCAATACCGCCACCAATAATTGCAATTTCACAAGCATCTGGCAATGTCAAAGAAGAATCTATTGTCAAGGCGTCAGGTACATCACCATACAAAGTACGACCAATAGGGCTCTCTAGAAGATAAGGAGGAGGAGTAAAATAAAATGGCATAGAGCACTACCTCCTTCATTTACCTATCACATTGGAGAGCTTATACAAGTAATAGCGATTATTGGCACTTAATAAGCTTACAGAAATTTTTATGCAAAGTCAAGGGCATTAGATGCTTTTCCAGATATTAATTCGATTTTAATGATAATCATCGTTTAACCTGATAAAACATTAAAATCGAAGAGACACAGCTACAAAGATACCCGACAGGCAGCACATCACCCTTGCGGATGATGTGCTCGATGATGTGATTAGCCTTGAGCCAGGGCGGAATCGCAGGCTGATGCCGTTTTCGTCAGAGCCGCTGCGGCCTGGCTTTGACCGTTCAGGGTCGCGATAAAGTTGGTGGTGATGATATCGCGGCACTGATCCCAGGCCGGGATGATTGATGCCACAAAGGCGAATTTGAGCGATTGAGGGCCAGCTTTACGCGCCGGGACCTTGCTATAGTAATCCTGGAGGTTCGAGCTATCGAAGACCGACTTGCGTACAGGCATATAGCCCGTCTCGCGCACAAAGGCCGCACCCGCCTCAAAGCCTGTTAGATACTTCATATAATCCCAGCCCGCCACCAGCGAATCGGAGCTTGCGCCTGAGAACAGGGACAGGTTCGTGCCAAAGAGGACGGTAAACTGACCGGCGGGGCCTGGCGGAAGCGGCACTTCCATCAGCTTAAAAGCGTTCGCGGCAGCCTGGACAATAAAGGGATAGCTGGCGATAGTGCTGATCGCAAAGAGCGATTTCTGGGAGGCAAAATCGTTCTGCCAGTTAAAGTTCTGGGTGATATGCACCGCCCCCGACTTGACCAGGGGAGCCAGCTCGCCCAGTGCCTGTTGCGCGGCCTTGCCATTGGCGCCGCTGGCAAAAGCTGAATGTTTGCCATCAGCGGTCAAAAAGTCGCCGCCGCCAAAAAGCTTGTAGAGAATCGACCATTCATCCGAGCTTGGCGTAAACGAAAGTCCCCAGCGCGAGCCGTCAGCTTTCGTCACTTTGGTCAAATCAGCTTCCAGTTCCTGAAATGTTGTCGGCGGCGCTATGCCCAGTCTCTGCAACGCGTCCACGTTGTAGTAGAGCACCTCGTCGCTCTTATTAAAGGGCATCTCGTACTGCACACCGCCAATTTGCCCATCTTGCAGCAGCGAGGGATAGAAATCCTGCAAATCCTGCTGGCTCAGGCCGTTCTTACCAGCAATAAAGGGCTGTAAAGATACCAGCGCGCCCGATTGCTGATACTGGTTCGCCCAGTTCTCATAGACCTGCGCGATGGTTGGAGGGTTGCCAGCGGCGATAGCAGCCGTGAGCTTCGTCTTCAACGTGGGGTAAGAGTCATACGCCTGTAGCTTGACGTCCACATTGGGATGGAGCTGCATATAGCGCCTTGTCAGCGCCTCTAACGAAATTTTGTTGGCGCCTGTGGCAAACGCTTCCCAGAAGTTCACGGTGTACTTTTTGTGGGGATCAAGGCCACCGGTGTTAGTGGGAGTGCCACTATTCGATGGCGACCCACCGCACGCAGCCATGAGGAGCATCGTCATCATGACGATAACCAGGATCTTACGCGACCAGCTACGATCCATAAAATACCTTCCTTTTTGCTAAAAATAAGAACAGATGTAGAGATGATTGCTATCAACACACTCCGGCGCTGCGTGAAACGCCGACCAGTGGAACTGGCGCAAGTCATTAGCCCCGGGTGCTGCCCGCCGATATTCCTTCAATAAACTGACGCTGGGCCACAAGAAAAATTACCAGTACGGGTAGCGTTGTGAATGCCGCTGCCGCCGCCAGCCCAGTTGGATCGGTGCCATCAGCCGTGAGAAATGCTTGCAGGCCCACCTCGACCGGTCGCAGCGCGTCAGAACTGGTCACAAGATAGGGCCAGAGAAAGGCATTCCACGAGCTAATAAAGACCTGCAACGCCACCACCGTCAGCGCAGGCCGCGCCAGGGGAGCCGCGATCCGCATCAGATAGCCGAAACGGGTGCAACCATCAAGCTGAGCGGCCTCCCAGAGCGACGGCGGCAGTGAAAGAAAGAACTGCCGCAGCAGAAATATGCCCGAGATGCTGACCGCGAACGGGATGATTTGCGCCTGATAGGTATCAATCCAGCCCAGCGTCGAGACGATCAGGTAGCTGGGGATCAGCGTGGCCTCGGCAGGGATCATAATCAATCCCAGAATAGCCAGGAACAGGATATTGCGCCCGGGAAATTTCATCGTGCCAAAGGCGTAGCCCGCGAGCAGCGATGTCACCAGGGCCAGCGCCACCGTACAGCTTGCGATAAAGACGCTATTGGCAAAGTATTGCACCCAGGGAGCAAGGCTCCAGGCCCGCGCGTAGTTTGACCAATCCCAATCGGGAAGAAAATGCGGCACGCTATCAAACGCGCTATGGGTGGTGAGCAGCGATGACACAAATATCCAGTAGAGCGGGAAGATTGCAAAAAGCGATGCCACGCCAACGACGAGGTAGCGCAACACCATACGTAGCCAGCGCGGGCGGTATGCCAGGCGAGAACGAGTTGTTAACTTTGTAGCCATACGAAGCTCCCTGTTAATACTGATGCGTAACAGCCAGATTGCGCTGTGTCAGGCTGAGCTGCGCTACGGAGATAGTGAAAACCAGGAGAAACAGGATCACTGAGATGGCAGCGCCTAGCCCATCGTGGGGATTATTTGAGAACGCCTGCGAGAAGAGATACAGACCAAGCGTGCGAGCTGCGTTCAAAGGGCCGCCAATCGGGCCGACAAAGAGAAATACGGGCTGAAACATCTTAAAGGCTTCAATAGTGCTCAGCAGCAACACTACCAGCGTAATTGGCCTGAGCAGCGGCCAGGTGATATAGCGAAACACCTGCCATGTGTTTGCGCCATCAACGCGCGCGGCTTCCGCCAACGCAGGGGAGATGTTGCCTAACCCTGCCAGGAAAATCACAATGTTAAAGCCCGCCGACTTCCAGGTCGTATAGAAAATAATACTGATCAGCGTCCAATGCGGATCGCCAAGCCAGTTTACCGGCGGCAAATGCAAAAGGTGCAGGATTCCATTAAAGAGTCCATGATAGTAATCAAACATCCAGAACCAGATAAAGGTTGTTGAGACCAGGGGCATAATGAAAGGCGAAAAAATAGCCAGACGCCAGAAGGCTTTGGCTCGAATTCCCGATAGCAAGAGCAACGCCAGGAACAACGAAAGAAAGAGCTGTATCGGCACCGAAATGGCAACATAGAAGAGCGTTACCTGCAATGCCTGCCAAAAATTTGGATCATGCAACAGGAAATCATAGTTAGCCAGACCAATAAAGGGCTGATTGCCATGCACCAAAAAGTTCCACTTAAAAAGGCTCATATAAAACACAAAAACGGAGGGGGCGTACGCAAAAAGGCCCAGGATCACAAAAACTGGCAGCAGATAGAGGTACGCCTGTCCCGTCGATACCCATTTTCGCAAACGCCAGGCAAACGGACGCCGCTCTTGCGCCATTCCTGCTACTGAGAGAGGGACATTTTGCTCCATGTATTTCTCCTGGAGAGAAAATCCAGACTCTTCCATAATAATAGCTATACACTGTTAAATATGTGTAATCAAGAGGTTAAGAGCAGAAATACCGCGTAAGCACGTTTTGGCAGGACAAGCGCGAGGCCCCCGCCCATCTCCTCACCTCCTCTTGCCCCTACCGTTCCTCCCCGCAATACCACAAACACCGAGAACTTCATAGCGACCCACTTGAGCGCGTCCAATTCATTGTCTTCCCTTTCCCGGCACCAATATACCACCCAGATCATTCATTATATGTCATATCATGTCTTTCTGTATCTTCATAATATGTCTTCTTCACATCGCTTTTCTACAAAACCACGCCCGTTACTTGCAACGCTCATGTAATAATTCTTTCATCTTTCCTCTTGACTAACAGCTTTTTCTTCTGTTATTATTACTCTTGAGTTACGGCATTATTCTCTAGTGCCTTTGACTCCTTATAGGACGTTCCTGTCGTGTGTTGCTGTATTACTGTTGTCTATGCTGCACTATCCCGCACGACTGTGACCTTCTGATTTGCCCTGGGGAAATGGCTTCCCCTTTTACACTGATGTGTAACGGCAGTGACTATCATTCCTACACCTGTCATCAGGGAGATTCTATGCTGTTTTTCCATGTATTGATATCTACTTTTATAGCATCTTTCTGTTTACAACATCAGTGCTGTTCTATTATAGAGAGCGTGCTCGTTTTAGGAGAGCATGCTCGTTTTAGGAGAGCGTGCTCGTTTTAGGAGAGCGTGCTCGTTTTAGGAGAATGTTCTCTATGGCTCCTTTTGACGACGATCCTTTGTGTCTTTCTCCCAGTATACCGCGCAGGCGTGCCCTTGTCCCGCTTCATCGTGTTCTGGCGTCGCTGCTGCTTTGTCTGCTGCTGGGCACAGATATTCTTCAAGGGTGGCCGTTGGCGCTTCCCACAGCGCATGCTGCCGCGCTTCCCACCCCGACGCCTCCCACGATGACCTTGCAGAAATTCCTGTCCCAAAAGATCAACGACGGCCATCAGCATGGCTCTTTTCACTATCCCTCAACCGTACCGCCCATTCCAGGGGCCAGTCACGTCAGCAAGCCGCAGGCCCCACTGCCCAGCGTAGAACCCGCCAAAATGCAGACGGTTTCGCTGGGTGTGGATAGTTCTCTCCTGAGTACAAGCGGCCTCTCGACGCATGGTAGCACTGCTTCTGGCTTGAGAGGAAATCCGCTGCATGTGAGGGGCAGTGATGGGCGTTTGGAAGTGACCATTGCCCCAGGCTCGTTGGATCTTTCACATGCGACCGTCACTAGTGGCGCAACGCCGGTAGGACCCTTCACTGTACGGGTGAGTCAACTGCATGGACACCTGATCGGCTCCAGTAGCATTCTGGGCTCCTATCAGATTCAGATCCTCGACCACCTGGGACGTGTGGTGCAGGGCGTTCAACTTTTACAGCCCGCCACCATCGTCTATCACTATCAACCCTGGGAGATGAGTGATCTGGGTTTGGACCCGGGGCACATCCGGCTGAGCTGGCCCACGCTGCTGTAACAGGCGCATCAGCAGAAGCGGGCGGCAACGGCTGGACCCACCTCCACGGCTGGATTGGTCACGCCCATGACCCTCAATGCGCAGGCGCAAACGCTGACGGCGCACACGAACGTCCTGGCGTCTGTGCCCTTCGATGTCTCGGGCGATCCGACTAACCAGACGCCGCCAACGCCGCAGATGGCTTCGATGAGCGGCAACTCGGGTCAGTTGTCCTACACCTATCCCCTTTCTCTGCCAGCAGGCCCTGATGGTTTTGGCCCTGCCCTCCAAATGAGCTATTCCGGTGGGTCGCCTAACCAGCGCTATGGCAACGTGACCGATGACCGGCTCGACCCGTTCTATTGCCCCAATAATGCCAACAATCCCGATACCACCAAACGTTGCACTGGCGTCTATGCTCACCCGGAAGAGAAAGCCTGGACCAGCCAGGTGGTGACGAAGATTCAGGCACTGGGGACCGATAGCAGCGATCCCACGGTCCCGGCTCCAGCGACGACCTACAATTATAGCCTGGCGACGACCGGCAGCGATCCCAGTTGCAATCCGATCACGGGCACGGGTGTGCCTCCCCAGGAAGGCCAGTGTGTGCGCGATACCTGGATTCCCGGCTATAACAGCAACCATGTCTCTCAGCCCGATGGCGACTGGCAGGACTACTACCACAGCGAGTATCGTGGCTTTAACATTGTCTATGTCACCAGTATGGCCGGCGATGTGACGGCGGACTATTACTTTAGCACGGAAGCGTGGTATACGCCGCAGACCGATGGCCCCAACTATAGTGCAGGCTCGCTCTATCAAGAGGATGCCTATTGGGGCAATCAGCTCATCGACGGGCAGATCCTGCGACGCACCACTAACCAGTATCTGGGCACGCAGGGCAGTACCGTCAACGCTTGCAATACTGCTCTCAACGCGACCTATACGCCCTGCGAAGTGGTGCTGACCAGTAGCAAGACGCTCTACGCCGAGGACGCAGGCACCGACAACGCGAATGCGCCGTGGGTGGAACACGACTACACCTACGACGATATCAACGCGCAAGGGCTGATTACCAATACACCGGCCTATCACAACGTGCTGCAAGAGGTAATCAGCAGCAAGGATGCTCCCACGATCACCAAGAAGTGGACCTACCTGGTCAATGACCAGGTTGCCAACAATGTGCGCTATTATCATGTCAACGTGGTCAGTCATAGCGAGATCGATGATGATAGCGGCCACGTCTGGCAGTGTCAGGACTTCACCTATGATGAGGGACGAGCCTCAGGGGTGCCGGCTCCTGCTGCGGGTTGGGTAACGACAGCCACTGCTCATAGCGATTGCAGCCAGCAGAGCGCCACCGCCCTCAATACCTACACGGGCTATGATATCTATGGCAACACCGTCGCCACCGTCGATCCCCTCGCCGCCGCCAATCCCACGCTCTACAACGGCGCCAGCGGCCAACGCTTCGGCCAGCAGGGCACCTCATTCTATTGGGGTTTCAATGCTGGCAGCGATACGCCCACCGGCGAGATGCATTCGCAGACGGTGACGTTGGGCGGCAACGGCCAGGTCGATTTCCTCATCGGCGGCGGCAATGACAGCAATAACCTGTATGTGGCGCTGGTACGCGCCTCCGATAACAGCATCCTGTTCAAAGCCACGGGACAGAACAGCGAGGTTTTGCAGCGCGTGACCTGGAACGCTTCGGCGGACATCGGTACACAGGTCTACCTCAAAGTGGTGGACAATTCCTCCGGTGGCTGGGGCCATATCAATCTGGACGATGTGCATATCGCGGGGGCGAGCCTGCCCAATGCCGATTTTGAGCAGGGCAACCTCTCGGGCTGGATCGTGGTCAGTGGCACCGCCTTCCAGGATGCCAACGTGACCAGCAAGGCAACCGCCAACAATGGCTGTGGCCTCTCGACCGCTCCGGCGTATATCCCCAGCTCCTGGTCGGGGACGCGCTGGTACGCAAGCTGTACCACTTACGATAGCTTCGGCGTACGTCCCACCAGCACGAGCAATGCGTTAGCGCAGACCAGCACGACCACCTACGATGACACGCAGGGCGGCCTGCCCATCAGCACGGTCGATCTCAACGGGCAGACCACCACGATGAGCTACAGCTACGACGGCAACGGCAACCGCACGGTGCAGGCCAGCCTGCCATTGGAGACCGGTAGCTTCACCAAGCAATCGACCACCAATTCGACCTGTACCAGCAGCTCGACGTTGCCCTGCTACGAGGTCGATACCGTCTCCTCGCAGTATCCTGGCGCGGTCACCCGCACCTTCTACGATACGATGGGACGCGTGGCCGAGACACGCACCCCCCTGGACAGTACGCACGATCTCATCACCTTTACGGTCCATGACGAATCGGAGCGCGACGCGTTCCAGAGCCAGCCCTTCCGCGTGGCTCGTGGTACGACCTGGATCGATCCCAATGGGGCAACCGATGACACCGGCGCGACCCCAGGAGGGACCACCACCCTGCTCGATCCGCTGGCCCGCATCGCGGCGACCCAGGACCCGCTGCTGGGTTCAGCGGGCGAGCCAGGCATCCGCTGTCTGGGCACGCAGGTGACCGCCTGCTATGACTATGGCTTCGATCAGGTGGCGGGGACAGACACCAACTGGTATCACTGGCATTCGGTCGAGGATGCCAACAGCCACATGGTCGTCAGCTTTGAGGATATGCTGGGTCGCACCCGCTACGTCCAGTGGTACAGCTCGGATGCCTCTCCCAGCAGCAACGTCACCGCCCAGCAGCAGACCCAGTATAACGCGCTGGATAAGCCGACGAGCGTGACCATGACCGATCTGACGCCGCAGACAGGCCAGACCATCACCAGCGTCACCTCTACGGCAGCCTATGACGATCTGGGACGCATGACCAGTTCGACCGAACCGGACCGGGGCACGCACACCTTTACCTACGACGCCGATGGTCACATGCTCACCAATGTCTCAGGCACACGCACGCTGGGCATGAGCTACGACCTGCTGGGACGATCTGGCTGCGTGCAGGATGCTGCTCCCACGACCAACGGCTACGGCAATTGTAGCACGACGGCGCACGCGCTGGTGCAAAATGTCTATGACATCAGCACCCTGGGCGCCTCTGGCAGCGACTTTCCGGTCGGGCAATTGACCAGAAGCGTGGCAACCACCTATTATCCCGATGGCTCTGCCGCGACCGCGACACAGTTGAGCCAGCACGATCAGCGTGGAAGGATGGTCAGCAGCACGCTGCAACTGGGTGTGCCCGGCAGTTGGAATGTCACCACGGCCCTGCCAACCTATCAGGAGAATCTGACCTACAACGATGACGATCAACTGATGACGACGCAGACCACCGTGGGCGGCCAGGCCGGCTACACCTTCTCGCAAGCGTACGACAGCACCACCGGCCTGCTCACGGGTCTTTCCAACAACACCACTGGAACGGCGAACCTGGCAACGCTGGGCTATGATGCGCAAGGCGATGTCAGCGACGTCAATTTCCAGACGACCACCGGCACCGCGCTTGCCAACGATCACTTCACCTACGATGGCGATTTGCGTCCGGTCACTGCGAGCGCCACCTGGCAAAGTGGCAGCGGCTCGACCGGCACGATCTTCAGCCAGGGTCGCAGCTATGATGCCGTGGGCAATGTCACGAGCCTCAGCACGACGCTTGCAGCCGTGCCGGGGCAAAACGGCTCCGGCGGCAGCGAGACGCAAAACTTCTGTTACGATGAAGAGAACCGGCTGGTGTGGGCAGGCAATACCGGCACCCAGCCCGCGCCGGGCATCGGCACTTGTGGCAGTGGCACCCTTTCCAGTGGCGTGAGTGGCGCAGGCTACAACGTCAGCTACGCCTACACGCACCTGGGCCAGCTCTGGCAGGGACCGCTCAACGGCACCGGCAACTACCAGTACCTGTACTGTAACAGCACGACCCCGCACCAGTTGACCGGTCTCTACCCTATCGGCACCACCTGTAGCAATCTGAGCGGCGCGGTCTACACCAGCAGCAACGACAACTGGGGCAACGTCACCAGTCGCACATATAATACGGTCGGCGCCACGCTCTCCTACGATCTGCTCGATAATCTCGTGCAGTGGAACGCGGGAGCGAACAGCCAGGAATGGTATGCCTACACCACCGGCGGCAACCGCACGTTGCGGCGCAGCACGACGGGCAGTGGGACCACCATCACGGTCTACGCCTTGCCATTCCGCCTGCCAACGCCGCATTCGCGTCTACCTTCGGTCAGGCAGGCGGCAAGGAAGTCCTTCGGCCTCGAAGAGCACGTCTACAGCAGTAATGGCACCCCACAGAGCAGCACCTCCTACTATACGTTGGGCGGACGGCTGGTGGGCGCGCTGACAGGTAGTACGACGCAATTCTTCCTGACCGATGCGCTCGGCAGCGTGCTCACGACCTTCACGGCCATCGCTAATACTGCCGCGGTGCAAGGGAACCAGCTCTATGGCCCCTATGGCAACAGCCGTTACAGCCAGGGGTCGATGGGCACCAACAAAGGCTTTACCGGCCACTATGCCGATGCCACGGGGCTGGATTACTACAACGCGCGCTACTACGATCCGGTGATTGGACGCTTCCTCTCCGCCGATGTCGTACAGAGCGACCTGCAAGGCATGGACCCCTACGATTATGTCGGCGGCAACCCCGAGACCTTAACGGACCCGACGGGAGAGCGCTACGCCCAAACCATCGGTGGAGGAGATCCGGTCAGCGATCCTGGCTCCGGTGGTGGCGTCAGAGGAGGAGCGTGTAAGAGCTATATCTGCTATGCGCCGGGTGGGCAGGCCGTACCCAAGCCCAACGCCGGGCCGCCGGTCACGCCGTATTCACCGCCCTCGCATCCGGCGAAACCCAGGCCCCCGGCACAGCCGCACCACGCGGGACCCAGCGTCTCGCAGGTCACGGCAGCCCTCAAACAGGTCGCCGGCATTGCAGGCCAACTGCTGTGGGAAGCCATTGACCTGGTCTTCAACTTCTCGGGCATGTGGCACGACATCCAGACCATCACCGACCCCAATGCAGGCTGGTGGGACAAATTCCAAGCGGGCGTTGACCTGGGAGCGACCATCTTCACCGACATCAACATGCTCGATGGGGAGGGCGAAGCGGCTCGCGCCGCCGAAGTCGGGGCCGAGATCGCCGAGAAGGGGGTCGCCGATGTCGCTGATAAAGGGCTCACCGATGCGGCGAGCGATGTCGCCGATTGTGCTCTGAGCTTTAGCCCACGCACACCGGTCGCCACCGATCACGGCAAGCAAGCCATCATCAGCCTGCATCCAGGAGACAAAGTCTGGGCCTACAATCGGCAGACCGGCAAAATGGAGCTGCAACCGATCCTGCACGTCTGGATCAACCATGACAACGACCTGGTCGATCTGACCATCACCACGGCGGCGCGTCCCCCGCTCAAAGCGAGCCAGCAGAGCGAAGTCGTGCATACCACGCAGAAGCACCCCTTCCTCACCGTCGAAAAGGGCTTCCTGCCGGTGGGACAGATCAAGCTGGGCATGCATGTCTTGCGCGCCGATGGCAGCGTTGGCACCATCACCGGCTGGAAGGTGGTTCCTGGTAGTGCGACGATGTACAATCTAGAGGTGGCTCAGGACCACACCTATACCGTGGGCGATGGGTTGTGAGTGGGGTGCATAATGCAATATGTACTGTTAAGGATCTTGATCCGCTACATTCTCCTAGAACGTCAGAGAGGCGACCGGAATTAGAAAATCTCTCTGATCAAGAGCTTTTAGATTCTGTGAACAACCCCAAAAACGGAGATCCTATTCGGGTCAATACCAAAACGGGTAAGGTTATTGATGGCAATGGGCGCAGCTATGAACTCCAGAGGCGAGCCGCATTGCCTGGGAGCAGTATTACACCGGACACTCCCATATTTTATGAACCTTACACACCCAGTTCTATACCAGAGTCGTGGGAACAACTATCTGCCTCTGGTTTCTCATCAGTGGTAGTTGTTAGTTTTGTGGGAGAGCAAGTAAAGATTTTAACATTGCTCTCCCATATTTCAAGGAGGCGGGTATCCATGACAGAGAGGGAATATATTCTACAACTTATGTATAGAGCATTTTTGGACATTCGTGTTGCCGCATATTCACAGGATAGCCATGCCTGTTTTGTCCTCGCAGATATCTTTCACAACGTACCGCTACAAATTGCGCAAGCTGATCAGAATAAAATGACGTATGCTGACATGGTCGCCTGGGTGCAGCAGAAGTGCGAAGAGAAGAAATGTAAAGGCTGGCTTGATACCGCCACTTCAGACATCGTAAACAATGAGGCATCATCATGAGCAGGCTTAATACATTTCAGCGCAATAACCTTATTACAGGAACCCAGATGGCTGCTGAAATCCCATCATCTTCACCTGAATTAAGAGCACTTGTCGTAATAGGCTCGTATGTACAAACTGCAACTGGAGCCAGGCGACCCTCAAAATATTTGAACCGAGAGCAGGAGAATTTGCGTTTTTGGCTAAGAAAATCTGCGCCCATACTTACTGCGCGCCCTGGTAGATCAGGCAATTCAACAAATTATCGTGAGAATGGTTTCCCCGTGGCGACGGCATTGATGGCGTCCGATTTATCGCTCGGCCTGGCTTCGGCACTGAAGCGGACGCGCTCAAGCTCGTCGCCACGGAGGGGTATTCCCAGCATGATTTGTTCATCTACATCATCGCGTCCTTACGAATGCGCGTGAGCCTGCATGTGGGCATGGATGGCTTTTAGCATGCGTTCGGGCGTGAAGGGGAGTTGCCGTATGCGTATGCCTAGCGCGTCGGCTATGGCGTTAGCAATGGCTGGCGCCATAGTGTTTATAGCAATCTCGCCTATAGCTTTAGCTCCAAACGGGCCAGATGGATCGTAGGTTTCGATAAAATACGTTTGCATCTGCGGCATCTCGGTAGCAGCGTAGATATGGTAATCGTGCAGGCTGGTTGTGAGCAGCTTCCCTTGCTGGTCATAGACCAGTTCCTCGCTCAAACTCGCGCCCAGAGCCTGGGCGATGTTACCATGAACCTGACCTTCGGCGATCATTGGATTAATGACCTGTCCGGCATCGACGGCGGTTACGACCTTGACAACGCGAACGCAGCCCGTCGCGGTATCTACTTCAACCTCGACCCCCTGAGCAGCAAAGGAGAGCGGCACATAGGGAACTTTCCACGACGCGGTAGTCATAATATGCCGATTCTCGACGTAGAAGGAGTAGGCCGCGATCTGCTGAATCGTCATTTTCTGCCCGCCGGGAGCAACCACCACGCCGCGCCTGATCTTCAGCGTTTCGGAGAGCGTATTCAGCATACGCCCGCCCACCGTCAGAATCTGGCGACGCACCTGCTCTGCTGCCCTTTTCACCGCGCCTCCACTGACATAGAGAGTCGAGGCTGCGCTTGAGCCCATCTCAAAAGGGGTAATGCTGGTATCAGCAGTGTGCATCAATATACTTTCAACGGGCACGCCGAGCACCTCGGCAGCGATCTGAGCCAGCAGCGTCTCGGAGCCGCTTCCTCCATCATTGGCGCCTGCGAAAACATCGAAGGAACCATCCTCGTTGAGCTTAATCATAGCTCCCCCGGTACCCACGCTCACCGGCTGCGAACTATAAAGAGCCAGGGCAAGCCCGACGCCATGCCGTACCGTTTGATTGCTCACACGCCCGCGCTTCTCGCTCCAGTTTAACTTTTCCACCACTGTTTGCAAACACTGAGGCAGGCCACAGCTCTCGACCGGAGGAGCTGCGTCTCTCGCTCTTTTTAACTCCTTCGTCAGGGGATACTCGTCGCCAACCTTGATCCAATTTTTTCGCCGCAATTCCAGCGCATCCATGCCAAGCTGCTTCGCAATTTCGTCCATATGGCTTTCAAGCGCGAAGAACTCCGGCGCGGACTCGTAGCCCCGCGCCGCACCCATCGGCGGCTGACTGGTATAGAGTATCTCGGCTACAAAACGCATATTTGGACAGGGGTAGAGCGCCAGCGTTTTGGAGGAGGCAGCACCCTGAGTAATTAATGGATGCGTCGCGTAGGCGCCTGTGCTGGCGAGGAGCGCCAGTTGATTGGCAATGATTGTACCGTCGCGCTTCACTCCCGTTTTCAGGCGTAAGATATACTGTTGACGCGTACGGCTGCTGCGGAACTCTTCCTGTCGCGAGTAGGCCAGCATCACCGGTCGATTGGTAGCGACAGTGAGAAGGGCGCAGAGATCTTCCAGCACTATCTCCTGTTTCGCTCCCAGACTGCCGCCAATGTGCGAGCTGACAACCCTGATGCGACGAGAAGGAATAGCAAGCAACGAGGCAAGAACCCGACGAATATAATGAGGAGCCTCCGTACTTGTGCGCACGATCAGGGAATTATCCTCGTCAAAGTACGTGATGACGGTGTGATTCTCAATCGGCGCCTGCTGCTGCACCGGCACAAAATACTCGCCCTCGATCACCAGATCAGCCTCGGCAAAGCCGCGCTCGACATCACCGGTTTCGGCATGCAGACGTGCGGCAATATTGCGCGAGGCATCAAAAATGCCATGAGATTCCGCCTCCGGGTGCAAACGGGGAGCCCCCTGATTCAACGCCTGGCGCGGGTCAAGAATAGGCGGCAGAGGATCATACTCGACGCGGATAAGCTTGATGGCTCGCTCAGCGATCTCAGGCGTTTCTGCCGCGACTGCTGCAACGCGATCACCTGTATAACGCATCACATAATCCAGGCAGTACTGATCGACAATCCTGGCGCCTGGCTGCGTATATTCAACGCTGGCATAGGGTGTGCGCGGCACATCTCTATAGGTCAAAACGGCATGCACGCCCGGCAGGGTCTTTGCCTCAGATATATCGATATTACGAATAACGGCATGCGCGTGCGGGCTGGTTAAAATCTGCCCGTAAAGCATGCCTCGCGGCTGGCTATCGGCCACGAAAGAGGCTTTTCCGGTCACCAGTCTGGCCGCATCGATACGCTCCACCGGCTGACCAATGACTTGCAGATCGCTGACAAAAGCGGCGACCGTACCGGTATGTCCGGCAGCGATTACAGGGATTTTCGTCGTTGCCCCAGCCGCATTGCCAGCAACCGCCTGGCGCAGTTTGCCACCGAGCGTCGAGAGCACGCCGGACGACGTTTTCTCGGGGATCTCCTGGGCAGGAATCTGGTCGGGCTTGATAATGTTGTGCTCGGGGGGCATTACAACCTCGCCCCGCATCATCGCGGCTGCGCGTAGAACGGCCTGCACAGGTTTTTCATAGCCGGTGCAGCGGCAGAGATTGCCGGAGAGCGCATCCCGCACTTCGCTTTCGGTCGGGCTGGCATTTTCTTTTAGCAGAGCATAGGCTGCGAGCAGCATGCCGGGGGCGCAAAAGCCACACTGGACCGCTCCCACCTCAATAAAAGCTTTTTGCAGCGGATGTTGCGAGCGAGCAACCTCCAGACTTTCAACCGTGGCGAGCGTACAGCCTCCTGCTTGCGCCGCCAGCATCACGCAACTGGGACGAGGGACACCATCGACCAGCACGGTACAGGCTCCGCACTCGCCTGTTTCACAGCCCTGTTTGACGCTGCAATAGCCCTCGCGACGCAGCATTGTCAGCAACGATTCGTTGGCCGCGACATCCACGCTGGCAATGACGCCATTGATACGCAACTCGAGTTCCATAGTCTAGCGGCCCCTTTCCGATGAAACCATACCGCGCCAGTGCGCCACATTTGTCGCCTCTTCAAGCGCATGATATGCCAGCTTCATGCCACATACACGCCGATAGCCGCTACTGGCACGCGTATCTGAAGGTGGACGGAATTCCGCCATGCCGACGCGTAATGCCTCCAGCAGTTGCTGGCTATTCACCGGATGGGCTACAGCCTGACCCACGAGTTGGCGCTCAACGCCGTGGACGCGAACGGGCTCCATATTCGCCCCTCCGAACGCCAGGTGGACGCGTCGGTAGCTCTCATTCTCGATCTCCACCAGGGCCGCCACGTTCAGCAAGGCAACATCTGAAGGCGTACGCGCAATGCGCGCAAAGGATATGCCGCTTTGTAGCCCTGGGCGAGGAACCACAACCTCGATAATAAGCTCGCTTGGGCGCCGCTCCATGCCAAATGAGCTACAGTTAAGACGCCGTTCTTGCTTTCCCCTATAGACAACGCCCGAAAGCCCCAATCCAGGGCGCTCGGAGGTTCCGGCGCTAAGGTTGAGCTGCGTTTTTGAGCCTGAACGCACCACCACTTCAGCATTTAACGCCACCAGCGCGGTCAGCAGATCGGCCTGGGAAGCAACTCCCGCCCCTAATGTTCCGCCAATGGTCGCGCTATTACGAATTAAGCGCGACGACGAAGAGGCAAGGGCCGCACGCGAGAGCAATCCTGTCGCAAACTCTTTGAGCAAGGGGGCATCTACCATACTTTGTAGGGTCGTCATGGCTCCGATGCGAATGCTGTGCTGGTCCTCGGCAATATAGGCAAGCCCAAGATCGCGCAGATCAACCACAGCTTGAATGGTCTCATCCTGTAAGCCCAGCAAACTAGTGCCTCCGGCCAGAGGGACGGTCTTCGTATCGGGACGCCCTAAGAGGAGTAGCGCATCATCAATGTGCTCTACCCAATGATATTCAACGAGCTCAAGTAACATACAAATTACCTTTGTAGTGGCAAGAGAGTGAAAGTTTCCACATCTACCAGGCCATGATCCGTCAATTTGAGCGCCGGGATCACAGAAAGAGAGAGAAAACTCAACGTCATACAGGGATGGTCTAACGTGCAACCAAGTTCAGCAGCAGCTTCGTCCAGGGTTCGTAGCAACTGCACAAGTTCAGCCACGGGGAGAGGCGAAACCAGCCCACCCAGTGGTAACGGCACGCGGGCACGCACCGCCCCATCCACCACACAAACGAAACCACCCCCCATTGCTTCCAGAGCGTAGGCCGCCCGCAAAATATCGCTATCGTTCACGCCAGCAACCACCAGATTATGGGCGTCATGCGCGACGCTTGAGGCAATCGCCCCCCGCTTGAGGCCAAAGCCCTTCACCAGACCCAGGCCAACGCGCTGAGATGCATGATGGCGTTCGATTACCGCCAGCTTGAGCAGATCGCGTTCAGGATCGGCGACGATCTCGCCATCGCGGATCAGCGCCTCCATCTGTAGATGTTTCGTGGTGATCTGCCCGGGCTCGATCCCGATGACCTCAACCGGACCTGGCTTGCCGGGGATACGCAGATGGGCCTCGGAGATATCCCCGATGCGCACCGTTCCCGTCACACCAGCAAATGTGGAGGATGGCGTCTCAACCAGGAGCGAACCCTGCCGGGCCACCAGGAGACCATCTTTGTAGACCGATTCGACCTGGAAGGAGTCCAGATCATCCAGCACCACCATATCCGCGATGCAGCCAGGCGCAATCGCGCCGCGGTTATATAAGCGGAAGTACTGGGCAGCATTGTAGGAGGCAAGGCGGATGGCCTCGACCGGAGCGAGACCCGACTCAATAGCGCGCCGCACCATCGAGTCGATATGACCACGGGTGGTTAAATCTTGTGGATCGCGATCATCGGTGACAAAAAAGACGCGCGGGGGATGCAGTTCTTTGATCAGCGGCAACAGCGCGTCCAGGTTGCGCGCCGCCGATCCTTCCCGAATCATCAGCCACATGCCCAGGCGAATGCGCTCCCTGGCCTCTTCCAGCGTCGTGCATTCATGATCGGACATCACGCCGGCAGCGGCATACGCGCAAAGGTCCTGTCCGGTGAGTCCAGGCGCGTGTCCATCCACCACCAGACCACGGCTGAGCGTGCTGGAAATTTTTGCCAGCACCTGCTCATCCCCGTGTAGCACGCCGGGCATATTCATCATCTCCGCCAGTCCCAGCACTCCCTGTTCCTCTAGCAGCGGCAGGAGGTCCTCAGCCAGCAGAGCGCGTTGCGGGCTTTCAAACGCCGAAGCAGGCACGCAGGATGAGATCATCACATAGGCTGAAAGCGGAAGATTTCGCCCGGATTCGAGCACATAGCGTATGCCCTTCACGCCCAGAACATTGGCAAATTCATGAGGGTCCAGTATAACAGTAGTGACGCCACGGGGTACCACAATACGCGCAAATTCGGCCAGCACCAGCATGGTACTTTCCAGATGCATATGACCGTCGATCAGGCCGGGGGCCAGCCAGCGCCCCTGCAAGTCCCGCTCCTCCTGGCCCTGATAGCCGGATTGAGGGGAACCTACGCCCACGACAAGACCATCGGCGACGGCAATATCAGCAGGATAGCATTCGCCGCTGCACACATTCACCAGGGTAGCATTGCGTAACAGCAGATCAGCGGGCAATTCTCCCCGCGCAATTTGGATACGTCGTTTGAGTTTATCCATCGGTCTCCCCTCCAACCAGACAACGCTATCGAACTTCGTAGCTGATTTTAACACATAAGCTCCGATTCCCTATAGTTCTATAGGACTCAGTAACCCTTATGGGTAATATATCCGCTACCACAAGATTTTTTCTTCAGTTCACCATGTAGACGAAACTTTGTCCTACTGACTATCGTAATAGTGGTCGTGTATCATAATGTTTCATCGCCGATTTCTGCTTATGCAGACAGAAGGGAGACAAGATTGGATAATGCTGTGACAACGATAGCGAAGGTCGCGGCTCTGGCGGGCGGAGCGGTTATTGGCGCGCTGCTGGCTCGCTGGTGTGACGAGCTGCTTTCAACGCACTTGCAGGAGAAGTCCGAGTATGACAAAACGCGTTATGCTCAGGGACTTGCTCCTCTTGCACCACCATATGCGAAAGGACAAGATTTCAATCCCATGAACGGGATAGACCTGCAAGAATAGTAGGCCAGCAGATCAGAAAGCTGGTAAGGTATCTTTGCCAGCTTTCTGCTGATCGCGCGACATCGGTAGTTCAGGAAAGATTATCCACCAGGCGACGAGCGGTGTGCAGCCACTCTTCGGAGACATCATCGGGAACGGAGCAGCCATTGGCAAGGATCAGGCGTCGCCCCCTGGTCTGGCGGATCGCAAACATCATCTCGTTTTCCAGTTCCGTCTCGCTCCCGTGCGTGAGTGGGCCACGCTCCCAGAGTCCGCCCATCAGGCACTTATCGGTCATTGTCAGAGCTTCGCTCAGGCTTGGACCTGTCACGCGGTCGCTCCAGCTCATAACCGCAACGGGATAATCGGTAAAGCGATTGAAATAGAGCTGATCGTTGCTTTGCGCGGGATCGGCATGGACATGCACAATATTGAGCCAGCCGTTCTTTGCCCCAGCCAGCGCCTCCAGGTCGTAGGGACGTCCGAAGCGTTCATACTCTTCCGGCGTAAAGTCGGTATTGGTCGCGCCCATGCAAGAGAAAAATATGCCACTCGCGCCCGCGTCAATAGCAGCTTCCATCAAGCCGCGCAAGTTGGCAGCAATTGTGCTCAGGCCCTGCTCAAAGGGGGCGGGATTCTGGCGGATCGCCGCAATCGCTTTGGGCTTGCCCATATAACGCAGCGTGTAGGTTAACGGGCTAAAGAGGGTCAGGATCAGCGGGTAATCGTTGCCCAGGCGAGCACGCAAGGTTTTGATGCAAAGCAGTTGCTCGCGAAACATCGGCGTATCCAGACCCAGGCGGGGCAGGGAACGCACCTGTTCAGCATCGACCAGCGGCTCCGGCGCAGGATACGGTAAATCGGGCATGATCTTCACAATATCCAGTTGAAACTTCTGGATAAAAAACTCCAGCGTTAAGGCAGCCATGCGTTCACCGGAGCCTTCCGGCTTGAAGTGGTGCCAGAAGCAAAACGGCACCCTATCGACCGGCTCGCCCTTGACTGCTGCATGCACACGTTCACTCGGCGTCATTGTACTCATGCGTGTTCCTTTTCAATCAGAAATTTGCTGTTTCGTGCTGCTATCTCCAGCCATCCCTGCGACACTTTTCCTACGCTGGAATTATATCACCTTTCATAGCACTGGTGATTTATCGGAATGGCCCTGGGCAAGCGCAAGGCACTGCCCCTACAGCGAAATGGCGCGCTAGCAGGGCAGGCGCAAGGCACTGCCCCTACGCCGCAACGGTCTGTAGGGGCAACTCCCACGATGAAGCGGGGAGCTACCGGTTGCCCTGCCCCTACCCTGCGATAAAGCTGCCAAGCATGGTGATCACGCCGCTAACGCGTATAATGTCGCCAGCGTAGTCGAGGAGTTCCTGACGTGGCAAAACGTATTTCGGCAATATGATCAGGTAACCAAAACTCAAAAGCAGGAATGCTGCTCCCATAAGGAAGCTAAAGCGCGTCTCTTTACTCATAAAAGAGCTGACATAAAAGAAAAAGATGGTCAGGCATACAATGCCGCGCGAACCGCTGAGAGCCATCTTGACAAAGGCATTGGGAAAATCCGGTAAAAACGGAGCAAGCCCTAATAATAGTAAGAGGAGCAAAGAACTGATAATATGAAAAGGTACTAACCGGCGCAAACGTCCTTCCGCGCTCATCATCAGGCTGAACATAATAAACATAAAACTGACTGCTTGCCCCAAAAAAAGAAACCAATCGGTATTGAGGTGAACGCCTGTAATATAGTCCGGTAACGCATCTGCCAGAGCAGTCAAGGCGATGATCCCCATCGACAACCCCAGGATAAAGAGGCGAGCACTACGAATACGAAAATGGAGATAAAACGCGCGCAATGCAATCAGCAGAAAAACGATGAATAGCGCTATGTTCAGAATATCTGTCATTGTGTTTGAGCTCACAATACACTTCCCCTTCATCAAACTAATGGGTATAACGATGTTACCCCTCTTCGTTACCAAGTAATAATGAATGGTCAACAGGTTGTCCATCCGGCGTATATAAGCGCACTCGCTCTTGAGCAAGGAGAATGCGCAACGCGTGATACATCTCAGACCAGGTGAGAGACGCAAGAGCCGAGAGTTCTTCAACGCTTCTACGCCCATCAACCACAGCATAGAGGCGACGTGCAAGCTTATCCTGGATATCGACCGAGCCGGCCAGAGGATTAGTGAAGCGCATCAAATACGCATTTTCCAGGCGGCCAGGTATCAATTTAGCAAGCTGCGAGAATGTCTCTTGTCGGGAAAGGTTGGCTGAAACCTTTGCCGAGACTTGCGCCGTATGTAAAAGACCGGAGTTCTGTGCAGCCTCCATTGCCTGCTCCAGAGTAAATCCTATCGTTGCCAGAAGCTTCTGCGGTGGCAGATGCTGAAAAAAGAGCAGAAAAGCTACGGCTAATGCTGTCGAGACTTTTCTGTCCACAACGCCGTTCCCTTCCGGCAGCCGCGCGGCCCTCCTTTGCGAAAAATGCCCGATGCAGTAATATAGTCCCTGGCGTTTAAGCAAGGTCGCATAGTGGGGAGAGAAGGTGTGATCCACTGGCAGGTAGAAGAGGGTACGTTGCTCATGCAGTATCCGTTCCGCCATCATTACCAGTTGATGGTTTTCCAGTACATGCGGGGGTAACAATATGTCACGAGTTGCCAGTGCGCGCAGCTCGACAATACGTTGATTTGCATCAATAGGCCGATCAGCCCATACCTGGGCAATCCATATCCCAAAACGCTGGACGAGTATCCGTGTTAGCTGGAGAAACATTTCGTCGATATGATGTACCTTCGCCGTAGATTGCACTAATTGGTTGATAGCGCCCTGCTGCTGGCGGCTCACCGCTGACCGGAATGGGTTTCCCATGAAATTATCAGTACCATCCACTTAATCCACTCTTATCTCCCTTTCCCCTTATTTCCGAATTTATAGTATTTAATACCACATTTCAGCATTTCAGGTGTTAATAAGTCATTAAAATACCTTAGCATCTATAATTTGTATAATATTGCACAGTATAGCAAATCCATCATGGCCCTTATGGTTTAAAAGTCTTTACCCAGGTTTACGAAATATGGTAGGATGCAGGCTATATGCAGGTTACGGATTCGGGCATCAAGGAGCGTTCACACAATGGCTGAGGGAAAGAGTATTATTATCGTTGACGATGATCTCGATATTTTAGAGGCGATCAGCCTGATGCTAGAGGATGCAGGGTACATGGTGAAAACGACGAGCAAAGGCGATTTCATTGAACACTTAGGCGCTAACGATTTTCCAGATGTGATTATTCTGGATATGCTACTATCAGGCAGCGATGGGCGCGACATCGCCAGGCAGCTCAAAGAGCAGGAGCGCACCAAACATATCCCAATCATTATGCTCTCCGCCCATCCTAAGGCCGAACAGGAAGCGCAGATCTCTGGAGCCGACGATTTCCTGCCCAAGCCCTTTGAAATGGATGAATTATTAGCAAAAGTAGCCAGTTTTATTGCCTCCTGAACCTGCCTGCCACTCAACCCAAAAGACGCAGAGGCATATCCTGAGCCACAATTGTCGTATCCAATGATCGCAACGTGTCCTCCAGGCGCTCCAGGACCGTATCAATCTCTGCGCGACTGATGATGAGCGGCGGCTCAATGCGCACGACGCGCGAATTATTGAGTGTGCCAGAGATGAGCACGCCACGCTTGAAAAGACCAGAGGCAACGGCATATCCGATATCGTCATTGACGAAATGTTGACCGATCAGCAGCCCTTTCCCCGTGACATTGACATAGATATCCCGATGACGGGCCGCAATACGCTGCAACTGCTGGATAAAGTATTCGCCCTTCTCGGCGGCCTGCTCAACAATATTTTCTTCAAGCGTCACATTGATGGCGGCAATAGCGGCGGCGCAGGCCAGCGGGTTGCCGCCGGTGGTGGAAGTGTGAATAAAGGGATCGCTATTCAGCACGCTCCAGATCTTAGGGGTAGACATAAACGCGCCGATAGGCATGACGCCGCCGCCGAGTGCCTTCGCGGAGGTGATAATATCGGGTATGACGTTCCAGTGCTCAACGCCCCAGAGCTTGCCGGTCCGCCCCATTCCCGTCTGCACTTCGTCGGCTATCAGCAACACTTCATATTCGTCGCAGATTTGACGCAGGCGCGGCCAGAAGTCATTGGGGGGCACGATTGCACCCGCCTCACCCTGCACAGGCTCCATAATGACGGCGGCAATGTCGTTGCCAACTTCGCGCGCGATCCGCAACTGCTGCTCAACCGCATCGGCGTCGCCATAAGGGACATGGAAGACATTATTATGTAAAGGCAGGGCAGGACGGCGGAAAATGGCCTTCCCTGTAAGGGCCAGCGAGCCGGTAGTCTTGCCGTGGAAGCCACGCACCGAAGCAATAAAGCCGCTTTTGCGCGTATAGAGCTTCGCCAGCTTCATCGCGCCCTCAATGGCCTCCGTACCACTATTGACAAAAAAGCTATATTGAATATCGCCAGGAGTAATCTCTGCCAGCAGGTGAGCAAGCATACCACGTAGTGGATCGAGCAATTCCTGTGTCGGCAAGGGACTTTTCTCCAGTTGCGCCTGTACGGCCCCGACGACTTTGGGATGCGCCCAGCCCAGGTTGAAGAGGCCAAAGCCACCCAGGCAATCGATATATTCGCGTCCCAACGCATCCTTAAAGGTTGCTCCGCGCCCGGTCCATTCGACCGCGGCATAATCGCCAGCTTCGGCAACCGCTTTACGATATTCGATAAAGCCGCTGTTATAATGTTTCGCGAAGTTGCTGACGGTGGTTTCGACCAGCCATTCAGCCTCGCTCTTGCTCAACTGCGATTTATGCACAAAATCGAGGTATCGCTGCGAGTCGTTCAGGGCCTTGAGTAATCCATCGGTACTCATAAAAATCCTTTCCGGTAATGCAGAACGGCAGCAATCCATCCCACTCCCGCTCTGCATCTCGGGAAGCATCCAGCAGTTCATTCAACTGCTCAGTATGCCTGTGGGCATGGAAAAAGCAGGCAGAGGCAGACCCATCTTATGGGATATGTCTGATCCGACAATACAGAACGCTTGCTACAAGGAAAAACTCATCTATCAGGTGACAAACCTTACGGGCAGCAATAAGGATGAGGCGTCACGCAACATGTAATGAGGCAATCAGTCGGGCAAGTCATTCGCCAGAGGGTTGGGGGAATGAGGAGCGATCAAGGATAGCAGGTAGACAAATGGAAACCCCTGAATACGTAGTATTTAGGGATATAACGGCCATTTCTTTTGCCGGGTATCTCTGTTTCCTTCATAATGCACCGCGCTTTTTAGAACCACGAAAAGAGAGGTTTCTATAGTAGCAGTATAGCCCATAAATGGGTAAGAAAGCAAGCCACCTGAAAATTCGAAGCTGCGCTTATAGATTGACGGCGTATTAGCCCATATGTTACGATGCAACCATGAGTACTGCAAACTGGTCTTCTCCGGGACGCAAAGTTATTATTCCCGGCTGGATGATCCATCGCAACCGTAATAGACAAACAAGCCTTTCAGCCGCGTAAGCCCGCATCATAACGATTGCTCTCTGGCATGCTTCCCTTCCATCTCGTTATTCCATACTGTCATTTTGCATTTTCAGAGATATGAAAGGAATTACCGATGCCAACGTCCTGCGACCCCCCAACAGATCTATTACCCAATAAGAGCAGGCCGCTCTGGCGCAACCGTGACTACCTGCTCCTCTGGAGCGGGCAGGCTATTTCCGCTATTGGCGGCAGCGTCTCTGAACTAGCTTTCCCCTTGCTTGTGCTGGCAGTGAGCCATTCACCAGTTCAGGCGGGCATAGCAGGCGCATTACGCACGCTTCCCGCGCTCCTCTTCACGCTGACGGCAGGGGCGTTGATTGATCGTTGGGATCGCAAGCTGGTGATGATCTGCTGCGATACCGGGCGAGCTTTGAGCCTTGCCAGCATTCCCGTGGCTATCATGCTGGGCCATCTCACCATCGTGCAACTCTACATCACAGCTTTTATCGAAGGGAGCTTGCTCATCTTCTTTGGCCTGGCCCATTCCGCCAGCCTGGGTCAGGTGGTTCCCAGAGAGCAACTCTCGTCGGCAATGGCCCAGGAGGAATTTACGGAGGGAACCACGGCACTCTTCGGCCCCTCGCTTTCGGGTGCGCTGTTCAGCCTGAGCAGGCTGCTACCCTTTATAGCCGATGCCTTCTCGTATGCCGTCTCAATCATTACCCTGTTGCTGATACGAACGCCCTTCCAGCAACAGAATACGCGCATACGTCGTCACCTGCTGGCTGAAATCTCTGAAGGGATGCGCTGGATGTGGCGGCAGCCGGTTATGCGCACGATGAATCTGGCCTCGCTGATCGGGGCATTGATTATTCCTGGCAGTTCGCTGATGGTTATCGTGCTGGCCCAGCAGCAGCACGCCTCAGCGTTTGTTATCGGACTGATCTTCGCCGCAGGAGGCGCGGGGGCGATCCTGGGTGCGGTGACTACGGCGTTCAGCCAGCGCTTCCTGACCGTTGGGCAGGCTATTATCGTCACGCGCTGGACTTTTGCGCTGTTCTGGCCGCTCTATGCCCTGATCCCATTCCCGCTGGTGCTGGGGGCTATTGACTTTTGCATTGGCTTTATGGACCCGATTGAAGATGTTTCCTATTTTAGCTACCGCCTGGCTCTGATACCGGATGAGCTGCGAGGGCGCGTCATCAGCGCATGCCGCATCTTCCCGAGCGTCGTGCGCCCCATCGGGATAGCGTTAACAGGTTTCATGTTGCAAAACCTGGGAGCGATGCAGACCGCACTGATCGGCTGGGGAGGGTTGACAATCGTGGCATTAATCTTCACGCTTGATCCACATGTGCGACGCGCTCGTAACGCCCAACCCCCTCCGTAGGGACCTCCCACGATGAATCGGGGAGCTACAGCGCGTCCGGTTTACCGTCGAGCCTCGCCCCAACATAATGCGGCTCCAACGACGCAATCGCTGCGGAACGCAGCCGATGCGCGTCCTTGCTCAATATCTGCCAGTCCTGTGAGTATTTGCGGCTTCTGGAGCTTCATGGGGCGGAGTGGATGTACGGGCGATAAATCGGACGCGGTGAACCAGGTCCCTACGACATTCGCAGCGATTGGGGCATTTGGGGACGCGCCCAAGCGGGCCTGGTACGGTATTTACAACGATTGGGGTATTTGGGAAGAGCATCAAGTAAGGCCCGATGCTCTTCCCTGGAATCATTACGCAGGTGAAAGGCGTTCGGAGAGATATTTCAGGCTCAGGGGGTAACGATACTCGATAGAAGCGTGAGTGGCGTCGAAGAGCTCGAAAAAGACGTCGGTTACGCCGATGCGTTCGAGGGCGCGACGGAATGCTTCCGCTCCAAGATCAAGGAAATACTGGTCGCGGTTGCCCGCGTCGATATAGATCGCCTTCATCGTGCGCAACGCTTCAGCGTGCGATGGCACCATGCGCACCGGGTCCCAGGCCAGCCAGCGGTCCCACACGGCGGGAAGCAGCTCCCCCGTGTCAACATCAAAAGGCAGATGTACCGTGCCATCCTGATCAGCGGAGTAGCAGGCGGCCATGCACCAGATATTCAACAGGTTGCTGTCACTCCCTCTGGAAAAAGCCGGTCGGCTGCGAAAATCCTCCCAGAATTGCTCAAACGAGCCCGCATAGCGATCCCTTAAAGCGCGCACCCCTTCGCCAAAATCGGGGAGATAGCAGAGTTCAAACAGAGCATCGCCCGCGTGCGTCGCCAATCCTCCCCAGAGATCAGGCCGCAGCATCGGTGTCACCATCGCGCCATAGCCGCCGCTCGACTTGCCCATAATTCCCCGGTGTTCGCGACTGGCTAGCGTGCGATAGTGGGCATCGACCCAGGGAACAATCTCATCGCATAAATATGTATGGTAGCGACCGGTCCCGGGTGAATCCAGGAACTGGCTCCCGCCCAGGGAGGTCCAGCAGTCCACCCAGACCACAATGCAGGGAGGTGCCTCGCCCCGCGCAAAAAGCTCATCGGCAAGTTCGGGAAAAGTCTTTCTAAACGGGGCGCGGTTACGCCACATATCGAGCTGACCCGTTAACCCCTGGATCACATAGACGCTGGGATAGCGGCGTTCAGGTTGTTCGTCATAGCCAGGTGGGACATACACCCATAGGGGACGCTCCGATGGATCGTGCAGCCGATTATCTTTGAGCGCCTCGCTATGAAAGATTGTCTCTTCATAGCGCCCCCGAGGTTCGATAGACCAGGGTAGCATACGCTGTTGCCTTTCTTGAATTTACTGTACTAAGGGAAGAGCGTCTAGCTCTTCCCCTATACAATAGAACAGATATTAGCGGGTTGGCAAGGAGAGAATTTACTCCTCAAACAGGTTCCGTTACAGTGTTCTCCTCTTCAACAGGCTCTCCAGATGGAGCAGCCTTGCGCCACGCATAAGCTAAAAACAGCAGCACAGGCGAAAGGGTCACGCTCACGGAAGCCAGGGCAGCTCTTAGAGAGAACGCGACGCCAATATAACCAACAGGTGGGCCGCCAGCGATCTGCCCCAGCGCATCCACCTGAGCCACTAAAGAGATGACCGTCGCACGCGTCCCGGAACTGGTGTTGCGCGTGAGCCAGGTCATCCAGACGGGCTGTATAGCGCGACGAAAGGTGCCATAACCCAGGTAGGTCAGCACGGCCAGGAAGAAGTTTCCGGTCAGGGCGAACACCAAAACACACAGGACCCCCAACAGGTTCAAGCTGAAGAGCGTGGCTATGACCGTGCGCTGGTGGTTGATATCGAGCCGCCGCTTGATCAACTCGGTGACCGCAAGGCTGAGCAGCGTCCCGGCGATGGAGAAAATGCCAAACCATGCCACGGGCTTGAGCTGCCACAGCGCAGGGAACGTGAAGTTAGCCAGGAAATGGGCCGTCGAGAGGCGATCATAGCCCTCACTGGAGAGGCCGAAAAACAACTGGATGGTGAGCATAATCAACAGCATGGATTGCAAACGCACAAGTCGCAGACCCGTGCGGAACGTATCCGTCATCTGTCGCCACGAAGGGCGCTCCTGCTTTGGAATGCGCCGGAAGCCGTGCTCAGGCATGTAGAAAACCAGGAAGAGCGCAAGCGCGACGTAGAGGCCACCGCCGATCACAATGGGCAGGTTGAGACGGATGCTGGCAAGCACGGCGCTGAAAAGTGCGCCCAGCAGTCCGCCGAGCAGCCCTATCTGCGTGGCACGCACGAAAAGCGCGCCTACGTTATCCTCGCCGACCTCGCCCGCGATCCACGCCTGCTCGGCGCCATCGGTAAAGGTCGCGCCAACGCCAAAAAGCCCTTGCGCCAGCATGATGGTTTCGAAGCGAGGGATAGAGCCTTCGAGGATAAAGCCAACGCCAATTACTATCGTGCCGATAATAACGGCCAGGCGTCTCCCATAGATGTCGGCCAGAATGCCGGTTGGCACCTGAAAAATGAAGCAGACGACTTCTAAGGCGGTCCCGACCAGGATGAGTTGGAGCGGATTGAGCTTTGCAACTTCTACTTGATAGACCAAATTTACGGTGACAATAAGAGCAAAGAAGAGCGAGCTGCTACCCGAGAATATCAGGTAAATAGCGTTTGCGCTGAACCTCCTGCGGTATACAGACATGAGTTATCTTCTCCAAAAATGCGATTGGGTGGCAGATTGTTTGCATGCCACTAAGATGAACATTGAAGCGTTGTGGATAGTGATAACTTGTTCTCATTGTAATCCCTCTTCTTTCTCTTTTGCAGGGTTGTTCGATCTATCGATTCAAGCGCGGTTGCTCGAACCTGCTGCAAGCATACTATAAATCTCTGCTATTGGCAAATTGTGAAGGGGTGAGTCAGGGCTTTTCAGTTCTCGTCATGCTCGCAAGGGGAGAGAGGTGCCCCGTTGGGGGCGCGAACCCAGGCAGCAGGAGTCAGAGTAGCGGAAAACTGAAAAGCCCTGAGGGGCGAGTGAGGATTCGAGCTTTGAGGAAGGCGGCAAAGGCCGCCATTTCGGCCTGCGCACACAGTAGCTTACTTTGCCGTTCATGTAGCGGGATCTGCTCCCACCAGTCAGTTTGCTCCATCCGCTCTCTTTCGTCCCAGCGTTGCCACCAGGAGGGCTCTGCTGCCAGCAAACGATACCGGCTGGGAGCAAAGGGGGCAAGCAGAATAGTCATCTGGTTGCCCTCCGGGTTTCTTGCTGGCTTTGTTGCTAAATAATCGGCTAGCAACGCACCAAGCGCCTGATAGAGGGAGTCATGCTGTACAAACCGCGTCAGATGCGCCTCTAGTTGATTTCGCGCGGTGAGTTGGTCCTGCGGAGTCAGATCGGGCCTTGATGCTATCTCGACCGCCTGCTCATAGTCGGGATCTGCCACGTCTTGATAGAACTCGATCCAGGGATAGGGACATCCCCAGCTCAAGTGTCCTTCGCAGGAGGCGCTGGTGCGGAATCCCAGGAGGTTAAGCCCAACCACCGGAGCAAGAATGCCTGCATCGATCCTCTGTCCCATCTGGTCAGTTACACGCGCGAGGATAGCCTCGGCTTCCTGCCAGCTTGTTTGTTGCCAGTCTACCAGTTCTTTCACTTAACCCAGCCCGTTGCCCATAAAGGTGGACATTCTTCTGCTATTGTAACATATCCTCCTACGTTTTTTGAAAGGCATTCTTTGACTCGTTCGCATCAGAGCCGTCCACCTCATTGCCAAAATAAGCTATACTCGAAGCAAGATCATGTACACACTTCTCACCAGGGAAAGGAACCTAAGATATGCCCAATACTGAGAATACCCCTTCCGCAAAGAGGCCGGAGGTGACGGGGCCGCGCACCGTTCGCGCACCGCGGGGCACGACGCTTTCGTGCAAGGGCTGGCAGCAGGAAGCGGCCATGCGTATGCTGATGAATAATCTCGATCCTGATGTGGCGGAACGGCCCGATGATCTTGTGGTTTACGGTGGGGCAGGGAAAGCCGCCCGCTCATGGGCCGCCTTTGATGCCATTGTTCGCTCGCTCAAAGCGTTGGAGCATAACGAGACGTTGCTGGTGCAATCGGGCAAGCCCGTTGGTATTTTCCGCACCCATCCCGATGCGCCGCGCGTCTTAATTGCCAACTCCAACCTTGTCCCCCACTGGGCCAACTGGGACGAATTTCGTCGCCTGGAGGCGCTAGGCTTGACGATGTACGGGCAGATGACCGCCGGCTCGTGGATTTACATCGGCTCTCAGGGCATTGTGCAGGGGACTTATGAGACATTCTCCGAGGCCGCACGCAAACACTTTGGCGGCTCGCTCAAGGGGAAATTTCTGCTAACGGCAGGTCTGGGAGGGATGGGCGGAGCACAAACATTGGCGGCCACGATGAATGAGGGCGTCTGTCTGGCAGTTGAGGTCGATGAGCATCGTATCCGGCGTCGCCTGGATACTGGCTATTGCGACGAAATGGCAAGCACGCTGGATGAGGCGCTTAACCAGGTGCGCGAGGCAACTCAGCAGGGCCAGCCGCTCTCGATTGGCCTGATCGGCAACGCCGCCGATGTCTATCCCGAACTGGTGAGGCGCGGCATCATTCCCGATCTGGTGACCGACCAGACCTCGGCTCATGATGCTCTCAACGGCTACATTCCCGCCGGCCTCTCGCTCGCCGAAGCCGATGAGTTGCGCAGGCATGATCCGCAGGAATATATCAAGCGTTCAATGGCCTCGATGGTGACGCATGTGGACGCGATGCTCGAAATGCAGAGGCGCGGCGCCATCGTCTTCGATTATGGCAACAACCTGCGCGGGCAGGCGCTGGCGGCGGGAGAGACGCACGCGCTCGATTTCCCCGGCTTCGTCCCGGCTTATATCCGTCCATTATTCTGTCGTGGCAAGGGACCATTCCGCTGGGTTGCGCTCTCCGGCGATCCTGACGATATCTACCGCACAGACGAGGCCCTGCTTGAACTCTTCCCGGAGGATGTCGCGCTCAAACGCTGGCTCACGCTGGCGCGGCAGAAAATTCAATTCCAGGGTCTACCCGCGCGCATCTGCTGGCTGGGCTATGGACAACGTGATAAGGCCGGCCTTGCCTTCAATGAACTGGTGGCAAAAGGGATCGTGAAGGCGCCGATTGTGATCGGGCGGGATCATCTGGATAGCGGCTCCGTCGCCTCGCCCTATCGCGAGACGGAGGCAATGAAGGATGGCAGCGATGCCATTGCCGACTGGCCCTTGCTTAATGCCCTGCTTAACACGGCGTCGGGAGCCACCTGGGTCTCGCTGCACCACGGCGGGGGCGTCGGCATCGGCTATTCCATTCACGCGGGCCAGGTCATCGTCGCTGACGGCACGCCAGAGGCGGCTGAACGGCTCGCACGCGTCCTGACCAACGATCCCGGCACAGGCGTAATGCGTCACGTTGATGCCGGCTATGATGAGGCCATTGAGTACGCCAGGGAAACGGGAGTGAAGATCCCTATGCTATAGGTGCTGCACCATCGAGATAGGTGATGCAAAACACTCATGCATCGCCTATCTACGCCTGCTGCGTATCGATCTTCCATACCCCATTGTCGTTAATCAGGTAGGCGTTGAAAATGATCGTGTTCCCCTTATTATCAGCATACGTAATAATCGAGGTGGCGATGGGACCGTCTCTTTGAATAGCTGAAGGCTGACAGCCAGTTATACCGGCGGCGCTAAACCTGTGCGCGAACTCTGGCTCGCTCAATGCACTTTTAAAGCCGGTCGAGAACTGGCTATAGGCTGTTGGGTAATCACGCCTGTTCAGCGCATCGCAATAGCTTTTCAGCGTCATATCAGGCGTCGAAACCACTACGTTGGCAATGCGCCAGCTATTGCCTTCGCTGCTCAGCGTATAGCCAACCGCCCTCGTTCCCCCACTCGCATACGTGTAGTTTATCGTACCGCTGCCACGCGCGCTGGTTGCGTTCACATTGCTAACCACACAGTCAGTGACCCGCCCTGCCCCATTATTATCGCTAACATAGCGCGTAAAATCAGATAAACTGAACTTACGTTGCGAGCTGGTATCTAATTGCTGGTACGCTGTCTGGTAATTCTGATTTTTGAGCGCATTGCAATACGCGTTGAGCGTGCTGGACGGGCCTGAAAGCACGTTGAAAACGACAAAGGCCAGCAGCGCAAAGCCAATTACCCCGAATAGTACGACGCTACCTGTAATAGCAAGCATTACTCCTCGACCCTGCCGATTTTTCTGCGGCCTCGCGACAAGTACTTTTAGCAGGCCGGGAGGCGGTGTGTACACAGGTCGCTGCGACGGCATATGAGCTGGAGATGATGACTGTTGATACGTTTGCTGCTCCCGTGTTATTTCCACATTTGCAGCAGGAATAGGAGTAAATGGAGCAGTAAGGGTGGTCTGATAGCCGGGATTCCAGTCAGCAGAGGGGGTTGCATGGAGAGACGAAGCGCGAGTAATAGCTTTGCCCACTTCATAGACAAAGGTTGCTCCTCCTAGCCGGATCACATCCAGCGACTTCAACCGGTAGGGCCGATTGGGCGCAAGCCGCTGCTCATTGAGAAACGTGCCGTTGGTGCTCTCCAGATCGAGAATGCTATGCCCGTGTTTCTCCAGACGTATCTCAGCGTGGTGAGCAGATACTTTCGCATCCTGTATCACCAGTTGATTATCTTGAGCGCGCCCCACAGTCAGAGTTGCAGATCCAAGCAAGACGCGTCCCTGTGGGCCATTAAGCATAGCATCCATAGCATAGAGCTCCCAGCTTGCGAAAACTTTCTGGAATATATACACAGCAGTTATTATATATTAGCATATCCTGAGATTAGAAAAATCGCTGTGAAAAGGTGCTCTTGTCAAAAGGTAATTAGCTCACAATAAAGTATAATATGATTGAAAATATATGGGAGGAAGCTGCTATTTCCAGCGAGAGATGACTTTTATATCATGACGAAATTATACGCTATCAGCGACTTACACCTGGGCAGCAGCATCAACCGGCGAGCGCTGGAAGAGATGCCCTTTTATCCAAAAGACTGGCTTATCCTGGCCGGAGATACAGGCGAGACGGCGGAACACCTGCGTTTCGCGCTGGCGATCCTGACAAAAAGGTTTGCGCAGGTGCTCTGGGTTCCAGGCAATCATGATCTGTGGACAATTCCCCTTTCGCAGGAGCAGCATCTGCGAGGGGAACAAAAGTACCATCAGCTCGTCGCCCTTTGTCACAACTACGGAGTACTGACGCCGGAGGACCCTTACGTTGCGTGGGAAGGAGAAGGGAAGAAAGCAGTGCTGGCCCCGTTATTTCTCCTCTATGATTATAGTTTCCGGCCCGCGCATGTTTCAGCGGAACAGGCCGTGTCCTGGGCTGAAGAAACAGAGGTGCTGTGCGCTGATGAGTTCCTGCTTCACCCAGATCCCTACCCTTCTCGCTCCGCATGGTGCCACGCACGCTGTGATTACACGCAGCAGCGCCTGGAGGAGGCCGCGTCATCGCTGCCTTACGTTTTAATCAACCATTTTCCCCTGCACCAAAAATTTGTACGGGTATATACGATTCCTCGCTTCTCGATCTGGTGCGGTACCACCAGGACGGAGGATTGGCATACGCGTTTCCCCACCCTCGCCGTCATTTACGGCCACATTCATGTGCGAGGAACAGATTATCTCGACGGGGTACGTTTTGAAGAGGTCTCCCTGGGCTATCCGCGCAACTGGAACCAGCAAAAAGGCGTCCAGGCATACCTCCGAGAAATATTACCCGGTCCAGCTGCCCCACAACGCTGAATATCCAGGCACGCCTGCACCCATTGACACACATTGGAAAATTATGTCAAACGAGGGGATAGCCGTCGGCAGGCAGATGTACTATACTACGCACACGAATATAACCTCCTGCGCTACAAATCGTAGGATATCTGGGAGCAGCGATGAAAAACATTCTACAACCATTAAGGAGATGGTAGTGACCGATATATTACCTGAATATGATACTTCTACTATTATCAGTACCAGCAGGCTCACCAAAGCTTTTGGGAACCTGGTAGCAGTGAATGACCTGCACCTGCAAGTCATGCGGGGCGATGTCTTTGGCTTTCTCGGGCCTAACGGTTCAGGTAAAACCACCACGATCCGTATGCTGCTCGGGCTGATTCGACCAACGGCAGGGCGAGCGATCCTCTTCGGCATGGACAACGCGCACCAGCTCTCAGCTATCCTGCAACGCATCGGGGCCATTGTAGAAACGCCCGTTTTTTACCCGTACCTCTCGGGCCTGGATAACCTGCGTGTAATCGCCGCCATGTCCGGTATGGCGCAGGGGAAAGCAAACGATACGCGTCTGGCGGAGGTGCTGGAAATTGTCGAGCTGCGCAGCTATGAAAAGCTGGCTTATAGCAAATACTCTCTTGGCATGAAACAACGCTTGGGCATAGCGGCGGCCCTGCTCACCGATCCAGAGCTCGTGCTGCTCGACGAACCAACCAACGGACTCGATCCGGCAGGAGTCATCGAGATTCGGCGGCTAATCTTACGCCTCTCTTCTCTAGGCAAAACTATCTTCCTCTCCAGCCACATCCTGCACGAAGTACAAAATGTCTGCAACCGCGTCGCGATCCTGCAAAAGGGAAATCTGGTCAAACAGGGCAACGTCAGCGAACTGCTACGCAGCAGCGAGCAGATCGAGATACGAATGAACGAAGCCGACGAGGCCCAGCAGGCTCTCCAGCTCCTCCAGCAGGCACAGGGGCAGGGCTTAGACTGGATTGCCAATGTGACAATTGAAGCCAATCGGCGGGAGCGTCCCGTCGTGATTGTAGGTGCGCCTGCACAACGCTCAGCCGAGATTAACCGTGTATTAGCCCAGAACAACCTTTTTGCAGCAGAGATCCATCCACGCGAAGGGAATCTTGAAGAGCTCTTCCTGGAGGTAACGACGTCAGCCGCTCAGGCGGGAGGAGCGCATGTTGGCATGGAAGCCCTGGCCGAGACGCTCGCGCCCGAGATGCCAGGCGGGGGAAAGAGAGGATCACGATGAGCACGCTTCCCCAGACAACGCGAGGCAAAGAGACGCCTGCCGCGGTACGCAGGCACACGGTTATTATGGGTCGTCAGGACTTCCTCAGCGTCGTCCTGCGTCTGATTGGCGTCGAAATTTACAAGGTACGGCGCCGCATCATGTCCAAAGTGCTGAGCTCTATCGCGATCCTTGTCATGCTTGCAGCCTTCGCTCTGATCGCTGCCATTTCACTTGTGATAACCGTTGAACCTCCATCAACGTTTTTACCGCCGTCATGCGCCCTGGCACGCACGCCCACCTGCCTGGATCATCCACCCACGCAGGCGGAACTGACGCAGGCGGCGCAGGCCAAGCAGAACGCACTGAAAAGCGTTTCAGCTCCCCTACGCTTACCAGACTCGCTCACCTTCTCCGTGGGCATTACCAATACTATCGGCCTTGTCCTGCTCGTCATCCTGGCCGGAACAATCGTCGGCGGCGAATATGGGGGGGGAACGGTGCGACTGATTTTCACCAGAGGACCGACGCGAACCCAGTTTCTCATCTCAAAGATAGGTGCTATTCTGGTTTGCAGCGCCCTGACGGTCGCGGTACTCGCGGTTATCGGCATAGTGGTGGGCGCGCTTGCCAACTTTATCACCGGCATTGGCATTGATTTCGGTTTCTTCACGGGGACCTGGGCGCTCCACGCCCTGCTCTACCTGCTGATTGCAGCGCTTGGCCTGTTTGTCTATAGCATGATCGCGCTCTTCTTATCGACCATGGGCAAAGCCACCGCAGCGGGAGTGGCAGGCGCGCTCGTCTGGTGGGTATTAGAAGGTATTGTAGGACAGGTCCTCACGACCATCGGCTTCTTTAACCGGGGGCCGTTAGGCGATTTTCTCAAAGCCATACCAGATTACTTCATCGGCAATAATATCGGGGCGCTATTACAAAATCAGAGCCAGTATCTCTCGCCGGACCAGCCATCCACGCTCTCTGACCTGCACGCTCTGCTGGTAATTGCGGCCTACTTGATTTTATTCATCGGTCTATCATGGTGGATTAGTGAGCGCAGAGACGTAACAAACTGATGTTTACTACCCAGGCGGTCAAAGAATACGCTTACACACTTGGTTTCGATACGGTGCGCATCTGCGGCGCGGAGGCATTTCCAGAGGAGGAGCGCATCATCAAAGAGCGCATCGCGCAGGGCTTGATGGATGGCCTGCCCTGGTTTACGGCGGAGCGCGCTGATGTCTCCTGCCATCCAGATGCCCTGCTGCCCGAGGCAAAATCAATTATTGCCCTGGGCATGGTCTATCTGACCGAACAGCCGGATGAGATTGAGACGGGCAGTCCTCGCGGGCGCATCTCACGCTATGCCTGGGGCGATGACTATCACGACATTATCAAGCCGAAATTGCAACAATTCGCGGCCTGGCTGCGAGAATACGCGCGGTCCGAAATGGGGGCTGAGGCGGAGACGCGGATCTTTGTCGATACAGGTCGCATGGTTGATCGTGCGGTCGCGCGACGTGCCGGATTGGGCTGGTACGGCAAGAACACTAATATATTGACCAGGCAGTGGGGATCGTGGCTCTTCCTGGCTGAGATCGTCACCAACTTACCTTTGACCGCCGATTCCCCGCTCAAAGCCAGTTGTGGTAACTGTGAAATCTGCCTCCATGCCTGTCCAACGCAGGCACTTCCCAATCCTTACGAGCTGGATAACACCCGCTGTATCTCCTTTCTCACCATCGAATTGCGAGGCAGCATCCCGCTGGAGCTACGCCCTCTTATGGGCAACCTTATCTTCGGCTGTGACATATGCCAGGCGGTATGCCCCGTCAACAGACATGCGGAGAAGAGGCTGGGCTTACAGGATAATCATGGAGAACAGCTCATCAAACCAGAAGCGCTGCGCAAAAGGGGGCAGGCTCCAGCTTATTCACCTCCACCAGCGACCCCGTTCCAGCCGCACGAGCATTTCCGCCCACGCCGCGAGACAGGAAGTAGCCCCGAGCTGATCCCCTTGCTTGCGCTCACCGAAGAAGAGTTCCGCGAACGCTTTCGCCATAGCCCCATCAAACGCACAAAGCGGCGCGGATTGTTGCGCAACGTCTGCGTTGCGCTGGGCAATAGTGGCGATCCACAGGCTATACCGGCCCTCATTGGCGCTTTACACGACCACGAACCGCTGGTACGCGGTCATGCCGCCTGGGCACTGGGCCGCATAGGGGGAACGCAGGCGCAAGAGGCGCTACAATTGGCGCTAAAGACAGAAGAGGATCAGGAAGTGCAAAAGGAAATCCGCTGCGCGCTAACTCTTTGACACTCCCAACCATAAAAAGAGGCAAACCAATCTTCTCAGTCTGCCTCTTTTGCTTATGCAAATCTCAGCGATGCTCCATCAGCCATTTTGCCCTGAGAACATATTACATTAGCAGGGAGTGGATGGCGTGGTAAGAGTCCCTAAGAAATCATAGTTGCCAGCCGTTGCCGGCGTTGGCCTCGGGGTACGCGCGAACCACCAGAGATTGGTCTCATCCTGGAACGTGAAGCCAGCCACCTTAAACGAGGCTCCGGGCATCCCCTCCAGGAAGTCGCCGGTCTCCAGATTGGTCTGACATCCCCCACCCGCATTGACCCAGGGAGGTGTCGGGTTGTTGCCGAAGGGATCGTTGACCCACTCTGCCGCCTCGTGACTCATCACTGACACATCTGACACCCCCTGGAAGATACCAGCGGTGGTGAAGCTCTCATAGATGAAGGTGTGAATCTCATTGGGACGAGAGGCCGGGGTGAAGGCATCATGGAAGCCAAGCACACAGCATTGCAGGTTCTTGGGATCAATTGAGCCGAAGTTGAGGAAAATATCATGGAACTGGAAGACCGGCAGGGTATCCGTCGGCAGATGCATCGCCAGTACCTGATTCTCAATCCAGGGGACGAAGAAGTTGATATCGACAATCCCGACCTGGATATTGGTGTTGCGTACGGTCAGCACCAGGTCAGCCACTTCGTTGCTCGTATTGAACGGCAGCTCCAGCTTAACTGTGCGGCGCATCTCCGGTTGATTGAGCAGCACATGATAGTTCGGGCTGACCGTCGAGACGAAGTTGTGGAACTGATTGCGCTGCAACGCATCGGTAAACTGCGTCCTGTCGCCTACCACGACGTGGTTGCGACTGAAGATCGGGGAATCGGTCAGCTTGTCAGCATCGGCTTTGTTGAACAGCGTGATGTTCTGATCAGGGAAGTGCGTTGAGACAGGAATTAAAATCGTTTTCACATGCGAGGTCTTTGAGCCTAGCGCCGGGTCACTTCCCACCATCGTGAAAGGGAAGGTCTGCCCATTGAAGGTGAATGAGCTGCTAAACATGGGAGGCTCTTTCACCTGAGCGTTGGCAAGCGTCTGAGCCTGAGCTGCCTTCGCCAGACCTTGCAGTTGCGCCATCGAATGCAGCTTGGACATCGAAGCCGAGAGCTGCTTGAGTTGGGAAGCATCCACTGTGGGAGGCCCGCCCTGGGCCGCCTTCGCTCCAAATATGCCCACTGTGGCTGTTAGCACCAGCGCCAGAGTCGTCACGATACTGATGCGCAGCAGCCACCCTTCCTTGAATGACATGTCAGCGAGTCCTTTCATAACGTTTTCAATTCGAACATTTACAGAGAGATATACAACGTACGGTCTTTATGAAGCACCGACGCAAGTCATTATAATCTGTTCTGTAGGAAATATCTAGAGATGTATACGAAATAGAGTTACAAGAGACGTATTGCACAAAAGCAAAATATGAATGATAAACGTTGTCTTTACCGCTGCTTTATGTACGAAAATCATCCTTTCGTCAAGCTTTCTATCAAAAAACGCTCACAATCTACTTTTTTACTCAACAGAGTGCGAACAGGCTGTAAACCAGTACCTCTTCAATGTAAATCCATTGCCAATCCCCCCATTGTATGCTTCGGGTGAACCTAAGCTCTGCGTTACGCAAGCCAATCAGGAAGGCGATTGGTCAATGAGACCAATCATCACTCATAAAAAAGGAGATGGTTTCCATGATGTCTCGCCTCAATTGTTTTATAACTCAGTTAATAATCTCTATTCGGTGGTCTTACTGGCTCGTCATCGCTTCCGTCCTCATGGCTGTGGTTATCCCTCTGGTGCTTCATTTGTTTACCGGAGCGCCCACGCTCCATCTGAGCTCTGGCCCTCTTCTTGATCCACATCCTCAGGGATAATTGCTTACTTGAAAGACAGTCGCACACATTGGAAAGAGTGGTCGTGGAAGAAGGTTTCCGAGGCTCTCTTTGAGAAGTATAGAGCACAGACGCCTTCTTCCCATCACGAAGGGGAAAAGATCGATAGTATGATCTCCCCTTGTCCAATCTGCTCTGCAACAAGGCATGACCATGCGTCTCCTGGATATAGCGCCAGAGCCTTCCAGTTCGGCTGCTGTAATATCCTTTCTGCCTTAGCCCGAATGTACTAACGGGGATCACGGCAATACTTTAAAAATTTGATCTTCGTCAATACAATCAGCTACTCTTTACATCCTGAGACGTCGTGGAAATGCACTAGAGAGCAGAGTGTTCCGATGAAATATTTTTTCTGGATCGCCTTCGCCGTATTTTTAGCAGCATCAATACCTCATGTTGCGTACTTTTTTGCCTCATTTGAGCCGTCGGCGGGTCCCGAAGGCGTCTGGTGGTGGGCCGTCAGCTACGCTATAGCGATAAGCATCGATGTAACGGTCTATCTCTTATCCTGGACAGCTTTTCAACGCTACCGCAAATATCGCAGCGCCAGAGCCGTATGGCAGCATTGGGTCCTGATCATTCTCTGTACCTTCTTCTCCTGGGCGGTCAACTGGGCGTATGCCAAACAATTCCATAACCCCAACATGCTCAGCTCGGCTGAGGCGGCTGCACCCTGGCTAACGAGCGTCTTCCCCTTTATGGCGAGTGCATTTCCCCTGTTGGGCATTGTCTACACCATGATGGCAGAGACTATCGCCGAGAGCGCCAATGAAGAGAAAAAGGGCAACGGTGAGCAGTTTATCACCATCAGCGAACTGGCGAAGCAGATGGATCTGCCGGTTCCGCAGTTGCAGCAGGCCCTCGCCTCCGGCTCCCAGCTCACCCCGGGCAACCTTTTGTCCACTGTGGTTCATCCCGAGAGTGAGAGCAAAGCGGCGAGCGAGGCCAAAAGCGAGGATGAGCAGAACAACGTAAGCTGGCCCATCACCGGCCAGTTTGTGGCATTGGAAGAGGACAGCGCTGCGAGCAAAGTATCAGCCAAAGCGGAAAAAACGGCTGAAGGAAATCAGGATAAACTGCAAATCACGATTCAGGCGCTCAAAGCCAGACCGGATACAAGCGACGAAGAGCTGGCAAAGCTGCTTTCACTCAAGCGTCCTGCCAGCGCCCGTTTCTGGCGCTTGAAGGCAACAGAAATTTTAAACGCGGCAGACAAAAAGTCGGGCGCAGCGAGCAAGAAATTGGCGGCCTACACCCCATCGCTTCAGGATTCGTGGGCCAGCGATGGGCCGGATCGGCCCATCGGCAGAGAGATCAGCAACGGGCAGGGAATAAAACGCTAACCTTGACGTTTAAAGATAGTAATGATAAAATTGTCCGAGTGTAGTATGAGGCTGACAAACATATCTACCTCATCATGGTGTGTTGCAGTTTGACAGTGTAGTCTACTAGTAACTAGAAAATATTCTCCAATTATTTAGGGAGGGATCAATGCCGGCCACGTTCAGTTATGCGAACATACTGCATGCTATCGGTCAAGTGTTGGATCAGATAGGCGTGAAAAGTATCGCAATCCATGAAGAAGAGGAAGGTCTCTTCGTAGAAGGGTTTAACAGCGAAGGTCAGCTTCAGGTGCAGATGCATTATGATATTGCCAGTTTATACGATCTATTAACGAGGTCGCAGAAGCAGGCAGATGAGCAAGAGAGCCTACCAACTGCCGGCGTGTTACAGCGCTTCCTGGCTGATCATCATCGCGAACTCGTTGGAGCCACACTTTAAAACGTCATCGGCTTCACCAAGTAGTAAGAGAACCGGGGATCTCTCCGGTTCTTATAACATGAGGGGGAGAAGGCTATTATTGAGGGGAAAAGATAAAATGATGCGTTTATGGGCTACTTGTTGCAGAGCCATCGCCTTCCATAATTGCGCATACTCTCAATCACATGACCCAGATCTTGCCCCTTCTCGGTTAGCGAATATTCGACGCGAGGAGGTACTTCTGCAAACATCTGACGAGTGATGATGCCCTCTTCTTCAAGAGAGCGCAAGCGTTCGGAGAGGGTTTTAGGGCTGATGCCCTGGAGTGAGCGTTCCAATTGATTAAAGCGTTTGACGCCAGAAGCCAGATCTCGAATTATGAGCAACGTCCATTTCCCACTGATTATTTCAGCGGTGCGGGCTACGGGGCAGATAGTATCTTTTACGTGATTGGATTGCGCTAGCTCCATTGTTGCAAACTCTTTGTACAAATTATGTCTTTCCAATTTACAGAATATACCATAGTAGGTACGCAAAGTAAAGCGCAGACCTCTCGACTTTATTACTAAAGTATGATATGCTCATAGCTATAGGATGCACTGCATGGGTGTCCGAGCACCTGAACAATCATAAATCTTGGTCTGCGCGGTTTCTCCCGAATGAGAGGAGAAGGTTGTGCCCGAAGATATTGCTCTATTCATCGATTTTGAGAACATACGCTACAGTATGTTGAATATACAACGGCGGGAGCCCGATCCACAGGAGTTGATCGCCGTCGCCCGTCGCTATGGCACTGTGATGGTTGCTCGCGCCTATGCGGATTGGTCTCGCCAACCAGAGCCCTTCAAAGGCAGCTTGACGGCGGCAATGATCGACAGGGTTGACTGCCCCGCGAAGCAGCGAGATCGTATTCGCATGGGTACGATCCACTACGCTTCTGGTAATCCCCCGACAGGCGCGCTTGGCTCATCAAGCTACGTTGCTGAACAGGGGTCGGCAGGTTATTCTCGGCCCTGGCCCAGCGCCTCTGGAAGTTCTGGCCCGTTACCGGCTATTAATCCGCAGATGATGGGATGGGGCTCCGAGTCCGAGACCCCGATTTCCGGCGAGATGGACGACGATACCTTGCTGCCAGAAGATGAGCCTTCAACCGAAGAAGGCTATAACACGACCGAGTATCAGCAGCGCGAGTCTTATCGGCAAGCTTCCCCCTATACCGGTTCTTACGGACAAACTCCTACCGGCCCCCTGGGGCAAAGCAATACCGGTCCCTTAGGCTATCCCACAGCTCCCACACAGCATACAGCGACTACCGGTCATATGCCTGCCATCAATTCTGGTAATAGTACCATTGTACAGAGCACGGTCGTACAAAGCACTGTTGATCTCAATATGTTGATGGATATCATTGAAACAGTTTTTGATCGTCCAACTATCTCTACTTTTGTTTTGATGACAGGCGATAAAGATTTCACGCGCATCAGCGCCCGCTTAAAGTTACGTTTGAATAAAAATGTTATTGTTGTAGGTATTCCAGGAACCGTCAGCCGAGATCTTATTAGCAGTGCGAACCAGTTTGTGCCCCTGGTCCCTGGCAATGTTACCGGTAATACCGGCACCCTTCCAGCTATGACCCCTCCAACTGGTAATACCGGGACTATGCCCGCGGTTAACTATAGCGGATCAACTTCGCAGTTCCAGCAAGTTCCTTATGGGGCTCCGCAGATCGATATTCTGGACCCGCAGTTCTTACAGTTTCTCGATTATATTGATCGCAACTGGTCCTGGCGCACCATCATTGGCGTCTCTAATTTCATTGGCGACCCTGTGAATCCCAAGAATCGCTTCCGCGGACGCCTTACCCGCGAATCGGCTCGCGAGCTATTGAATACTTGCATCCAGCAAAATATCTTGCTCGTTCAGACAGACCCGACCGGAGCTGAGGACCTGCGCTTGAATCGCATGCACCCCGGTGTTGATGAGGTGCTTAAACAGTTTGTTCGCTAAAGAAACGCTGCAACAGGTAGACCCGATCAGAAGGCATGCGGGTCTACCTGTTTGTGTTTTCTACCGTTCTTCCCAAAAAAGCTACATACCAGCAAGGAGACCACTTCTATGGATGAGGCCCGCCTGAGTTTTTTACGCCGCCTTATCGCCAGTCCCAGCCCTTCCGGCTTTGAGCAACCTGTGCAACAGGTGATCCGCGAGGAAATACGCTCTTACACCGATGAGGTGCGTACCGATGTCCACGGCAATGTGATCGCCGCCCTCAACCCTACCGGCCAACCACGCGTGATGCTTACCGCCCACTGCGATGAGCTGGGCTTCCTGGTCCGCTATATCGATGAGCAGGGCTTTATTTATTTCGCGACCATCGGCGGCTACGATCCCTCGACTCTCCCCGGGAACCGCGTCCAAATTTATACGCCATCAGGCCCCGTGCTTGGAGTGATTGGACGCAAGCCTGCGCATTTATTAAGCGGAGAAGATCGCAGCAAAGCCCCTAAACTTACGGAACTCTGGATCGATATCGGAGCCTCTAACAGAGAGGAGGCCCTGGCGCTGGTGCCTATCGGCAGCGTGGCGACGCGGGCAAACCAGCTCGAATCCCTGCGTGAAGATCTGGTGACGTCACGGGCGTTAGACGATAAAGCCGGAATTTTCGCCGTTGTTGAGGCCATGCGCCGCATTCACGAGCGACGAGCAGCTTTGAAAGCCGGCGTCTTTTTTGTTTCGGCAGTGCAGGAAGAGGTGGGACTGCGCGGCGCACACACCAGCGCCTTCGGCGTAGACCCGCTGATCGCGGTCGCGGTCGATGTGACCTTCACTTCCGATCATCCAGAGACTTCCAAGCAAGAGATTGGTGAAGTTAAGCTCAATGGCGGCCCGGTCATCACGCTCGGAGGTCGCATCAACCCGCGCGTCTATCAGCTCCTGGCGCAAGCGGCCACTGAGGCGGGAATCGCCTGGCAGATCGATCCCCAGGCATCCCACACCGGCACGGATACGGATGCGATCCAGTTAGCGCGCGCTGGCGTGGCTACAGGGCTGGTCAGCATCCCTTGCCGCTACCTCCATAGCCCATCGGAGATCGCTTCGCTTAAAGATATCGACCAGGTGGCGGAGGTGCTGGCCCGCTTCACCCTTGCAATCGACCAAACAACGAATGTGATTCCCTAAAAAACAAAGCACACAGCAAGCGAGGGACGATATTTTCCATCCGTTCCTCGCTTGCTGTCAGCTTCAGTATCAGCCATTCTTTACTGCATTGGCGGCATCTGCTCTGGATATTGCACCTGCGGTTGCTCGTATTGCTCATACTGCGTCTGCGCCTGATACGGCTGCTCTCCCCGCTCACTTTCTTGATATGGCTCCGATACACCCGGCTGTGGCTGATACCCCTGCTCATACGGCTGGTACGTCTGCTCGTATGGCTGATATGGCGGCTGATACGGCTGGTACGGCGGTTGATAATACTGCTGCGGCTGCTGGTAATTCCCTGTCGTGGAAGGCCCAAAAAACGTGCCCATCATCGCGCGCACGATGAGGAACAGGATCGTGATCATCAAAAATGATGCCACCAGCGCTCCAACCGAGCCATGAGACATAGCGAATATCACAAATGGCAGCACAAACGGGAAACCACCAAGTCGTCTCATCCGCCGGTGGGGTCCTCTGTATCTGTACATAGCTGTTCCCCCTCAAGGAACTAGAAAAGAGCTGTTACTAGCTTTTGCTCTGTCAGCGTTTATCCGTACATATATTGTAACATATCTATTATAACGTATAACTATCTGCTATTTCAAGTATAGCAAATAGCTATAAGGATGCGAGCGTGTTTCTAACCGAATTTCATAGGGAATCTGCATGATCGCGTCCGAGCAGGGCAACCGCGAGGGATTGCCCCTACCCATTCGCCCTGCCGTTGCCCTATCAACACCTATCCCCAGCAGGGCAACCGCGATTGATCGCCCTGTACCCATTGCGGGCTGTTCGCTGGTGGGCGACCATGAATGGATAGGGACAATCGCCGGCGGTTGCTCTGCCCACCAGCGATGACCTTGCCCTACGCTGCGACGTATGGGTAGGGGCAATCCCTCGCGGTTGCCCTGCTGCTCTGTTGCTAGTTACGCGCTTAATAGCTCTTTGATCATGACGGCGCCGGCGATTGACCCATCGGCGTTGCTTCGCGAGTAGAGCTGCACAATGCCCTCCTGGGTGCCTCCTTTGAAGGTGGAGTTAAAGCTGACACTGGCGGAGAAGGTGGTGGGGCCGTTGCCGGTTGCGCCGTTGGCATCGGCATGCCCGATAGGATTATATAAGTGATCCAGGACCACAACCTGACCAATTTTGCCTTCGAACGCGGAGCCCGTGCCACTAACAGCGACAGGACTGCTCAAACGGTCACGATCTTGAGGAGAGGTAATCGACATGCCGGTCGTCTCAACGGCAGTCGCCTCCCAGATGCCACCGTTGGCATTGCCCTCCAGCCGGCTCAAGGTGACTTTAATAGTATTGCCAACCGGGCCGGTGTTCTTGACAGTAACCACTGCATCAACATCATGTTGGCCTCCGCCGCTGACAATGGTCGTCTGGGCGCTGGTGGACCACTTCAGGAGCGTGACCGCAAGGTTGGTAGAAACCGTCTCCGCGCTCAGCTTCCAGGAGTCATGGCCCTGGTTGACCTGCGCCTGGTCGGTCTCGGCCTGATAACGGGTCAGATCGGGGAAAAGGCCGGGGAAAGAGACGGGGACGAGGGTGCCTGCGCCATCGGACCATTTAAATTCGCGGAAGAGATCCTGCGTCAAAGCGACATTGGCCTTTCCGACGTTAACGGCGGAATTCTGATCGACCTCGCCGGTGAGAACCGTATTATAGTTGCTAATTTTGGCGCTGCCTTTGTAGAGCCCCTGCAATTTGAAGATCTGAGCGGGGCTGGCATCGGTAATATTTCTATAGACATAAAGATCAAGATTAGAGCCGGTGCCATCAAAGCGTACGGTCACAAGGGCCTGCAAAGTGGGGCTGCCCATTAAATTGGCGCAGGTGACGTTCTCGACCTTGCTGACATTGGCCTGAGTGGGAATAATAGGGTCCCAATGTGAAGGGGCGCTGACGGCCACGGGACAGGGCTGTGGACCCAGCCCGATGCCGGGGGCCGGGGTGCTCGTACTGACGCTGCTGGTTGCCAGCGTTGTAGGAGAGCTGGACGCGCTCCCCCCACTACTACTTCCGCCAGGCATGCTACAAGCGGTCAGAAGGCCCGCCAGCAGAAAAAACAGGCTTAGACTTATAGCAATCCCTTGATGTTTACCAGAGCCAAAAAGATTTTTTCGCATCATACCTCTCCCAAAAAGCACTGTTTATTTTTAGCTAAACAATGATTCCTTGCTGCGAATCCTTACGGATCTGCTGCATCTGACAACATTATAACGCAGCAACAACTGGAGAGTTATGCGTCATCTCATAGTTTCTTTGTGACCTGGGCAACAGAGCTGCGAAGCCGGATCAGATGTAGCGTAATGCCTCAGCAGGAGCGACCTTGCCCGCCTGCCAGGACGGCAGCAGAGCGCCGAGGAACGAAGCCAGGAAGGCCACGCCAATAATCAATCCAATCTCCTGCCAGGGCACGCTGAATAGCAGGCCGGTCTGGTATTGCTCGAAGAAGTTGGCGGCAAAAATATTGCGGGCCAGAATCAGCCCCAGGATCACGCCTAGAACGCTGCCAAGCGCGCCCACCAGGAACGACTCAAGCAAAAACACCGACTGGATCAGGCGACGGCTACATCCCAGAGCGCGCAGCATGCCAATTTGCTGCCGCCGCTCGACGACCGCACGCGTCCCCGTAATCGCCAGAGCTGCAACGCCGAGCAACAGCACCATGCCAACGATGCCGAGCAAGACGTTGCTCAGCAGAATGCGCGGCCCGCGCACCTGCCAGATCGCGTCCTCCAGTACCGTCGTTTCCAGTCCGTCATCAAGATACGCCGAACCGAGCGCAAGGGACAGCGCCCGCTTATCCTGTCCCGGCGCCACTTTAAAATAATAGGTTTGCGGCTCGCTGCTGACATTATCAACCGTGCCAACGCCGGCAAGGCTATAGTTGCTGCGAGGAATATAGAGCCCAAAATGAGCGCTATCGCTGTTATCAACCACACCGATAATAGTCAGCTTGATCGCTTCCCTGCCCTGGAGGCTCGTGACCCATATTGGCGTGGGAGCAAAAACCGTATCGCCCTGGTAAACGCCGCTGAGCGAGAAAGTGAGACGAGGATCAAAATTGGGCGGCGTGGCAGGAGCTCCCACATCTGCCGCCGCGGGAGTCGAAGGATCATAGACGGAGGTATTGAGCGCAACATTGGGATTGAAAGGCAGGGCGCTGCTATCGATGAGCGCGTAATCAGGATGTGTTTGTAATGCCTGCCAGACCGCGTTATCGCTGGCGAATCCGTTTGCGCGCGCCTTCAAGTGCAGCCCATAGCCCTGCAAAAAGCCGCCGCTGACAATCTGCGCGGGATAAGTAGTCCAGCGGGGAGCATCGGAGCTGAGCTGGATCACGCCTACGGCAGTCGTACTGCGCACTCCAATGGCAGAGAAATCCTGTGGATCAATGCCGTGCTGCACCAGCGACGAGCGGATATCGGGTATCGATTTGAAAAACGCCGTCGCCTGGATATCATAGCCACCGGTCTGAGTATTAATATCGACGTAGCTATTTTGCATTGCGTTGGTAATGACTGCCATCACCGTCATCGAAAACACCACCAGGCTAAACATGACCATGCTCAAGCCTGTGCGGAAGCGGCGGTGCAGCGGATAGGCCAGAGCCAATCGGGCTACTGCGGAGGCGCCAGGAATGCGCGCGCAGAAGGTAAACAGTGGACTGAGCAGCATTTTCGCGTTCATGATGATCACCCAGGCCGCGCCCAGCACCATCATCATGGCCGCTACAAAGAACACCTCTATGCCCCCCTGAAAACGCGGCAGGCCCAGATTGCCCACCACGTCAAAGGGCAGCGCCCAGTAGGCAACGATGGGCAGGCCAACCAGGAAGGCGAATAATCCGGCAGTTGCATTTCTGCGTTCCATCGAAGAGCCGCCGTTGCGCCTCCAGTTAATGAAGAGCATGATTTGCTCTATCAATGCCTTGACCAGCAGGCCGCCGCCGATCACAATCAGCGAAAGGCCAAGCGAGAACGGGATCACCTGGGTATTCTCCAGACCCATCTGCATCAGCAACAGGCCGGCCAGTAGCGGCAAGAAGCCCATCCTGACCAGCTCGCGCACCAGGCTCACAAAAATATCAGGAATAAGCTCAAACAAGATGCGGCGCAGGCGGCGCAAAGAGCGGCGCACCGCCATGCGTTTCGCAGCCGGAGCGGCAGCTTTGCGCTCATTTCGCCCCACGATGCCAAGCACCTGCAACAGTCGCACGCCTATTTCGCCCAGCGAGAGCGTCGAGTGCCCTGTCTCCGAAAGATCGCGTATCGCCTCCACCACCGTCATGCGGCTGACCAGCCAGGAAGAGAGCGCGACCGCGAAGAAGGTAAAAATCACGCCCAAACAATAGGCAATAATCATGCTGCGAGGCTGGAATGTCACCGTCAGGGGAAAATTGAAACGCGCCAGCACGGGTCCAAGCAGCGTAATCAGCAAGTAGCCGGCCCCTATGCCGAAAAGCAAGCCGACAAACGAAGCCAGCAGATCATAGACGGTACCTTCAAAAAGGAACATAAATATCAGGTGGCGGCGCTGCACACCAATGGCCCGCGCCATTCCCATCTCAGTACGTCGCTCGGCGGCCAGCAGCACAAAAATCAGGAAGATCAGCAGGAGGCCGATAGCCAGCGCAAAGAGGCTAAACAGGGCAAAGACGCGTGAGAAGATATCCTGCGCCTTCTGTGAGTTCTGTACCCCCTGCACTTTGACCTGGATCACATTCACGCGCGGAAACCAGTGGCGTATCGTCTGCGACACCTGATCTGACAGGGAAAGACCGCTCAGTCCGCTCCCCCGATTGGCAATATAGACCTCGTTAATCTCATCGTCCAACCCTTCAATCGTATGGAAGGTCTGCAACTGGCTCAACAGCGTGGGATTATCGCCCACCAACCCTCCATTATTGACAATTGCGGCCACCGAGAGCGTATAGCGGCGGCCAGGCCAGCGTGATGAGTAAAGATAAAGCGTATCGCCGGCATGAGCATTGAGCAACTGCGCTACCGTCTGGTTTAAATAGACCTGATCGGGCTTGAGAGCGGCGATGGTCAGCGTTTGCCTGGTAGCCGTATCCTGCATACCGCCGAAACCCTTTTCGCTGCCCGGGATCACCGCCAGGCCGGTCACCGCAGAGCGCACCTGGCGAGAGGTCTGGTCGGCCACCAGCAAATCATGCTCCTGCAAGGCTGCGCCGACCGCCATAATATCGGGGTAATTGCGCGCCCGATCTACCAGACCATAATAGACCTCATCGCGAAACAGACCGAGCGGACCGCGCCCTCCTTCGATCAATTCATCAATGCCGCCCCAGTTATAGACCGCGACACTCTGTACCGTCGCGGTCAGCACATCGCCGGTCGCCAGCACACTGGATAGCAGCGTCGTCGAGAGCATCAGGGCGAAGACGATCAGCACCATCTGCATGCGCCGCCGCGGAATATTGCGCACACCGATCTTAAAAAAGATCGCGTTAAAGAGGGCCAGCAAGGCCACCACGACGATAATCACTGTAGTGATTATTCCAAGAAGAAGAGTCAGCGTGTCAATGGGAATGCCAAAAAGTTCTATCATAGGCCATTTTTCTGTAGCACCTGGTAAAAAATCTCCGCCAGTCGTGAATAACCGATAGCATTGGGATGGAAGCCATCATCGCTGATATATTCAGGGTGACTCGCCAGTTCACGCCAATCCTGATAAAGATCGACCAGCACTGCATGATGACGCTGTACAATCGTCGCGATTGCCGTGTTGTACGCTTGAATCTGCTCACGCAGCGCCGGGATATCCTGGGGCTGCGCCTGGAAACGAGGCAACAGGGTAAGGTCGGGCACATTAGCTACCAGCACGCGCGTATGAGGCAAGGTTGTCTGCAACTTGCCTAATAATTGATCAAGGTCGTGGGAATAGCTATCGAGCGGCACATTATCAGCCAGGTCATTAACGGCCAGCCAGACCGTCACCAGGTCTGGATGCGAATCAAGGGCCACCGGCAATTCCATATTCAGCGCATCATGCACATGGATACCGGGAATGCCCAGATTCACCAGGCGCACGCCATTGCCTAATTTGAGCGTAAGATCGGCAGCCCAATTCTCTGAAGGAGGGTCATCGGCTCCGGTGCCAAAGGTATCAGAGGCACCAATCGCCACATAGGTCAGACGAGCAGGCGGGGGCTGCTGAAGCCGCAAAGCGCCTGTTGAAGACTGCCCTCCAGGAAAAATAGCACAACTCACCAGACAACCGGATAGCGTAAGAATCAGTATATACAGTGAAATGTACCGTCTGGCATAGGCCATAGAAAATCGCTCCCAGACAGCGCAGTGGAAACTGCGACCCCTGCCAATGCAAACCTGGCATTGCTGCCAGGGCAACCATATCACTTACAAAAAGTGAATATACACTACTCTTCATTACGCAAAATCGTTACGGCGAGCTCCTACTAATACAAGATTTAGTGCGGGGTAAAGGCAGTACTAAGTATAGACACCAGGGCGAACAAGACGATAAAGATGATAGTTAAATTGAAAATCAGCCGCTCGACGCCGCGTCGCGTTTTGAACACAGAGCCCGCGCTGCTGCCACCGAAGGCGCTGCCAAGCCCGGCGCCACGCACCTGTAACAAAATAAAGACGATCACTATTGCACACAGGATGATTTGTACTATTCTAATAGCTGGAAGCCATTGTTGCACGATTCTCTCCTCGCTTTCGCATTTACCTGAAACCCGAACCAGGGTAGTTTGTGGAGATTATACCATAGGACAGAGCCCCCGTCGAGTCCGTTGCGAGCATCTCAAGCGTACGTCCGCTCGTAATATTGGGGACAAAGTATCTTAAAATGGATTGAACTTATGTAAAAGGCCGTTGTCAAAAAAAGAAGCCGGTCAGATGCTGATGTTAAGCACGTCATAGCCTCTATGCCATAGGGAAGACACTCTTGCTAGAACACTTATCTATATGGTAAAATACAATTCGGGCGAGGACACCAGGTCCCCGCCCGAACTTATTGTGAGAGAAGCAGAGCAGATCATGGAAATATCCTGGCTGGGCCACTCTTGTTTTTTATTACGTGGCAAAAATGTCGTACTGGTCACAGACCCATTCTCTCCCCAGCACGGCCCCTCGCAAGGGGAGCCGCCACGACTGGGCAAGAGCAACGCCTCCATCGTCACCGTCAGCCATAACCACCCCAGTCACAACTATGTCATGGGGGTCGGGGGTAAACCCTATGTGGTGCGAGGACCGGGCGAATACGAGATCAGCGATGTGCTGATCACAGGCGTCTCGTCCTATCACGACGATAAGCATGGGCAGGAACAGGGTCGCAATACAATCTATGTGATCCACATGGATGATGTTGTTCTCTGTCACCTCGGCGATCTGGGCCATACGTTGCAGGAGGAACAACTGGAGGTCGTGGCCGACGCCGATGTGCTCTTTGTGCCTATTGGAGGGCAAAATACTGTGAATGCGACTCAGGCGGCTGAGATTATCAGCCAGGTCGAGCCGCGTATCGCCATTCCCATGCACTACCGACCGGCGAGTGGCAACACGCCCGATCCGCTCGACAAATTCTGTCGCGAGATGGGAGTGGAGAGCATCGAGGCACAACCAAAAATCGTTGTTACCAAAAGTAATTTACCTGTAGAAACACAGGTCATGTTACTCCAACCACGCTGACCGGCGTGATGTAAGCAAAACGTCTCTTTTACACACCGGCACATATTCAACGGCAAGACACTGCCTTACCGCGCTCCTGAGCAAAGCTAGCGCGGGTAGCTCCCCGATTCATCGTGGGAGCGTTGGAGCGCGGAATATCAAGGCTCCCGTGATTTTAGGAGGATTCTCAACATGTCAAAATTTATCTTTGTAACAGGGGGTGTGGCATCTTCCGTGGGTAAGGGCATCAGTGTCGCCTCTCTCGGTCGTCTCCTGAAGAATCGCGGGGTCTCCGTTTCGCTGATGAAGTTGGACCCATATATCAACGTCGATCCAGGTACGATGTCACCCTACCAGCACGGCGAAGTTTTCGTCACCGATGATGGCGCGGAAACTGACCTGGACCTGGGCCATTACGAGCGTTTCACCGACGAGCCTGTCTACCAGGCTAATAACGTGACAACCGGCCAGGTCTACGCCTCGGTGATTGGCAAAGAGCGGCGCGGCGAATACCTGGGCGGCACCATCCAGGTGATCCCTCACATCACTAACGAGATTAAAGATCGCATTCACGCCGTCGCCCGCCGTTCCGATGCCGATGTGGTTATCGTGGAGGTCGGAGGGACCGTCGGCGATATCGAGGGCGAGCCATTTTTAGAAGCCATTCGCCAGATGCGCAAAGACGTCGGAAGGCGCGATGTACTCTACATTCACGTCACGCTGCTCCCCTATATTGGCGCGACCAAAGAATTGAAGACGAAGCCCACGCAGCACAGCGTCAAAGAGCTCCTGCGCGTCGGCATTCAGCCAGATGTGATCATCTGCCGCTCGGACCTGCCAATGAGCGATGAATTGCGCGAGAAGATCGCGCTCTTCTGCAATATTGAGGCCAGAGCGGTCATTCCTATGCTCACCGCCGAAACTATTTACGAAGTGCCGCTCATCTTAGAGGATCTTGGCCTGGGCGAATACCTGGTCAATGAGCTGGGATTGAAAAAACAAGCGCCGCAGATGCAGGAATGGCAGGACCTGGTGGCGAAAATTAAAAGCCCGCGCCCCGAGTTGACTATTGGCCTGGTGGGCAAATATGTCGAACTGCACGACGCGTATATTTCTGTTGCCGAGGCGTTGCGTCACGCGGGTTGGCACCACAACGTTGATGTACGCATCAAGTGGATCAACTCCGAGGCGCTGGAGCAGATGGGCGACAACTACGCCGCCGTGCTGGAGGATGTCGCAGGCATCGTCGTGCCCGGCGGCTTCGGGCATCGTGGGATCGAAGGCAAGGTAAAAGTGGCAGGCTTTGCGCGCCGCAACAACATTCCCTACCTGGGCCTGTGTCTGGGCTTGCAGGTTGCCGTCATCGAGTTCACCCGCAACGTGCTGGGGCTGCCAGGGGCCAATAGCAGCGAGTTCGACCCGCAAACGCCTTATCCGGTGATTGATCTGATGGTGACGCAGCGCCAGATCGCGGATAAGGGAGGAACCATGCGCCTGGGCAACTGGGTCTGCTGCCTTACTCCCAGCACAAAAGCCTATCAGGCGTACGGCGAGCCCATCGTCTTTGAACGCCACCGCCATCGCTATGAGTTCAATAACGAGTATCGCAAACGTATGGAGGCGCACGGCGTTGTGATCAGCGGTCGCTCAGCCGACAACAGCCTGGTCGAAGTGATTGAACTCGCCGATCATCCCTGGTTCGTTGCGTCACAGTTCCATCCTGAATTCAAGAGCCGCCCCACGCGTCCGCATCCCCTGTTCCGCGATTTCATCGGGGCCTGCGTGCAGACGAGCAGCAAGGGGCAATACCAGAACAATGACAGGGCATTCGAGTTAGAACCGAGCAGAGTCCTACCCGACTCGCGAGTCGAGATGTGATGTAAAGATTATGCTATATCTCAGTCAACTGCTGGGCACGCCCGTGGAAGCACAAAACCACACGCGCTTAGGCAAAATTATTGATGTACTGTTGCCGGTAACGCAGGTTGGGCAACAAGAGCCTGCTAACCCCAGTACATTACTGGTCGAGGGAGCAGAGGATCAGCCGTGGCGCGTCCCTCCCGGTGCAGTAGCATGGCAAGACGATATATTACGTCTGCTCATTCCGCTGGAGCAGCTTACTACACAGCCTGAGGCAGCAGCGGGACAGGAAATTTATCTCGCCCGGGAGGTGCTAGACAAGCAAGTGATTGATATCCAGCACAAAAAAACGGTCCGCGTGAACGATATCTGCATGGGAGATGACTGGCAGATTCTCGGCATCGATAACAGCACCGTTGGCCTGATACGCCGCCTTGCTCCAGCGTGGCTACTCGGTGGCAAAAGGCAGGGCGTGGGCGCGTTCATCCCCTGGGCGCACATTGAACTGATCGGCACCCCCGCGCTAGAGCAACCGGTATCCGCAGATCAGGACGGAGCTGCTGGCGCTCCGTCCTTGCGCACACCCAGCGGGCACCTGGCGGAACTCCATCCAGCCGATATTGCTGAGATCGTCCACCAGCTCACCGCCGGACAGGGCGCACGCCTGATAGAAGGGCTGGATAATGAAACTGCCGCCGATACAATGGAAGAGATCGACATTGATCGCCAGCGTAACATTCTGGAAAATATCCAGCCGGAGCGCGCCGCCGACATTCTTCAGGCGATGGGGCCGGATGAGGCCGCTGACCTGCTGGCTAGCCTACCGGAGGAACGAGCCAGCCAGCTCTTACACCTGATGAATCCCGAAGAGTCAGAAGAGGTGCAGGAATTATTGGAGTATGCCGCCGATACAGCCGGTGGCCTGATGACCACCGACTATATCGTTCTGAATCAGGACAGGACGGTTACAGAGGCGCTGGATGCCATGCGTCAGAACATTCAGGATTACGATGTGCGCATTGCTTACATCTATTGTGTTGCGGACGAGACGCAGGATGAGTGTCAGGTTTTAGGCGTTGTATCGCTCTGGGATTTATTGATTGCTCAGCCCTCCCAATCCCTGCAAGAGCTGATGGAGACTGACGTTATCAGCGTCGAGCCGGAGACCGACCCGCGCGCGGTAGCTGAGATTATGGCAAAATACAATCTGCTGGCTGTGCCTGTAATCAGTAAAGCAGGAATACTCGAAGGCGTTGTTACCGTTGATGATGCCCTTGACGTACTCCTGCCCACCGATAGGCGACGCAAGCCGCCAAGAATGTACTAATAGGTTTTAAAATTCTGATGATTTAAATGCAATCGTGGCATCAAATGCCTCAAGCACATGGAGAATATCCTGGCAAACTTCGACCATCACCTGGGGCAGCCACTCCTCTGGATGCGGATTATCCGCCATCACCTCACCGCCCTCCTCGTCCGCGCGCGCGCCAAAGTGAGAACTCGTCAATCTTCGCTGTGGCGGTTCGCTATCGTGCAGCCCTCGCATCCCCTCAGGGTGCCAGACAGGCAGTTCTACCCGCTGCTGCAACGTCAGCATATCCGGCAGTAAGCGATTCTCGTGCATGACCATAGCGATGCCCGGGCGCGTCTCGATAGTCCGTCGGCTATGCTCACTGGCGCGCAACTTGAGCGACTGCATGAGTGAAAGGAGCACGTCTTCGGAGATATCTATGCCGTTGAGCGCAAGGGTATAGGACAGGTCGAGCACCAGCGGCGGAATTGCGCTGGTGCGTAAATGCAAGCAATCCTGCTCTGCCTCATGGAAAAAGTCGCAGACACCGGCTGGCCCTTCCACGGAAAGAGCGGTATCCAATGCCCCCCAGCTAAAAGAGACGGTGCAGGAACTATGTAATTCGGCCTCTTCACAGCTTCCGGCATGGCAGGTGCAGACAAACTCTCGTTCGAGGGTGCGAGTATTGAGCAGGTACTCGGGATGGACTACAAGCGAGAGACTGGCCGCCGCTTTCAGGAAAATTTCGGTCATACCTTCATACGTTAACACAAGACTGATCTCCTTACTGTCCGGGTACAGCATACAACCTGGCGGCTCTCCCTAGTATGGCGTGCCTCTATATTACTGATGTCAGAAGAAGGTGTCAATAGCGATATTTTCCTGCGGAGCCGAGGGGGTAGCTATAAGAACAATACACATTAGGGCACCTGTGCAGGTGCCCTGTATCATTGCATATAGGCTAAAAGATTCTAAAGCATGGGGCGAATAGAGAGGATAGTATAAGCCGTCACCCCGCCCGGAGTTGATACACTTACCTCATCTCCCTCTTGATGTCCCAAAAGGGCCTTCCCTACAGGTGACTGGTCAGAAATCAAACCGGCTTTTGGATCAGCTTCAAAGGTCTCAACCAGCTTGAAGATGCGTTTCGCGCCACTTTCGGACTGCACCTCCACCTGGGTACCAATCCTGGCGGTAAGGGGACCCTCTTCATCGGTATGCATGTCTGGCGTCATAATCTCAGCCAGCGCAATCAAATTCTCCAATTGCAGGATCTCGCCCTCAACTTTGGCCTGTTCATTTTTAGCATCTTCATAAGCGCTGCTCTCGCTGATATCTCCAGCTTCTTTGGCTTCATGGATATAATCAGCAATTTCCTTGCGCTTCACCGTGCGCAGATACTCTAGCCGCTCCTTCCTTTTCGCAAAGCCTTCAGGCGTCAAACGAACTACTTTACGCTCGGACTTCGCATCACTCTGTCCACCAATACTCATAAGCTATTCTCCTCCTGGTAGTGAGGCCCTCGACCTTCTGCTGGTCTCTTCCAGATATCCGCCTCTTTTTACTCTGTTCGTCATCTACTACAAACATTGATCACTCTTTATTCCCGCTTCCAACGACACCCTCATATCTTCGCCTTCCTCTAAAATTAGCGAAGACATCGCTTTCCACCCTTGCTCGTTTGCTGAAAAAGGGTGAACTCTTACAGCAAGAAAACGCTTGCAAGATCCGTTTTTTCGTTGCTGCTTCTCCTGCATTGGTCGAGGTGGCACTGTTTCGCGCTTCGGCTGACTGCAAAACGCGAGTATTCAACACACATGAGGGAGATTATACGTTGTGAACTGCGGAACGTCAAGTGATCCACGGCTGATTTTTTATCGTTTTATCAAAACTTGTGTAGTGATTTGTTCCCCCCTCCAGCTCATGACCTGCACAGTCCTCAAACTCAGCGAATCATTCTTTTTCGCCCGCAATAAAGCGGAAGAGCTTTGTACCACAGACAGGGCAACGCCCCTCCATCGCGGCACGCCCATTTTTTGTGACTATTTTTGTCGCATTCTGCATTGCGCGCTTCTGCCGGCATTTGACGCAATAGGCTTCAGGCTCCACAGAGCTCGCCGCTGGAATGGATGTTGTTGCTTGCCTTTCCTGCAGCTGTGGCGCATCTTCTTCACGCACAACCGGAGCTTCTTTCACGGATGCTACCTCCTGGAGAGCTGGAGCAGCAGGTGAGGTTTTTTGTTCGTTTTCCTCGCGCCATGTCAGGATGTCCGCAACAACTGCATCAGGACATTCCTCCTGCACCTGTACGCCTGCTCCATAGACAGGGGAAGCCTCTTTGAGCCGTGTTAGCGCAGAGCGGCTGGCAATAGAGTGCGAATGCGGCAAGGCGTTTGCTCCCCAGATGATCAGCCCTGGCTGCGTCAGTTGCTCAAGCTGATCGGTTACATCCAGATCGAGCGCGCCTGCAAGATGAGCCAGTACCGCGTGTTGAGCTCCCAACTGATGGGCGGCAGCCGATAGGTAGGCCAGCCTGGCTTGAGCAATATCCTGATAGCCAGTCGCATTCTCTCTCGCAACTACTGCGCGCAGCACGATGGGAGTAGTTAAAACGGAGTAGAGCATCAGCGCAATCACCGGATTTTTTGCTAACTGCGCCAGCCACGGTCGCTGCTTGCGCTCGCCATGCGCAAATAGCGCCGTTGGAGAGAGCAGCACGACCCCGTTGCAAAATTCGGCAGCGTTACGAGCGATGGCAATGCTATAATTACAACTCAGTCCACCCGCAAGCAGCGTTGCAGGCTGCCCGATCACCTCGACCAGAAAATCATGGCCTAACTGCACATAGATCTCAGCCGTATAAGCCATGTTCGGACGGTCTGAGAGCCCAAAGCCTGGCAGATCGGGCGCATAAACGCGGAAGTGCCGCGCCAGAGGCTCCATCAGCGCGTGCATTGTGTGGGAGGACGCGCCAATGCCCGGCGCATGCAGCAAAAGCAGAGGAGGAGCATCAGCTTCCCCTAGAACTTTATAAAAAATGTGACCATATGTCCATTTATATAGATGATCTTTCCCTGGTAAAATACTTTTCAAGGGCTGAGGAGTTTTTATGATATAGCGGAGCGTTAACAACACCGTGCCCACTAATGCCAGAAAGATAAGCTTCAAACTCCTGCGTAGGAAAACCGCCATAAGAACCTCCTTGTACCTGCTGTAGCATGTACCATAATATAACATGTTACTGCAACTATCGCTATCCGTTTTGCAATCTACAATATGCGAAATTCAGTATCTGTTCAAGATTCTTAATGCGTGATAAAGCATGCATAAAACTATACGCCATGCGTTCCGGCAAAAGAAGAATGCTAGCTGGGCAGGGGCAAGCCCTGCCCTTACGGAGTAATGTAATTATGCGCATCATTCAAAGTTTGGCTGAGATGACTGAAACGGCCCGTGGCTGGTTGGCTGGCGGGACCGTTGGCTTTGTACCAATCAAAGGCGGGATTCATGACGGCCATCGAACGCTGATCCAGGCCGCGCATAACGCCTGTGAAATCTGCGTGGTCAGCGTGCTAGCAAACGCTTTTACTGGAGCCCAGCAGTCAGTTCAGGCAGGCTCACCCGCCCCGGAACATGATATACAGCAATTACAGGATTTGGGGGCAGACGTTGTTTTTACGCCTCAACTCAACGAGCTCTTTCCCATAGACTTTTCTACTTATGTTACTCCCACCGGCCAGCTCGCGGAATGCCTGGAAGGACGCAACAACGCGCTCCGTGTACGAGAAGTTGTCACCGCCGTCATGCAGTTATTCCTGCTTGTCCGTCCAGATATCGCTTATTTCGGGCAAAAGGACGCACAATACATCGCCATCTTGCGCAAAATGATTCGCGATCTTCACGTCGATATCAGCCTGCGCGTGCTCCCTATAGTGCGTGAGAGCGATGGATTGGCGATGAGTATGCGCAACCATCGACTCTCTCCAGCCGAACGCCAGGCTGCAAGAGTGCTTTATCAGGCACTGCTGCATGCCAGGCAGCTCATCGAGCAGGGCGAGCTCCGTTCCCAGGCTATCATACAGGCAATAACGGCTATGATCGCGCAGGAGCCATTGCTGACCTTTGAATATGGCGCACTTTGCCAGCCGGAAACCTTCGCCGAAGTTCCGCAAGCCGCCCCCGGCACGCTGCTTGTCATCGGGGCGCGGGCGGGAACAGTCCGCCTGACCGATAACATCGTGTGGCTGGCAAACGGGCAATGGCAGCTTTGAAATGGCTAGCAATTTAGCTCGTACGGGTCTATAATGGTGCAAGGTTGATTGCAAATCTGGTAAGGTTGTCGATATTCTCACCACGACTTTCGACACATGTAGGAGGCTACTATGGCAGCTATTGTCGGCTCTCTCTTGCTCACAGCCGTTGTGGCTTATTTGTGGGGCTCGCTTCCCTCCGGGTACTGGATGGGAAAAATACTGCGCGGGAAAGATTTTGATATCCGCGATTATGGTAGCCATAAAACGGGCGCGACCAATGTGTTGCGCACACTCGGAAAAGTTCCCGCCCTGATCGTTTTTCTGGTGGACATTTCCAAAGGGATTGGTCCCGCGCTCCTCGCGACCTATGTGCCCGCCTTCTACGGTGGAGGCTGGGGCATCACCGTGGCGGGGATAGCGGCATTGTTGGGCCACTGCTATCCCGTATTTATTGGCTTCAAAGGCGGGCGCGGCGTGCTTACAGGGGCGGGCACGATGCTCGTCGTTTCACCGCTGAGCTTCTTGATATCAGCCATCACCACCTTTGGCACGATGGTCATCTGGCGCTATGTCTCTCTTGGCTCGATTGTCGGGAGCGCCACAACTATTATTTGCGGCATCGCTTTCTATCTCGCCGGGCTAACCAACCCGAACTTCTTCGCGCGCCTGAACTTTCCCCAGATGCTTTTCATGGTGATCGTCCCTGCGCTGGTCATCATTTTCCACTCAGACAACATCAGTCGCTTGCTGGCAGGGAAAGAGCGCAAAATCGGCCAGAAAGAGACGATTCCGACCACCAACGAACAGAACGCCTCATCACACGCCTGAGCCGGACTTGCTCGCTCCCCGCTCATCCTGGAAAAGCGGCAAAGCCCCGATCATATACTCTATGCCAGAGAAAGCGGTCCAGACCACAGCCAGGATCAGCAGCGCATCGGCCAGCAGTAAGAGCAGCTCGGCTGGCACCAGCGTCTGACTGTTGAAGACAAGGTACGGGGGGAAGAGGGAAAGCTGATGCGCCCCCAACCCCTTTGCCAGTAACAGAGCTCCCATTGCCACCAGCGTGATAAATGTTTTTTGCTTTCCCCAGACCCCCGCCGGAATCACCTTGCCTTTGGCAGCCGCCATCGAGCGCAAGCCGGTGACGAGGAACTCGCGCGTGACGATCACAAAGACGATCCACGCCGGCACCAGCGCAATCTGCACCAGCGCGATCAGAATAGCGGAAACAAACACTTTATCCGCGGTCAGGTCGAGGAAAACGCCGAGAGAGGAGGTGACATGGTAACGTCGGGCCAGGTAGCCATCGAAGAAATCCGTCACCGAGGCCAGAAAAAACAACAGCGTTGCCACGAGAAACGCCCAGGGCTGATTGATCAGAACCAGGATGAAGACTATTACTGTGGCTAGTAGCCGACTTAAACTCAAGATATTAGGGAGATTTCGCATGCTTGCACCTCATATTTCAGGTATGCAACGCTCCAGAGCATCTCTGTCACTACCTTGCTCCAGTTACCTCCACACCATCTTATGAAGGCAAAATACTATGCACACCGATCTTTTATAGGGAAATGGGGGCCTGACGGTTTTCCTCATACGAACGGAGGCCCCAGATCTCGCTCTTGACAAAGGGCGCGGCGATAAGTAATATCATTATATGCGACGATAGTCCCCATTGTATAGTCAGGATTATCCTACAGTAGATTGTTCTCCCTGATACTTTTTTCTAGCCCATCCTTCCGACCGGGAGGAGTTACTCGCTCTCAAAAGAGCAAAACGGTTTGTATGCAAACGCCAGTGTCTCAATATCAGGCCCAGATCGTGGCATACCGTATTTCGTGTAATTCAATACCGACAAACCAATAAAAAGTCCTGGGCCAGCTTCCTCAAGTGACCAGGGCTTTATCTTTTTCATCGCATAGCCCAGGGCAGGGGCAAGCCCGGCCCCTACCTGATGTGTAGTAGGGGCAATCCCTTGCGGTTGCCCTGAACGGGTACAGGTAGAAAAATACCCGGTCCCTCTTTGACAATTGTCATTGTAGTGAAATTATTAACACTCAGCCAGATCAGACTCTTTACCGCAGCCGTATTATCTGTAGTATGGGTAATGCCGCAAGGCATGCCGATCCGGCACCTTAACGTTCTTAAACTTAGTAGTGTCACTTATCACACCTGCAACCTAGAAAGAGGCAGATTATGGCAAAGTATGTGCTTGCCCTGGATCAGGGAACAACGAGCTCGCGCGCCATCGTTTTCGACCATGACGGCTCGATTGTGAGCGTGGCTCAGCAGGAGTTTCCGCAAATCTATCCCGCCCCCGGCCTGGTGGAGCACGATCCAGAGGCTATCTGGTCCAGCCAACTGGCAGTAGCCCGGCAGGCGTTAAAAGAGGCAAATGCCTCAGCCGATGATATCGCCGCTCTCGGTATCACCAACCAGCGCGAAACCGCCCTGGTCTGGGAAAAGAGCACCGGTAAGCCGGTTTTCAACGCAATCGTCTGGCAAAGCCGCCTCACCGTCCCGATCTGCGATGCACTGAAAGCCAAAGGCTTCGACAAGGAGATCCGCGAACGCACGGGACTGGTCACAGACGCTTATTTCTCCGGTACAAAAGTCAAATGGATTCTCGATAATGTCCCCGGCGTACGCGAGAAAGCGCAGCGAGGCGAAGTGCTGTTCGGGAACGTCGATACTTTCCTTATGTGGCGTCTCTCTAAAGGGCGCGTCCACGCCACCGATCCATCCAATGCCTCGCGCACCCTGCTTTATAACATCTATAAAGGCGATTGGGACGATGTAATCCTCAATGAACTGGAGATCCCGCGCGCCATGCTCCCTAAGGTGATGCCATCCAGCGGCGTCTTCGGGGAGAGCGACCCTGAGTTCTTCGGCGGCCCCATTAAAATGGCGGGCGACGCGGGCGACCAGCAAGCCGCGACTTTTGGTCAGACCTGCTACGAAGTGGGTATGGCGAAGAATACGTACGGCACTGGCAGCTTTATGCTGATGAACACCGGCTCAAAGGGCGTGCCATCGCATAGCGGCCTGCTTACGACCATCGGCTGGGGCATCGGCAACCAGATTACTTACGCGCTGGAAGGCAGCATTTTTATCACAGGCGCTGCCGTACAATGGCTGCGCGATGGCCTCAAAGCCATCACCAATAGCGCCGACGTCGAAGCCCTGGCCGGTACGGTACCTGATAACGGCGGCGTCTACCTCGTTCCGGCCTTCGTCGGGCTGGGCGCACCGTACTGGGACCCCTACGCACGCGGCACGATCATCGGCCTGACGCGCGGCTCAACTATTGGACATATAGCTCGCGCGGCTCTGGAGTCGATGTGTTATCAGACGCGTGACGTGCTGGAGGCGATGACGACCGATAGCGGCGTGCATGTGAAAACGCTGCGCGTCGATGGCGGCGCGGTTGTCAATAACCTGCTGATGCAATTCCAGGCGGACATCCTGGGAGTACCCGTTCAGCGCCCCAAAGTCGCAGAGACGACAGCCCTCGGCGCTGCTTACCTGGCCGGCCTCGCCGTTGGTTTCTGGAGCAGCACTCAGGAACTGGCAGAACACTGGGCCATCGACCGCACATTTGAGCCCCAGATGGACCAGGCGAAGCGTGAAGAGCTCTACGCCAACTGGAAGCGCGCCGTTCAACGTTCCCTGGGTTGGGAACAGTCCAAAGAAAATCAGTAACCCGCTATTATAGCGGGTTACCCATGCCCGTTGGTTTTGTTGAGCTTACATTATGACCACATGACAGGTCAAGTTCACTCACGGACATCTGTATATGTAAAGCGTAATAGCTGTAAAATGAGCCCGTCTTAGGGCAGGGGCAAGCCCTGCCCCTACAGACCGTTTCTCCGTTGTATAACGACTTGATAGTATTGGACCATTGGCCCTGTAGTGCAACTCCGTTTTATCTCGGTTTTGTCAGGCAAAAGGAGTGAGCATTATGAGACAGGCAGTAACCAAGCCTTCCCCACTTTATGCGGGACTTTATGGTGAGATGATCGCCGAGTTCTTCGGTACGATGGTGCTGATCCTCTTCGGCGACGGTTGCGTAGCAAGCTTTTTACTCTTCAATAAGATATCACCCTTCCCCTTCGCCAACACCTGGATGCTCATCATCTGGGGATGGGGCCTCGCCGTCATGCTGGGCATCTATGTCGCGGGCGCGGTCAGCGGCGCTCATATCAACCCGGCGGTCACTCTGGGCTTTGCGGTAACTGGACGATTCCCCTGGAAAAAGGTACTCTATTACTGGGCTGCTCAGTTGCTGGGAGCGTTCGTGGCAGCAGCTATCCTTTACTTTGTGTACAAAGGGGGCATCAACAACTATCTGCAAGGGGCAAACATTGCCGATCCAGTTAAGGGGGTAGGCAATGTGTTCTACACCAGCAAGAAAGCGTTTGTGGGAGGGTTCGGAGCCTTTGGTGACGAATTCATCGGTACCGCGCTGCTGGTCGGTCTGATTCTCGCCATCGTCGATGGTCGCAACCAGCCCGTTCAGGGCAACCTGAACCCGCTGATTATCGGCCTGCTCATCGTGGCGATTGGCGCTTCGTTCGGCCTGAACACCGGATACGCCATCAACCCGGCTCGTGACTTTGGCCCACGGCTCTGGATCACTATCGTCGGCGGCGGATGGAACTCGTTCAACTCCTACACCTGGATTCCGATAGTCGCGCCTCTGCTTGGTGGTGCGGTTGGCGCTCTGATCTACGACTTCACGATGGGCAGAGTGCTGGCTGCTAAAGGGTTAACGCAGTCAGGTGATACTATTACAACAGGGGAAGCTGTGCGAGAGCCCAGCTATGAGCGCACTCGAACGTTTGAGTAATGCAAGAAAGGATAAGAGGCGGATAGAGGGCAAATCAGGCCAGGGAATCGGCGCATGTTCCCATACGCACTATTTGGCTTACATCCGCCTCTTTACAACCATGATGCAACCGCTATCATCAACGGTACGCCAACACAATTTATCTCTTCTGGAGAGCGAACGCTTTGACGTTCTCGTTATCGGCGGTGGTATTACAGGCGCTGGCGTCGCCCTGGATGCTGTCGCGCGCGGATACAAAGTGGCGCTGGTCGAAAAAAACGATTTCGCCAGCAGCACGAGCAGTAAATCGACCAAGCTTGTGCATGGGGGCATTCGCTACCTGCCCAACTTCGATTTTGCTCTGGTGCATGAGGCGCTGGTTGAGCGCGGCCTGCTTCTCCAGAACGCCCCATTTCTTGTCCATCCGGTGGCCTTTGTGCTACCCATCTACGAACATGATCGTCACCCGGTCGGCATCCCATTTACTACGCCTGGAGGCGTTGGCCTCGGCCTGATCCTTGATGTCGGACTCTGGCTCTATGACCTGCTCGCGGGCCGACGCAATATCCGCCGCCACCACCGCTTGAGCCGCGAGCAGGTGATGAAGATGGCTCCCTCCCTGGTAACGGACGAGCTGAAATCTGGCTACGTCTACTACGACGGACAGACCCACGATGCCCGCCTCACCATGACGCTGATCCGCACGGCGGCCCAGTACGGCGCTACGATTGCAAACTACGCCGGCGTTACCTCATTTGTGATGGAAAACGGCAAGGTTTGCGGAGCGCATGTCTGCGACTATATCGCCAACCAGGAAGTGACGGTACGAGCCAGGCATATCGTCAATGCCACCGGCATCTATGCTGAGCAGCTAGAGGCGCTCACCGGCGAAGAGCCAGAAGTTAAAGTCGAGCCAAGCAAAGGCGTACACCTGGTTTTTTCTCGCGAGACGTTGCAACTGGGTGATAGCGCGATTGTGCTGCCCGAGACCGACGACAAGCGCATCCTGTTTATTGTCCCGTGGGAGTCCCGCGCCATTTACGGCACCACCGATACCGGCACCGGCGATCTCGATCATCCCATTGCTTCACACGAAGATATTACTTACCTTTTGAATCATCTTAAACGCTACCTTTCAATACAGCTTACACGGGACGATATTATCAGCGTCTATTCCGGCTATCGTCCTCTGGTAAAACCGAACAAACCAGGACAATCGACGGCAAAGCTTTCACGCACGCATGTGGTGCTGCAAGGCGATTCGGGCCTTGTGACTATCGTCGGTGGCAAGCTTACAACCTACCGGCGCATGGCTCAGGATACTGTGGATGTGCTCAATCGTCGCGATGGCTCCAAAGTTGTGCATCCCACGGAACATATGCCGTTGCAGGGAAGCGCGGGCTGGTCCAGCCAACAAAAGGCCATCACCCGCCGGGCAACGGAACTCGGTCTGGCTGCCGATATTATTGAGCAGCTAAAAAGAAGCTACGGCACGAACGCCTTCGCGCTATTAGACATGACCGCCGGGGACCCGTCGCTGGCGTCACGGCTGATCGACGACCTGCCCTATATCCGGGCTGAGGTTCTCTACGCCTGCCGCCAGGAAATGGCTATGACCCCTTACGATATCCTGGCGCGCCGCACCTCCATCACGCTGGAAGATCGTCAACGCGGTCTGGGCATCGTTGACCAGGTGGCCGCGCTTATGGCCCAGGAGCTTCACTGGACGCCCGGCCAGCAACAGGCTATGATTGATGCATATCGCACTGCCATACAACAACAGATGGCCGCCGAACACATAACAGCCGAGGCCAGTGCTTCGTAGGGGCCAGGTTTACCGCGCCCGCCCGCGATTTATCGCGTTCCCGACGCATAACCGTCGAGGCCGAACGGAAACTATAGGGGCAACCGCGAGGGATTGCCCCCTACAGGTTGCGAGAAGGAGAAAGTCATGAAGAAACTGATCAACAAGCCTGAAATGGCAGTCAAAGAGGCGATGGCGGGGATGGCTGCCGCCCATCCTGACCTGATTCGCGTGGATCTGGAGCAGCAGATCATTGTCCGCAAAGATGCTCCGGTGCGAGGCAAGGTTGGCGTTATTTCTGGTGGTGGCAGCGGCCATGAGCCGATGCATGGCGGCTTCGTTGGCATGGGCATGCTTGACGCCGCCTGTCCTGGCGCTGTTTTCACCTCACCGGTCCCCGACCAGATGCTGGCAGCCACCCAGGCCGTCGATGGAGGAGTCGGGGTGCTTCACATCGTCAAGAACTATACCGGCGACGTGCTCAACTTCGAGATGGCGGCGGAGCTGGCCGCCGCCAACGGTGTCCAGGTCGAGAGCGTCGTTACCAATGACGACGTAGCGGTGCAGGATAGCCTCTACACGGCAGGCCGGCGCGGCGTTGGCGTGACCGTTTTGCTGGAGAAAATCGTCGGCGGCTTCGCGGAAACGAAAGCGCCTCTGGAAAAAGTGGCGGAGCTCGCCCGCAGAGTCAACAGCCAGGGGCGTAGCATGGGCATGGCTCTCACCTCCTGCACTGTGCCAACAGCGGGCCAACCAACCTTTGAGTTGGGCGACGATGAGATGGAGATTGGCATCGGCATCCACGGCGAACCAGGACGACGCCGCGTCAAGCTGGCTCCCGCCGACGATATTACGGACATGCTGGTAACGCCCATCATCGAAGATCTGGGCCTCAAGTCCGGTGAGAACGTGCTGGCAATGGTCAACGGCATGGGGGGCACTCCGCTCATTGAGCTATACATTGTGTACAACGCGCTCAACCGCATCCTGCAAGGCAAACGGATCAGCATTGCCCGCTCGCTGGTCGGCAACTACATCACATCTCTGGAAATGGCTGGCTGCTCCATCACCCTGGTGCGCCTCGACGACGAGCTGACCCGCTACTGGGATGCTCCCGTTCACACATCCGCGCTGCGCTGGGGCGTATAAGGAGAGCAGGCCCAGTCGCATGTCGTAGGGACCCGATTTATCGCGTCCGCTTTATCGCCTGACCTTCATTACAGGTCATGTAAACCTTCGTAGGGACCTGATTTATCGCGTCCGCTTTATCGCGTCAGTCGGCACCCGGCAGGGCCGCTAGTCACTTGATAGCAAAACCCGTATATTTTATCAAAGGACCGTACATCGATGACGAACGAACAGATTATGAGCTGGTTAGAGCGCATAGCCGATGTGTTGCACGAGAATGCGCAGTACCTGACTCAGCTCGATTCGCCTATTGGCGACGCGGATCACGGCATTAATATGGATCGCGGCTTCACAGCTATTCGCGCTAAATTTCCAGATATGGCAACGATGGAGATAGCCAGCCGCTTAAAAACGGTCGGCATGACGCTCATCTCCACCGTGGGAGGCGCGAGCGGTCCGCTCTATGGAACTGCATTTTTGCGGGCCGCCACAGCCGTGACGGGCAAGCAGGAACTTGCTCCTGCCGATCTTGTGGCGATGCTGGACGCTTTTCTCGGCGGCATTGTGGCCCGTGGCAAGGCCCAGCCTGGCGAAAAAACAATGGTGGACGCGCTCACTCCCGCCGTCGATAGTGCGAAAGAGGCCCTGGCTCAAGGAAAGGATATCACCGAGATTACCGCTCGTGCAGCCGCGGCAGCAGAAGAGGGGATGAAAGCGACCATCCCGATGCAGGCAACCAAAGGGCGCGCAAGCTATCTAGGGGAGCGCAGCATTGGACACCAGGACCCGGGCGCGACATCAAGCTGGCTGATAGTGCGCAGCCTCTCAGATTTCAGTACCCTCAAGCGGGTCGAGTAGCCACTGGCTCCCGCCGCCTCCCTTGAGGACAAGTATAGCATCCAACGCGAAAATGTCAAATGGAAATGCACTAGAGGGAGAATACAGGCATGACGGTGGGACTGGTTATTGTGGCACATAGCGCCCAACTCGCGGCAGGCGTCGCCGAGCTTGCAGGTCAGATGACAAAGGGCGCAGTTCGCATTATAGCAGGCGGAGGGGCAGGCGATGGCGTTCTGGGCACGTCGGCTGATGTGATCCTTACAGCAATTCAGACAGCCGATGATACGGATGGCGTGCTGATCCTGCTCGATCTGGGTAGCGCGATCCTCTCGACCGAAATGGCGCTCGAAATGCTGGACGACGAGCAGCGCCGTCGCGTGACGCTCACCTATGCGCCGCTGGTGGAGGGAGCTGTGACGGCAGCCCTCGAAGCCTCGCTTGGGCATTCGCTGGCCCAGGTGAAGGCAGCCGCCGAAAAAATTGCAACCCCTGCCCAATTGCAACAATTGAAACCATTCGAGCAAGAGGCAACCGCAAAGGATGGTCTTGATATTCCGCCCGCCAATGCCAGTGGACGCGATCAATCGGGTCCCTACAAGGCAGGGGCGAGCCCTGCCCCTACAATTGGCGGCAAGGAAGGTTCCTCCGCCGTAGGGGCAATCCCTGGCGGTTGCCCTGCCCCAGAGGCCCATACGCTACAAATTACGCTCACGAACCCGCTTGGACTGCATGCTCGTCCCGCCAGCCTCTTTGTGCAAACGGCGGCGCGCTTCCAGGCGACCATCCAGGCACAGGGACATGGCAAACAGGTTGACGCAACCAGCATCATCGGCATTCTCTCGCTGGGCGCGCGCAAAGGCGATACCATCACCCTTTCCGCCTCTGGCAAAGATGCCCAGGCGGCTCTTGCCGCCCTGGAGAAGCTAGCGCAGGCGGGCTTCTATGAAGCAGAGCCTGAGCAGAAACAGGAGCAGCAGGCTAAACCAGCCGCGAGTGCAAAACCTGCTTCGCAGCGTCCTGCTGGACAAGCCGGTAATGTCTGGCAGGGTATTACCGCATCGGCGGGGGTAGCTCTTGGTCCCGCATTGTTATATATGCCAGGCGCTCCCTCGCTCGATGCACTGGAACAGCGGACCATCCCGCCCGCCCAGGTTACGGCTGAGCAAGACCGCCTGCGTCAGGCTCTTCAGGCAACGATTGAGGAACTGCAAACACTGGCGCAGCAGCTTCAGAGACGGGTAGGTCCGGGGGAGGCAGCGATTATCGAGGCACAGGAGCTGATGTTGCGCGATCCCCTTTTACTGGATGCCTCCCTGCGCTTGATTGCCGAGCAGCATATCGACGCCGCCAGCGCGCTCGCCAATGTTGGGGAGCAGCAGGCTGCGACCCTGGCAACATTGAAAAATCCGCTGCTGGCAGGTCGCGCCGCCGATATACGCGATGCTGCCAGCAGAGCAGTGCGCCATTTGCGCGACATGGGGACCTCTGAGCAAGACCTGAGCGCCATTGACCGCCCGGTTATTCTCGTTGCCCGCGATCTGGCACCATCGGATACGGCGAAGTTGCGTCCCGAGACGATCATGGGGATCGTCACCGTGCTGGGAGGGCCAACCGCCCATGCCGCGATCCTGGCGCGCGCCCTGGGCATTCCCGCTCTTGCTGGCCTGGACGAACTCGCGCTGAACGTGATCCAGCCCGGGGATGAACTGGGGCTGGATGCCGACAACGGCTTTCTCTACCTGCGCCCCTCGCCTGATATCCGTAGCGCTATCACCGAGCGGCTGGCGGTCCTGCAACAGCAAAAAGCAACCCTTCAGGCCAGAGCGCGCCGGACTCAGGCTCCATTGTATCTGGGCGATAGCCAGATTCACCTGCTGGCAAACGTCGGCAGCGAGGCCGAAGCAGAGGCTGCGCGCCAGTGGGGAGCCGAAGGCATTGGGCTGCTGCGCACCGAGTTCCTCTTCGCCAGCGCCGCCACCATGCCGGACGAGGAAGAGCAGCGCCGCCAGTACGCCAGCGTTTTTCGCGCCTTTAGCGGCTCACCGGCTATGCAGAACAAACCCATCACCGTTCGCACCCTCGACGCGGGCGCGGATAAACCAATGCCCGCGCTGCAATCGGTCATCGGCACAGTTCACGAAGCCAATCCCGCCCTCGGCCTGCGCGGCGTGCGCATCCACCTGGCCCACCCAGAGTTGTTGGAACAACAATTGAGCGCCATCCTGCTGGCAGCAGCCGATGCCGGCATCAATTTGCATATCATGGTGCCAATGGTTACTACTATTGAAGAGGTAGAGGAGATCCAGACCATTTTTCAGCGCGTCTACAATGGACGTGTGCAGCGCGGCATCAAGGTACCTGCCAGTGTGCCACTCGGCATCATGGTTGAGGTGCCTTCGACCATCGTCATGGCAACAGAGCTGGCGCAACGGGTAGACTTCTTCAGCATCGGCTCAAACGATCTGACGCAGTACACGCTGGCCTGTGACCGCACCAATATCGCCGTTGCCTATCTCTACAACCCGATGCAGCCGGCAGTGTTGCGCCAGATTCGCCACCTGGCAACCGCCGCGCGCAACAAGGGGAAACCGGTCGCGGTCTGTGGCGAGATGGCGGGCGATCCCGTGCTCGCTCCTGTTCTGGTGGGGTTGGGGGTGAACGAACTAAGCATGGCCCCCACCGCCATCCCAACGGTACGTGCCGCGCTTGAGGGATTCTCTTTTGAGCAGCTCAGCGAGGTCGCAGAACAGGTCTGTCAGGCCAGCACCGTGGAGCAAGTAGCGAAGCTGTGTGCAGATTTACAACAACGGCTGTGATTCCGCATCCCCCACAGGGCAAGCGCAAGGCATTGCCCCTACCATCATTACCTATTCCTCGGTAGGGGCGGGGCTTGCCCCCGCCCTGCTCCCTGCCTGGCGAGAGACCGCGACCACAATATCGCGCTTTTTGATGACGCGATCTACAGCATGGGCAAACCGTGTGTATGGCGGCTCATTCAGCACATACAGGCTGCTATGGCACTCTATCAATTCGACCAGCGCCGCGCGTTCGATACGTGTGGCATTCCAAGCCAGCGCGAGCGAGCCGCCAGGAAGCAGCATGCGTTCCCAAACAGGCAAAGACTCGCTGAGCAGGCTGGCAATCTCGCCGAAATGCTGAATGCCATAGGGTAGATCGCCCACGATGGCATGCATGCGTGGCCCGCCCGCGACCTCGCGCATATGCAGAGCGGCCTCGCGGGCGTTGCCGTGGGCCAGCACCAGCAGCCGCGTCTCCCCCTTTGGCCCGATCTCGAACTGGTGGCGCCGCCCTGCTTTACGAGAGCGTTCATCGATCTCTTTCACGCGCATGCCCTCGTTGGCAAAATATTGCCTGACAAAAACTGCCGTCGTCTCCACATCCTGGCGCTCCAGCTCGATCCCAAAGGCATCATAGCCATAGGCCAGCGCCAGAAAAAGCGTCGTGCCACCGCCAGCCAGCGGATCGAGGATGCGCAGTCGTTGCGTATATTGCTCGCGATAAGCGCCGGCGAACAAAGCGACATTCAACAGCACACGGGTGAACACCTCGTTCGTCTTGCCGCGATAGCGCCTGGCCTCCGCCATCTCCAGTGGCACAAACGGGGTAAATCGCGGCTCCAGCGGGCGCAACAACGGCCCCGCCACTTCTCCGATCCGTTCAAAGTCCTTTGAAAGTGTTCCGCGTTCCAACGCTTCCACGCCTGTAGCTCCCCGATTCATCGTGGGAGCGCTCAGGAACGCGGAATCGAAGTACTCGTACACCTCGCTGATCGCGCCCAGGCGAAAGAGGCTATCAAAGACCGTTGGGGATGGAATGCGAGCAACATCAAGCGTCGCCAGCAAGTAGCTCTGGCCCGCGAGCGTAACCGGAGCGACCTCATCAATAGCTGCTGCCAGGGGACTGGCAAGCAGCTCGGGAGTCGCCAGCGAGGCCGTCATATGGGCGTATTGCGTTGTGCGCTGCGGCGTGATTTTCAGGGCAAGCTTCATGAGAGGAGTATAGCATAGCCAGCAAGCGTCCCAAAGAGGGCGCAGGATGGAATATAGCTCCCTGTAACTTTTCTCTGGTGCGCGCCGTGTGATGTAGGGACAATGCAGGGCAAGGGCAAGTCCTGCCCCTACCGGCGTTCTTGATGTGTGAAACGACGTTCTCGATGTGTAAGCAGAAAGCAGAAAAGAGATGGCTGTATTCGCATCATTATTCGGTAAACTGGCTCAGAACCTTTCCCCTAATGCCGTTGGCAAAACCATTTCGGCTCATGTTGGCCCTCTGCCTAACCCTTTGAGCAAACGGAGCAAGCAACTGGAGCCGCGCATCCATGACGCCCAGGAGTTCAGGAGCATCTGCCCCTATTGCGCGGTCGGCTGCGGACAGCGCGTCTACGTCAAAGATGGCAAGGTGGTTGATATAGAGGGCGATTGAGGAGAACTATCTCATCCTCAAGTTTTTCCGCGCTCTGGGGATGATCGGCATCGAGAACCAGGCCCGTATATGACACAGCGCATCAGTGCCGGGTCTCGGCACAAGCTTTGGGCGCAGCGCCGCCAACACGTTCCAGCAAGACTTACAGAATAGCGACTGCATCTTAATCGAGGGCAGCAACTTCGCCGAATGCCATCCGATCGGCTTTCGCTGGGTGATGGCGGCGAACGAACGCGGCGCGACAATCATTCACGTCGATCCGCACTTCTCGCGTACCTCACAAATGGCCGATATCTACGCGCCCATTCGCGCGGGCACAGATATCGCCTTCCTGGGCGGCCTGATCAATTACGTGCTTCAAAATGAACTCTACTTTAAAGAATATGTGCAGGCGTACACCAACGCGCAGGCCATCGTGAGCGACGATTTCCAGGACACTGAGGATTTAGAAGGCGTGTTCTCCGGCCTGGACACGGATCACCATCTCTACGATACCACGAGCTGGCAATACAAGCTGACGGAAGCAGAGCAGGAGGCGCAGGCGAGAGAGGCGAAGGAGCAGGGGCAATCCGGCAAGAGCGAGCAAGCAGCTCTGCGTAAAGCGCAAGAAGCTGGCGTCAGCAACGAACAACATATCATGCCAGACGCTCAGGAGGGACAGGGAACGATCCCTCATGCCCATCCCAGACAGATCCAGCGCGACCCGACATTGCAGCACCCGCGCTGCGTCTTTCAAATCCTGAAGCGGCACTATGCTCGTTATACACCGGAGCTGGTTGAGCAGATTTGCGGCATCCCCCAGGATCTCTTCTTCAAAATCGCCGCTGTGCTGGTCAAAAACTCGGGCCGCGAACGCACAATGAACATTACGTATTCCGTGGGCTGGACGCAGCATACTATTGGCGTGCAGATGATCCGCACGGCGGGCATTTTGCAGCTTTTGCTGGGCAACATGGGGCGTCCTGGCGGCTGTATCCTGGCGTTACGCGGTCATGCCAATATCCAGGGTTCCACCGATATCCCCACACTCTACAACCTGCTGCCAGGCTATCTTGCCATGCCCAATGCGCAGCGCAAAGAGTTTGATCTGCAAACGTATTGGGCAAATAACAATGAGTCTGCTGGCTGGTGGGTGCATTATCCCGAATACTTCATCAGCCTGATGAAAGTGTGGTACGGAGATGCCGCCACGAAAGAGAATGATTGGGCCTTCAACTACCTCCCCAAAGTGGTGGGCGACTATTCCGATCTGCCGATGTTTGTCTCTATGAAAGATGGGCATATGAAGGGTTTCTTCCTGCTCGGCCAGAATCCCGCCGGCGGCGTCAATGCTGGTTTCCACCGCGCCGCGCTGGAAAAGCTGGACTGGCTGATGGTGCGCGATCTCTACCCCATAGAATCCGCCATCTATTGGAAGCGTCCAGGCATTGACCCGACGAAGATCGGCACAGAGGTCTTCTTCCTCCCCGCAGCATCGCATGTCGAAAAAGAGGGCAGCTTCACCAATACGCAGCGCCTGATCCAGTGGCGCGAGAAGGCGATAGAGCCGCCCGATGATGCACGCTCGGATAACTGGTTTATGACCGAACTGTACGAACGCGTCAAAGCACTGTACAAGAACAGCACGAAGGAGCGCGATAAGCCCATTCTCGACCTGACCTGGAACTATCTGCGCGCAGACCCATTGCGCGAACCCGTGGTTGACGATATTGTGAAGGAGATCAACGGCTATACGCTGGCCGATGGTAAAGTAGTCAAGGATTTTACAGCACTGAAGGGCGATGGCAGTACCGCGTGTGGCTGCTGGATCTTCAGCGGCATCATGCCCGAGGGGGGCGATAACCGGTCGAAGCATCGCAATCCCGACAATTACGTCAGCCTTGATTGGGGCTTTGCCTGGCCCGCCAATCGACGCATCCTCTACAATCGTGCCTCCGCCGATCCGCAGGGAAGGCCCTGGTCGGAGCGCAAGAAATACATCTGGTGGGACCCTGAGCATCAGAACAGCGATCTTTACCCAAAGACACCGAACAATCCGGTAGTGAAATACTGGAACCGGCCAGATAATCCCAAACATGGCATCGCCAATCCCGCATATCCCTACGCCATCACCACCTATCGTCTGACCGAGCACCATGTAGGTGGTGCGATGTCACGCTGGATCCTCTGGCTCTCCGAGCTACAGCCGGAGCTTTTCGCCGAGATTAGCAGGGAGTTAGCGGCAGAAAAGGGCGTCAAGATGGGCGACTGGATCACCATCAACACGGCGCGGGGCGAGATCGAGGCAAAGGCGATGGTGACGGACCGCATCCAGTCCTTAAAAATCGAGGGGCGCATCGTCCACCAGAATTGCCGTAATTCAGGAGGAGCAGATCATGGGCCAGAAAGAATTTTTTACCGATACCACGCTCTGTATCGGCTGCAAAGCCTGCGAAGTGGCATGCAAGCAGCGGAGATGATCACCACCACCACCGAGCTGGGTTTAATTGTCGCGCTCATCCCCATATTGGGACCGCTTGCCAGGCCGCTCTTCAAGGGCAAAACCGGCCTGCTCTTCACCATAGGCACGATTGGAAGCGGACTGCTTTCGCCTTTGCTGTTGAAGCTGGGCTGGCGGATGAACAAAAAGGCTCCGCCGCGCTCCCTTACCATCAGCGCGTCCCTACTGACGCTCATCGGAGGCGTGATCCTGCGCGCCGTCTGGATACTGGCAGGACGCATATCAACCGATAACCCTCGCGACACACATTATTACAACGCCCTGGAATGGAGCAACCGAATTACCCGTCGTAACCCATCATAACGCCCCAATTACAACGTAATTTGCATTGACGACAAAGAATGGGGCAGGCGATAAGTTGTCATCGTCTGCCCCATCTGGCGTCATCTATATTACGCGTGCAGCGCGCTGACCTGCTTCTCAAAGTTCTTGAAGAACTGGTCCAGCGCACCCTTGATTGCGCCTTTGAGCACAAACTCAGGAGTTGCGGCGATCTTGCCGCTGAGCTCGGCGTGCGCATTGTAGCTTAGAGTAGTAGCGCCAGCCGCCTCCTCCAGGCTCGTTGCACACGTTGCTTTGACAGAGCCGAGCCCGCTATTTGGTTCTGCGACCAGAACGACGCGCGAGGGCGGCACAGCTTCCGTTACCTGCACAAATATGGTGTATGGCCCCTTGAAGCCTGGGATTCCGGTCGAAACGGTCAATTTCAACTGCCGTCCCGCAGGAGTATCTACCTGCTCGGCAGCTTCGCAGCCAGGAATACTATTCTGCAGAATAGTAGGATTCAGCAAAGCCTCAAATACCTGCTGGCGGGGGGCACTAATTTTCTGATTACCTGTAACATCCATGAGAGTTGCAATATCCCTTCTATCGCGACACAATTCATTGAAGAAAGAACCATCGTGCAGCTTGAACGGGTCGTTCAAGTGCAGGCAAAAGCAGTAATTTCCGATTGCTACATCAAGAATCACATGCTTTACCTGCACCATTATAAGGAGCGCATCCGAATTACTCAATCTAAGAGGAGTTAAGTACTACTGCCAGCATCAACCCGCTCACCAGAGAGCCAACCCGTGAGAAGGCGGCCCCATTCGCTTTACAGCCCTCCTTGCTTCTGACGTGCAGGCAAAAAACAGAGGTGAGGGCAAAACTGAGGGCAAAACCGCAGAAGATGCCGGAAACATCACGTTTACAAACCCTCATGGGCTCGACCGGCTCTTTAGCCCCTCGAAACGATCCGCCTTGCGAATCGCGATGGCAGTTTCAAACCCTCATGGGCTCGACCGGCTCTTTAGCCTTTAGATGGGTTTACGGTTTGCAATATGCTCCTCACTACAGTGGCACTTTGAAAATGCGACATTTTCCCCGGAATTCTCCCTGGATTCTGCCGTCCAAACACCAAGCAAACACCTGCCTTGAAAAGCCTCCTCTTTTCCCCGGAAAAATCCCTGGAATCTTGCCCGGAACAGAAAAGATCTTCATGCGCTCCTCGTCTCGATGTGACATGCTAGAAGTCCAATCTCTTCCTCGTCACGTCATGGTTCGGAAAGGAGACCAGCATGAAGTGTTTTCAGTGTACCACATCTGAGCACATCGAACATACTCTGCGGCAGACCTGCGGCTGGCTCGTCCGTTTGCAGCACCTGCATCAGCGCCTGCATCCGTACTTTGCCCGTCCCGAAGCCTTCCAGCACGCCTTACTCTACCTGCACGCCCTGCTCAGTGATATCCCGCGCAAAAATGGCTGGCAGATTGCTGAACAGGCCCGGCAAGAGCGACCCTACGGCATGCAACGCTTGCTGTCAGCTGCCGTCTGGGACCACGAGGGCTGTCGCGACGAACTGCGCTCCTTTGTGTTCCAGAGCTTGCTGCCCGGCGTGCTCTCACCCCTCTCTGCCTCTGCCTGCTCGCTCTTCCCGATCTATGTCCTGGACGAAAGCGGCTGTCCCAAACGCGGACGGCACTCCGCTGGCGTCGCTCGGCAGTATTGCGGCATCAGCGGACGCGTGGAGAACTGCCAGGTCGGCG
>Ga0209062_1000360_pt1 | contig 155241 bp, 150 predicted proteins | sample Coa_R2_2_FD_187158 | JGI IMG/M metagenome (GOLD analysis project Ga0209062, IMG submission 187158) | Surface soil microbial communities from Centralia Pennsylvania, which are recovering from an underground coalmine fire - Coalmine... | ecosystem: Environmental > Terrestrial > Soil >...
AACCTGAGTCAACTCACCATGCCGGCAACGACCCGGCCGCCTTCAGTCGGAAAAGGTGGCCGCCTTCAATCGGAACGCATGGCCGCGTTCAATCGGAATCCCCGGCCGCAATCGTCGGAATCCGCACTCTTGGGAGCTGGACTTATCACCGGAGCGTCCCGAGCGGCATCGGTAAACATCAGTTCGGATCCGCCATCGGCTGGACGATGTTGGCGGCCGGATTGGACGAACCACCGGACGTGAAATTGCCGGCAATCTGCGCAAATTTATCCCAACTGGGCGTGGCCCGCTGGTCGGGCCACCGCCGCGCTTCCGGTCATCAAGACCACGGCCGTTCCAGGTTCACAATTTGTTATGGAGGCTACCCTAAAGAGAACACCGTTATTGCGGTGGCCCAATAGGGCAGCCTTCGTGCCTCGCAATTGTGAATATGATCCCGGCTTTGGTATTCAAGCCACCCGGAGCGTAGGCGCAGGTTCAGTACCAAAGCGGAGTGTTATAATAGCGATAAACGCGCTCGTCGTTGGCTCGATCCGACCAGTCCCAACCGGTGGAGCTGCTGTATTTTGGAGCGCGCTTGAGCTGATCCTCCGTAACCATGACCCGATAACCGCCGAGCCGGGTGTCGTATTTCAGGTTCGGCCATGGCATGGGGTAGTAATCCTCTCCCATCCCCATAAAGCCGCCGAACGAGATCACGGCATAAGCTACCTTGCCGCTGATCTTATCTATCATAACGCGCTGCACGCTACCGATCTTATTGCCGTCTGCGCCATATACTGCGGTGCCATCGACTTTGTCGCTACCAATGAGGGAAACGGTTTCCTGACGATCGTCGACTATGGGTGCCATTTTCAATCTCCCGAATAAGTCTCGATAAAACAATCCGCGAATGTGTCACAGGTTCCCTTCATAACTTGCGACGATCCAAAGCCGAGCACAGCGAGGCGGGAGCTAAGAGCTTTGCCCCAGGCTTGATAGTTCACCGCGCGATCGCAACAGCAGGTTCCCGAGCACGCTTTACCTGCGTTCGGGCGCAAGCCAGTACCACGGCACAGTGATGTGACCGGCTAAGCTTGAGACCAGGTGGATAGAGCCTGCGCTGCTGATTATAAGAAGTTCGATGCTATCGGGTCATCCTTGGCTTGCCTCCCAAAGGCACGAACGAATGCACCGAGCGGGAGCAGCCCACGAAACCGCTGAGCCGCAGCAGGCATGCGGCGCACGCTCGAGGACCACAGATTCTGGTGGTAGCCACGGACGCTTCATCATGCGTTCGTCCCGGGTCGCGACTGCATCCATGGGTGTTTAGATTTTTGGGCGTGGGCATTTTCCTAGAGGCGCGTTCCACCCTGCAAGAGCGAGCTTATTGCAGCGCATCGAACAATATCTCGAGTTAATGATTGTAGGAACTTTGTTTGCTATACGACGTTTGTTTGCTCAGAGATCGACAAAATAGAGGAGAAGAACATGCCTCTTGTTTTTCTGTGGTGGGGAATCCCAGCCCTGATTGTTGTTGGCGGCGGGACCTACTGGATCATGCACATGCATTGAGATAAACGAGTAGGCAAATCCCTAGTGCGCCCCAAGGAGCGGAGTGCGCTCCGTCCTTGGGCACACTCTCCATTCAATTCGCGCTTTTGACGCGCCTGAAGGCGACTTGATGCGCCAGGCAAGAACCCGATTGCGTCGCATGACGAGGGCATTGACTCAAATGAGGAGCGGGTAGCTAGCCCTAATTGCTCGGGACGTCGCCATGTCCTGAGCGGGCATGGTCCGGATTCAGCGCTGCAGCGCTCTCGGTTGTGAGTCGCTGGGCGCTCGACGGATCCGAAGGGTCGCGCATGGTGATCAAGGATCAGATTAAGAATTACGCAAGGAAACTGTTCGAGCAGCGCCCGGACGTGGCCGCGCTGCGCAGCCAGATCAAGCAACGAAAGCCGGTTGCTCTCTTTTTCACGGATGACGGGATTGTACCGAACCATCCGAGATTCCCGCTTCTCGTTTATCGTCGCGCAGTCGCGCTGACGCCCCGCTCGAGGGATCCAGCCGCCGTGATCGATACTTTGTTCGAGGCTAACGGTTGGGCGCGGTCGTGGCGCGACACGGTCTACGACTTCGTCCATTATCACTCGCAAGTTCACGAAGTGATGGGCGTGGCCCGCGGCACGGCCCAGGTCGAGTGTGGCGGCGTAAAGGGCCGCATTTTAATGCTGAAGGCAGGCGACGTGGTCATTTTGCCAGCCGGCACGGGACACCGCCTGATAGGATCGAGTCGGGATTTTCTGGTCGTCGGGGCGTATCCTGAAGATGGCACCTACGATGAATGCACTGACACACGTGACCGTCTCAAAGCGATTAAGCGCATAGGGAAGGTGCGCAGGCCCGCCAAGGACCCGGTCTATGGCAGCAAAGGGCCACTGAGACGCCTCTGGCGTACAAAGCGCTCCTCTGCATAGAGAAGGGCAAATAGGGCGAGGATGTTCAGGCGGGTGCTGGGTAGCAGTGATACGGGAGAATGGGCCGCTTTCTTGGGCCGGCGGCCAGACTCAGCACCCCCAAAGGGCCGCTCGTCAGCAATCCCCTTTTAAGGGGCAGACTCCCCCCGGGGCAAGGGGCTAAAGCGTTATCAATCGCGGCATTGAGCGAGTACCGCTCGCGCTCTTTTGACTCCACCCCAAGTTCCTCAATCGCGCGTTCGATTGCTTCCTCGCTGCTTTCAGCGCCGTCGATTATACCGACGAAGTTTCGCCCTGCATGCCTAAGCCTGTAGATGACCAGGACCTGCCGCCGGCCCCTTCAGGAAGAGGCCGGAACTGGCGTTCGCTGCTGAACGGGGCAGTTCAGCGGCCGATTCGAGGCCCTGCCAATCCTATTCGTTTGGCCGGCTTAAGCTTCGCGGCTTTGACCGAAGCCGAGTTGCCGGGAAATGCAGGTGAAGCTCCTAGAGTTCACTGCCGTTTCCGGACACCGCTCAAAGATCATCTACTCCCTTCGGCTATACCTCAATTGGCAATGCGCTCGGCTGCCCATTTCAGGCTATGGTCCGGGCGCGAGGGTCGCCATGCGGGTTGTAAATATTGTCTATGATCATACGGACAAGCGACATTGGGTGGCGATCGATAGCGAGAATCATCGACAACTTCTTCGGCTTCACGATCGCGATCAGCTCTTGCGCACCTGCAGCCGGCTAGGCTGGGAGGTCGGGAGGGCGGAGCAGCCCCCAGAAACAAAACAACTCCAACGGGACGAATAGCCGTGCCGGCCTTTGGCGCAGGCGCCCCGCGGGCAACCTCCGCTGCGCAACATTTCGTGCGAGTTTGGGCCAAAAGCTGGCTGCGCAATGTGGGCTGCCGCCGCAGAGCCCGCCTGAAAATTACAGTCGGAGCGCAGGGCAACGATTGGGACGCAACGCCTACCTCCAACTGGCAGATGCTTGCGAACTGCTCACGGTGCAGGAGGTAGCGCGGGCGAATTAGATAGCAGCCAGCGCATCGAAGCCGCCGCTTGGTCAAGCTTGGTGCAAAGTGGCGGCTGGGCTCGCGTGGCCGCGCCGAATATGATTGAAAATTGGCCTAAAATCATCCGGATGCGATGGCCTCCAGCCCGAGCCGGCCATGTGTTCCAGTCAGTACGGCCATGCTCATCGTCGGCGAAGCTTTTCCTGAGACATCAGCTTCTCGGCGGCGCGTTCTTCCTAAAGCGATTTCAACATACGCTGCACGACGAATGCTCTTTTGTCCCGTACTGCTCGGGATACCCCTCGCTAAGCCGGCCGCCAATCGACTGCTGATTTTCGCATCGCGAGATTACCCGACTGCTTTCTCCGCTCAATCGCTCACGCTACTTGTCAGAGGGTGAGCGGGCGACTGTCCGCTGCGCCCCAAGGAGGGAGCGCGACGCGCTATGGTGCGTCAGGCTACTGCCATCTCAAAGGTCCTACTGTGGAGCACGACACGATACCCTGGCTCGTCCGATCCACGAAAATTTGAAGGAGCTGGTGCGTAAGACTCGTCACGAAAAACCTTGGCGGTCTCAATACCGCCATTGGATGTAGCCTAGCGCGAGTCCACGGCGAGATTCATTAAGCCGACATCGACCCGGTCCTGGTCCAGCAGGACACGCCAGAGTCGCCAGTTGCAAAATCACCGGTGCCGTAAGATGGTCGGCGAATGGCCTGCCCGTTCTGAGACATGGCTCGTGAGTTCTGCCTCCCTCCGATCACAGATGTGCTGATTGCCCCCTCGTGGCCGGTGGAACCATCACCAGGTCACGCCGATGCCTTGGAACCTTAGGACGGCGGCGGTGTTGCCTGCCGGGAACTTACGGCGTGCACCGCTCCGGACGAGCCAGAAAGCGCCGCCCATGCCACCAAAGCATCCCTACAGGAGAGCACCATGGACGAGAATCGGGTTGTTGGGACAGCCAGAAACATCGGGGGCAAGGCTCAGGAGAGTGTCGGCCGTACCCTCGGCGATACTAAAACGCAGGTCGAGGGCATGGTGGATCAAGTCAAGGGAACCGCTCAAAACCTCTACGGCCAAGCACGCGACAGCGCGTCCCAGATTGCAGGCGTGGCGAGCGATACCGTGGCGGCTGCGCGCAATTCGGCGTCGACATTCGAGAGCACGCTTCGCAACACCATCGAAACCCAACCCTATACCTCCACCCTGATCGCGCTCGGGATTGGTTGGCTGCTCGGTAGGATACATCGGCCCATGTAGCTTGCGGGATGCACGCTCGCCACCGAAAAACGGTATGCTCTCCATTCCCGCCGCTAGTGCCCCCTTTCCGAAGTTCGTGATATTCTCGGCACTCTTTGGCGCGAACTTCGGAAAGAAAGGGGCACTAGCAAACATATGATTCTAATGCCGCTTTTCGATTTGAAGTTCTTGAAAGCTTGAAAGAGCTTGCCGCACGTGTAGCAGGAACTTCAAATCGGCGGCACTAGCCGTCGGCTTTGCCGTTGCGATTGGTGAAACGGGCGTTGCCGAGACCGGTCCCGATCGTGAGCACCCCCCATCGCTTGACGTCCTGCATGAACGGGACTTCAGAGAGGCCTTGGACAACGCCATCGTTATGCATGACGATTGCGGTGTCGTGCTCTCCAACCTGCGGAATGGCCTCGACCAAGCTGTTGGGCAAATTGAATTTGCTGCTCTCCCAATTGCCCGGCAGATTTTGTGCCCCCTTCTCGATCGAGCCATCGCTTTCGATGACTCCCGGGCAGGCTATGCCGATAAAGGGCGCGAGCTTCAACCCTTCCTTCTCCGCTTTCGCGATCAGGTCCTTGAGCATTTTTACCAAGCGTTTCACAGCTCCCTCGCGGCTGGGCTCCTCATCGGCGTGACGCCAGACCTCCGATTGCCAGACGCTGGCCTTGGATAAGTCTGCGGCCTTTTTTCGACGGGTCTCCACAACCCCACAGCGGATATTGGTGCCGCCGATGTCGACCGCCAAGACCGAGTCATGGCCGTCGAAGATCCACGAGGGGGCCAAGTGCAGAGCTCCGATCAGGCCAGCATCATCGGGATGGTGCCGGATCGGCAGGAGGTCGATTTTTAAGTCCTCGGCCTTCAGAATGATGTCGGTCCGCGCGATCGCGAGCTCGCCAAGCCGGCTGTCCCGGAATCCTCCACCTATCACGATACGCTCGGTCTTTTCCCATGCCTTGGACTTGAGGAAGCGCCGGGTCACGAAGGCGAGCTCCTGGGCGAAGTCTTCAATAGCGCTGTGCACGATAGCCCAAGATTCGGTATCATCGCCGACCAGTATAGCGTCGAGAGCTTTCTTGCTGATGTTCTCTGAGGGCTCATTGCCGAATGGATCTTCGCCGCTCTTGCGCAACGGCTTGCGCCACCGATCGAGGATGGCGCGGAAGGCGCCCTTGCTGGCGCGGTCACCCAGAAACCCGTGTTCGTCCTTCAGCTCCATGTTGAAGCTATCGACCTCAACCGATGGTAGCCGCGAGGCTCCGTGGGCGGCAATGCCGGTTGTTGCTGTGCCGTTTGCCATTCTCGCCTCGCGAAATGAGCCGCCTAGGCGGCCTGCTTCAACACTTCCCAAGAAGCTCGGTTCCTCGCTGCGAATGGAGAAAGACGGCGTGCGATGGCAACGGAGCTTTAGACTTGCAGTCTCCCCTTGTCGCAGCCTCATTGGGCCGCGCCGACCTGATCGGCGGTAGAGTTCTCCATTTCGAGTGGCCGAGGATAAACGTTCGATAAGGACTTTGTTCTCCCGGCTCGAAACTTGCCGAAACCTTTGAGCGTTCATGGTGGGTCCGGAGGCTTCTGCCCGTGATCCGTCTAACTCCTACCCGGCATAGCACCGCCCGCCCAGCACGCTCCGGCACCGTTCGGTATGAAGAGCGGCCGGCGGCGCTTTCTCCTGCGGAGTACTGGGTGTTTTTGTGCGCGGCCGCCCTTTTGGTAATCGCATTCTTGCTGCCGCGCTCGGTAGCGGAGAGCGGCCTTGCCAGACCAGCTACAGGAGCTTTTGGTACCCGCCGCAGCAATGACGAGCCGCGAGCTGTCCAACACAAGCGGGCCCAGGAGCCGAAACGCGGGCGGCACGCGGACGCCCCGTGGCAAATTCCGCTGCGCGGCTGGAAAGACATTCTGTGGCGAGCGTATCAGCAGATCGGTGAAGACCGACTGTTGGCCGTGGCTGCCGGCGTGGTCTTCTACGGTCTCCTCGCGCTGTTCCCGGCCGTGACGGCCCTGGTTTCGTTGTACGGGCTCTTCGGCAACGCCTCGGCCATCAATGACCATCTGGCGAGCCTTGGCGGCATCCTCCCCGGCAACGCCATCGACATCATTCATGAGCAGATCGTCCGGCTCACCGCTAAGAGTGGCGCCAAGCTGGGCTTCGGTTTTGTGATTGGCCTTGTATTGTCGCTGTGGAGCGCCAATGCCGGCATGAAGGCGATCATAGACGCCCTCAATGTGGTGTACGAGGAAAAGGAAAAGCGTGGCTTCATCAAGCTTAACCTTGTTTCTCTTGCTTTCACCCTCGCGGCGATCGGTTCCGCCCTCCTGGCGCTCGGCGCTGTCGTCGTGTTGCCGATCGCCCTCAATCATCTGGGGCTTGCGAGTATTACTGATGCCCTTTTCCGTTTTGCGCGCTGGCCGTTATTGCTGGTATTTGTGATCTTGGGTCTGGCGATGATCTACCGTTATGGTCCGAGCCGCCGTGAACCCCGCTGGCAGTGGCTGTCTGTCGGGAGCGTCTTTGCCGCGGTGGCGTGGCTTGGGGGCTCGGCTCTATTGTCGTTATATCTCTCGGAATATGCGCATTATGATGTGACCTACGGCTCCTTGGGTGCTGGCATCGGATTGATGATGTGGATGTGGGTCTCCTGCATCGTCATTCTCTTTGGCGCCCAACTAAACTCCGAGATCGAGCATCAAACAGCCAAGGACTCGACCGTGGAACACGACGAGCCACTGGGTGCCCGCGGCGCCGTGATGGCAGATACAGTCGGTAAGGCGGCCTGATTTTATTTAGCGGTGCGAGCTGATCCAATCACCGCGCCAATTCCCCGGCATTGTTCTTTGTTGTTTGTACTCTGACAATGTCCGTGCGCGCGAATGCTTTTGACTGCGGGCGGGCAACCGCTCGCCGGTGCTCGCCTCCGGCTCGCCCAATATCACTGAAGATCACAGATGGCAGGCGCTGGCTCGCGAGACCCGTTGGTTTGGAACCAAACCTAAATATAAAACGTTTAATCGCCGGCTGAGAAAAGGAGGCTATCGTGGGTTTTGGTCGTGGTTTGCTATTGTGGTTGCTGGGAATCCCCTTGCCGATCATCCTCCTGCTGGCCCTATTCTGGCACCATTAAGTCTGGTACTCCCGCAATCCTGCTGAGGAGCGACGCTTCTGCTTTCACGCAGGGCTGGCTCGGGACAATTTGAAGGGACCCATGTCGCGAGCGGCAGCAGAAGCTAAGCGAAGCGCCGTTGTCGAGCCGAGCAAGCCGCGTCTGCTCGGTCTCTTGGGACCTGGACTTATCACCGGCGCGTCCGACGACGATCCGAGCGGCATCGGTACATATTCTCAGGCTGGCGCGCAGTTCGGATTCGCCATCAGCTGGACGATGCTGTTCAGCTATCCGCTGATGGTGGTCATTCAAGAAATCAGCGGCCGGATCGGACGAACCACCGGACGTGGAATTGCCGGCAATCTGCGCAAATTTTATCCCAACTGGGTGTTGCAGATCATCGTGCTGCTGCTGTTCGTTGCTAATACGATCAACATCGCAGCCGACCTCGGCGCGATGGGAGATGCCACGGGCCTTGTCATTGGCGGCTCGCCCCTGCTGTACGTGATTTTCTATGGCTTGTTCTGTTCGGGCACGCAAATTCTGATGCAGTACACCAAATACGTTTCGGTGTTGAAATGGCTGACGGTATCACTGTTTGCCTATTTCATGACCGCGCTGGTCGTGAAAGTGCATTGGGATGAGCTCGCACGTGGCTTGTTCATCCCAACTGTTTCCTCAGACGTAGATTTTTGGACCACCGTCGTTGCCATTTTAGGCACCACCATCAGCCCCTATTTGTTCTTCTGGCAGGCGTCCCAGGAAGTGGAGGATATCAAGGCCGTGCCCGAGCGCGAGCCGCTCGTCAAAAGCCCCAGCCAGGGGCCGGACGCGTTGGAGCGTATCCGGCTCGACACGTATGTAGGTATGGCCTTGTCCAATCTCGTCGGGCTCGCCATCATTGTCACCACAGCAGCCACGCTGCACGTGGCCGGCATCACTGAGATCGATACATCCAGCCAAGCGGCTGAAGCCTTGCGGCCAATTGCTGGGAGCTTTGCGTTTGCGGTATTCGCCCTCGGCATCGTCGGAACCGGCTTGCTGTCTGTCCCGGTTCTCGCCGGGTCGGCTGCTTATGCGCTCGGAGAGGCACGCGGCTGGCCTATCGGCCTGGCCCGCAAGCCCAAGGATGCTGTTGCCTTTTACGCGACGCTCGCGCTTGCCACGCTCGGCGGCTCCGCCATCAATTTCCTTCCTGTCGACCCGATCAAGGCTCTGTTCTGGAGTGCCGTGATCAACGGTGTCGTGGCTGTCCCGGTTATGAGCATAATGATGCTCATAACGACCAACCGGGCGATCATGGGAAAATTTCGGATTTCCGGACCATTGCGAATCATCGGCTGGTTGGCGACCGCCGTGATGGCAGTCGCGACGGCGGGAATGCTGGCCGGACAGCTTCTTTGAAATCGCGAAGCTTCTGGCGTCAAGGGCTGGCTCAGAATGGAAGCTAGGTCGGGTCAAGCTTGCGGGCCGATCCTCAAAACGGCACCGTCGCGCGAGCCCTCTTCACGGACTTACAATTGGCAGCACCGAGCACTTCAAAATTCCCGCGCGCCCTTACGACAGGCTGAATATGTAGTAGATCGCGCCGACTGCAATGAAGACAGCGACGCCCAGCGCTACGCACATCCGAAGAGAGACGCGCTTGTTCAATCCAGGAAGACGCCGGGGAGGACCAGGGGAGATGTTTGCCATTCTTCGCTCCTCGCCAGCGATAAGGCTCCACGCAACTCTGGACGCTCAACGCTGAGCGAATTCGGAAAGTTCCTGCGTTCCCTCGAAATCAACCGCTTTGCTTGCCTGAATCTCGGTTATTGCGCCGCCGCGTCCATTCCGTCGCCGCCCCGCCGACCAGGATGACGAGAAGCACCGTCGGCAAAAACCTTCGCCAGCCCATGCGTCTTCCGATCTGAATGCCAGCGTTCAGCAGCGGTGGACTGAGGAATGGTAGGACAGGCGGCCCGCTCAATTCTCTTTGGGCTTTTTCGACGGTGCGGGACTTGGCGCCCTTGGTCCAAGCGATACTCGCCACCAACAACATACAGCAGGCCAAAAACATTCCGGCGGACGTTAAAGTGGGGCCATAGCCGAGCCAGTCCGAGAAGACGAAGAAGATCGTTGCGAGACCCAGCGCCCCTGTGAGCAAAGCAAATGCGCACTGCGCGGCATAACCGATTAAAACGCTGCTGCTGAGACCGGTTTTGGCCTGGACTGAGCTTACTACGTACCGAGTCACCTTGTTCATGCGGCTGGCTACCTCGATGGCTCTCGGGTTCGTACGGAATGGCCAACTCCATTGAGGGCCAGCGTCGGTTTGTCTGTAGTTCCATTCTATCAATCTGTGGGACTAGGCAGGCAGACATCAGCAGCGCGGCCGCTTTGCGCTTTACTGGCTAGCCGATGCTGATTTAGTCAATCAAACGTGCGAGCAACGGCGCGGTTCCTCATGCGCCCACCTGCCTTAAGGGAGTTAAGCTCAATCCTTGCCGGCGGCACCAGAACCCGAGCGGAGCGATCCGCATTTAATGCTGTCGCAGACAGCCACCTGCTTTCCCGTCGGTAGAACCCCTCCTGCAGCCGGCGCGTAATGCTCCCCTGAGAATGGGCATTGATCGTCGATGCTTGATGTATCGTAAGCCGCGAGTAACCAAAATCGGCCAGCTTGGGGCGCGAGGAGTAATGGCCACTTGGTCGTGAACAGCACCTCGGACTCGAGACCAGCGCGATGCAGCCCATTGATAATGGCCGTTGTCTGCAGCTAGCAAACAAAGTGCCGCGGGAGCGGGTGCCGGGAACTCGGCGTTGCTTCAGATGTTATCTTCACGACTTGTGTCGGCGTCCGAAGCCCGGCAGGTTTGGCATGAAAAAACAGCAGCAATTCCTCGAAAAGGCGGCGATCTGCGAGCGTTGGATATCCTGGGTCAGCGATTCGGACGTGCGTTCGGCTCTCAGGCAGGTGAGGAACAGATGGATTGGCTTGGCCATCGAGAGCGAATCGATGTCCGCCCGATCTTTGGCCACGGAGGTAGACGTTATAGAAAGTATCGAGCTTTCATTAATGGTTCACTCGGGCAAGACGATTCACTGAGGACGCATTGCTATCGGCCATCGTGAATGGCGAAAAGTCGAGCCGTTCTCAGTGGCTTCGAACCAAGTCTCCTAACTCAGATTTGGATATTGAAAATTCAAGCGCAGAGACGCGTAATGAGAAAATCGACCATATGGCTGGATGCGCCTGAAGTTCCCGCCGCAGAGACCGTCGGCGCTCATGCCAAACTGGGGAAATCGCGCGAAGTCCTGAGCCCAGGCGAAACGCCCTAAGAAAGGCGAGTTCATGCTCGCCGACCGGCGCTATTGCTATCCGCTCACGATCACCGACCCGCCAGCCGCTACATCTTTGCCTGCGAGGCGCTTTCCACCACAAAGGAGGCCTATGCCTTCGAAGTGTTCGAGGCCGTCTTCAAGGAATTTGGCCTGCCCAAGGCGATCCGCACCGATAATGGCGTTCCTTTCGCTAGCCCGAATTCCCTCTTCAACCTCTCTAAGCTCTCGGTCTGGTGGCTGCGGCTCGGCATCGAGATCGAGCGTATCAAGCCGGGCCATCCGCAGCAGAACGGCCGCCACGAACGCATGCATCTGACCTTGAAGCTCGAAACCACCAAGCCGGCCGGCAGCAACTTCCTGCAGCAGCAAGCCAAGTTCGACGACTTCGTCAAATGCTTCAATAACGAGAGGCCGCACCAAGCGCTCGGCATGCGTTATCCGGCGGAGCTCTACGTGCCTTCAACGCGACCTTACCGCGGCCTGCCAGAGCTCGATTACCCGTTCCACGACAAAGTCGTCACCGTCACCTCGTGCGGGCGCATCTGCTTCAATCGACGCAAAATCAATCTCAGCACCGTCTTCGCCGGTCAAAGCGTCGGCATCAAGCAGGTGAGCGAGCACATCTGGCTCGTCAGCTTCATGGACTATGATCTCGGATACTTCGATAACGAGGCATGCAGGCTCGAGCCGGTCGAAAACCCCTTCGGACCAAAAATGCTGGTCACCGCCTCTGGCAAAAACGTCTCGCCAGCGAAGCCGCTCGCGAGCGCGCCCCCAACAGCGCTGTAGCGAGCGAGCGGCTTCGCGCGCCTCAATGACGCGACCCCTCAAAAGTGTTACCCATGTCTCCGGTATAAACCGTAACCCATGTGTCCAGAACGGACCCGCACCGGCTGGCTGACGACGCAGTTTGTTGCGAACCAGTCTGGGGCAGAATTCCCTGCAAACAGGGAAAAGAACAGGGAAATTCTCAAATTCGCGGCCTAGTCGGCCCCAGGCGCGCGCAAATGCACCAGTAATGTGAGGGGCTTGCGGGCGAATTCCCTACGCCATGGAACAGGGAATTTTTTGGTCAGAACAGGGAATTTTGGCTGCGGATTCAGTGAGCCCGCCAGAGACGCCGCGCTCCCACCATCTGCCTGCGCTGATTGACCCCCTTAAATGAAACCTGTAGTTAGGGTTTATGCAATTCAAGCGTAACCAGCTCGAGGAGGCCATTTCGCGTGTGCTGGAGCCACGGGCAACGGAACCCAGTTCGGAAGTCCGCACTCGGCTGAAGCGTCTGCTTGAGAACGATCGTGAACGTAGGCGCACGCCACGCTCTTCCGATCCAGAGCTTGCGCAATACGCCTTCTACAGTTCCGAAGCCCCAGGCAGTGGAGTGGAAATCTGGTTCTCAGAATATGAGGCCTTCGCGTTGCTAATTGGACTTCTTTTGATGCAGCACGGATGGCCGCAGGGGTTCGCAGTTTCGGTTATGCGTCGCATAAGGCCGGAGTTAGAAAAGGAGCACCTTAGAATTCTTAAGCAGAACCCCGAGGAGCTTTTCGATCACGAACGACTCCGTCGAGAAGCGAAAGAGGGCGACTTCGCTTTCGACAACACGGATCCGGTCTTGCTGACGATAATCTCACGACCGTGGAGCGGTCCGAGTGACGGAGGTGAGCTCGTTTTGTCCGCGGTGTGCCGGGGAGTAGCGGAGGCCATGAAATCCGCTGGAAATGTCAAGGGCGGAGCCGGCGCCTTTACGATGTTCGAGGTCGCGACTCCGGCGCACAAACTTTCTGAGCAGCTGAAGCGTACCGAGCCGCGCCCTCGGGGACGGAGCTGACAACGGGCCGGGTCACGACAGTCCAGAGACACCGGGCCTAAGACCAGAAGCCCGCAGAAATTCTGATCCAACCGACTGAGGAACCAGGAATGATCAATCGTGCAACAACGGCCAAGCGCCGAATTGAAACTCATAGTCGAGTTTCTGATCGCCTGCACAGCGCCACTGATGGCGGCGTTGGCGAACGACCGGGGCCCCGGATGTCGTGGGCAGTCGACATGGTCCCGCCCGAAAGCTTGAAGCCCGCGAAGCGCAACGCCCGGACCCATTCCAAGAAGCAGATCCGTCAGATCGCGGAATCGATGGCGCGGTTCGGCTTCACCAATCCGGTGCTCATCGATGATCGCGGTCGAATCGTAGCCGGGCACGCGCGAAACGAGGCTGCCAAACTTCTGCGTTTGAAACAAATCCCGATCATCCGGTTGTCCCACCTGACTGAGACCGAGGTGCGCGCCTACATGCTCGCGGACAACAAGCTCGCCGAGAAGGCCGGTTGGGACCGCGAAATGCTGGCGACCGAGCTTGAGGAGCTGCAAGTGGCGCTCCCCGAGATCGGCTTGGACCTCGACATCACCGGCTTCGACCCGGGCGAGGTTGACTCGATATTCGCGGACCATGCCGACGAGCAAGATAACCCAGCCGACCAGATCCCGAATTTCCCGGACGAGCCGGTGGCGAAGGCCGGAGACCTTTTTGTTCTCGGGCACCATCGCTTACTGGTCGGGGACGCCCGCGACTCAGACAATTATGTTCGATTGCTTGGGTCGCGCAGGGCCGAGATGGCGTTTCTCGACCCGCCGTACAACGTCAAGGTCCAAGGCCACGTGGGCGGCCGCGGGCGGGTTCACCATCGGGAGTTCAAGGTCGCGTCCGGCGAGATGACCCCTGCACAGTTTGTCCGGTTCCTGCAGGAGGTGCTGGCCCTTTGCGCCCGCTACACCATTGATGGCGGAATCACATATGTTTGCATGGATTGGCGTCACGCTCGTGACCTGCTCGAAGCAGGCGCCTCGGTCTACGATGAACTGAAAAACATCTGTGTGTGGGTCAAGACAACGCCCGGACAAGGATCGTTTTACCGCAGCCAGCACGAACTAGTATTTATCTACAAGCGCGGCCGCGCGCCGCATCTAAACACTTTCGAGCTGGGCCAACATGGACGCTCGCGCAGCAACGTGTGGACCTATGCAGGAGCCAACACGTTCCGCGCGGGCAGGATGGACGAGCTCAAGATGCATCCGACCGTCAAGCCGGTCGCGCTCATCGCCGACGCGATGCGGGATTGCTCGCGCCGGGGAGCCATCATCCTCGATGCTTTTGCCGGATCAGGGAGTACCATCCTGGCGGCTGAGCAAATCGGTCGCCGCGCGTTCTGCATCGAAATTGACCCCCGTTATGCCGACGTCGCAATCACGCGCTGGCAACGATACACGCGAAAGGACGCGGTCCTCGCGTCAACCGGACTGATCTTCGACGAGGTGGCGGAAGCCCGCGCAAATGCTTCTGAGCGGGGGGCTGACCATGATTGAAAGGTACAGGCCAAAGCCCCGACCCCGTAGGGACGTCGGGTACGGCCGCCCCCCAAAAGAGACGCAGTTCAAGCCGGGCAAGAGCGGCAACCCCAAGGGGCGCCCGAAGGGAACTCGCTCTCCTGCCGCTATCCTGCAAGCGATCATCGCGCAGCGGGTTGCCGTAACGAAAGACGGCAAAACATGCTGGCTCTCAACACTTGAAATCACATTCAGGCAGCTCGCCAACGACGCCATGCGGGGCGATCAGAAGGCCATCAAGCTTCTTCTGTCACTAGTTGAGCGTTATGGCGAGGCTCCGGAGGTCCAACTTCGGATCGAGGAGCTGCTGGCGGAGGACCGAGACATCCTGAAGAACTACCTGCCCGATCTCACCAAGTCTCGCAGGGCGGGCGGTCAGAAGAGTAGTGGCGGCGCCTGACATGCCAACAGATGCTCGTAGATTGCACGCAGTGTTGCGTAACGACTTCAGGGGCTTCCTGCGGAAAGTCTTCGCGACGTTGAACCCCGGCCAGTTGTATCTCTATGGCTGGTACCTCGACGCGATGGCGCACAGCCTTGAAGAAATCCGCACCGGCGGGACCACGCGGCTCATCATCAACATGCCGCCCAGATCGCTCAAGTCCATAGCGGCCTCGGTGGCGTTCCCGGCCTACGTGCTGGGGCACGACCCTAGAAAAAGGATCATTTGCGTCAGTTACTCCGGCGAGCTGGCCCAAAAGCATTCCAACGATTTCCGCGCGATCATCGAGTCGTCCTGGTATCAAGAGATTTTTCCGAATGTTCGGATCGGGTCACACAAGAACACCGTGACCGAGATCGAGCTCACTGAGCGGGGTTTCCGCCTGGCAACCTCGATCGGTGGCACGCTGACTGGTCGTGGTGGCGATCTCATCATCATCGACGATCCACTCAAGCCGGATGATTCACTTTCCGAATCAAGGCGCACCGCAGGCAATCAGTGGTTTTCCAACACGCTGTTGTCCCGTGTCGATAATAAGCGCACCCGGGCAATCTTGATTGTGATGCAACGGGTGCATATGGACGATCTAACCGGATTTGTACTTGGCCAATCCGACGAATGGAATGTCCTAAGCCTACCGGCCATTGCGGACGTAGATGCAGAGATTCCGGTGTGGGGCGGCCGAATGCATCACCGGAAGGCGGGGGAAGCGCTGTGCCCCGAGCGCGAGCCAATTCCAGTGCTGGAGGATATCAAGCGCCACATCGGCAGCGACACCTTCTCGGCGCAATATCAGCAGATGCCGGTCCCCCCAGGCGGGGCCATGGTGAAGCGCGCGTGGATATGTCGTTATTCGGAGTTGCCTCCCAAATCAGAGCGCATGTACGTGCTGCAGAGTTGGGACACGGCCAGCAAGGGCGGTCCCGACAACGATTGGAGCGTCTGCACGACCTGGATCGTGACCAGAACGGGACTTTGGTATCTCGTCGACGTCTGGAGGCAACGGGTCGATTATCCCGGCCTGAAAGCAAGCGTCGTTCGACTCGCCAATGAATGGAATGCGCGCCGGGTGCTAGTCGAGGACGCCGGCGCCGGAACTGCACTCGTGCAAGAATTGCGCGGCTACGTGATCGGGATCATCGCTGTTACGCCGGAGGGCGACAAGATCGGCCGAATGTCGGTCGCCTCCGCTCGTTTCGAGGCCGGCGAGGTCTTTTTACCGGAGCGGGCCGCTTGGCTGCCAGACCTTGAGGCCGAGCTGTTTTCCTTCCCGGGAAGTCGGCACGACGACCAGTGCGACTCCATCAGCCAGGCCCTGCTCTATAGGAAACGATCATGGATCACCGATGTGCCACCGGAAAGGTGGAAAGCGCTTCTCGATAGAGCTTGAGTTCGGTCGCCGAATCCGGATCCTGCTGGATTACGAGATGATCCAGCATCCCGTAAATCAGCCAGAAAATTGCTCGCTCTTTCGCTGGACTTCCTGAGCGTTTGGAGCGTGTGTGTGCGCGAACGGCCCGCAGGCCTTTCCCACATGGGCTCTTCCTCCCCCCGCCAGCGCCGATCGGCCTCCGCGGGGTTTCGATGGTGGCGGCGCAGCGTGCCGTCATCAACGGAGAGAGGAGCCCATTATGGCGAAGAGCAAGCATACTCGCGGCCTGAAGGCCGTTTCCGTAGCCAGGCGGCAGCCCAAGGCCGGTGCTGCCAAGAAGACCACCAACCGAAAGGCACGTGCAAATTCCAAGCAGGCTGAGGTCCTGGCCCTCCTCAGCAGACCCGGCGGCGCCACCATCGCCGTCATCATGAAGGCGACCGGCTGGCAGCAGCACTCGGTTCGCGGCTTCTTTGCGGGAGTGGTTCGCAAGAAGCTCGGTCTGAAGCTCGAATCCGAAAAGGCCGATGGAGGCCGCATCTATCGGATCATTGCCGCGAAGACCGCCAAGTCAAAGACCAAGGCGGATGCCACCAGTCAGGCAGCCACCTAATTATGGCGCAGCGGTCTATGGACCCTGCCGCGATCGAGGCCGAGGTCGACCGTATTCGGTCCCTCGGCATCGATGCGTTGCGCGCTCGCTGGCGCCTGATGTTCGGGAAGACCCCGCCCCCGGGGCTCACCAAGGACATCATGGGCCGCATGATCGCTTACCGCATCCAGGAGGAGGCGTTCGGCGGGCTTGATCGCGAGACGGCCCAGTTCCTTGACCAACTGGCCCGAGGCGAGAAGCCTAACAAGCCGGCCCGCCGCTTGAAGGCCGGCACCGTCTTGATCCGCGAATACCAGGGCAAGCGCCATACCGTGACGGTCGTGCCCGGCGGCTTCCTGTGGCAGGACACCACCTATTCCAGCCTGTCGGCGATCGCCCGCGCCATCACGGGCACTGCCTGGAACGGGCCACGCTTCTTCGGACTACGGGTACCGAGCGAGGCCGAGAGCCCTACCCTGGCCGCCGACATTCCAAAACCTGCCCGGCACAAGCGTTCGTCAAGCCAGTCAGGCAGTCAGGCCAAACGCACTCGGGATGCGAATAATGGATAAGTCCAGCAAGAAGCCATTGCGCTGCGCGATCTACACCCGAAAGTCGACCGAGCATAACCTCGACCTCGAGTTCAATTCGCTCGATGCCCAGCGGGAAGCCTGTGAGGCCTACATCAAGAGCCAGGCGCATGAGGGCTGGCGGCTCGTCCCCCACCACTACGACGACGGCGCCTTCTCGGGGGCCTCGCTCGACCGCCCTGCCCTGCAGACCCTCCTGGCCGAAGTCCGCTCCGGGAAGGTTGATATCATCGTGGTCTACAAGGTCGATCGGCTGACCCGGTCGCTGGCGGATTTTGCCAAGCTCGTTGAGCTCTTCGACCAGCACTCGGTGTCATTCGTCTCCGTGACCCAGCACTTCAACACCACCAGCAGCATGGGGCGGCTTACGCTCAACGTGCTGCTCTCGTTTGCTCAATTCGAGCGCGAGGTCATCGGGGAGCGGGTCAGGGACAAGATCGCAGCCTCGAAGCGCAAAGGCATATGGGTCGGCGGATCCGTCCCGCTGGGATATGCCAGCGTCAACAAGAAGCTCGTGGTGGTGCCCGAGGAGGCCGAGACGGTCCGGTTGATTTTCCGGCGCTATCTTGAAGTCGGCTCGATCGGCGCCCTCGTGAAGGACCTGGACAAGAAGTGCATCCGCACGCGACGGCGCACGCAATCGGACGGAAGCGTCAGGGGCGGCATTCGGTTTGGCGTTGGGCCGCTCAACTATCTGCTGCGCAACCGCTTCCTCATTGGAGAAGTAGTCTACCGGGGGGCCGTCCACCCCGGTGAGCATCAGCCGATCCTCGATCGCGTGCTGTTCGAGGCGGTCCAGGAAAAACTCGCCGAGGGCGCTAACGTCCGGCAACTCAAGCTCAAGGGCTCGCCCTCGATCCTGTCGGGCCGCATTTTCGATGACCGCGGAAACAGAATGACGCCCACCCACACCAACAAGCAGGGCGTACGCTAGAGGTATTATGTTTCGCACGCGGTCTTGCAGAAGCAAAATCACCGAGCGGGCAGCGTCACACGGGTTCCCGCGCCTGAGATCGAGGCCGCGGTCGTTGGAGCGCTGCAATCGCACCTTTCTGCTGCCGGTCTCGACGGCGGTTCAGCGGCGTGCGCAAGCGACCACGAGCTGGTCGCGCGACACCTCCAGCGCGTTACACTCACCCCGGCATCCATCGACATCCGCCTGAGTGATGGGATGCAGATCAGCGATGAGGATCAGGCTGGGGGCCAAGCAGCCAATGGCGCGAATTCCGACCCGCCAGCGACGACCCTGATGGTCCCGTGGAAGGCCAGTACCGTTTCTCACTCGAAGGGAATCCTCCATTCGCCATCGGAGCAGCGGCCCCCGATCGACCCAAAAGCCCGCGATGCGTTGCTAACCGCGATCGCAAAAGCCCGGGCCTGGGTCGGCGATCTGATCGACGGCCGCGCCGCATCATTTGCCGAGATTGCCCAGAGAGAAGGCAAGGTTGAACGGCATATCAGGCTGCTCGCGCCGCTCGCATTTGTTTCGCCGAACATCGTCCGGGAGATCATTGACGGCTCCGCGCCCTCGGGCCTGACGGCAACTTCCCTCGCCAAATGCTTGGGCCATGCATGGAAAAATCAGGCCATTTAGGGGCTGCCGAAGCATCTTTCCTTTACCTGCCGAAGTGCTGGGGGCGACCGCCCGTACCTTGGTCCTCTTTCGGGGCAACTCCGGACCGGATTTGCTCAGATTGAGAGTTTCGCAGGTTGACCCCCACCGGACCTTTGGCCGGACAAGACCTCAGCGGTTTTTTCGAACGTGAAGAATTTTTTCGAAAATGACGGATGACAACGATGAGCAGCTGCCAAGTCCGCGACTATTACGAGAAGATATACGCAATGCCGCCGCGGCGCTTTCATCTTGCGCAGCTTGTTTTCGAACTGACAGCGACCGGCTTTGCGGTCTAAAATGTGACAGGAAGCCAAAGGTCCTGCCCTATAAGCCCGATGATCACAGAATCTGACGTACTCGGCCAACCCGCCTTCCTGACCGGAGGCGGCGATGTCGGTGCGCTCATGCGTGCGCACGACTGGTCTAACTCGCCCCTTGGTCGGCCAGAGGATTGGCCGCAGTCACTACGCTCTGTCGTCGGACTTTTGCTCAATTCCAAGTTTCCCATGTTCGTGGCCTGGGGCGAGCAACTTGGCTTTCTTTACAATGACGCCTACGCCGAGATCCTCGGTGCCAAGCACCCGCGGGCGCTCGGCGCACGTTTCTTCGACATCTGGTCGGAAATCTGGCCGGACATCTCGCCATTGATCGACGCCGCTATGGCGGGCGAAGCGACCTACCGCGAGAACCTACCGTTGACAATGAACCGGCGCGGTCACGACGAGAACACCTGGTTCACCTTTTCCTACTCGCCTGTACGGGACGAAAGCGGTCGGGTTGCCGGCATGTTCTGCGCCGTCGCCGAGACGACCAGCCAAGTGCTGGCGGCGCGCCGCCGCGACGCACTTTTGCAACTCGACGAGCGGCTGCGCAACGTGGCCGGCACGGCGGACCTGTCGTTCGCGGCTTCCGAGCTTTTGGGCAACACATTGGGCGCTTCGCGCGTTGGCTACGGCACGATGGATCACGACGCGGGAACAACCTTCGTCGAGAAGAACTGGTTTGCGCCCGGTTACGATAATCTCGCGGGAGTCCACCACTTCTCGGACTATGGCTCCTACATCGAGGACCTGCGGCAGGGTCGAGCTGTCACGAACTTTGATGTCGAGCAGGACCCGCGCACCTCAGCGAACGCCGACGCATTTCGCGCGCTCGGAATCAGAGCCCATCTCGACGTGCCCGTTGCCGAGCATGGACGAGTCGTCGGACAGCTGTTTGTCCATTCTCCGGTTACTCGGATCTGGACGAGCGAGGAAGTCGCTCTCGTCCGCGACTTCGCCGAGCGCACGCATGCTGCGGTCGCCCGACGAGCAGCGGAGCATGAAGTGCGCTTGAGCGAGGCCCGCTTACGCAAGTTGAACGAGACGCTCGAGGCGCAGGTCGCCGCACGCTCAGCGGAGCGCGACCGTCTTTGGAACTTATCTCAGGATATGCTTGCTCGGGCCGACTACGGCGGCATGATGTCAGCGGTCAGCCCCGCTTGGAGCCGGATATTGGGCTGGAGCGAAACTGACCTGCTCGCGCGCGGCTACGCGACCTTCATGCACCCAGAAGACAGGCCTCCCACGCTGGCGGCAATTGCGCGCATGGCCGAGACCCGCCAGCCGAGCCGGTTCGAGAACCGTATTGCCACCAAGGATGGCGGTTGGAAGCACATCGAGTGGACAGTGGCGCCGGATCCAGACGGCGCAAACTTCATCGCGGTCGGGCGTGATCTCAGCGCGACCAAAGCTCGTGAAGTTGAGCTCGAAGCTGCTCGGGAGGCACTGCGCCAAAGCCAGAAAATGGAAGCGATGGGCCAGCTCACCGGCGGCGTTGCCCATGACTTCAATAACCTGCTCACGCCTATTGTTGGCGCGCTCGACATGCTTCAACGCAGGGGGCTAGGCGGAGAGCGCGAGCAGCGCTTGATAGCCGGCGCTGTTCAATCGGCCGAACGCGCGAAGGTGCTTGTCCAGCGGCTGCTCGCTTTCGCGCGGCGTCAGCCGCTCCAGCCGGTCGCAGTCGACATCGCCAAGCTAGTGAACAACATGGCGGCTCTAGTATCGAGCACGACGGGACCTCAGATCAAAGTTGTGGTCGGCGCGGCAGAGGCCCTCCCACCGGCCAAGGCGGATCCGAATCAGCTCGAGATGGCCCTCCTGAACCTCGCTGTGAACGCTCGCGATGCCATGCCGAACGGGGGTACCCTCCGGATCAGCGCGTCAGCCGACACGATCCGCCCCGGACAAGACCCCAAGATACGACCCGGGCGATACGTCCGACTTTCGGTCGCCGATGACGGCATCGGCATGGATGAGGAAACGCTGGCCCATGCCGTTGAACCGTTCTTCTCGACCAAGGGCGTGGGTAAGGGAACGGGTCTGGGCCTTAGCATGGTGCATGGTCTCGCTTCCCAGCTCGGAGGGGCGCTGATGATCAAGAGCAAGCCGGATCTCGGCACCAACGTCGAGCTTTGGTTGCCCGAGGCCGAGGTTGAACCCGATGCGCCCTTCGTCGCCCACGGTGCTGAACCAATACAGATACGTGGCACGGCGCTACTCGTGGATGATGAGGAGTTCGTACGGTTGAGCACGGCCGACATGCTTGTTGATCTCGGCTACCGTGTCATCGAGGTGACTTCGGCGGAAGAGGCACTCCGTGCGATCTGGAAAGGCGCTCTCGTGGACCTTGTCGTTACCGATCATCTCATGCCCGGCATGAGCGATACCGATTTGGCGCGGAAGATCCGTGAGAGCCGTCCCGACCTGCCCGTGTTGGTGATCTCAGGTTATGCCGACGTGGATGGTATTGCCTCCGACCTGCCCCGGCTCACGAAGCCTTTTCGAAAAGACGAATTGACGGCCAGCCTTGCAGCTCTGGCGCCCTCAAGGACCGTCTAAGCTCCATTGCCAACAATCGGCCTTCATCGATCGAGCGGGATTCGAACTTCAACGCTCAAGTCAGCTCCTGGCCCTCTTTGCGCATCGCCGACGGCCCTCGGCAGCTATCGGGGGGTAGACCGGTCGTCGGCGCTTACGCCCTTTGAGGGGTGGTCGTGACCCGAAACAGACAATAGCTACTCGACCGACCGACTCTCCAATGCAGTGTGGGTCTAGCTCAATGGACGATAGCAACCACCCAAACGCAAGCCGAATTCGACCGCGCAGTTCGATGGGCTGGACAGGAGGGTCGGAACCTACATTAGCTTGGCGGATCGAATTCTCGCATATCCAGCGAGTGCCGCCTTCCGGGCAGCACCGTGATTGACCAGCGGCCAAGGATAATTCTGAGTGAGTTCGATGCCCGCGCTGGCCAAAACTTCAGGAGGCGCATTGAATGGCTGATGAATGAATTCCTTGGGTAGGCCGGCTAACTCCGGACACCAGCGACGCACATAATCACCATTTGGGTCGAACTTCTCCCCCTGCACAATCGGATTGAACATTCTGAAATAGGGTGAAGCATCGGCACCGCTGCCGGCCACCCATTGCCAGCCGCTGGCATTGTTTGCGAGATCGGCATCAACCAACGTGTCCCAGAACCACGCCTCACCATGGCGCCAGTGGATCTGCAAGTGCTTGACGAGGAAACTTGCGGTAATCATTCGGACCCGATTGTGTGTCCAGCCAGTTGCCCACAATTCGCGCATGCCGGCGTCGACGATCGGATAACCCGTTTGTCCGCGCTGCCAGGCTTTGAGATCATCACCACCACACTTCCACGGGTAGGAATCGAACTCTCGGCGCCAGTTCTCCCGCGGAAGAGTGGGAAAGTGGTAGAGAAGATGATGGGCGAATTCGCGCCAACCGAGCTCGCTCAGCAGCTTGTCGGCGCCCTTTTGCATTGATGCGTTCTCTCTCTCAAATGCGATCCGAGCCCAGATCTGCCGCGGCGAAACCTCACCCCAGTGCAGATGCGGTGACAGGCGTGACGTTCCCCTCATGTCGGGACGGTCTCGTGATTCCGCGTAGTATGCGAGCCCATTTCGCATGAAATCTTCAAGCTGGACGCGTGCACCGGCTTCGCCGGGTTTCCACAATTGGGTCCAGCCCTCGGCCCAGTTCGGCCGGGTGGGCAGCAGGCGCCATTCGTCCAAAGAATCGCCGAGAGCGCTGGGTACCGCAACATCAAGCGTGGGAGCTGCCGACGGCGCCGATACAGGTTTTGCGAGGCTAGCGCGCCAAAAGGGTGTATAGACTTTAAATGGGCTGCCCGCAGCCGTCGACAGCTCCCATGGTTCGTGCAACAAGCCAGCGTTGAAGCTTCGCGCATCGACACCGGATTTCTGCAGCGATGCCTTCACATGCTTGTCGCGAGTGATCGCATAGGGCTCGTAGCACCGGTTCCAGTAAACCGCGGTGGGCTTCACGTTCTCCACGAGAGCACGCAATACTTCCGTCGATGGCCCCCTGAACAACGCCAGTCCGCCAAGCCGCTCGCGTAACGCTGTAAGGCTGTGATGCAGCCACCAGCGGCTCGCTCCGCCCAATCGCCACTCCGATGCAGCCTCTTCGTCAAGTATGAAGACCGGGATAACTGGGCCCCTTGCCGCGGCCGCCGCAAGCGCCGGATTGTCCTGAATGCGCAAATCTTGGCGGAACCAAACGATTGAGGTCATGCGATTGCGGTGATGGTCGGCACATGAGTTCGTCGAACAGGGTGCACGGATTCGGCCGGGCCGGCCGCTCCGCTTTCGGATCTTCGTCCCGCGGAAGCACGGAATCGCATATTGTCCGGCGGGCTCACGAATTCAGCCGCCAAATCGCGAAATTCAGTAGAATCGCGTAACCGACCCATGCGGCCAGAGGAATGAGGCTCAAGCCGGCGATCCGATCGATTCGGTAAAACGCTGCGGCAGTGATGATGATTAGCGCAAGCTGCGGGATTATGTCGATTAGTCCCAGCAATGCGCTGTGGGCGGCAAAGAACATCCAGGACCATGCCGCATTGAGTGCCAGCTGCCCGAAGAACAAGCTCAGGGCACGTGTCCGATCCGAGCTCGGTGGAAGGCGCAGAATGCGCCAATTCGCGAATGCCATGAGCACGTAAAGAAGCGTCCATACCGGACCGAAGATCCAATCAGGCGGATTAAACCATGGCTTGGCGAGATTTGCGTACCAAGGCGCGAGATTGGGATAGGTGCTGATTTGACCAAGCAACGAGGCGGTGGCCACTACCAGCGAGGCCAACACGGCTAAGCCGAAATCGCGGCCGAAAGAACCTTGCTGCCCATACATCTTGAAACTTGAAACTCATGCCTGTACGCCACGTTAGTTGCTGAAGCTTTACCGGTGTCCATCCTCGTCGAGGTGACCAGAGCGACAGCAATGCGGACTCGCGGCTTCTGCTGACGTACAGCTAGATTGCCTGCAGCCGGATTGCCAGGTTGTCGAACGGGCTTCACGGCAAAACATTTTTCAAACACAACGTTTCGGCAGGTGATCCAGAATTGGCCTTTCCTCGTTTGCGCAAACGGGCGTCAAAGCCATCGGAGCCAGTGACGCTGCACGACGTCAGATAAGGAGTTTATCTATGAACGATGTCATTCGCCTCTCGGCGCGAAGCTCTGAGCCGAGTGATCAGGGTATGGATAATGCGGAGATCGAGATTGCGTTTCGTGGCGTGTTCCGCTGGATCGGCGAGGATCCGGATCGGGATGGCCTGCGCGAAACCCCCGCCCGGCTTGTTCGCGCATACCAGGAATATTTTTCCGGCTATCGCATAGACCCTGAGCAGATTCTCGGCAAGACATTTGCGGAAACGGATGGCTACGACGAAATGGTGGTTATGCGTGCCATCCCGTTCCAGAGTCATTGCGAACATCACGTCGCGCCGATCACCGGTCGTGCTTGGGTCGCCTACTTGCCGGACCGCCGCGTCGTCGGAATTTCCAAGCTCGCTCGCGTGGTCGAGGCTTACGCTCGCCGTCTGCAAATTCAGGAGCGTTTGACCGCGCAAATCGCCAATACCATCGACAAGGTCCTCAAGCCTCATGGCGTTGGGATCGTGATCAAAGCTTTCCACCATTGCATGTCCAGCCGCGGCGTTCAGGTGCACGGCGCGGATCTTGTGACGAGCCGGATGCTCGGCTGTTTCCGCGAAAACCCCATGATCCGACAGGAATTTCTATCGATCGTCCACTCCGGCGCAGAAGATTGAGGCGAACTGGCATGCTTGAACCGGTGAAGGTCTATCTCGCGGCATTAGCCACGTTTACCGCGACCGATATGGTCTGGTTGGGAATTATGGCTCCGCGCTTCTACAAGCCGCTGCTCGGCGACATTGCCATATCGGGTGTGAACCTGCCTCCCGCCATTTTGTTTTACGGGATTTATCCAATCGGCATCGCACTCTTCGCGATAGAGCCCGCCTTACGTTCAGGGTCAATGCTGACAGGGCTCATTTACGGAGCTCTGTTTGGATTTTTCACCTACGCGACCTACGATCTGACCAACCAGGCGACGTTGAGGAATTGGCCGGCGTCGCTTACGGCAGTCGATATCGGATGGGGAACAGTTCTCGGTGCATTGACGTCGGTGCTGACCTTTTGGATCGTCAGCAGGCTCCTGCCACCCACTTGAACCATTTTCGGGTCCTAGCCCGACAACTTGGAGGCACTGGAAGGAAACGGGCGGTCTCCCTCTGGTATTCCCGGAACGAATCACCGCGCGTGCGGGACATGTGCAATTCCAATGGTGGAATACCGGAGACATGCACCAAAACCCAATACATGCAGAGGGGCGCGCTTAACGTCAACCACCCGCCCGCATCGCCACTGGAAAAATCGATGGCGACAATTGGTATGGCCAACCAGAAGAGCCATTCGAAAAAGTAGTTAGGATGCCGCGACCACGACCAGAGGCCAGCACGACACACGGCGTTACTATTGCCCGGGTCAGCTCGGAAAACAGCCAACTGACGGTCGGCAATCGCTTCGCCGAAGATGGCAGCAGCCAGGATGGTCAGCCCGACCAAGTCCTGAGCGCGCAGGGTCGGCTCCGGATTGTGCGCAGCGATCGCCACGCTGGTCGACAGCAATGCGCCGACGATCGCCTGCGCTTGCAGGAACCAGAACATGCGGCGTGCAGCGTCAGCGCCCCACTGCGTGACCAGATCCCGATATCGCGGATCGTCTGCGGCGACGCGTGCTCGCCCCGCGATATGCAAGCCGAGACGCAGGCACCAGCAGGCGACGATCGCGGCAATCGCGATCTGCCGCCAACGCGACACGCCGTCCTGCAGGGGCACCAAGGCTGATACGGCGGCCGTTGTCCCCACACCGAGCGACCAAGTCACGTCCCCCCAGCCCGAATTGCCGCTGCGTTGCTGTGCGACCCAGGCCAAGGCCATGATGCCGCTCGACGCGGCAGCGACGAACAGCCCTGTGATTGTGAGCTGGATGAGGCTCACCTTTCGGCTCACAAGCGCACGAGGGGCTGCACCATCCGGCCAATCAAGCCTCTGAGCTTGAGCTCACCATGCATTGCGACCAGGCAAATACAGTCCTGCCCACGCTCCACCAAAGGCCGGTGATTGTTGGTCTCATCGCCGAGATCGAAATCGCCGGGGCCATACCTGGCGCCGTCCTGGCGGAAGGCGCCGGTAAGAACGCAAGTCATCTCCGTCCCGGTATGTGTGTGCCGGAGCATCTTCGTTCCTGGGCCGGCCTTGAGCAAAAACACCCGGCTGTCACTTGCGCAAGGAAGCGCAATCGGGCGCAAATGCACCGCAGGCGCGATCCACTTCCAAGCGCCGAACCTATAACGCCGCAGGAACTTCGGCAGCCCGGGGATCTCCGCCTCGCGCAAGGTCGGCACCACCTCTGGGGCGCAGACCCGCTCAGGCTCACCCAACCGGGCCTCTACCGCAGCTAGCGCCCGATCCGATATCGCGGTCGGCTGAAGGCCGACCAGAATAGCGCCGCCGACTTGCTCCACCGAGCGGGCAAAGTTGCGGCATCTCTCGCAGGCCACGAGATGCGTGGCGATCGCTATGTGCTGCCCATGATCGAGGGTCCCGGCAGCAAACGCTGCCAACATCTCGTCACTGGGGTGATGTTTGATGCTCATGACTGTTCACCCAGCAAATTGCGCAGCCTGCTAAAAGCGAGGCGAAGCCTGGATTTCACGGTGCCGAGCGGGATTCCGAGGGTCGCAGCAATTTCGCCGTGCGCCTTCTCCTCGAAGAACGAGAGTTCGACGACCTGCATCTGCTCTCCGGGGAGTTGCGACAGCGCGGCGCGAACGCGCTGTTCGGATTGCTTGGCCGCCAATCGCGAATCGGGCTGAGGTGATTCGTCGATCTGGAATTCAAGTGCGACATCGGACGTTTCTGATACGCTGCCGCGCAGCTCGCGCCGGTGAGCGTCAATGCGGAGATTGCGGGCGATCGTGAAGATCCAAGCAGTGGCCCCGCTGCTCGCCGAGTCGAACAGCGCCGCCTTCCGCCAGACCGCCAGCATCGTTTCCTGAGCTAGTTCCTCGGCCTTCGCTTCGCTCGAGCCGGACCGCAGCATGAACGCCTTGACTCGCGGGGCGAAGAACTCGAAGAGCTCGGCGAAGGCGACGCGATCCTGAGTGGCGGCGATCGCCCCTATCAGAGGTCCCCAATCCGTGTCCACTCCTCTGTCAGAGACCATCTGCAAGGCAAACCTCCGCGCATGAAAGTCCCTCCCGGCTCGCCGCCATGGCGGGGGAAGGCGCAACACGGGGGAAGCAAGGCCTTGGATAGCTAGGCGCATGACCATGGTAACGGTCGCCGGCGCAGGTTGGATCACCGGCGCTGGATCCGGCGGCGGGTGATCCAAGCTTTCGAACTGGTCGTTTAGCTGACATCACGGGCCCGTTGTCGCATATGGGCGCAAAAATCGCTCAGGAACAATGAGGCAGCCTATTGCATGACGGCAGACGCTCGCCTGAAAATTGCAGTTATTGGGACCGGGATTTCCGGGCTCTCCGCTGCCTGGCTTCTCGATCAGCGGCACCACGTAACAGTTTACGAACGTGCCGATCGCATCGGCGGTCATTGTAACACGGTTGTAGCGACCATCGGCGGGCGGTCGGTCCCGGTGGATACCGGCTTCATCGTCTTCAATCGCAGGACCTATCCAAACCTGACGGCTCTGTTCGAGTTGCTCGGGGTCTCTACGCATCGTTCCGACATGTCGTTTGCGGTTTCAATCGACAATGGTGCATTGGAGTATTCCGGCAGGAGCCTGTCGGGCCTGTTCGGACAGCGCAGCAACGTGTTTCGCCGCCGGTTTTGGTCGATGCTGGCTGATCTCGTGCGCTTCTACCGTCGGGCACCACGCGATGCAGCAACCTACGACGACCCGGACATCAGCCTCGGCGAATACCTCGAGCGCAGCCGGTACGGGGCGGCCTTTCGCGACGACCATCTTTTGCCCATGGCCAGCGCGATATGGTCCGCCGCGCCCGCGCAAATGCTTGCCTACCCGGCTGCAGCCTTCATTCGCTTTCATAACAACCACGGCCTGTTGCAACTCCGCAATCGTCCCGCCTGGGAGACGGTCGTTGGCGGTAGTCGCAGCTATGTCGACAGGCTCGTCGCAGGTTTCGCGCACCGGATTCGGCTCGAGAGCGCAGTCCGCAGCGTTCGCCGCGAGCATGGCGCGGTGGTGATCACCGATGTCCGCGGCCGGTCGGAACGGTTCGACCACGTCGTTCTGGCAAGCCATGCGGACCAGTCGCTCGCCATGCTCGCGGATAAAAGCCTGCGGGAGGAGCGCCTGCTCGGGTCGTTCCGGTACAGCCGCAACCTTGCGGTTCTTCACACCGACGAAAGTTTCATGCCGCAGCGGCACTCGGTGTGGTCGAGCTGGAACTATATGGGTGCGGGCAGCGACCGCGCAGGTGTTTGCATCACTTATTGGATGAACCGACTGCAGAACATCCCGATCGAGCAGCCGCTATTCGTCACGCTCAATCCGCCACGGCCGCCACGGGCCGGGACCCTACTGCACAGCGCGATCTACCACCATCCGATTTTCGATGCCGCTGCAATGGCAGCGCAGCGGCAGCTCTGGCTTCTTCAGGGCGAGCGCAATACCTGGTTCTGCGGAGCCTATTTTGGCGCCGGCTTTCATGAAGACGGGTTGCAAGCGGGCCTCGGGGTTGCCGAGCAGCTAGGTGGGCTCCGGCGCCCTTGGTGGGTTGCCAACGAGTCGGGACGAATTGTTCTCACCGCACGATCGAGCGACGCGCGCGACCCGCAGGTGCCGGCATGACCTTCCGCTCCGCGCTTTACATCGGCTCGGTCATGCATCGGCGGCTGCTCCCGAAGGTGCACCATTTCCGTTACAGAGCGTTTTGGCTGCTGCTCGACCTCCAGGAGCTTGAGGATCTCTCGGGCCGACTACGATGGTTTTCCTACAACCGCGCCAACCTTTTCAGCCTTCAGGACCGCGATCATGGCGACGGAAGTGCGACTTCGATAGCAGTACAGATCAATCGCCAAGCCGTTCAGGCCGGCATCGATCTTGCCGGCGGGCGCATTCAACTTCTCTGCATGCCGCGCACCTTCGGCTATTGCTTCAACCCGCTCAGCATCTTCTTCTGCTATCGACCGAGTGGCGCGCTCGCGGCAATCATCTATCAGGTGCACAACACGTTCGCGGAGCGCCACAGTTACCTCATTCCGGTTGAAGACGCGGCCGAGGCGGCGCACCAGCGGTGCCAGAAGCGCTTTTATGTATCGCCCTTTCTGGACATGGATCTCCGCTACGATTTTCGCATTGCCGGACCCGACGCGCACATTCGGGTCGGAATTTGTGCGAGCCATGCCAACGGCCCGATGCTAAGCGCCGTTATGGTGGGAGCCCGGCAACCGCTCTCGGACCGCAACTTACTTCGTGTCTGTCTGCGAATGCCCGCGGTCTCGGTCAAGGTCATGGCTGCAATCCATTGGGAAGCGATGCAGCTCTGGGCAAAGCGCGTTGGCCTGAGGCGGCGGCCCGCGCCGCCGGAGCGCGAAGTAACGGTTGTTTCCGCCACGCCAGCCTCTGTGGATTGAACGAATGTCGTCTCCAAGTCCAGTGACTCAATCGATCGGCTCCGACGCGCTTGCGCCTTGCCGCCGACTTACCGAGAGCTTGTTTGGAAAGTTAATCGGGGAATTTGGAGATGGCGAACTGGTCATCGACACGCCGGATGGGCGCAGCCTTGCCCTGCACGGGCGACGGCCGGGTCCGCAAGCTCACCTCGTGGTACACAGCTGGCGGATGCTCGGGCGGCTGTTGCTCGATTGGGACATCGGGTTTGCCGAATCCTACATGGCTGGGGAATGGTCGTCGCCAAACCTCGTTTCTCTTCTGACGCTGGTCTGTCAAAACAGCGGAATTGCGGGCCGGCTTACATTGTTGCGCGCACCGCGGTTCGCAATGAGGCTTCGCCATGGCCTCAACCGCAACACCCGCAGCGGCAGCAGGCGTAACATTGCCGCGCACTACGATCTCGGCAACGAGTTCTACGCGCACTGGCTGGACGCAAGCCTGACCTATTCGGCAGGGCTGTTTTCCCCCGCCGAAAGTACGCTCGAGGAAGCGCAGGCGGCCAAGCTTGACCGTGTGGTCGACCTTCTTGAGATTGACGACGGAAATCGGGTGCTGGAGGTCGGTTGCGGCTGGGGCAGCCTCGCCGAAAGGATCCTGGAAAGGCACGATTGCTCTGTTACGGCCCTGACGCTTTCGCGGAACCAGCTTGAACACGCGCAACAGCGCCTTGCACATCACGTAGCCCGCGGAAGTTGCGATCTGCGTTTCCAGGATTACCGCGATGCCACGGGGAGCTTCGACCGCATCGTCTCAATCGAAATGGTGGAGGCGGTCGGAGCGGCCTATTGGCCGACCTATTTTGCTCAACTCCGGGACAGGCTGCGCCCAGGTGGAATCGCCGTGCTCCAGGCCATCACGATCGATGAACGCCGCTTCGACAAGTACAGGCGGCGACCCGATTTCATACAGAAATATATCTTTCCGGGCGGCATGCTGCCGACCAAGAGCATCATTGAACGCGAAGCGCGGCGCGTCAGCCTCAAGCCTGTCGCACAGCAATTCTTCGGCCAGAGTTATGCTCGCACCCTCCAGCATTGGAATGCGCGCTTTCAACGCGCCTGGCCACGAATTCAGAAGCTCGGATACGATGAGCGATTCAAGCGCATGTGGGACTATTACCTCGCGTACTGTCAGGTAGGATTTGATGTTGGCGCCTCGGATGTCGGGTTCTACAAATTTGCGAAAAGATAATTCTAGGCGCCGTATTCCTAATCTGCGGGCTGTCAGTTCCCAGGTTCGTTTTTGATGAGACGATCAGGAACTGGCCGGAGTGGCGCAACGACGCATTACGCTCGCAAGCGAGCTACAAGCAGGCACGTCTTTCCTGTTCGAGGTCGATCTCATCGAATTTCGCGAACATCTTCTTACTTCGTTGTTCCGCCATGTGCGCAACGCTTTGCGCGACGCTCACGTTCGCTTGGCCTACACAGTAGGCATCCAAACGAGAACGTTGAAGTCAGGCCGCTCGCGAGCGACTTCGATATCACTCTTGCCATGCTTGGCGCACTATCACGGCCGTACAACGGCTTCCGCCCGGTTGCCGTGACGGACGAAGGGGGCGTCCGACGCGCTCAGAAGGCAAGCGAAATCGAATGTTTGCTGATCGACGACCACTTGAACTCCCACCAGTTTTCATCGGAACCTTTCCAACCCGCCTCTGCTTAGGGAACCGACTTGGATAACGCTACACTACTTCAACATGCATGCGAATTGGCCTGGGGCCGGATACGGCCACTTCATCTTCTCGATTCCGGTGCTGGAGCAACTCCCGACACCCCCTTACTAAGGGGGACCAATTCGATATCCTCCTGAGAGAATGGCTTACCTGGTTGGCGGTTGGTTGGTCGCGACTGACTGACTGATCGAATGACCTTGCAGGGCGTTCGGCCAGAGAAATAGCAGGGAGACACGACGTGGCAAACTCGATTCGCATCATACTGGCGCTTGTGACCGTGTGCGTAGTCATTGCCGGCGCAAACGCACAGAATGCCGTTTCGGAAGCGGGGCGTGAGGCACCCCCAACGATGGTCGCTTGCATGAGCGCTTGCGAACAAACCCAGATGGCATGTCTGCAGGGGCCTGCCCAAATTTCTCCCGAGCGACGCACTATGAAAGACTTCAACACTGTTCTTGCCTGTAACCGGGCTGAGGAAGTCTGTGACCATCGTTGTCGAAAGAAAAAATGAAAAGTGGCGCAAGGGTAATCTAACGATGAGGCGCCGCGACTTCATCACGCTCTTGGGCGGCGCAGCGGCGGCGTGGCCGCTCGGGGCACGCGCGCAGCAACCGGCGGTACCGCTTAGTCTTCGCAATGCCTAATGGGATGCGCGCGGGCCGCCTGACTTCCGGCAAGAGCTCATGCGCAAGGCTTCGCCTCCCGACCCGTGCGGTGGCTAACGGGGCGACAGCGGACCTTAATTGTGCTGTCGAAAAGTGCTCAGCGCATACTGCAAACGCTGATTCCTGCTGGCCTAGGCCGGCGGGAGATTCGCCTAACGTCCTGGCCAAAATTCGTCGGATTAGGATTCGCGAATGGGTTGATCTTGCCGTCGCTAATATTGAAGCAGAACGGATATAGATCGCGATCCGTGAAAGCCACCTTCTCCCTTGGCAAACAGATCGAGCGCCTTCATCTTGTCTGCCTTCACGGCAGCAACCGCTTTCACGAGCATCGCTTTGGCTTCGTCGGCCGTGCCGAACTGTTGCCCGAACGCCACGGTACTGAGACAGACCGCTATGGCCGATAGGACGCCAATCACTGCTGGGCGAATCATTGGTCCTTCTCCCTGTTTGAGTTAGGCTGCTATCACTTGCCCGGCGGCGCGTAGCTCGCCGTGCCTTGCTTGGCCCCCTCCAACAGCGTCTTGAACTCGGCGGGCGTGAAGACTGGAGTAACCTGCAATCTCGCGAAGCTTCCGCTTGAGCGAATAACGAGATTGACCTCCTCCATGGCAGCATCGCTGGGCATTTGCATGAGGGCTAGCCCATCGAATTCGCCGCTGTTGGGAAACAGCAAGAGGCTTTCCAGTTTGCCGCCGAACTGCTCAGCCGTCTTGGAGACCGCAGCCGTGCGATCCTGCGGGTTGTCGGTCAGATTCTTGACCGCTTGATCGGTGAATTTGAAGAGGGTCACGTAGCGATGCAGCGAGTTCGATTGCTGAGCTGCTGCCGGCAGCGCCAGGCCAATCGCGACGGTAAAGGCAAGTAGGCAAAACTTTGGGTTCATTAATCTGCTCCTTGGGTTGTGGTTGTGAGGCGCGAAGGTGGATTTCAAAAAGTCCGATGTGATGAGTGATGACAGGCGCAAGCTACTTCTTGACGTTGAGCGCAACATCCAAATAAAGGTCGGCGCCGGCCGCCAACGGCACAAGCCGCGCACCCGTGACCGTGCCCTCTCCTTTCGCGCCTTCGAATCGTCCCTTGCCGCCCAGAACGGTCGCAGTTCCTTCAATCAAAGCGGTCGTCCCGTCCATTTTGGCCGTTCCGACGGATTTGAACCAGAGAACAGAGCCATCTTTAAGTGTAAGGCTGAAGTATGCCGCGTTTGACCCGGCACCCTTGATGTAGTCATTCGTTCCGACCCCAGTTGCCGTGCCGACGGTTCCGTCGGAAAGCGAAGCCAGTCCGGAAAAGCGAAAAACCGTCACTGCATGTCCATCTGCATCGCCAACATCTTGGGATAACGCCGCCGTTGTATGCAGTATCTGTCGATATTTGAGCACTTCTTCCGCGTGTGTTGGCTTCATAACTCCGAGCAATACTACTGTTGTCGCGATAGTGAGAATGCTGCGCTGGTTCATTGATAGCCTCCTATGGAATCGAGCATGTTCGCTCGTGCTGCGGCTGCCAGCAAGACCGATGTCAGTTGATGTTGGACTGCAGCCCGCCGACGGCATGCTCGCTACCCCTTTGCCCCGGACCTCGGCACGTCCCGCTGGGTAGCTCTACAACAAATCTACACTACTTTAGCATGCAACAGAAGGCCCGAATCGATGGATACCGCATGACTGCTTGTGGCCCGAATCTGCCGTAAGCGCAGTCCCATCATCACAGTTGGTTTCGGCCCGGGACCGGACCCGAATTGCTCAAGATGAGCCCTTCTGGGTACTACCCTTTGCGGACCTCGCCGATTTCGCGCTCGCCCCTCTAGGATGACATCGCAAGCCCCCGGGTTGCGGGATGATTGGCTCACGATGGAGAGACGTTGGCTATTCCTAGCCCGCAGCTACGAGCTGACGGAGCGCATTCAGCGCTTCCAGCCCGACCGCCCAAAATAGGCGAGTGTCCGACGCAGGCTTATTGGTTCGCGGAGCACGGAAGCCCTATGCCAGACCGAGAGAATTACAGAAACCGGGCGCAAGACTGCGTCGCAGCAGCGGAGAGTATCCGCGACCCACAACAGCGCGCCGCCATGTTGGCTATCGCCAAACTGTTCATGAAGATGGCCGACTACGTCGGCGCTCGCCACAACCGTGCTACAGCCCATCGTTCTGCTGGCGACGAGCACCCCGAGAACGATAGCTAACCTTGATTCTTGGCGAGCGTCTCCGTGAGCGCCAGGATGCTCCGGCGCAAATGATCGTTCGGAAGCTTTGCAAAGGCCCTCAGCATTCTGACTGCGTCGGGAGTGATCAGTAGATCGGTCACCATCGACCCTGAGACCCGGCCTTCAAGGCTCGTAGCCGAGTTGTCGAACAGGGAACTAATTGGGGTGTTCAGTGCCTTCGCGATCTTGGCGAGCCGGCTCGATCCGACGCGATTGGCACCGCTCTCGTATTTCTGGACCTGCTGGAATGTCACACCGATAGCTTTGCCCAGCTCGCTCTGAGAAATTCCCTTCGCGCTGCGGAAGATGCGAATGTTCTGGCCGACCACTTTGTCGACTGGCTCGACTTTCTTCGCCACTGTCGCTTCCCTCCTAGACCAACTTCAAATTGCCTCGCTTTATGTCATTCGGTGGGCAGTCTGGTCACGGAGTTACCGCGAGCGAGCAGTCGAACGGTATGCATCCTTACGAAAATTCCTGAGTTTCGGGACGCCGCTTCTCGTCCTCCGTTGATAGACCGAACAGGTGCAAACTATGCCAGACCGGGAGAAGTACCGGCAACGAGCGCATGATTGCGTCCCGACAGCGGAGCACATCCGCGACCCGCAAGAGCGCGCCGCCATGCTGGTAATCGCCCAGGCCTTCATGAGGATGGCCGATCACGTAGGGGCCCGTCACAAGCGCGCAACCGCGCACCGGCCAGCCGGCGACGCGCGCCCCGAAAACGACAGCTGAGCCCACCAGCGCTGGGCCCGCGATTGGCCGAGCCCGCCATCGTCAAGGGGGCCTGTATTAAGTCGGTGAGCGTGTCCGCGGCAGAGACATCGATGTTGTCGTGGACGTGGCGATTGCTGCATGTGAAGGCGATCCGCGCGACACCATTCGAGCGTTTGTCATCGCCAACAGCTTTCTTGTGGAGGACATGGAGCGCTACAAGTCGCTAGTGTCGCCGGGATTTGTGTGAGAAAAGCTCAGCCTGTTGGAGCTTCCCTGATTCGCTTCGGTCAGATTTGGCCCAGTCGATGCGGAAGCCTCGGCTTGTAATTCACCGAGTAAGACTTTGTTAGACGGTGCTTCACTAGGAGCAGTGAGCACAAATGTTGGTGAGGTGCGTCCCCACACGAGCAGAAGCAACGTTCAGCGCCAGAGATTGATCGAGCTGGCCGACACGTGTCTGAAGCAGGCGAGCGCGGCGAGCACGCCCCAGCTCGTGACGGAGCTGCTTCGCATGGCGAAGGACTATGAGCAGCGCGCCGCGAGAATTACGAATGACTCGGTGGAGAATAGCGTCGGGTGAAGGTCTCTCACCTCAATGTTTCGTACCGCCGTCTGACGCTACGTATCCCTGGACGGCAGTTCCTCGCTCGCGCCAATTAATTTCCGCTGTTGGGGAACAATGATGATTCCGGGCGGCCGCGGCAATCAGAGCGCTGCTGATGATTTTGGGTGCTTCCTGTCGCAACCAGGGCGGGCCCTTCGGAGTCGACTCCCCAGAGATAGTCCGTTCCGGAAAACAGGCGCACAAATCTTCCATTATGCCACGATCGATTAATCATAAATAATTTTACGAGATCAGGCACTCTGAGGTTTCAGCGTTCCATAACGCTGAAGCTGCAAGTTCGAATGGGCCCTCGTTCAAGATTGCGCCAAGTCGGCCCCGCACCGAGGTCGACAGTTGAAAAAAAGCACCCGCCCGAGACCATGGTTGCCGGTTGTTAACCAGGGCGCGACCTATCTCGGCCTGGCGATGATTGCCCTCGTCTGGCTCGGCTTCGACTTCCATATGAAATCCGAGCTTGCAACGGTTCAGCAGGACGCGATCCAGCACGCCAGCAACCTTTCGAGAGCTTTTGAAGAACACCTGGTAGCGACCCTGTCAGATGTGGACCACACCCTGCAAGTTGTCCGCAACGCGTTTCAGCGAGATCCCGAAAAATTCGACCTTACAGAGTGGGCCAATCAAGAGCATCCACTCTCCGATCCGGCGTTCCAGATCGTTCTCATTGGGCCCGACGGTTTCATGAGATCGACGACGGCTGACCCGCACCCTGGGCCACTCGATCTCAGTGACAGAGAACATTTCCGAGTTCATATCGATGCGCCTGACGATAAGCTGTTTATCAGCAAGCCGTTGGTTGGCCGCGTAACTCAACGAAAGACCATTCAGCTTTCGCGCCGAATTTCCGCACTCGATGGCTCGTTCGCTGGGGTCGTGGTGATCTCAGTGGACCCCGATCATTTCACGACGTTCTACAATTCGATCGACATTGGTCGAGAGGGCACAGTTCGGGTTGTCGGAACCGATGGCATCTTGCGCGCAATCGGGAGCGCAAAAAGCGAACGGCTTGCGTACGTTGGAAGCAATCTCGCCGGAAGCACGCTGCTGGCCCAGGCACTCATAAAGCCCGCGGGATGGTATAAGACTAAAAGCGGAAGAAGTGACGGTGTCGACCGTCTCGTGTTCTATCGGGTGCTGCAAGGTTTTCCCCTCGTCGTCGCTGTTGGTCTGGGAGCCAAGGAGCTGTTTGCTGCAGTAAATGCGAAACGCTCTTATTACAATGTCGTCGCCTCGGGCCTGACGTTGCTAATCATGATTGTCATCGGCTTGAGCCTTCGCGATCGAACAAGACTCGAGCGCGCGAGCAAGCAGTTACGGTCGCAAAATGTGCGTTTCGCGCACATGGCCAGCCACGACGGTCTGACCGGCCTGCCCAATCGCGCATTCCTGTTGGAAAGTCTGAATGAATGGATCGAGAGGGGCTCTCAGTTCTCCGTCTTCATGCTCGATCTCGACGGCTTCAAGCTTGTCAATGACACTCTTGGCCATGGCGCAGGAGATTCGTTGTTGCGAGCTGTCTCGGTCCGCTTGCGCTTTCTTCTTCGTCACGATGACATCGTGGCAAGGCTTGGCGGCGACGAGTTCGCCATATTGCAGCGCCCCCTCATCGACCAGGGAAGGGACGCTACGGCGCTCGCCGCCGATCTCATCGAAACCCTATCCGAACCTTATGACCTCGGCGGCCGCGAGATATCGATCAGCACCAGCATCGGGATCGCGATCGCGCCTTCACAGGGAAGAACTTCCGAGGAGATCCTCGGCAATGCCGATCTTGCGCTTTATCAATCGAAACTCTCGGGCCGGGACCGCTACTGTGTGTTTGAACCGAGCATGGAGACAAGGTCACGATTGCGACGGGATCTTCAGAGCGACCTGCGGCAGGCGCTTCAAAAGAATGAGTTCGAGCTGCACTATCAACCGATATTCAACATCGCGACCCAACGATGCATCGGCATGGAAGCGCTGCTGCGTTGGCGACGTGGATCGCAAGGACTGGTTCCACCAGACGAATTCATCGCAATTGCGGAAGAGACCGGGCTGATCTCGCCAATTGGCGAATGGGTGCTGTGTACCGCATGCCGAGACGCGAAATCGTGGCCCCATTACATCAGCCTTGCGGTCAATCTATCGTCGGCGCAATTTGGAAAGGGAGATTTAAGCAAAGCAGTGTCCGGTGCTCTGGCGGCGACGGGCTTCCCCGCTGCACGCCTGGAACTGGAAATCACGGAGTCGATCCTGCTGGGGCGCACCGAAAGCAACGTGCGACTTTTGCGTGATCTCAAGGAGTTCGGCGCCAAGATTGTTCTTGATGACTTTGGTACCGGATATTCATCGCTGACTTATCTTTCCTCGTTCGCTTTTGACAAGGTCAAGATTGATCGATCCTTCATTTCGGCAATGATCGATCGTCCGGACTGCGCTGTCATCGTCAACTCGATCATAAACCTGGCACGTAGCCTTGAAATGAAAGTCGTTGCTGAGGGCGTAGAAACCGAGGAACAGCTTATAGCGCTGCGGGCCGCGGGGTGCTCGCAAGCTCAAGGTAATTTGTTCAGCCGCCCAAGGCCGGCGGATCAGCTTGCAGAGTTTTATAAACAACTGCGCGCAGTCTCCTAGGCTGGGCTCTCTTCATGAGGCCTTCCAGCCGAAGTTTTGCCCCAACGGTCACTTTCAGGCGTCGGTGGTCGTCGGTGCTACTTGCAGAAACGCTTCCTTCGGCGTCCAACCGTGGACATGCTTGCACCAGGAGCATTGTGTAAAGCGCCGCACGCTCGTGATCTTGGCGAGATCATCGGGAACGGTCAGAAGTAACCCGGTCGGTATGTTCTTGCCGGTCTTCGGACACTTGATCAAAACTGGGTTTCTTGAGGCGCGGGAGCTTAGCGGCTGAGGTGCCGCTAAGAACTCTATTCCGACCTGATCGGACGAACGCCATACGACCCGGCAGTACCGTCGTACTCGGCCGGACATCTGCAACATGAACTGGTCGGGCAGGCTGTCGGGCTCGCGGACTTTGAGGCGTGCCCCGCCTTGGGAAACATCTGCCAAATAGCAGCGGATGGTGGACTCGTCTGCAAACTCTAGCTCTACGACGAGGTCGATGTCGTGACGAACCGATTTCCTATTTTCTGTACCCGACATGCCTCAAATCACACAAAGTGCTTCTCAGGCAACCGCGGTTGATCGGGTTGCGACTGCGCGAACTCAAATCCAGGCTGCTACCATTGGCCAACATTTTGGCGCGCGCTAGCGCTATCCGAAATAGGAGGGGCCCCGGACTGTCCAGGTTTCGGAGCCCCTCTTTCCCTCTCTCTCGACGCAAGACCTACAAGAGGCGTTCATGTTGCCTGGATGTGCTTACCCACTGGTTAATCTTGCGCCAACGGTTACTTCACATGCTGTTGCTGGTCCTGCTGCTGCTTTTTGGCTTCGTGCCGATCTTGGTTAATCATTTGGATGCAGCCCGAGGAGACGCTCTTCCCGATGGTGCAAGGCCCAACCGTGCCGTGAATGCGAGACGGGGCAGCATTCGCGGTCGGAATTTGTCGCGTCGCAAGCTCAGCCGCGATCTGATGCGCAGACAAGTCATTTCCAGCAACATCGGACCAAGCCGACGAGCACGATCGTGCCTTCCCCCTCTATTTGGATCAGCTTGATGATATTCGCAAGGTCGGGGCCTCGGACGATCCCAAGCACTTCGACAAGGTGGTGCAGCAGCCGAAGAAGAACAACAACTAGCTGTCCTTCTCGACCGGCAGATCGCCCGTAGGGCGGTGGGCCGTGGCGCGGTCATGACGAAGGCCAACACGGTCTGCGAGCTTCATGAAGAGCTTGGCGATTGCCAGCATAGAGGCCCGCTCTTGCGGGTCGCGCATGTTCTCGGCCGCTGCCGTGCAATCCAGCGCTTTTTGTCTGTATTTCTCGCGATCAGGCATTGAGCGAATCCCTGAGAACGAATCAATCCAGAACAAGACCTTGCGTTCCGGGAACTCTAACAAAATTGTGCGCGGCCTGTCGCGGCCTAGGTACGGCAAGTGTAACGTCGCCGAATGGGGTACTGGCCCCTTTCCATGGTCGCTGGTCTCTTTTTAAAATGAGGGGGGTCCCCTTTGGAACTCGAAGTGCATTGAAAGTTGCAAGCCCGTCGGAAAGTATCCGGTGGGGGCGCGGCGTTTCTTCCATGCAGCTAATCACAGAGTACCTTCAGCGACCCGTTGACTTCGAACGGATGGCCCAGGGGGCGGACAATCCGACCCTAAGGGCGCAACTGCTGAACGTGCGACTTCCTCCGTCGGCTTCTGAGTCGCTGAGAGGCCGATGCGCTGCAGGCGACCTCCGCAGAGCGCCTCCAGGCGCTCGAGCGAAACCGCAACATGCGAGCCGCGCTTGTTGGACGCCAGCGCGTGGATCTCATCGACGATGACGGTGCGGGTCGAGGCAAGCATCGCCCGTCCGGATTCCCATCCGAGTAGCACATAGAGCGACTCAGGCGTCGTGACCACGATGTGCGGCGGCTTGCGTCGCATACTATCGCGATCGCGCGACGTCGTGTCGCGGGTTCGCACGCTGGTGCGGATCTCGATCTCCGGCAAGCCGCGCGCGCGCAAACTCGCCTGGATGCCGGTGAGTGGCACTTCCAGGTTCTGCTGAATACATTTGAGAGCGCCTTGAGCGGGGAGACATAGATATTTTGCGTCCTCGAGCCGAGCCTCGAAGCCTTGGCGCACCAGACCGTCGATCGCCGCCAGGAAGCCCGCCAAAGTCTTTCGACATGCCGGCCCTGCCGGATCGCCGGCCAAGCCTTTTCCTGCGCGATGGTGGGGGCTGCGAAACGTTCGGCGAACCAGCTCCCTACCGCTAGATGAAACAACATTGAAGGCATGTGTTGAGGTGCTCGCCATCAAAGAAATGTGGGGAATTTTCCCTAAATCCAACCCACACTCCCGACTTGACGGAAAGCCGTGCATTTCAATGCTTTCGGAGCCGAATCCTGCTGAGCACTAGCCCTTGGTCGCTGTCGTAGCCCGTTCGCGCGTAATTCCTCTAGCGTCTTGGACTCTCCGAAAGGCGACTCCGGATGGATTTGCGTCAACAGACCAGTCGCCTTGCAGGAACATCATAGCGACGAAGGGAGTGAGGTCGTCAGCCCCCGAGCGAACCATCGCCAAAAGGAAAGGATGATCCGTGTAGCGTACCAGGATCAGCGCGAACTGCGCCAGCAATCCTTCGAGCTTGGCCCGGCCCAGGCTGATCTGGAAAAGGAGCACGGCGCAGTTCAAGACGGTTAGCGCACACGCTCTCCCAGCGAGGTCAGTACGTCCGTCCCCGATTGGGGTCGCCCGACGTTGCGGCCAAATCGTCATCGGCGCGCGAAGGCTCCTGCATCGCGGCCAGCACCTCGCGGAACATCCGGCGCAACCCGTGCACCTGATCGACGAGATCGAGCACGATGGGAATTCCCTCGTCGTTCACGCCAAGCGTGCGCAGGTCGAGGATCAGGCAGGCGCGAGCGACGTCGACGTCGGCAAATTCGCGCATCGCGCCGTGCCCGCGCGGAATCAGCCAGCCAGCCTCGATCCATGTCTCGAGCACCTTGGCATCGAGCCGCGCGCGGATGAGGAATTCGCCCCTGTCCATGGCTCAAGCCTCCATCCTGCGGCGCGAATCGCGGCGCTGCGCGTCGCGCCATTCGAAGATCGCCCGCTCGAGGTCTGGATCGGGCTTGTCGGGCAGCATCACCTTGACGGTTACGTATTCGTCGCCGCGGCTTCCGTCCGGTCGCGGCACCCCCTTGCCCTTCAGGCGCAGCACTGTGCCGGTATTCGCCCACTTGGGGATCGCCATCGTCACCGTGCCGGTTGGGGTGCGCACGCTCGCCTTGCCGCCCAGCACCGCGTGCTCGAGTGGAACCGGAAAATCGATGTGGATGTCATCGCCCTCGCGGCGAAACAACGGATGCGGTCGCACCCCGATCTCGATGAGCGCATCGCCGGACGGGCCGCCGCCCGTGCCCAGCCGCCCCTGGCCGCGCAGGCGGAGGATCTGGCCGTCGCGGGTGCCGGGCGGGATCGTGACGTCGAGCGTCTGCCCATCCAGCGTGAGCTGCTTCTTGGCGCCGTTGATCGCGTCGAGAAAATCGACCTCGAGACGGTAGTGCGCGTCCTGTCCGCGCATGCGGAATTCGCGCCGGCCTCCCGCGCCGCGGCGGCCGAAGAGCTCGGATAGGATGTCCTCCGCGTGGCCGAAATCGGCAAAACCGGCGTCGCTTGTGTAGACGTGCGGGCCGCCTGCTTCGGAAAAATCGCGATAGAAGCGCTGCTGCCGCTCGGCTCCCGCCGTGTCGATCTCGCCGCGGTCGAACCGCGCGCGTTTGTCGGGGTCTCCTAGGAGATCGTAGGCCGCCGAGATGGCCTTGAACTGCTCCTCCGCCTCCTTGTTGCCGGGGTTTAGATCGGGGTGGAGCTTCTTGGCGAGCCGGCGGTACGCCTTTCGGATGTCACTTTGGGACGCGCCCTTGCCGACCCCGAGAGTCTTGTACGGATCGGCGGCCAAGGAGGGATTCCCTTCGATGCGGCTTGAGCCCGGTAGCGAAGCGCTTATGATCCGTGGTCGGACGAGCGCGGGCCTCGGGGGCCGCCTTGGTCTCGCTCGGCAGAAGCTGCCGCCGGATACTGCTTGGCGACGCTGACGCGCGCCGGCCGCAGAAGGCGATCGTGCAGCGTGTAGCCCTCCTCGAGCACGCGAGCGACCGAACCAGGGACCTGCGCGTCGGAAAACTCTTCCATAATCGCCTCGTGCAGCGATGGATCGAACGGCGCGCCCTGGGCCTCAATGGGCCGAATGCCGAATTCCTGGAAGACGCTCACTAGAAGCCGTTCGATAGCGCGCACTCCGTCGACCAGAGCCGCATCCTCGACGGCCTGAGGCGCACGACGCGCGCCGGCCGCGATCGTGCGACGCAGATTGTCGACGACCGGGAGGAGCTCGCGGGCGAAATCCGCGACCGCGTATCGACGCGCTTCGTCCTGCGCTCGCTCGGCGCGGCGCCGCGTATTCTCTGCCTCGGCTAGCGCGCGGAGCATGCGGTCGCGCAACGACTCGCTCTCGGCACGCAGGTTGCCCGCCTCGGTTCGATTGTCCGACGGCTGCGTTTGACCCTCCGCCACACGTTGGGACATTTTGTGCCTCCTGTACGCACGGAGCGGACCCCGAGTGCGTCAGCCCGCCTTGCGATTGCGGTCGTCCACATCCTCGAATTCAGCATCGACCACGTTCTCGGATCCAGGGCCGGGGCGCGTGCCTTCTGCGCCGGCCTGCGTCTCCGCTTGCGTGGCAGATTCATTCAGGCGCCCCGAGACCTGCTGGAGACGCTCGATCACTTGCCGCAGGCGCTGGACGTCCTCGCCCTTGATCGCGTCACGCGCCGCCGAGATCGACTGCTCGACCTCGCTCCTCACGTTGGCCGGCACGCGCTCGCCCGCATCCTTGAGGAGCTTATCGACCGTATAGACCGCGGCGTCCGCCTGGTTGCGCAACTCCACGAGATCCTTGCGCCGCTTGTCCTCCTCGGCGTGCGCCTCGGCCTCCCGGACCATGCGCTGGATATCGGCCTCGCTCAGCCCGCCGGAGGCCTGAATGCGGATGGCCTGCTCCCTGCCGCTCGCCTTGTCCTTGGCGGAGACGTTGACGATGCCGTTGGCGTCGATGTCGAAGCTGACCTCGATCTGCGGCACGCCGCGCGGCGCCGGCGGAATGCCCACGAGATCGAACTGGCCGAGCAACTTGTTGTCGGCCGCCATCTCGCGCTCGCCCTGAAAGACGCGGATGGTCACCGCCGTCTGGTTGTCCTCGGCGGTGGAGAAGACTTGACTGCGCTTGGCCGGGATCGTGGTGTTGCGCTCGATCAGCTTGGTCATCACGCCGCCCAGCGTCTCGATGCCGAGCGATAGCGGGGTGACGTCGAGCAACAGCACGTCCTTGACGTCGCCCTGCAGCACGCCGGCCTGGATCGCTGCCCCGACCGCCACCACTTCGTCGGGGTTGACGCCTTTGTGCGGCTCGCGCCCGAACAGCTGCTGAACGGTTTGCTGCACCTTGGGCATGCGGGTCTGACCGCCCACCAGCACCACCTCGTCGATTTCCGAGGCCTGCAGCCCTGCATCCTGCAAGGCCGATTTGCACGGCGCGATCGTGCGCTGAATGAGGTCGTCGACCAGCGCCTCGAGCTTGGCGCGCGTCAGCTTGACGGCGAGATGCTTTGGTCCGTTCTGGTCGGCCGTGATGAACGGCAGGTTGACGTCTGTCTGGGTCGCGCTGGAGAGCTCGATCTTTGCTTTCTCGGCCGCATCCTTGAGGCGCTGCAGCGCCAGTCGGTCGGTACGCAAATCGATGCCCTGCTCCTTTTTGAACTCGTCAGCCAGATAGTCGATGACGCGCTTGTCAAAGTCCTCGCCGCCTAGGAAAGTGTCGCCGTTCGTCGCTTTGACCTCGAACACCCCGTCGCCGACGTCCAGAATGGAGATATCGAAGGTGCCGCCGCCGAGATCGTAGACTGCGATTTTGCCGGTGCCGCGCTTCTCGAGCCCGTAGGCGAGCGCGGCCGCGGTCGGCTCGTTGATAATACGCAGGACCTCGAGCCCGGCGATGCGGCCGGCATCCTTGGTGGCTTGACGCTGCGCGTCATTGAAGTAGGCCGGAACCGTGATGACAGCCTGGGTCACGCCGCCGCCCAGATAGGCCTCTGCAGTCTCCTTCATCTTCTGCAGGATGAAGGCGCTGACCTGGCTGGCTGTATTTCTTGCCCCGGATCTCGACCCAGGCATCGCCATTGTCTCCGCGCACGATCCGGTAGGGGACCATGCCCTTGTCCTTCTGCGTGATTGGATCGTCGTAGCGGCGTCCGATCAGGCGCTTGATGGCGAAAATCGTGTTCTCCGGATTGGTAATGCTCTGGCGCTTCGCCGGCTGACCGACGAGAATCTCCCCGTCGTCGGTGATCGCGACCATCGAGGGCGTCGTTCGGCCGCCCTCGGCATTCTCGATCACCTTAGCACGGTTGCCTTCCATCACGGCGACACAGGAGTTGGTCGTTCCGAGATCGATCCCGATGGCCTTGGTCATTCAGCATCTCCGTTATGATCTTCTCAAGAGCTCGGGAGCTCCTAGGCCGCAAGACAGCGGAGCCCATCAAGCGCGCCCTGCCGCCGTCCGAGAATGTGAACGCGCCCGTAACGGCGAAACAAGCTCGGACACTCCCGAGGCTGAGGTCGGCTATGCAGCCTCTTTGATCTCGATTTTCTTCGCGCCGGTGTTCGCCGGTTTCGGAATCCGGATCCGCAGCACGCCCTTCGACATGGTGGCTTCGACGCTGCTCGGATCGATGGCGGATGGCAGCTGCAGTACGCGCAAGAAAACGCCGTAGCTGCGCTCGTTGACGTGATAGTTCTTGTTCTTCTCACTGCCCGATTGCGCCTGCTGCTGGCCCTCGGTCGACTTCTGGCCTTCACCCTTGCCTTTCGCCTTGCCTTGTTCGCCGGCGCCTCGCTGTTGTTCATCGCCCTGCGGTGCTTGCTGAGCACCATTGCCCTCGCTGCGCTCGACTTTCTCGCCGCGAATCGTCAGCACGTCGTCTTCGATGGCGATATCGACGTCCTTCCGTTCGAGGCCGGGCATCTCAACGGTGATCTCTATCTCGTCGTCGGTCTCCGTGACGTCCATCCTCGGCAACAGAGTAGGAAAGCCCTGCCCTTGCGCCCCGGATGTCGTCAGGGTGCGGGCGAAGTCGTCGAATAAACGATCGATCTCCCGGTGCAGCGGGCCGAAGAAGAGGGACTCGGGGCGCGCGAGCATGTCGCGATTCTGGAACGGGACGAGTGAGCGAAAAGCCATGGATGTCCTCCTTGTGCGTGCGCCGCCGATGTGCCGGCGATTCTCGCTGGCTTGTGATGCGGCCCGGGTGAATGGGGTAACAGTTACGGACTTACGACGATCTGGTCCTCGACCTTGGTGACGCCTGGCGCCGCCCAGGCGGCGCGTTCGGCTTCTTCGCGCTCGATCCACGAGCGGACCTTGCCTTTCAGAACGACCTCTCCGCCACGCGTCTCGACCGTGATGCGGTTGGCATCAACCTCGGCGCTGCGCCGCAAGGCCTCCTCGATCTTGCGCTTGACCTCCGTCGGCTCAATGCGCGGCTTGAGCAGGATCGTGTTGCTGACGCCCTTCACGCCCTTAATCCGTTGCACTGCCTTCTCGGCGGTGTCGCGCTGGTACTGCCATTCCACCTCGCCCTCAAGAGTGACCCAGCCACCCTTGACCACCACCTTGATATTCTCGGATGAGATCGGCAGCTGGTTCTTGAGCGCCGCGACAGCGTCGCGCGCGATGTCGGGATCTGGCCGCTGGTCGATGCTCGGTAAGCGAACTTCGAGATCATTCGCGACGCCGACCACGCCCGCGACCCGTTTGGCGGCGTGCTCGGCTTCATACTTGTCGGTATAGCTCTTCACGAAACCTGCAAGCGTCACGACACCGTCCTTCACCGACACGGCGATGTCGCTCGCATCGAGATCAGGGGACCATTGCAGCTCGTCCTTGACGTCCAGTTCTATGTCAGTGTCGGACTTCAGCATCATGACCTCCTGGGACGATTGATCGAAAGGCGGATCGGTCCGGCAACGCTTGCCGCATTATTCCGAGCACGCTTCGAAAGCTAGGCCGCGGCCTCGCGGACAACCATGACGGGCGTCAATTTTCGCATCAGATTCTTCAAATGCGGATCAATGATTTTGAAGCTGCGTACCAGGCGACGCTGAGTCCGCGCCGGGCAGCCGCGCTTCGGTCTCTCGACACTTCGCAAGGGAAGTTTAGCCGAATCGACCGCAGGTCGATTTCATCATCCATTTTCTTGAATGTGTGGATGTGAGCAAGCAACCGATCAAGGGGGGCAAAGGCAGCGACCGCCGCCGCGCCGGGCGCCACGGAGTTGAGGACGCAGCGGCCCAAGCGGCGATGGCCATTTCCGCTGATCGTGGCGAACGCAACGAGGGCTGCTGCGTACATCGCGGTGCTGCATAGATCGCGGTCTGATCAGGGCTGAGGCGCATGGGTTCGCCGGCAGCATGACGGCAACATTCCGTGCCAAAAGCGTCGCCGCCCAGACGCTCCCGAACCCTTCGAACCCGCCGCAGCTCAGGGGTGCGCTGCGGCTCCGGCGCGGAGCTCAGCCTCAATCGCAGGCACGAATTCATCGAACGCGTAAGAGCCGTCGTGCCGGCGGCCATTGATGAAGAACGAGGGCGTCCCGTTGACGCCGCTGCGAATGCCGCCCATGAAGTCATCTCGCACCTTCGGCGCATATTCACCCTGTTCGAGCGCGTCTCGCAGCTGATCGCCGGACAGGCCCAAGGTTTCGGCGAGTGCGAACAGCAGCCGCATCGCCGAAGCCGCGTCCTGCAGCATTTCCTGGTTCGCGTAGAGACCGTCGTGCATCTCCCAGAATTTGCGGTGGTCTCCGGCGAATTCGGCGGCCTCGGCAGCGCTCTGGGCAAACGGATGAATTTCGTTCAGCGGAAAATGCCGGAACACGAATCTCAGCTGCGGACCAAAGTTCTCTTGCACGGCCTGCACGACCGGGTGGGCCATTCCGCAGTGCGGACACTCGTAATCGCCATACTCGACGAGCGTAATGGGTGCAGATGCAGGCCCCCTGATGTGGTCACGCTGGCTGACCGGCACTTTCAGTGTGCTCATGACTGGACTCCTTTCGTGACAGTTTCTCCAGCGCATCGAGGATTCCGTCAGCGCCGGGATTGACGGCGATTGGCGAACGATAGCTCCAGAAGATCACTCCCTGCCGGTCGAGGACGAACAGCGCGCGCTCGGCGACACCGTCGCGGTAGGCGCCGTAAGCCCTGGCGACCTCGCCCTTCGGCTCGAAATCGGCGAGCAGCGGGAAGTGCAGATGGCGATGCTCGGTAAAGGCCTTGTGACACCACGCGCCGTCGACCGAAATCCCCAGCAACTCGGCACCGTGCTTGTGGAACTCAGGAAGGATCTCGTTGTACAACGACATCTGGTCGCCGCAGACCGGACTCCAGTCGGCCGGATAGAACGCGATGATGACGGGCCGGCCAGCCATGTCGGACAACGTGAGGTTCTGATCGGGCGTCACGCGCAGGGTGAAACCCGGCGCGCGCGTTCCGGCAGAAAGGATCAGCGACATTGTCTTCTCCACTTCCCGGTCATGTCAGCCATGTCGTCGGTCGCAGCCGATGCTTTCTTCACAAAGTTATAACGGCGCGGGCGGCTTGCCTTGACGCCTATCAACCTCGCGCCAAGTGGAGCGGCCGTTCGCATGTCTGCTCGCCGTGCCAACCGATTCCGACCTCAAGCAGATCGCGGTCAATGATGGAAATCCTGTGCTTGTCGACCAAACGGATTAGTCCCTCCTTGCACAGCCTAGTCAGCGCCCGGCTCACGCTCTCCACGGAAAGCCCGAGGTAATCGGCGATATCGTAGCGCGACATGGGCAGGACGATGACCGCTCGATCGCGGCGATCAAGACAGCGTTCCGCCATTTCAAGCAGAAACGCGCCGACCTTCTCGACCGAGCGCATCCGGCCCATGATGAGCAGACGCGCCTGACACCTTGATATGGCCTCCAGGATCAGCTCCCGGATTTCACGTCCGAGCTGCGGATTCCGGTCAGCAGCGAGCTCGACTCCCCGTCGGGAATAGCGCGCGACGGTCGTTCCATTCGTGATGGCGTCGGTCGCGAAGGACTGCTGATGACGCTCGCGAAATCCGAAGAAGTCGCCCGGCAGCAGGAAATCGACGATCTGGCGCCGACCGTCGGTGAGCACCGTGTACTTTCGGACCGCGCCCGTCACCACACAATACCAGTGGTCGGCGAGATCCGTCTCGCGGTAGATGCTCTCCCCGCGGCCGTGCGATTGAATGGTTCGTACGGAGGAAAGCGAAGAGAGGATTCCACAGAGCGGATCGATGTTTTCGGCAGGTACGGACGCGATACTCGGGAGCATGGTGCCTCGCTTTCCGGTCAGCGGTGTTGTGGGCAGTTGGGTCACGATTGGCTTGGAAGATTTGCGCTTCCCGCCCGGACATAACCAACAACGCGCTCGTGCAGCGCTCGGACCGTTCCTAAGGGCATTTCCGTTTCAATCCGTGCTCGCTCTTGGCTTCTATCGGAAGTTTTACCGGAAGAATGCCGGCCGCAGCAGTGAGCAGCACGGCCTGCGTCAAGCTCTGGACGCCGAGCTTCTCCATCACGCTGGCACGGTACAATTCCACGGTTCGGGGGCTGATCCCCAGGCCTCTTCCGATCGTTTTGTTCGTTCCGCCAGCCTGCAGGCCCTCGAGCACCTGCCGTTCGCGTTCCGTCATGCTCCCGATCTGCGACCTGACCCACGTTACCTGCTGGTTTTGAGCCGCGAGGGCTCGGACATCGGCAAAGGCTGATGCGATAGCTCCGACCAATACTGCTTCGTCGCAAGGCACCTCGATCCAATCAACGGCTCCAGCTTTCATCGCCTGGACCGCCACGCTGACATCTCCCTGACTTGCCCCCGCCACCAGCACCGGCAGTTGGCTGCCGATGGCCTTGAGCCGGCGGGCAACTGCAAGGCCGCCAGTTTGGGGCAAGCGGATGTCAAGTATGACGCAACCCAGTGCCAGCACCGGTGCGACGGCCAGTAATTCGGATCCAGTCGCGAAAGTCTTGACGCGATACCCCGCCTTCATGAGCAGGCGCTGCACGTCTGCGCGGGAGCGTTCCTCGCTGTCCACCAGATACACAAAAGATTCGGTTTGGACGGTGATGTCCTGGCTGATGCCGCCGATGCGTTCGACCCGTCCGTCACGGCCGCGCATGGGAAAAAGAGTGTCGCGAACCGAACGCATCCCTCCATCGGCCCGTATTATCCGGTATTCGCCGACGACGGTCTCGCCGAGGGCCGCCCGGTCGAGGGCGGCGACTGCCGCGTCCCGGTCCTCCGGATGAAGCGTCTCGGCCCAATAGCCCTGGCCCACTTCCCGCGGCTGGCCCCAAATGCGTTCATGTGCGGGGCTGAGGTATTCAAGGCGACGGTCCCCTGCGCTGAGAATCCAGATTACCTGTGTCGAATGCTCAGAAAATTCGCGGAATCGTTGCTCGCTCTCCCGTATCTCCTGCTCGGCCCGCTTCTCATGGTCGATATCCTCCAGAATCACGACCGCCCCTTTGACTTCGCCGTTCATGTCGCGGAACGGCACCGCGGCCACTCTGATCCAGGTCTCGTGTCCCGTCTCCGATGTGTGAATGAAATCGAGGCCGGGAACGATGGTCTCGCCGCGCAGCGCGCGAACTCCAGGGTAAGCCCCCGGCGCCAGCAAGTGCCCTTCGGCATCGAATGCACGCCACCTTTCGGATTGCCTTGGATCGGCTGAGGTCATCGGATCGTCCCACAAATGCCCAAGCAGCCCGCCGCGCAGCAGGAAACGACCCTCGCGATCCACCAACCCTACACCGATCGGTAACTGCGCCAGCATTGCCGAGAGACGCGCCTCATCATCCAGCAGGCGTTGCTCGGCCTTCTTGCGCTCCGTGATGTCGAGGGCCACGCCCGTGAAGGCTTCGGGCCCCTGTTTTCCGAACGTCGTATGACCCCGGGTCCTGACCCACCGCTCGATTCGGTCCGCGCCGATCACGCGATAGTCGATGTCGTAGAGACCATCGCCGCCCGCATCGACACACCCATCGGTTGCGGTCTGGACGCGATCGAGGTCCCCGGGATGCACGTGGGCGCGCCACACCTCGTAATCGACGTGCGCGTCCGAGGGCAGTCCCCACATCGCCTTTACACGCGCGTCCCATTGCAGCGCATTGGTTCGCGGATCCCAATCGTAAAGTCCGAGTCCGAGCAGGTCGACGGCAGCGCGGAGGCGTACCTCGCTTCGGCGCAGCTCTTCCTCCATGCGCCTGCGTTCTGTCATGTCCAAGCTGATTCCGATCATGCACGCCCGGTCACCTCGCTTCGCGCGCCCGAGTGACAGTAACCAGCGTGTCCGCCCGTCCGGCAGGCGGACACGGTGCTCGTGCCGGGCAGTGGAGTTGCTCTGCAGCGCAGCCTTCGCGCGATCCATGCCGACAGTGAAGTCGTCGGATAACATGCGGGCTCGATAAAGCTCCAGCGGGCGAGGGCCGGGCTCTGGAGTTAGTCCGAACAGTGATTGATGCGCGGCGTCGGCGGTTACCGTCTCGCGCCCCGAATCCCACTCCCACGTGCCGACGGGTCCTACCTCTAGCGCGAGGCGCAGGTGCTCCTCGCTGGCCCGATGCTGCGCCGCGGTATCGGAGAGAGTGTTGGCCCGCCGGCGCTGCGCGCGCGCTGGCGATGGCGCACGCGAGGTAGCTCGCCAAGCGTTCCAGGTACTTGCGGTAATCCTCGTCGAACGGCTGGCGTGGGTTTAGGCCCATGATCGCGAAACCAATGACCTCCCGGGCGCAAATGATGGGTAGCAGGACAGCGCGCCGCGCCGGCTCCGGCCGCCTTTCACCCAGGAAAACGAGTCCGCCGGGAAGCTCGTCGATCACAATTGACCGCTGCCTCTCGTGTGCCGCTCGGAGCGGCCAAGGCGCATGGGGGTCGTTGAGGTCGAGAATCCGCGGACACCCGGCGGTCCCCTCGGCGACGTGGCCGGCCCCGGCCAGGAAGCAGCCGTTGAAGACTGGATCGGCCGCGTAGAGGAGAAAAAAAGGCAGATCGTCGGAGAGCTTCGCTAGCGCGGCGACTGAGGCGCGCCAGGCTTCGTCGGTGCTTTGAGCGGTCATGGTGCTGATTGACAGCGAATGCAGCCCACCCTCACGGCGCTGCCTTACGACATTCTGCGTCTCGACGGTGACGCAACAGAGGACGCCTGCGATCTCGCCTGGCCGCCCTGGCAAGGCGCTGTAGGAGATGCGGCGATAGCCTTCTTCGCGGAGATCGCCACGCTCCAGCGTAAGACGTAACGTGTTGGTCCTTTCCGGCCGGCCCGTTCGCAAGGTGCCCTTGGCAAGCGGTCCCAATTCCCTCCACTGCTCCCGCCATACGTCTGCGGCGGGCCGTCCGAGGGACCCTTGCCAGTCCTTTCCCAACATCACACGGGCGTACGTGTCGTTGTAGAAATGATACAGCTCGCCTCCCCAGTAGATGGCCATCGGCGAACGCGCATTGAGTACGGTCTGTAGGCAAGTACGAAGAGTTTGCGGCCAATCGCCGAGGTCACCGAAAGGAGTGGGTTTCCAGTCGTAGGCGCGGATAAGCGCACCCATTGCGCCTCCATCGACCAGCCAGCAGGACGCCTCGCGTGCCATCTACAGGCCCCAGGCTACTCCCTCCGCGGATATTGGTTCTGACGCAGCGGACTTGCGCCAACGCGATGCTAACGTTTGCGTTAGGGATGTTGTTGCATTAAATATTCTGAGGGGACGATTTGCGTCCCATTAAGTCGGGTTGTCGACTCTCAGCTTGACGACGAAATTGTAACAGTACCCTTCCGACGATGTGAAATATTTGCATCGGGCCTTTGCATCCACTGTATGATCAGAGCGGCAACCTCTCACCTGATGTGCTACAGAGATCGAACGCATGACCATCCTCCATCGAAGATGGCGTCAAAGCCAATAGACAGCTCGTATGGGTTCGCGAGAAGAGTACTCTCTTCCCACCGCAGCGCGTGGCCGGAACGGGGAATCGGTGACGAGCGAGGCATTGATCGCATGCTGCCTCGAACTTGCAGGGCCGACGCAAAAACGTCATCACAGTTCGATTTGAAACCGCGGCGCTGATCATCGATGCGCTCGCGCGGCTATGTCACGCAGTCAAGCTCGCAGATCATCGTGCTGAAGCGTGCGCTGCTGCAGCAGGCGGGTACGCATGAGCGAAATCGCTACATGACCAGGATGGCGCCGATTCGTCTGGTCGGCTTCGGCTCACGTGTGGAAACCCCGCAGGCGTCCACAAAGACTCGCACCGGCCCGCGCGCTTCTGGCTGTCGCACCGAGCGCGAAGTGGAACACTCCCGCCCCCCTCGCGTACCCTGACCCGATCGATCACCTTGGCGACCGGTCGGGCCATGCATTGACTCCGACGCGGTCCGCACTCCGCCTCAGGTGCGGTAATTGAACTCGGCGAGCTGCTTGAGCTGATCGCTGCTCGCTCCCGGCAATTCGACCTTCGCCACTTTGCCGTCCTTCTCGTCGACGTGAAGGCTGTCGTATGGAACGGCCACCAGCTTCTTGCCGATACCGAGAAATCCGCCGACCTGCAGCACCGCATACAGCGAGTGATCCGATCCGACGATGATGTCGTCGAGCGATCCGACCTTCTCGTTCTTGTCGTTGACGACCGACCGCCCGATCAGCTTGCTAGCCCGCAGGCCCTTGTCGACCACAGCAACGTCGACTTTGACGAGTTGCACGGCCTGTGCCAGGGCCGGCGACAGAGCGGCCGTTCCTGGCGGTAATGCGAGCGCCAGCACGACGCCGGTCGCGCAAAGAATGCCTCGCATTCGTGTTGTCTGATTGCGATGGAACTTCACGGTAGCCTCCATGACTTGGGTTACCGCGTCAACCTAGTCAGCAGCGGGGGCGGTACCCTGACGACGGTCAATATTCTCGAAAGAGTTTTAGAGCCTCCCGCCACCGCGAGCACAATTGCGGCGGTCGGCGCGATGCGATGAGGACGCTATTCGGCGCGCAACCTATCGTGATCAGCTTTCGCAAGAGCATTGCGATGGGCCTTTCCGAACTGCAAGCGGAGCCGTGTTTCCGTCAAACCCTCGCTGGTGATGCCGTAGAAAACCGGCAATGCCAGAAAGATCAGCATGGCTAGTTGCGGTGTCCATAGCCAGCCGGCCACGCCCGCTATGGCGTACAAGACAACTCCGAGCGCGGCGCGGAAGCGTTCCTTTGGGAAAAAGGCTGGGTCTATATCATCCTCCAAAAGATATGAATGTATGCTCAGAACGTGAAACACGATGAGCCATGCCAGGCACATCGAGCCTGCAATGCCTGCATAGAGGGTCACCGCCACCCTAGCATCGAATTCGTTGCCGCTCTGAACGGCTGCGGACAGCACCGCGGTCGGAAAAGGAATCAGTGCCGACGTCAGGAGAAGAAAAAGGTTAGCCAGGTGAAGACTTCGGTCGCAGTAGCGCACCCTTGCGAACACCGCGCGATGATTGAGCCAGATAACGCCGGCGTAGAAAAATGACGCAAGGAACGCGATATAGCTGGCCCATTGGACGGTGAGCTTCTCCAACAGCTGGCCCGAGGCATATTCCGGCCGTACGATTTCCGCCACCAGTAACGTGATGGTAATCGAGAGCACGCTGTCGCTGAATGTCTCCAGCCGATCGGTTTCTGACAGCCGGACGTGTGGCCAAGGCGAGTCCTTTTGGGGCTTAGCGGCCCGGAGGATTTCCTGCTTGGTGGCGCTCATTGAGTGTACACGCCGGACGAATCCGTTTGACTGCCATGACGGTCGTCAATTCAGGCAGGAGACGCTCGATCGCCACGTGCGTCGCTGCGACTAGACCACGATAGAAGCAAAGCCTGCGTATCACCGCCACCGCTCGTCCACGCAGGCTTTCGGCTCCGCGCCGTGCTCCTGCGCGAGTGACGGATAGTCGGTGTAGCCTTTGGGTCCCCCGCCGTAGTAGGTCGCCGGATCAGCGACATTGAGCGGCTCGCCACGGCGGAGCCTCTCAGGAAGATCCGGATTAGCGATGAATTTGCGGCCAAAGGCGATCAGATCGGCCTTGCCTCGCTCGAGCCAGGCCTCGGCGGTGTTTTGATCAAAGCCGCCGGCGACGATCAGCGTGCCGCGGTAGTTCGCGCGGATGAGGTTGATCATTCGTTCGGATTGGGCGTCCGGCGGCTCGCTCTTTTCAAGGGCGGCCAGGGCGGGGTTGACGATGTGCAGATAGGCTACGCGATAATCACTGAGCACACGCGCGATGGTTCCGAACGTTGTCTCTGGGTCATCGTCGCCGAGGTCGTTGAGCTTGCCGAGCGGCGACAGTCTCACGCCGACCCGGTCAGGCCCCCAGATCTCGGTCAGGGCCTCGACCACTTCCATCAACAGTCGCGCCCGATGCTCGACCTGGCCGCCATAGCCGTCGGCGCGATGGTTGGTGCTCGAATTGATGAACTGGTCGATCAGGTAGCCGTTCGCGCCGTGCAACTCCACGCCGTCGAAATCCGCCGCCACGGCGTTGCGCGCGGCGCGCACGTACTGCTGGACCAGGTACGGCATCTCCTCGGTCTGCAGGGCGCGCGGCCGCACGAACGGCACGAGCTGGCCCTCGCCCTTCTCGTTCTCGATGAACGCGTTGCCGGCTGGGGTGACGGCCGAGGGCGCCACGGGCAGCATTTTGTCCGGCTGCAGCGAAGGATGCGAAATGCGCCCGACGTGCCAGAGCTGCAGGAAGATGTGGCCGTGCGCCTCGTGCACCGCCTCCGTCACCAGCCGCCAGCCCTCCACCTGCTCGCGACTGTGGATGCCGGGCGTCCAGGCATAGCCCTGCCCTTGCATCGAGACCTGGGTCGCCTCGCTGATGATGAGCGCTGCCGAGGCCCGCTGCGCGTAGTAGCAGGCGTTGAGCGTGGTCGGCACGTTGCCGGGCTGACGCGCGCGCGAGCGCGTCAACGGCGCCATGACGATCCGATGCGGGATGGTGAGCGTCCCGAGTTTGTACGGCTGAAAGAGCAGATTGGCGGCGACCTGCTGCGGCCGTACGGCTTCATCGACCGATGTCATGGTTGCAGCCCTGTCCGGTTAGGGTCGTGCGGTTCCTACGAGGTGTCGTGGCGCGGCGCCTTGACGGTCGTCAATCATTGCATGCTGCGCCTCGTGACGACCGAGGGATCGAGAGCAGGGTGGGGAGTTGACGCTTGTCAACGCAGGGGCGCTTTCGCTGGGTAATGATGTAGAAGTTCAGCGGCGTGAGCGGTACCCCGCGGCAGCGCCGAGCCGCTTGACCGGACAGGAAACCATCATGATGGAGAAAGGGGATATCGTTTTGTCCGCATTGCGACAGCATCAACCGCCTTTCCCTCGACCGGGATGCGCGCCAAGCGAAATGCAGCGCTGCCACCAGCCCCTGTTCACCGGCGTTGCGATCCCGGTCTGGGGCAAGAGCTTCGACGCCCACGTGCGAAACGACGACATTCCGGTAGCAGTCGACTTCTGGGCGCAATGGTGCGGCCCGTGCAAGGCAATGGGCCCCGTCTACGAGCGCGTCGCCGCCGAGATGGAGCCGAACATGCGGTTCCTCAAGGTCGACACCGAGCGGGAGCCGGAACTCGCCGCACGCTACGGCATCCACGCCGTCCCGACCCTGATGGTGCTGCGAAAAGGCGCCGTCCTCGATCGGCGCCCCGGCGCGGTCGATCCGCAGACACTGCGCGCATGGTTGCGGCAGTACGCCCCTCGAGACGCGTTTCAATTGTCCTAATCAATCTTGCCGGCGCGGGCCGAACTGCAGCAGCACGAAACCTCGATCGCGCCGAGAAGGCGGTGAAGAGTTCCAGACGCAGATTGCAAAGCCGACGAGGCCACTGCGATGCTATTCTGTGTCACTATCGACCATCTTACGATCGTCTCCTGGGCGTTCGACCGGGGGGCGAGCCCGTCGACCATTGAGGGCGACGATCATCCCTGGCCCCTCCTGTTCGACTTCCGCCCGCCGTCGCCCGGCATGGTGACGATTGGCTGGCAGCGGTTCTTCGAGCAGTTCGAGGGGGACGATCTAGCATTCATCTTTCCCTATGCGGCACCGGACAGCGCGTGCGACATGTCTTACCAGTTCGTCAAGCGCGCGGCCCTCCCCCATCTGACATTTTCCGGCAAGTCGACGATCCTGGAGCGGATCGCGTGATGCACCGGCTACGCTCGCTTCAATATGAAGGCGCCCTGACGCGCCCGCGCCGGCCGCTGCCAGCGCCGCGCCTTCTTCGTGCCTGACACCGATCCATTCGACCGTGCTACGGCGCACAGCGTCGGCACGCGGTCGAGCGAGTCGCCGATCAAGCCGAAGATATGCTGGCAATGACCTCGTCTTACGAGGCGCGGAGCCCGGGCATTGACGACTGTCAAGACGTGGTGTCGTGGCTGTGGCCCCCGATCGGGCGCGCTTATGCGGTGCTGGATGTCAGCACCCACTCGTTGTTGGAGTTGTAGAGTCCGGGTGCTGATTGATCGGAACTTTAGTACAGCATTGCTGTTCTGAAGGACGCGGGGGATTGTCGCCTGGAGAGATGCTCTGCCCGCTCCTGTAATTCGCATTGCCCAGATCGCGCCCTTCGCCGAAAGCGTGCCGCCCAAGCTTTACGGCGGAACTGAGCGTGTCATCGCGTGGCTGATCGAAGAACTGGTCGTGTCGGTCATGATGTGACGCTGTTTGCAAGCGGCGATTCGCAGACACGGGCGCGCTTGGTTCCGGTCTGTCCGAGAGCGGTGCGGCTGGGACAAACGCGAACCGATCCGATGGTCGCACTGACGGAGCTGGTGAGCGAGCTGTTGGAACGCACACCGGAATTAGACCTCATTCACTGCCATCTTGACTGGCTCCATCTTCCACTGCTGAGCGCTCGGGGTGTGCCGTTCGTGACTACGTTGCACGGTCGTCTCGATTTGCCCGGACTGCCGGAGATCGTCGGGCGCTTTCCGGACGCGCCCTTCGTATCGATCTCGGACAACCAGCGCCTGCCACTCCCGCAGGCGCGCTGGCTCCGCACAATCCCGCACGGTTTGCCAGAGCAGTCTCTGCGACCGTCATTCTCACGAGGGAGCTATTTCGCGTTTCTCGGTCGCCTGACCGCCGACAAGGGGCCTGAGGCCGCGATCCGCATTGCACGGGCGGCCAACATGCCGCTCCGGATTGCCGCGAAACTACCGCGCGGCGAGCGCAGATATTTCAAGGAGCGGCTGGAGCCGATGATTGACGGCGGGCAGGTCACTCTTGTTGGCGAAGTCAACGATCAAACGAAGGAGCAGTTTCTCGCCCAGGCCGACGCGTTGCTGTTCCCGATTGACTGGCCCGAGCCATTCGGACCGGTGATGATTGAGGCGATGGCGTGCGGCACGCCGGTCATTGCGTTCCGCCGGGGCTCAGTGCCTGAAGTCATTGACGAGGGCGAAACCGGGTTCATCGTCGACCACGAGGAGGCGGCCATCGACGCCGTGCGCCGATTGGGCGAGATCGACCGGCGAAAGGTCCGCGAGGTGTTCGAGAAACGCTTCACAGCGAGACGGATGGCCAACGACTACATGAAAATATACCACACGCTGACAAGCCGTGCCGCTTAGTCCCGCAACGCACCATTCCAAGCGGCGGGAGCCCTCCAGTTCTCCAGAGTGGAGGCGCGCGCCGACAATTTCACGGCGCATAGAGTGCATTGCGGCCATGCTGGGCCGAGCAGCCACGCTTCGGCACAATTCAAAATTTGTGAGCGATGCGCGGACGGACAGTGGAGGCGGCTGGTACCGGGGCTAAGTCAGCCACTGATCAGGCGTGAACGGCGGAGGACCTCGGTGTGCTGGCGAGATAGGTATGCAGTTGGGCCACTACTCCGGCCCCTTCGCCAATTGCAGCGCCGACGCGTTTGACGGAACCGGAGCGCACGTCCCCGACGGCGAAAACGCCCGGCAAGCTGGATTGCAGCGACAGCGGGGCTGCTCCGTTGTGTCGCGCGCTCGCACCTGTTTGCACGAAGCCTTTGGAGTCAAGAGAAACACACCCCTGCAGCCACCCAGTCGCCGGCTCAGCACCGATGAAAAGAAATAGATGTCGAATCGACCTTTCAGTTTCCTCGTTTGAAAGCCGATTGCGCCACCGGATGCGCTCGAGCTGTCCGTGCGGTGAGCCGGAGAGCGCGACGACCTCCGTATTCGTCAGCACCTCAATGTTGCTGGTCGCGGAGATCCGATCGACGAGATACTGCGACATGCTTTCGGAAAGGCTTGGCCCCCGGACCAACAGCCAGATCTTGGATGCGTAATCCCGCAAGAACACAGCGGCCTGGCCCGCGGAATTGCCGCCTCCGACAAGGACGATTTCTTCGCGCCGGCACAGCCGCGCCTCGACCGGCGACGCCCAATACCACACACCTCGTCCTTCGAACTCGCGCAGATTAGCGACATCAAGCCGCCGGTAACGTGCACCGGAAGCAATCACCACGGCTGAAGCCCTGATGCAACCTCCGTCCGCCATTTCCAGCATGAGTGCGTTTTGCCGGCAGTTCAGGCGTGAGATGTCGGAAGGGATCGCCATTTCGGCGCCGAACTTCTGCGCCTGCACATAGGCTCGTCCGGTGAGGTCGCGACCGGATATGCCGATCGGGAATCCGAGGTAGTTCTCGATGCGCGCACTCGCGCCGGCCTGGCCGCCAAACGCATGTGCGTCGAGCACCACGATCGAAAGCCCTTCCGAGGCCCCATAGACGGCGGTGGCAAGACCGGCCGGACCGGCGCCCACGACGGCGACGTCGTACGTCCGGTCCCCAACGTCCTTCCGGACCATTTCAAGTGCACGTGCCAGTTCTGGCTCACTCGGATTCTTCAGAATTGTGCCTTTGGGACACACTGCCAATGGAAGGTCATTCGAATCAGGTGCGTATCTGTCGACCAGATCGGCGGCATCGCGATTCCTCGCGGGATCGAGCACCTGACAAGGATAGGCATTACGGGTAAGAAAGCCTTGCAGCCGCACAACATCGGGGGCATCCTCAGGCCCAATTAGCACCGGTCCTCCTGCACCTACTTCGATCAGGGCAGTGCGGCGCAAAATCAACGCGCGCATGATAAGGTCGCCAAGCTCGGGCTCTTCGATCATGACGCGGCGCAGGTTCTCGGCCGGAATGAGAACGGCCTCGACATCTTTGACCGCGTGGACGTCAACCAGCGCTGGCCGACCGGAAAGCTGTTCCACTTCGGCGACGAAATCGCCCGCGGTCTGTTCCACGATCGGAGCGAGATGACCCAGCGGATCGCGCCGCGTCACCTGGACGCGACCTCTCTTGAGCACAAACATGCCGGGCGCGATCTCTCCGGTCACAAACAGCGGCTGGTCTTTGTTATAATGCCGGAGGTGCCCAAAGCGACCAAGCCGATCGATTTCCGGCTGTGAGAATTTCGGAAACATCCTCTCATCGCGCGGATCGACCCTCGGCATTATACATTCTCACGAGTTCTCAGGAACCTCGAATGCGCACGGCATTAGTGCGTTGCGAGGGGTTGCTTTTGGGTGGGGGCGGGAAACGCATAGTCCAACTCAGCGAAGTCGGACGCGGACAGATGCATGTCCAGGGCCATGCGGTTCTCCCGGACATGCGCCGGGTGGCTTGCACGCGGGATCGCGCAAATATTGTCTTTCCGCAGCACCCAAGCGAGCGCCACTTGCGCCGGCGTGGCGTGATGCCGCGCAGCCACGGACCTGAGTACCGGGTGATTCAGAACCCGCGCCTGCTCGATCGGGGAATAGGACATGATCGGCACTCCGCTGCGTTCGCACCATGGCAGCAGATCGTATTCGATGCCCCGGTATTCCAGATTGTAGAGCACCTGGTTGGCGCTGACCCGGCGGCCGCCGGGAATATCGATGAGATCTTGCATGTCGGAGAGGTCGAAGTTGCTGACGCCCCAACCGCCGATCTTGCCCGCGTCCCTAAGCCTTCCGAAGGCCTCGACCGTTTCCTCGAGCGGAATGGGACCGCGCCAATGCAGCAGGTAGAGATCGATTACATCCACTCCGAGCCTTACAAGACTGCCGTCGCAAGCCTCGATGGTCCCGCGCATGGTCGCATGATGGGGCAGGACCTTGCTGACCAGGAAAACCTGTTCGCGGCGTCCTTTAATCGCTTCGCCGACAAGCACTTCGGCGTCGCCGTCGGCGTACATTTCTGCCGTGTCAATCAAGCTCATGCCGAGCTCGATACCGAGGCGCAGTGCCGCGATTTCGTCCGCCCGCCGGCGCGGGTTCTCGGCCATATGCCAGGTGCCCTGACCCAGCCGGGGGATGATTTCACCATTGGGAAGGATGACGGTTTGCAGCGCGGTCAGTACAGCCATGGATGCTCCTGCTGCGAATGCTGGTATCGTGTTTCCCTGCGGCGAAGGGTCATGACCAGGGGCCGTGCACGTCGCGCGCCGTCCAAGGATACTGTCGCGGCGTGAGCTGCGTGGTCGCCCATTGATCGCTCGTGAACGCTTCGATGGCCCACTCGCCGTTGAAGCGGCCGATGCCGGAGTTCTTCTCGCCTCCGAATGGACAGGTCGGCAGATCGATCACCGGTTGGTCGTTGACGTGCGCCATCCCCACCTGCATCTGCTCTGCAAACCTCGCGCCGCGAGCCAGATCGGCCGTGAACACCGCTCCCGCGAGACCGTATTGTGTTCCATTCGCGATGGCGAGCGCATCACCCTCGCCACGGGCGCGGATAATAGGCGCGATCGGTCCGAAGATTTCCTCGCGTGCGAGCTCCATGTCGTTGGTGACATCACCGAAGACGTGCGGCGGCAACATCCTTCCGTCCGGATCGCCGCCAAGCAGTTCTCGCGCCTCGGAATGGCGTGCGTTGTCGATGCGCGCCACGAGCCGCTTGAGTTGCGAGTCGTTGATGATCGGTCCGACGACTGTATCATCGTCATCCGGGTTCCCAACCTTCAAGGCTTTGACGCGTGCGGCGAACTGGTCGATAAACGCGTCATACACGTGCTCGTCGACGATTATTCGGTTGATCGCGATGCAGATCTGGCCCTGATGCAGGAATTTTCCGAAGACTGCGGCCTCGGTGGCGTGATCAAGATCTGCGTCTTCGAGTACCACGAATGGGCCATTGCCGCCCAGTTCCAGGTCCACGCGCTTGATGATGGCCGCGTTTGCTGCGAGTTCGCCAATCTTGCGGCCCACGGGTGTTGACCCGGTGAACGAGATCACGCGCGGCGTGGGGTGGGTGACGAATGCCTCACCGATTTCCGCGCCCGGTCCGATCGTAACGTTCAGAAGGCCGGCGGGCAGGCCGGCCTCCTCGAAAATTTTGGCCAGCAGAAGTCCACCTGTCACGGGCGTGTCGCTCGCAGGTTTGATGACCACCGCGTCGCCCACCGCCAAAGCGGGAGCCACCGAGCGGGTGGACAAATGCAAGGGCCAGTTCCACGGGCTGATAACACCGACGACGCCCGCAGGCTTGCGTCGAACGAAGCTGGCTTTGCCACGGATGTCCGTCGGCAGAATCCGCCCATACACCTGGCTTGCGGCCGAGGCCGCCCACAATATGATCGCGTGCGATGAGGCCCATTCCAGATTTGCCTTCAGACGCGTGCTGCCCGATTCGTGGACGAGCCAGGAGACGATCTCATCGCGACGCTTTTCCATGATATGCGCCGCTCCGTGCAAAACCTCTCCTCGCATGCTTGCCGGCTCCTGCGCCCAGGTTGTCTGGGCGCGAGCGGCCGCGGCATATGCGTCATCGAGATCGCCGCGATCTGCTTGTGGGATTTCGAGCAGGACCTCGCCCGTATAGGGATCGATGTTCTTCAACGCATGCATCTTCCCTTGTCGCCATTCCCCCCCGATCGGTAAACGGTCGAAACCCGAATACGGCCGCTGCTTGGCGGCTTGCGGGTGGATGTTCATCGGAGCCTCGTATCGAGAGAACTCGCTATGCCGTGAAGCGTGGACCGGCAAGCGGCTGAGGAGCGCCCGACGCGCCTCCCGCCTCACCAGGCGGGGGACCGCGCGGCTTAGCGGACCAAAGCCGCCTCTCCCGCCATTGCCCGGCTGAACAGGTTGATCATCGCGCGATTGAAGGCCGGGATGTCGTCAGGCCGACGACTCGTAACCAATCCTTGATCGGTCACTGCTTCCTCATCCACCCATTTGGCGCCGGCATTACGAAGGTCCATTTCGAGCGAGGGCCATGATGTCATCTGCCGCCCACGCGCTGCGCCTGCATTGATGATGGTCCAGGGACCGTGGCAGATCGCTGCTACCGGCTTCTCGGCATCGAAGAATGCCTTAACGAACGCGATAGCCTTGGGCTCGATCCGCAAGCTGTCAGGATTAATTACCCCACCAGGCAGCAGAAGCGCATCGAAGTCCTCAGGCTCGGCCTCGTCGAGCGGCACGTCGACCGGCAACTCGTCCCCCCAATCCGTGAAGTTCCAACCACGCACGCGATCGGCCTTGGGCGAAACCACTTGCGTGGTAGCCCCGGCTTCATCGAGAGCTTTGCGCGGCCGGGTTAGTTCCACCTGCTCGAAGCCGTCGGTGACCAGGATTGCTATGTTCATTCCTTCCAGGGCATCGTCTGCCATGCGTCAGTCTCCTGCGTTCTGTCTCGTCTAATTGTTGACCATTATTTGGCCAGCCGAGGACCGCCGCCTTGACGACCGTCAATTTCGCAGCTTTCGCGGCGAAGGATTCGCAGCGATGCCATTGTGCCGGCGCGATCGAAGGCAAGCGAGGGAGAGGATGCGCCTCGTGGCGAGATGCGCCCTTTAGCTCGGCAGCTGCGGCTCGGGTGGGACGAGCTCGACCGGCACACTGTCGATTGGGTGCCCATGGCGATCGACGATCGCAACCTGCCATCCGCCCCAATTCCGGTCCGGCATCACTTTTCCTTGCTGCAAGTCGCGTGCGAAGGCGAGCGCAGCCTCGCGCGCGGCCGCGGGCCCGAGCAGATCCATGCCATTCGGAATGTTCACGACCTCGTCACCCCTCAAGAGTCGGAAGTAGTAGCGCGGCATTGTGTCTCTCCAGCAGCATACTAGGCCGGCGCGCGCAGCGGCTCGCGGGCCCGCCCGCCACCGATTGCGAGTCGACGTGCGATCTTGGCGACGTGATAGCCTTGGCGGTGCGCGGCCTCGAGCTCCACGCTACGCCATAGCCGAAAGCTCGAATCGTAGAAAATTCGCGCACTAGTCATGACGAATCGTCCAGGCCGCCGGAGCAGCCAATTGATAGCTAGTGCAAAATCGGCCGTTGCGATTTGACAGCTATCAAGGCTGCGAGCTCAATTATCGTTCAAGCTCCATTCAATCGCCACGAACGCGTGCCGGTGTGATCAGGGAGAGCATCATGAGTTTCGGAACAACGAACCCATACGCGGAGAACCCATACGCAGAACAAGCCGATGCGATGAGTGCGGTGCTGGCGCAAAACTGGTGGATGATTGCGCTCCGCGGTGTGCTCGCCATCATCGTCGGCGTGATCACATTCGCGGCCCCGGTCGCCGCTATGTTGTCGCTAGTGCTGCTGTTCTCCGCTTACATGCTCGTCGACGGGGTGTTCGCGATCACGGGAGCCATGCGCGCGGCGCGCCAGCATGAGCGCTGGGGTCTCCTGGTGCTCGAAGGGGTCGTCAGCATCGCGGTTGCCGCCATTGCGGTCCTATGGCCGGGAATCACCATCGTCGCTTATGTACTGCTGGTCGCCGCCTGGGCGATCGTCACCGGTGCACTTATGCTTATTGCCGCGTTCCGTCTCAACCTCGATCATGGCCGCTGGTGGTTGGTACTCGGCAGCGTCGCGTCGTTGGTTTATGGGGCACTGCTGATCATCGCGCCGCTGATCGGCGCACTCGTCCTCACCTGGTGGTTCGGCGCCTACGCGCTGGTTTTCGGTGTGTTCATGCTGGTGCTGGCATTCCGTTTGCGGGCGCGTCGCGAACAGCGTGCCACGAACGTTCGGGTCGCGCGCAATGTCGCGTGACTCGAGGCAGCAGAAGAGTCTTGCTGCAAGACGCACAACACATCCCTCATTCAGCGGACCACGCGAATTCATGGGTCAGCGGAAACTAGGTTGTAAAGTCAGGAAACTCCCGTACGGGAATTTACCAGGTTGGAGATCGGCGTCGGCTGATGGACTGGTGCACCGTCTTGCTCGGTAACCGCTGAACTGGCCGGTGCGCGAGTTGCCTTAGCTTGTGGCGTTCCTCACGAAGCCACTCGCGTTCTTGCTCCGCTTTGATGATGATCGGAGACGATGATCGGAAATGAGATCACGACCCCCCACCAGAGAGCCTAAACCCAAAACCGGCCGCTGTCTGTTCCAAACCCGGCCAACGGCCTCGGAAATGGGCCAGCACCAAAGATGCGGCCTATACTTGGCGGGCTTCGTCTTCCTCGGCCAATTCAAGCGTTGGGCCATGTCCACCATCCGCTGGCGATCCTCACGCGACGACATGCGGTCGGCGATCTCAAAGCACTCAGCCGCTCGCTTACGGTACTCGGCCGCAAGGCGCTGCTGGTTCGTCCATAGGTGTCGCCCGCCCCATCCCGGTGTCAATATGAGTAAGGCAGCGCAGGCAGGGCCTCTTCCGGAGTCGAACACCTCTGCCCCATGCCAGGCTACGACGCAGACGCCCCAAATAACTCTACATCACATTTGGCAAATTCAAGGGCATCATTCAGAGCGGACCGATGACCTTGAGACACCGACTACCTACTTGCACCGCGAACAACCGTACTCTGCCAAAGCCGCCCAAGCTCAAGCCGAGCAGATCAGGTACCCCCGTTAGCTGCCGTGCCGGGCGAGAAGGGAACACGGCAGGGAGGGGCCGATAGCTCTCGAATTCGTCGAACCAGTCGTGGCGCGTGCGGCCGGTTGTCGGACGGGAACAAAGAGCCTCAGGCACCTAGTGTCATTAGGAGGCCGTCAAAATGCGACACCTGATCACGCGTCTCGGTGTTTATACCGCTCACCCCGTCGCGTTTGTGGTACTTGCAGCGTTCACTGCGTTTTGGGCATTGTTCAGCCCCGAAACGCTTGGCTGGAGCGCCGCAGCAAGCTTGGCCACTCTGCTGATGACCCTGGTGATCCAACGTGCAGAGAGGCGCGACACCCAAGCGATGCACGCAAAGCTCGACGAGGTGCTTCATGCGCTGGGCGATGCGCGGAACGAGGTCAGTCGGGTCGATGAGATGGAACCGGAGGAAATTGAAGCGGAGCGGCTACGGATAAACGGATGAAACTTCAATCATCACCGCCCGCCACCGAGACCTCAGGCGCCGACAGCCGGCCTAGCCCCCAACAGCCGCCGGACTTGGTGACCGGCGGGATCACGGCAATGACACTTGAGGGCATCCGGTGGCGAAATCGGCTTTCAGGCGAGGAAACTAAAAAGCCGATCCAGTATCTGTTTCTTTTTATCGGTGCTGAGCCCGCGACTGGGTGCCTGCAGCGGTGTGTTTCTCTTGAGTCCAAAGTCTTCGTGCAAACGGGTGCGAGCGCGCGACACAACGGAGCAGCACCGCTGTCGCTGCAATCCAGCTTGCCGGGCGTTTTCGCAGTCGGGGACGTGCGCTCCGGTCGAACGCGTCGGTGCTGCGGTTGGCGAAGGAGCCGGAGTAGTGGCCCAACTACATACCTATCTCGCCGGCACACCCAAGCGGGCAGGCGTTCACGCCCGATCGGCGGCCGGCCCGCCCACGGGATTGCCGCTCCAACTTGTACGTCCGCATCGCCGTGACTCCTGAATTCTATCGAAACGCAGCAGCGGAAGCGTACATCTCTGTCCGAGCTGGAAGATGAGAGTTGCCAAGGCTATCCTCCAGCATGACGATTGCCGCAGGAGATTGTTGCTACGACAGGCAGGACACTGTCGCTACGACAGTTGGTTATCGGTCCTTTAGTACCTTTGGCATGGCGTTCCGCAGACAGGTAGGGAGGAGCGAATATCTCGGGCCCTCCGTGGCGCTTGCCGTCTAGCGGCCGAGCTTTCGAATGTGCGCATTCACGTACCTCAGACTTGCTGTGCAAATGACGTTTGAATTTTTTCGAGCAAATTTGGCTGTTCTTACCAATCGCGCATTGGCCCCCCGTCACTCGGCAGCCTGGTGCGAAATTGCTGCGGAGAACTCATGCCGCCGTCGGGTCAAAAGAAGACTAAAGCAACGCCACGATGGATTGGCGTGAAGCCAAGGTCCCTTGATAGCGGCTGGGCTCATCGGCGAACTCTCGCCGCGAAAGATTGACCGCCGTCAACGCGGCCGTCCCTCGCCTGGTGCGACAAAGACGCGAGGCGTGGCTCCGTGCAGTCGGGAGCAACACCGAACGCTCAAGGATCATCCCTGGACGGTTACACCTCCAGACCAAAGGAGCCAAATATGCCGGCGGCCAATCGTGCAGTCACTTTCATGGGAGCGCACACGATGGAGATCCAGGACAGAGACTATCCAAAGCTGCAGGACCCGAAAGGGAGGAAAATCGAGCATGCCGTAATCCTGAAGCTCATCACGACCAACATCTGCGGGAGCGATCTGCACATCTATCACGGACGGTTCGCCGCTCCGCCAGGGATGCAGATGGGTCACGAGAACACGGGCGAAGTCGTGGAGGTAGGCTCACACGTCGAGCGCATCAAAGTCGGGGACATCTGTTCGGTGCCGTTCAACGTGGCATGCGGTACTTGCCGCAATTGCAAGGAGCGCCACACGGACGTGTGCCTCAACGCAAACGAGGATCTGGGCTATTGCGGCGCCTACGGCTTCAATCTCGGCGGGTGGCAAGGTGGGCAAGCCGAATACATGCTGGTGCCGTGGGCGGATTTCCAGCTGCTCAAATTTCCAGACAGGGATCAGGCGCTCGAGAAGATCAGGGACCTTACCCTGCTCTCGGACATCCTGCCGACCGGCTATCACGGATGCATCGAAGCCCGCGTCACCACGGGCTCCACCGTCTACATCGCAGGCGCTGGGCCGGTTGGCCGCTGCGCTGCAGCGAGCGCGCAACTTCTCGGTGCCTCCTGCATCATCGTCGGGGACCACAACAAGGCCAGACGCGATCTCGTGATCGATGCCGGCTACGAGGTTGTGGACCTGTCCAACGAGACGCCTGTGCCCGATCAGATCGAAAAAATCCTCGGCACGGGATCACGCTGGGTGGACTCCGCAGTCGATTGCGTCGGCCTTGAATGCCACAGCTATGGGCCGGAACACAGCCGCACGAGCGAGGAGGAAGCCGTCATCAACACCCTCATCGAGCTGATCAAGCCTGCAGGTGCCCTGGGAATTCCCGGGGTCTACACCGATTTGGACCCCAATGCGCCGGCCGAACTCAACCGGCAGGGCAAGATGGCGTTGGCCTTCCCGAAGGCCTGGGTCAAGTCGCCGTCCTTCACGGCGGGGCAATGCCCGGTGATGCGGTACAACCGCGATCTGATGATGGTCATCCTCTGGGACCGCATGCCCTACCTCACACCCCTTGTGAACACGGAGGTGATCCCGCTCGACGGGGCGGTCGAAGCCTACAAACTCTTCCATGAAGGCTCGTCGAGGAAGTTCGTCATCGACCCGCACAACACGACAAAGCTCGTTTCGGCCGAGACCAACCGTGCGAAGCAGACGCGGTCACCGATGACAGCTCCTGCCTGAGGGCAGCAAATCGAACAGCTAGACAACAAAGGTATGGCACAGATGAACACGAGACAGGAAACTGAGGCCATGGCAGACGAGGCCCTGGAAGGAATGAATATTGCAATTCTGGTCACTGACGGGTTCGAGCAGGTGGAACCCATGCAGCCGCGCAAGGCGCTCGACGAGGCCGGGGCTACCACGCAAGTGGTTTCGCCCAAGGCCGATCGCGTGCGTGGTTAAAACTTCACGGATTGGGGGGACGAGTTGCCGGTCGACGTGCCGCTCGACGAGGCCGAGCCTGAGGACTTCGATGCGCTTCTGCTGCCTGGTGGGGCAATTAATCCTGACAGCTTGCGGATCGAGCCCAAGGCTATCGCGTTCGTTAAGGCATTCTTTCGATGCCGAGAAGCCGGTAGCAGCGATCTGCCACGGTCCCTGGACCATCATCAATGCAGGCGCAGCGCGTGGGCGGCAGATGACATCATGGCCCTCGCTCGAAATGGACCTTGGCAATGCCGGCGCCAAATGGGCGGATGAGGAAGCAGTGACCGATCAAGGATTGGTTACGAGTCGTCGGCCTGACGACATCCCGCCGTACCCGCGCCGAGGGGCCGATAGTGTAATGGCCACAGGATGTGGAAGCCGACAGTGACCTTGGCGCAGCAGAGCGGAGCACCCTCACAGGGCAGCCAACTGCAGCAGGAGAAAGCGAACTGGGCACGCGACGACGAAAGCTGAGGCGGTGCTCATCCGAGATCCTATCGCTCGCGGCAGCGGCGCGCCGTCACGCCGCGCCCGCGCGATGCCGCGCCGGGATCATCGGCGCCTTCCCAACGCCACCGCCCGTGGCTGCAAACATCCACCGGAACCGCAGCTGCAGACGTGACGCTATACCGAGCACGGAGCCCGGCCATTGACGGCGGTCAAGACTCAGTGTCCTTGCCGTCGCCCGCAGGCGCATCATGCGGTGCCAGATGTCGACACCAACTTCTTCGCTATGTCGCGTCGAGTCTGTTGGTCCTGCGGAACGAGAAGGCCTGCATTGCTGTTCTCCAACGAGCGAGGAGTCGCCACCGCTGGAGATGCTCTGCCAGGTCCTATGATGCGCATTGCCCAGATCGCGCCCCTCGCCGAAAGCGTGCCGCCCAAGCTCTACGGCGGCACTGAACGGGTCATCTCTTGGCTGATCGAGGAGCTCGTCGCACTCGGGCATGACGTGACACTGTTCGCGAGCGGTGACTCCCAAACGCGGGCGCGCCTGGTTCCTGTCTGTGCGCGATCCCTGCGGCTTGGTCGTACGCGAACCGATCCGATGGCTGCCTTGACCGTGCTGATCAGCGAGCTGTCGGATCGCACACGGGAGTTCGACGTCATCCACAGCCACCTCGGCTGGCTGCATCTGCCACTACTGAGCACTCGGAACGTGCCGTTCCTAACAACATTGCATGGCCGTCTCGATTTGTCCGGACTGCCGGAAGTCGCGCGCCGCTTCCCCGATGCGCCTTTCGTATCGATCTCGAACAATCAGCGCCTGCCACTGCCAAAGGCGCGCTGGCTCCGCACCATTCAGCACGGTCTGCCAGAGCAATCGCTGCGGCCGTCATTCTCACAAGGTAGCTATCTTGCGTTTCTAGGTCGCCTGACCGCCGACAAGGGGCCGGAGACCGCGATTCGCATTGCACGGGGCGCCAACATGCCGCTCCGGATTGCCGCGAAAGTGCCACGTGATGAGCGCGAATATTTCAAGGACCGGCTCGAGCCGATGATTGACGGCGGACAAGTGAGCCTTGTCGGCGAGGTCAACGATCAAGCGAAGGAGAAGTTGCTCGCTCAGGCCGCCGCCTTGCTATTCCCGATCGACTGGCCTGAGCCATTCGGACTTGTGATGATTGAGGCTATGGCGTGCGGCACGCCTGTCATCGCATTCCGGCGCGGTTCAGTGCCTGAAGTCATTGACGAGGGCGAGACCGGGTTCATCGTCGATCACGAGCAGGCAGCCGTCGGCGCCGTGCGTCGATTAGGCGAGATTGACCGCCGAAAAGTGCGCGAGGTGTTCGAGAGGCGATTCACGGCCAAGCGGATGGCCAGCGAATACGTGAAAACATACCACGCGCTAACGAGGCCTCGCTGACCGGCTTGAGCACGTACTCGACGGCCAGAGAGGGCGTGTGGCGATGCGTTTGCGGTTCTTAGAATATCTATCTTGCGGTCCGCTTTTTTCTCGATGTGCCCGCGGGGCGAACGGCCTGTTTCGCATTCGGGAAATTCGCATTCAGACTACCGACACAATTTCCGTACGTCGCGGTCGCGAACCCGCTGCAAGGCCGCAACTTGAAGTCCCATCCGTTCGAGTGACGCTGCGACCCAACGACACGTCTCAGTGAGGAAGAGCTTGGGCGAAATCCACTTCACGTATAGTGTTCGAATCGACGCTAAAACCCGCCCGCATTATTGAATGCGAAGCAAACGGCCTAGCACCTCAGCCAATTCTCGCTTTCGGTATGGTTTGCTGAGCAAAATGTCGCCGTCATCGAGGATCGTTCCGCTGGACAGCCTTGCTGGAAATCCGGACGTGAATAGGACCTTCAGATTAGGCTGCCGTGGCGAGTTCTTTACCATCAATCCCGCCGGGCATCACGATATCCGTAAAGAGCACGTCGATCTTTGCCCCTTGATTAAGAATTTTCCACGCAGCATGCGCACTGTCGGCCTCGTGCACGGTGTAGCCCAGTCGCTTCAATTGCTTGACCGCTGTACTCCGTACCGCCTCATTATCGTCCACGGCGAGAATGATGGCACCGGACTCGTCGCGTTTCGGCGGTTCTGCTTCTATTCGGGCAGGATGCGGCGCTGCCGTCGAGGTCCGAGCAACCGGGAGATACAGCTTGAATGTCGTACCGTGACCAAGCTCGCTATATACACTGACATGACCGCCTGATTGTTTAATGAACCCGTACACCATGCTCAACCCCAGCCCCGTGCCCCGCTCAGCGACTTTCGTGGTGAAAAATGGCTCAAAAATGCGATCCATGAGTTCCGGCGAAATCCCAACTCCAGTGTCGGTGATTTCGAGCAAAACATAATCCCCAACCGCCGCCCCCGGATGGCATTCCGCATAGCTACGGCCGAGGGTCGCATTGCGGGTCTCGATCGTGAGCGTGCCGCCATGCGCCATGGCATCGCGTGCATTGATGGCGATATTAACGATCGCAGCCTCCAATTGGGTGGCGTCGACGAAGGCGGTCCAAAGCTCCGGCGTGATCTTAAAATCGAGACTGACGCTTTCGCCCAAGGTCCTGCGCAGCAGCCGCACGGTTTCTTCCGCGAGCTTGTTCACATCCACAGGCTTCGCGTGCAGAGGCTGCCGGCGACCGAAGGCCAGCAGCTGGCGGGCAAGCTGGCTACCGCGCGCGCTCGCATCCAGGATCGTCTCGACCTTGTCCCGGGCGGCCTCGTTCCCGGCGATGTCTTCCTGCAACAATTCGAGATTGCCGATAATGATCGTGAGAAGGTTGTTGAAATCGTGCGCCACACCGCCCGTGAGGTTACCTACCGCCTCCATCTTTTGCGCCTGCAATAGCTGCCGCCCCAAGTTTTTCCGCTCCGTGATGTCTTCGATGACGCTGATGATATATTGCGGGTCCCCATTCTCAGCGCGCATGCAGAGCCGTTTCGAGGTAACCGTGCGCGTGCCGTTCTTGGGAGTTTGCAGCTCATGCTCGTCCAAGGACAACACGACCTCCGTATGCTGCAGAAGCTTCCGGTCATATTCGATAATCATGTCAGCGATCGGCGCCGGAAAAACCTCGTCCGCCGTTTTGCCGGCTGCCTCTTGCTGCGTGACTCCCCAGAGGAGCTCCGCCGCCCGATTCATCAACATGCACCGAAAATCGGGCGCGCTCTTGACAACAATGGCGACGGGAATGTTTTGGATCACACGATCCAGGAACGCGCGATTGCGGTCACGCTCCTCTTCGGCTCGGTGTCGCTCGGTGATATCCTCATGGGTAGAAACGTACATCCCTCCTTCGCTCGCGCGGTCGATCACGAGGATGACGCGACCATCCGAGGTACGGACTGTTCTGGAACCTAATGCTTGCTGCCGATCAATGTCGCCTGGGGGATTCTTGAGATGCTCCTCCGACAAAACGCCTGTCGCGCATTTGTACTTAAGAAGGTCCCCCCTGGTGCAGCCGCGTATTATGAACTCAGGCTGAACATTGTAAATTTCCAAATAGCGGTTGTTACAAAGCAGAACTCGTCCGTCCGAATCGGTCATCAGGAGGCCTTGCGACATGTTAAGCAGCGCGGAATCCAGCTGGAGCTTCTGCCGGCTAAGCAACCGGTGCGCCGCCCGAAGTCCCTTAATGACCTCGCGGGCGATCAGCAAGACGACACCGCCTATCGACAGAGCTGAGATAAATCCCACCCCAATAAACAATCTGGATTGCGTACGCCAATCGGACAGAATGGTGTCAACCGAAGCGGCCACGCTGACGAAGAGGGGAAACTGCGGAACGCGCTGCAAAGCCAAAAGACGGTCCATGGCATCGCCTCGGCTGATCAAGCGGACGGTCGCGCTATCTCGGTCTTTGAGGCGCTCAGTCACGCGCGGCAGGGTTTGCCCTACGGTGATTGAATTTGGCGGGAACCGAGCTAGCAACACGCCATCATCGCGTGCCAGCGAAATGACGCTTGAGTGCCCAAGTGCGATACCCGCGAATGTCCGCTCAAAATAAGCCAGCTGAATCGACCCTACCACGAACCCGAGCTGCTTTCCGTTTCGGACCGGCAGGCGGCGCGCGAGGTACAGAGTCATTTCGCCCGTCGTTCGACTGCGAATTGGCTCGCTTACAAACGAGGTTAATTGAGGGTTCGCGGCCAGCGTCTTGAAATAGGTTCGATCGGACACGTTAAGGCGCGGTATGGGCCACTGACGGGAGAAATTGGTCACGTCACCGCGACTATTAACCAGGATAAGCGCGTCGACTTGCGGTAGCGCTCTGATTTTGTCTTTGAGCGTGGCATACACCTCGGGACGGCCCATCTCTTCGTCAAATCCTTGAACGGCCTCGATTCGGGCCAATTCGATATCGTCAATGATGCTGCTTTCGACTACGTCGAGCGCTTGTAATGATCCTGCGATCTGCTGGGCGAGTATCATGGCGGTATTTTTCAGCTCGCGCTCGCTGTCGGCAAACGCTCGGTTGCGAAAGTCCGAGACGAGCATCGCGGTGGTCAAGCAAATCGCCGCTATGACAACGATGCATAGGCCAATCAGAAGTGTGACCGCTCGATGGCGAATAGGTGGACTCACAAGCTCGTTGCCGACGATGAACGGCGAACCGTTATACGGAGCAATCTGAGCCTGCCTCATGTTCCTGACCAATCCTGGTCGGTTGCCTGATTGAAAGGCGGCGGGGAGTGAGCTCGTTTAGCTTTGAGGTTGATCCGCCTATGTGCTATTTTCAGATACGCATTCAGACGCGTCCCCGGCGGGGATTCAAAATCTTTGCGAATTCTTCAAGCGGCATAGGTTTCGCAAATAGGAACCCTTGGCCGGTATCGAATTCCATATCGATCAAAGCCCGTAGATCCGCCGTCCGTTCGATTCCTTCCGCGCACACTGTCGCTCCGAACCGGTGTCCAAGATCGGCCACCATTTTGCAAAGACTCCGTTGAAGTTTGTTCGATGAGCAATTATGAACAAATTGGCGGTCGATCTTCAACTCGCTGAACGGCAGATCCTTTAGGCGTGCCAGGGATGCATAAGCTGATCCGAAGTCATCAATAGACATTGACACTTTATGGAGCCTCAATTGAGTGGCGATCTCGTGGAATCGCTCGGTATCAGCAATTATTTCATCCTCGGTGACCTCTATCACTAGGCCCGGAAAAGGCTCACGCGGCAGCGTCATCTGCACATGACGCATGAAGTCCAGCGTGCCGATGACTGAGATCGGCATGTTTACCGATAGTTTGAGTGAGGCGCCGTATTTGGCAAGGCGAGACCAGTCGCTCAAGGCGCGCTGAATGACAAACTTGGCGAGGACACGGTGTAGAGGGCTTCCGGCGGCAGGAAGAAACCCTGCGGGTGGTACGATGCCGTGCTTCGGATGGCGAACGCGCACGAGCGCTTCAGCGCCGCAGACAGTCAGGACCTTCAAGTCTACCTTGGGCTGATACCAAAGCTCTAGCCATTTGTTTGAAAGTGCTTCCTCGAGATCAACTTTGATGGCGAAGCCCTGGGTGTTACGATCAACCGATCTAGCTTTGCTGATCAGGGTCATCGGCTTATCCAGCGCCTTTAGGGCGGCGTGCAGTTCGATCGCACGAAACGGCTTTTTTACGGAGGGCAACATGCAGAGGCCATGGCGCTCGCCGATGCGATAGGTCTCAGACAGGATCGCTTCATCGCATCCGCTTATCAGCATCACCCGGCCGCCATAGTCCAAAGTTTCGAGCTGCCTTATGACGTCAATGGCATCGCTTTGCCCCAGTGCCAAGTCCAGTACGACAAGCACTGGTTTGGACGTTTTGACTTCTTTAAGGAACGGCACGGGGTGAGTGAACTGGCTGGGAGAAAATCCCAAGGTGACCATGAATCGTGAAAGAACTGCGCCGATCTGTGGATCGTCATCAAGAATACAGATTTTGGGATTGGCGCCCAGCGCCCTTCTCTTCGCTGTCGTGAATGGCATCTCGAACTTTCGATATTGCTGCCCGAAGACGAGAGAATGCTTGCGGCTAAAGGCACGTGCTTACTTTTGAAGTATCTCTGACAATTTATTACTATTACTCTAATCAAAAACGGGGCGAGATGCAGAGCTGAGATCGATAAATTCGTTCGGTGCAGCGGGCGCAAGCGGCCGCACACAAAAAATGTCGCGAGGTAAGATTGCTTTTGGCGGCGAGCGCAAATTTTGCGGGCGTTTCTCACCGCCGCCTCACGCAGGGATTTCCAAGCGGCGGAAATAGAAATTCAATGCCTGCACTTGCGAGGCAGCCTATCAACGGGGCAAGGGACTCTTCGGAATCTGTCGGGGGTCCATCCGTTTCCTCAATACGTCGGAGCGTTGAAACTGAGACCCCTGCGGCATCAGCCAGGTCGCGGACTGACCAATTGAGGATACCGCGAGCGGCCCGGAGCTGTTCTCCTGTCAGCGTTGACGGCTGGGTCGCCGCCGCCCATGTTTTTTGATCATGAATATCGACACAGGCTCCAACCCATTCCCGAAGTGATCCGTCCCTTTTGTCCAACGGAACCGCGCGCGCCCGAACCCAGCGAAATACGCCATCATGGCGGCGCAGGCGGAAATCGCGTTCATAAGGCAGGCGGTTTGCGACCGCCGTGTCCCAGGCATCCTTTGCCCCTCTTCGGTCGTCAGGATGGATCGCCTCCGTCCAGCCGTCACCGCTGGCCTCTAAGATGCTTTGGCCGGTAAATTCGGTCCACAGCGGGACATGCTCGGCGGTTCCATCGGGATTAAGGCTCCAGACGATGGCCGATGTCACCTCTATTAGGCCGGCATATCGCGCCTCTAGAGCGTGCAAGGCTGAAAGGGCCTCGTGAAGGCATGGCACCTCAACCACAATTCCGACGGCCTTCAGGGGTTTCCCGGCGCAATCAAGGAGAATTTCGCCGCGATTGCGAACATAGCGGACTCGGCCTCCGTTTTGAAGAATCCGAAATTTTCGCTCAAACGATCCGCCCCGGCTTAGAAGGCGTTCGATTTCGCCCGCCGGCCGAAGGTCGTGGGGATGTATCCTGCTCTGGACCAACGCGTAGGACGGTTCTGTACCCTCGGGTTCGAGCCCCAGGAGCCGGTACATACCCCGCGACCAGTTCATTTTGCGGCTTGTCAGCTCCCACTGCCACAAGCCTGAGCCGAGCGTTTCCTCGATAAAGCGAAGCGTCTCGGGGGCGCAGCGCTCGCAAGTAATGTCGACATCCCTAAGCTCCGTATTATATGGATTGACCAGCGAACCCTCCGTGGGGCTAGAGCGTGCGTTGGGAGTCGCGTTGACTTTAAGTCAAGCACAAGTCTTTTACGCGGCCGCGCCGGCACTCTTTGTCGGCCGTGGCGGAAGGAGACGGCGATGGAAAAGATCTTCTCAACGGCAGAAGTGCACCCGCGTGACCGATTCGCTTACTGGCATGACGTGGCCTGCGAAGTGATTGCCGGTCACGATTCGGCCACTGAGTGCCGTCAAACTTTTCGAGCGGAACTGCGTGCAGGGACTCTGGCCGATCTCGGTCTCATCCTGTTCGAAAACGCACCCATGACCGTATCACGGACAATGCGGCATGTTTCGCAATCGAACTCGGACGACCTATTCGTTTGTCACCAGGTGGCTGGGACACTTGCGCTAGAACAAGACAGCCGGCAGGTCTTGCTCCAACCCGGCGACCTTACACTGCTAGATCCACAACTTCCCTATGTTGGAAACTTCTTTGCGGGTTCAAAACTGCTTGTTGTTCGTATTCCAAGGCGCCGGCTGGAAGCCCGCTTAGGCAAAATACGACCTTTGACCGCCCGCTCCATTAAGCCAGCGGCGGCCGAGACCCGGTTGACATCGGCATTTCTACCTATGCTGGCCGGATATGCCGGGGCATTGACGAAGGCGGCAGACGCGATCATCGCGAATCAGGTCCTCGATTTGATTGCGCTGTCGTTTACGACGTCGATGGGGCGAGGGAAGCGTCGTGCTTCAGACGCCATCTCAGTCGGTCTAGGGAAAGTGCGCGCTGCGATTGAATCGCAGCTGACCAATCCCTCTCTCGACCCAGCGGCCGTCGCGGCTCATGCTGCCGTCAGCGTAAGATATGCCAATCTCGTGCTTGCGACTCAAGGCACATCGGTTATGCGACTTGTCCGGGAGAGACGGCTTGAGCGGTGCCGAGCTGCATTAACGGACCCATCGCAAGTGCATCGAAAGGTGAGCGATATCGCCTACAGCTGGGGGTTTTCAGACTTGACGCATTTTGCCCGGAGCTTTAGAGCCGCGTTCGGCACATCGCCGCGGGACTATCGCCGGTCAGTGAAGCATGGCGTCGCCCGCCACTCGCTCGGCTGAAAACTTCTGCACGGCGGCATCGCCGAATCGCGCTGCGAGCCGTCGGAACCGGGTCGATCAACCAGAATTCAACGCGCAAGAGATCGCCACCTCGTCCGACAGCAATGTCAGACCGCTCAGCCTTCGTCGCTCAATGCCGGCATATCCATCATCCACCCCAAGAGGCGATCCTACGTCAATCCGGGAGTCAGAAGGGCACTCTCTGGCGTCCAACTATGGCTGACTTTGCAGCGTGGGGAGTCAGTAAAACGCCAACGGCGTATCGAACAGCTCGTCGGCGACGTGCGCCTGACCGCTCTCGATGACGAGTTGATCATTCGAGAGAACGGCGCGTGCCTGGACTCGGTCGTGATGCCATTCAACGTCGTTCCGGCCGCGAATATCTTCCCAGCGCCGGCCGAGCAGGTTGAGGCAAGCCGGATTGCAAAGCTCATGCGACTGCCGAGGTCCTTTGCGAATATCGGCGTAGCGCTTGCCTGGATCAATGTGTGCGGGTCAAACGGCGTAAGGACGGGCGCCCGCGAAGACTGAACGAACGTGTCCAGGCTTTCGCTAACCCGGTAGCTGTTCGCGAGTAGGAGCCAGCGCTGCTCCAACTTGAGGAAGTCGGCCTTGGCTTCCGGGTCATTGGCTTCGTTGGCGCACTGCTTGGCCTCGGCCGCGCGATCGTAACAAAGCTGAATTTTTTTACTGAGATTCTGCAACATCGCATCTATCCCCGCGTAAAGGCGGCGAGAGCGCGACCGGTCCCTCAAGCGCCGGCAGCCGAGATCAGGGCCGACGATGATCTAGGTTATCCACAGGCCATGATTATAGCGAGAACAAATTTTAGCCGAGCTGATGGGCCCCAGGCATCCTCGGAGATCGGCCCCGCGCTTGCCGGGTGGTTCGGGTTCGCCCTGGGTACTGTCGCGGGTGGTCTGGTGCTCCGTCTCCGCATTCAACTTTGCGCTGTGGGCTGGATGCGCATGTGGGCCAGTAACGTCGTCCGCTAGCTCCCGGCTTGCGCGCCTCCCACAGCGTCCGCCATGACGCGTCATACGGCTCATGACCGGCTAAGCTCGGGATGAGCACAACGAGTCCGGTCTGCCTCTGACAGCCGAGCAAAGCGTCGCCTGATCCTACCCCCGGCTTAGAACCGCTGGCCGACCTTCCCCGCCTCCCGCGCGACAAAGGTGGCCCGGTGTTTGCCGAGCCTTGGGAGGCGCAAGCGTTCGCGCTTGCGGTTAAACTCTCCGAACAGGGACACTTTACTTGGAAGGAATGGGCGAGCGCCCTAGCCGATGAGCTTAAAGCTTCGGCCGAACGTGGCGAGCCAGACGATGGCTCCCGTTATTATGAGCACTGGCTGGCGGCCTTGGAGCGGCTGGTCAGAAGAGTTTGACCAGTCACGATGCGATGGAAGAGCGCAAAGAAGCTTGGGCCAAGGCTTATCGACAAACGCCGCACGGCAAGCCGGTCGAATTAGGGGCTGGGTTCTCAGGGCACCACCACGAGCACTCCTAACTTTGAAACCGCCATAACTGCTCCTGGCCCGCTTCGCCCTCAACGGGCATCGGCTAGTCCGGCCGCTAATGGGGCTAAGCCGGCCGTCATCGTGTCGAGTCCGTAGGGCGTGTCGGATCGCGGTTGGTGTCGCGCGGAACTAGGCGGCTGAAATGGGGGCGCACCCTCAAATGTCGAGCAAACCGGAGGTGGAAACCGAATGGGCGATCTTTCGGTTCAAAGACACGCGCGCACACTTCGTCGGAACAATCGAGGCAGTGGACGAGGAGGCGGCCATCACCCGGGCAATGGAAGTTTTCAAGATAAATGATCGCCAGAGTGTTCTGTCGATTCGGCGGCTTAGAGCTAAGTAAAAAGCGAGCCGACTTCGTTTTGGCCCGAGGCTGCCGACCCGTTCATCATGGGGAGTCGGCAGCTATGTGGGTCAGAGCGGTCGTCTCGGCTGTGGGCAACCCATTCGGTCTAATTCGGCGCGATCCGGTTCACGCCCTATCACAGCGATGGGACTTGCTGATGATGCGCAGTGACGCTCTGCAATGCACGCCCAAGAGCAATCACGGTTTCATCTGCGAACGGTTTCCCGATCAGCTGCAAACCGATTGGCAGGCCAGTCCGCGAGCGTCCGACCGGAACGGTCAGCGCAGGGAGACCGAGATAGTTGATAGGCCGCGTAAACCGCGTGATCGTTGTGATGATACCTTCAGCGAGGCTACCAGCGCCGACCTCGCTTTCCGTGATGGTAGGTGCTGCCATGCGGGCGACTGGCGCGATGACAATGTCTACATCGCGGACGGCCGCGAGATGGGCTGCCAGCGCCGGGCCACGCCAACGCAGAGCTTCCAAATATTGCACAGCGCCGTAAGCGAGCCCATTTTGCAGGCGCGCTCGCACTTCGGCCCCATAATCAGCGGGCTGTTGACGCAGCCACGGCGCATGCACCGCGGCGGCCTCGACCGCCAGAACGATCAGTGCAGCGGCATTGATGGCGGCTTGATCGGGAAGTGTGACCTCGACCACGCGGACTTTCTGCCCGCGCAGCGTTCTGAGAGTTTCCTCCAGCGCGTTTGCTATGTCGGCTTCCAGGTCGTCCACATAAAACCCACTTGGAACTCCGACGGTCAAGGAAGCTGGCGAGCAACGCGCTGCGGTTGCGTCCCAAGCAGGAGCGCCTGCCGTGGCTGGATCAAGTCTATCTGCGCCGATGATCAGAGAGCTAATCAATTCGCAATCTTCGGCACTACGGGCCAGCACGCCCACGGTATCCAGCGAAAACGAGAGCGGCATCGTGTTAGAACGGCTAACCCGACCATAGGTAGGTTTGAAGCCGGTGACGCCGCAAAAGTGCGACGGTAGCCGAATAGAACCTCCGGTGTCGGAGCCGAGCGCCGCATAGGTAAGGCAAGCAGCGACTGCGGCCCCCGAACCAGACGATGATCCGCCGGTTATTCGCTCGCGGTCCCAAGGGTTGCGTGCCGGACCGAGGTGTTCGTTGTGCCCAGTTGGACCGTAGGCAAATTCCGCCATGTGCAATGCCCCAAGCCGAAAGGCCCCGGCATTCTGGAGCCGCGCGATCGCCGCAGAGGTCGTCGGCGCAACCCATCCTCTACGAATCTTTGCGCCGCATTCCGCGAGCTTCCCGGCCACATAAAACATGTCCTTATGCGCAAGCGGAACACCGTGCAGTGGAGGGAGGTCAGTCCGGCCCGCAGTCACAGCGTCCGCTGCCGCTGCCGCTGCCAGCGCCTCTTCGGGTTCGATCCGAACGAAAGCATTAAGAGAGACCGCCCAGGTTTCGATGCGCGCCAATAGCGCCCGGGTCACCTCAAGCGAAGACAGTTTGCGTGTACGGATCGCTCTTGCCGCTTCGACCAGAGACAGCTTGAAAGGATCATCCATCACCATTTGACCATTTGATGTGCGACGACCGCAAAGGTGGCAGGTTCGATCTCAAGCGGCAGTGCAATGTTCTCTGCAGAGAATCGCTTGACGTTTGGGTTGACCGCGCTTGCGACGCGGGCAGCACTTGCCACGTCAAGCGAAATGCCGACACTGGCCGCCATGTCCCGAACGCGCTCAGGACTAACTTCATCGTGCGTCACGGGAACCTCCGCCAGCTAGCGATCAGTCCGACAATATCCCTGAGCAAAACTTGGGTCTCGGCGGCGCAGTCCTCATGGTCGTTCTTCATTGAGTCATCGAGCGGCTATCTGATCTCATCTTCCGTCCTCGAGGGTTGAACAAGCATGCAACGAACTGAATGGCCCACGCTGACACTCGTCTCGGGCGGTATTCGCACCTCGCAGGCCGCACGCGCATCTTTGCAGCGGGGCGCGAAAGTGCATCCGCCCGGCCGACTGGCGAGGTCTGGCTGATTACCGGTGATCGCTGGGAGACGCTCCCGGATGGCGAGCGCCCGTTGCGGCCTGGTTGCTAGAAGGCCTTTCGTGTAAGGATGCGCCGGCGCTCGTACCACACTTCGGCAGTCACCAGTCTCTACGATTCGCCCAGCGTACATTACCGCGATGCGGTCGGCGACTTCGATGGCGACCCCGATATCGTGGGTAACGAAGATCACCGCAAGGCCGAATTCGCGCTGCAATTCGCGCAGCAGCAGCAGAATCTGGATTTGTACGGTGGCGTCTAGTGCGGTTGTTGGTTCATCCGCCAGCAATAGCTTCGGACGACACGCAAGGGCGAGTGCGATCATGGCGCGCTGCCGCATGCCGCCGGATAGTTCGTGCGGATAGTTGTCGAGCCGTCGTTCGGGCGCTGGAATGTGCACCCGCCGGAAGAGGTCGAGCGCGCGCTCGCGCCCGGTGCGCCACGACACGCCCTCGTGACGCTTCACCACCTCTGCAATTTGATCGCCGAGGCGGTAGACCGGGTCCAGCGCAAGCCCCGGTTCCTGGAACACCATCGCGACCGTGCGCCCCCGATAATCTGAAAGCTTGCGACGTGGCAGCGCCAGAACGTCGACGCCGTCAACGATTACATGTCCACGTGTTCTTGCGCGCCTCTCTGGCAACAACCGCATCAAGGCCCGTAGCGTCGCCGTCTTGCCCGAACCGGATTCACCGAGCAGCGCCAACACTTCGCCGGTGCGTAATGTGAAGGCGATATCCTCGACGGCGCGCAGTTCCTTCCGGCCGGCGAGGAAATCAACCGTCAGCCCTTGTACATCAACGAGTGTCTCGGTCGCTGTCATACTGCCTCATGCACACCATGGGGCGCTGATGGATGGCCGGAGCCTGACTGCATCATCAGACAAGCGACTGCACGGCCGTGTCCGTCGATCGCGAGCGCGGGTTCGATACGCGCGCAGAGTGGCGCGGCCGATTTGCAGCGTGGATGGAAGCGGCATCCCGCGGGCACATTGATGGGGTTGGGCGGATCGCCGGAGAGCGGCGCTTCGTCCGTGCGCCGGTCGGGGTCCATGGTCGGCATCGAGGCAAGCAGCGACCGCGTGTAAGGGTGACGCGGGACCTCAAGGACCTCAGCAGCTATACCGATCTCGGCGATCCTACCGAGATACATGACCATGACACGGTCGGCAATGAGACGCACCACATTGAGGTCGTGGGAAATGAATAGATAGGTGAGCGCGAAATCCGATTTCAGGTCGAGCAGAAGATTGATGACCTGGGCTTCCACCGATTTGTCGAGGGCGGAAACCGCTTCATCAAGTATTAGCATGCGCGGTTGCAGTGCGAGCGCTCGCGCGATGTTTACGCGCTGACGCTGCCCACCTGACAATTCATGCGGATAGCGGGTTGCGAAACGTTCAGGATCGAGTCCGACGCGGGCAAGCAGATCATGTGCGCGCGCCATCGCGTCGCGTCGCGGAACGCCGTGTACCCGCGGACCGAAAGCGACGGTGTCTTCGACCGTGAGCCGCGGATTTAGAGAGGCGTGGCTATCCTGGAACACCATCTGCACGTCGCGCCGGTAGGGCACCAGATCGCGCTGCGCTGTGCCAACCGCTTCGCCGTCGAACAGAATGTCGCCTGCGTCAGGAACAACAGTCCGCATGATCAACCGGGCAAGTGTCGATTTCCCGCAGCCGGACTCCCCGACGATGCCCAGCGTTTCGCCTTTCGCCACGTTGAATGAGACGCCATCGACAGCGCGCACAGCACCGATACCACCGAAGGCCCAGCCGGCCGCGAAACGCTTCACCAGCCCGCGTACATCGAGCAGCGGCTGCTTGGGACCCCCACGGTCGCGTGCTGCCAGCGCGGAGTCGGGCCACTCAACCATTAACGCACCTCCATTGCGGAACGCAGCCCGTCGGAGAGAAGATTGAACGCAATCGAGGTGACGAAGATCATGGCACCCGGCAGAGCTGCAATCCACGGCTGGACGTAGATCGCCGAGCGTAGCGTGTTGAGCATCAATCCCCATTCGGGCTCTGGCGGTTTCGAGCCGAGGCCGAGAAAGGAAAGGCCGGAAGCAAGGATCATCGACACGCTGATGAGGCTTGCCGCATAAACGAAGATTGGTCCGATGACGTTGCCGAGCACATGCACGCGGATGATGGTCGCTGTTCCGGCGCCGCTTGCGCGCGCCGCCTCGACGAAGTCGCGGCTGCGAATCTGTGTCGTCACGCTTTCGGCAACTCGCGCTACCTGTGGCGTGAAAACGACCGTCAGCGCCACGATGGCGTTGAGAATGCCGGCGCCAAGGGCGCCGGACAGCGCAATCGCGAGCAGCACCGAGGGAAAGGCAAAGAACACGTCGATCAGGCGCATAATCACCATGTTTATCCAACCACCCACATAGCCGGCGAAGATGCCGATGGCCGAGCCCGCAAGGAATGCGATTGCAACCGGCGCCACGCCCATGAACAGCGAGAGCCTCGCGCCGTAAATCAGCCGGCTCAGCAGGTCGCGCCCGAGTTCGTCGGAGCCGAGTGGGAAGCCCGCGTCGCCGATGGGGCGCAGCCGTCGCAGCATGGAGCCCCGATAGGGGTCGCTCGGTGCGAGCCAGGGGGCGAAGATTGCAGCAAGCACTATGGCGAAAATGACGACGGCCGCGGCTACGACGACCGGATCGCGCCCGAGGCGACCAACCACGCCCGGCCAATAACCCTGGCGGACGAGCTTCCTGGGCTTGACGGCAAGTTCGAGGCCGGCCACCGCCGTCATCGGTCAGTCTCGCTTAATGCGCGGATCGAGCGCGGTTTGCATCACATCGACAACGAGGTTGAGCACGACGAAAAACATCGCCAGCACCAGAATGGTGCCCTGAAGCAGCGGCAGGTCGCGCTGGAAAATCGCTGAATTGAGCAGAAAACCGGTGCCCGGCCAGGAGAATACCGTCTCAATCAGGATAGAGCCGCCAAGCAGATATCCAAGCTGGAGGCCCATCACGGCCAGCGCGGTCGGCGCCGCGTTAGCGGCCACGTGGCGCAGCACGCCAACCTCGCCGAGCCCCTTGGCGCGCAGCCCCTGGACAAATTCCTGTTCGAGTATGTCAGCTACCAGAGACCGCACGGTGCGCGCGATGATCCCCATGGGGATCACCGACATCGTGACGGCGGGCAGGATGATGTAGCGCAGATGTTCAGCATCAGGCCGCCACGCTGCCGATCCGTTCGGCCCGGCACCTGTCGGTGGCAGCCAGTTGAGCTCCACCGAAAAGATGATGACCAGTACCATGCCGAGCCAGTAATGCGGCACGCTGACACCGAGGACTGAGACGAGGGAAGCAGCTCTGTCGAGCAGCGAGCCACGGAAATATCCCGCCACGAAGCCGAAAAAGGCACCAAGCGTGAAGCCGATCGCGGTCGCAACCGCAGCGAGGATCACGCTGTTGCCTACGGCGCGCAGCACTTCGTCGGAGACAGCGCGCCGGGTGGCAATGGAATTGCCGAGATCGCCGTGAAGCACCTTCCAGAACCACAGCGAATATTGCACCGGGAGCGGCTTATCGAGCCCGTAGGCGGCCCGCACCTGTTCCGCCACCTCCGGCGGAGCATCGGCCGGCAGGATTGCGGCAAGCGGGTCCCCTGGCGCGATATGGACCAGCAGAAAGCAAATGATGCTGACCCCGATGGCGACCGGCATCACGTAGAGAAGCCGCTTGAGCGCATAGAGGAGCATTCGGGCGCTCCGCAGCCATCCGCTGCGGCCGGGGCCGCAACTATGACGTCAGCGCATGCTGACGAGTGTGAGGTCTATGAACCACGATTGAGCTGAGACGAATCCGTTTACGGACTTGCTCATGGCGCGCGGATTAAGGTCGTGGACGATGTAGAGGATGGGTGGGTTGTCCACCAGACGCTCATGAGCCGCGCGATACGACGCCTCAATCACAGCGGATTCTGTAGCCTCGCCCACCGTCTTCAACGCGGCTTCGAACTTGTCATCCTGCCAGTGTCCAAAATTGAAGCCATTAGGAGAGAAGAAAGCTGCCGAATAGAACCGCGCCATGATGCTAACGTCGGAAGTGGGCACCGAATTATTGAGTGCCATAACGCCGTGAAGCTGCGGGCTGTCAGGCGGCAGCCGCAGCGCGTTGAACAGCACATTCCAGTCGACCACATCGAACTCGACATTGACGCCGCAGGCCTGCTTTAAATTTTCCTGCAGGTACTCGTTCATCGGCAACGGCATCATCTGGCCGGAGCCCGAGGTCGAGATCATGACTTTGAAGGACAACGGTTTGGTTGCGGAATATCCCGCTTCCGCCAGCAACGCCTTGCCCTTGGCAGGATCGAAGCGGTACAGATTTTCAGGCTTGCCGAAACCGGGGTCTTTCGGCTTGAGCCAACCGGTGGACGCCTCCGCTGTGCCATTGAGCAGCGTCACCAAGCCGCTGCGATCGATGCAATAGTTCAGCGCCTGGCGTACCTTCTCGCTCTTGAACGGCGAGTTTGTTGCGCCGGTGAGGAAGGTCCACGGCCAAAGGTGCGGGTAGGAGTTGGTGACGATCGTGAAACCTGCCGCCTTGAGCGAGGGAATGCCGTCAGGTGGTGGTACCTCGATCCAGTCGACTTGGCCGGAACGAAGGGCTGCAAGGCGGCTGTTCGCTTCCGGAATCGGCAGCAGCCGGACCACGTCCACCTTCGCCCTGTGCGCCTGATCCCAGTAGCCGTCGAACCGAGCCAATTCGGCCATTTCATGCGGCAGCACCTTGTTCAGACGAAACGGTCCGGTCCCGGCCGCCGGCAATGTTTCGACACGTCCCCAATCGCGGCCCGCCTTCTCAAATGAGGCGGGCGAGGTGAAGAGCATGTAAACTACCAAGTAGGGGAGATAAGACGTTGGCTCGCGGGTGGTGAGCGATACCGTATAATCGTCGACTTTCCGATAGCCAACGAGAGTTGCCAGTCGGCCCCGCATCAAGCCGGAAGCGGCTACGTCGAATTGCGGGCTGTCATTTTTGAAGAAGCGATCGAGATTCCACAACACTGCGTTGGCATCGAAGGGGGTGCCGTCATGGAATTTCACGCCGTGCCGCAAATGGAAAATCCAGGTCTTTTTGTCGTCGGGCGCCTGTTCGTAGGTTTCCGCGAGTCCCGGACGCAGATCGGCAAGTTGGTCGGCACGCGACAAGTCCCATAGCACCAGACCTTCGAAAATCGGGTAACCAAGAAAACGATAGCCCTCGAAGCCGTTATTCGGTGTGCCGGTTGCGGTCGGGATATCCGAAGCTGTCATAGCGATGCGCAGCACGCCCTCGCCCCGCGCCGGCAGCAAGAGTGCAAACAAAGAGGCAGCCACAGTCGTCAAGCGCGCAATTGTTTTCATGATCTCACCTGAGTGTGCCAAGCCAACCGAGTCGTCGCGCAACAGTGCGCGACGCAGGATAGTACTCGTCCTATGCGTATGATTGCGCTCGCCGACGGCCGTCGCGCTGCCCGGTTGCCCCTGGGACTTCGGCAGGTCCCGCTGGCAGCTCTCATAGGATGCTACACGACTTTACCGTGCATACAAGGAGGGGTCGCTGCGCAAATTTTCACCCCCACTGATTACCTTGCACAGCTTTTCCTGAACGCCGCCGCTTCCTCCGTTTTGGCTCCAGGCCTTGACGGCGTCTCCTTGGCGGACGACCAGTGAGCGGCTGACCGTCGACCGTTTGATTCCGACCGCCGCCGTGTCCTCGTCCAGAGCGAGACCGAACGATCTCGGTTCAGACACTCGTCAGCGGTCGCTATCCCCGCGGGACACGCGGATTGATCGTCAGCCTGTCGGTTCGCTTGACTCGACGTCTTCAGCAATCCACGTCAATGCTTAGCGCCATCGCGCCTTGGCACGCAGGCTCGCTGGGTTTCCGCAGGGTCTCCGCTGGGTTTCAATTGGGACCCGATCACGATCCTCGCCATCCGCCGACGCGTTCGTCGCGGGCGCCCCCTCCGAAGCATTTAACTCCTGACAAACCCGTGTCTACGCCCCAGCGGCGGCATTGGCTCAATATCATCGCAGTATGATTCTCGGCTCAAGCTGCTTAACTATCTCGATCTGAGCGAAATGCCCATGCTTGCCGAGCCGCTCGCAAAGGCGAAAGCGCAGCTGCAGGACGAAATGGACGCCTGGCGAAAGCGCGAGACCGATGGGGACCGCGCGCGCAGCGGAACATTCGAGTAAGGGTCGTCACAAACCACGTGAGCTTTCCGAGTTCGACGAAAACTCGAGTTACGCCCATTTTGTCACTAGAAAATTCTGGTAGGCGAATGTAGTCGTTTGGCAGAAAATCCTGGAACTTTTTGCGAACGTCTTCCACCTCCTTACTCTTACCCTTTTGCCGCGTGAAGTACCGGGCGAGCCAACTCATCATCTAGGGGGTTGCCCCATGCTGCGCAGGTTCGATTGCCTGAACTAGAACAACTCTGTTTTCTCCGGGTTTCAACTCATACTCGACCTCATCGTCGATCGTGGCGCGCAGAAGTGCGGCGCCCAACGGGGAGCGCGCCCAGATTATCCCCTTGCCTGGCTCGTTTTGATCGGCGCTGATTCTCAGCTTCCGCACGCGGTTGTTCTCGACGTAACGCACCGTGACCCAATCTCCGATGCCGATACCCCCAGCCCGCACCGCGAGTGCAACCGAGGTCTGCGCCTCCGCAGTACGCAGTGCCGCAACTGAATCGACCTCGATCGGGACCTTAGTGGCTAGCTCGTTGACTAAGATCGAGTGGGTGTCTTCTTTGAATCCTGAGACTATTGGGGTCCGTTCGTCGAGTGGCGGGATCCCGACAGCATCACCAGGTGCTTCGCCGACCTCCCGATGTTCGGTCCAATGGCGGGACATCGTTGCCGCTCCGAGCGGCTTAATTCCGAGTGCATCGAGGGTCTGGAGTAAGTCCGAGATGCATCCCTCGCGGTCGGCACGCCAGTGTGAGCCCCACACCCTCCAAAACGTCCAGCCCGCCCGTTCGAGGCTCCGTTGGCGTTGCAAGTCTGCGGCCCACCGGTCCGGCCCATGGAACGGATCTCCGTCGCACTCGACTGCTAGCCGCAGGTCCAGCTCACCTTCCACAACGAAATCGAGCGAGTATTGACCTACAGGGACTTGAGGATGGATGCGGTAGCCGCGCGTGATTAGCTCGATGCCCACTTCGCGTTCGAAATCCGACTGGCAAAGATCGAGGACGTTCTTTGGCAATGCCACCATTCCAGTCTTCATGGGGTCGCGGAAATGCTCAATAACCTTGCGCTTGAGGTCCGTCTCGGATTTCAGGTCGGCCAAGGTCACTGACCGAACAAGGATCATTCGGTCACGGGCCCGCGAAAGCGCTACGTTGAACCGCTGTTCGAACACGCGGCTTGCTTTCGCTCGTGCGCTCTCCGGGCATTCCACCATCGATAGGAACACGATGTCGCGCTCCTGACCCTGAAACGTTGCTGCGTTGCCGCACATAATCCGGTGCCGATTCATGGCTACGGGTCCCAGGTCCCTCACAAGACGGTCGTGGATTAGCTTGGCCTGTTTCTCTCCGACAAGCGAGATCACGCCGATCGTCCTGTTCGCGAAGGCGGGTTCTTCGATCAGCCTACGAATTTCTTCAATGATGACCTTAGCCTCTCCCTCGTTTACCTCCCGTACGCGTCGGGCTCCGCGTACCAGAATGTCGATCAAAGGTGGATCGAGCCGCTCTGTCGCGGTCGGAAGCCGCAAAGGGACGAGCTTGCCGCCGTAGAATTGGCTCGAAAAGCGGATGATCGGCTCCACGCACCGGAAGTGTTCACGGAGCATAATTACCTTCCCGGGGAAGGCGATTTTTGCGAGGTCGTAGAGGGACGTCGATGGCTCCAATTGGTCCCGTAATGGATGACCCTTCAGATAGGTCTCGCGGAGTTGAATAATCTGGCGCTCTTCGATCCCGACGACTGTCGGCGAAACTTGTTTGTCGTCGCCGACGATAAGAACCTTTTTCCCTCGCAGGATTGCCGGAAGGGCCGTAACGTTGGATTGGCTAGCCTCGTCGACGATGACGAGGTCGAACATACCGAGGTCAGACGGAAGCTGCTCACTCACACGCCATTCCGGTATGATCCAGCAAGGGATTGCAGCTGCAGCGTCGGCGGTCGCGTCACGGATTATGCGGCGATATCGCGGCGCTGCCTTGCCGGTGCCGGCACCCAACCGGCCGATCGCGGTGGCGAACCGGGCTAGGGCTGCATCGACAGCGTCGGTTATCTTGATCTTTAGGCCATAGAAGGTTCGCAGCCGTACGATTTCCGCGAACAGGCGCTTCTGTTCCGCCTCAAGGTGCGATTGCTCAATACGGAGTGCCTTCAGGCGGTCGCGATCACAGATGCGTCGGACATAAGCATCTGCACAAGCCCACTCCCACGTCCGACGCCACGAGGTCGGAAGAGCTTCGGCACCTGGAACCGAACGTACAATTCTCGCCCATTCGGGTGCTCCCGAACATTGGATCTTTTCTGCGACATCGTCCAATCTGGCGAAGTCTACGCGGAGCCGCTCAAGAAGCTGTGCATGCTCTATCATTCGCTGCCAGCTTTGCGCGATAACGTGGTCGGATGTCGTTGTGTCACCCAAGACTTCCGCGATCTCTCGAATGGTCTGGTGGAGCGGAGCCTCTGATACCCCACCCAGCGTCCGGATTTCTTCTCTGGTGGACCTGGCGCCCGCGGCCTCGATACGCAAAAAATTGCTCCGGAGCGCCGCGCTGATCTGTGTGGTGTCCCAACTGATGAACACCGCGTCGAAATCGATCCCGTACGCGAAGAGACGCCTGGCGACGGCCTCTTGCGTATTCGCCTGCACCAAGATGCTCCCAGCTCGTTCGACCACATCTCTCCAACTGACCACGTAATTCGCTGTGTCAGACCTCGACCAAGAGGGGTGGAAGCGGAAGAAACTCGAGACAACTGTCTGGGCGTTCCAATCTTCAATAAACGCGTCTAGATGCGCGTGCCATTGGCGACAGCCCCGCACTTCTTCCCACTCTGCAGGGGAGTTCGGTTGCCGCCCCTCGATGGAGATGCTGTCCAGCCGCCTCTTCGCATCTCCCTTCCCGAGCCCCAGTATGCCGAATGGTTTCTTCCCAGCGGCGAGATGCTTCAGCGGAACATCAAGATCAGCCTGATCCTGAGTTGCTTCGTCGATATAAATTTGCCGCTTGAGGAATACGCTTCCTCGCCGACCCAGATCGCCCCAACGGGCAAGCAGATGCAGCATGGCGTCCGCCTCGGCACCGCCGGACCGCTGGTGTTGAATGACCTTGAGAACGGCCCTCTTCAGCCATTTGCCGGACTCGGGAAGGGCCCGGGCTACATTGTCGATATTGTCCAGAAAGTCATCCAGAGCACGCGCGGCTTCGAGATCTAAAGCGGTTTCTGCGATGAGCATGGGAGTGTCACCACGCTCGATCGAGTGTTCCGCCGCTGCGGCGTTTCTCAGCGTCTGGTGTGAGCGGACCACGTGCGTGGTGGGTAAGAGGCTGCGTGGATCGGGAATGCACTCGGTCGGATGGACGAGATTGTCCTTCGCGCGTCCGCGAATGTCTCGTGCCGCCGCGATATCCTGGTCATCAAATAATGGCACCGCCTTGGCGCCGGCCGCCAGCCGATCTGGAAACCAAGCGTGTTCACTTCGCTCCTTCGCGACAGCTTCGGCAAGTTCCATTGGTGAAAGGGAGGAGCCACGAAACGCTACTCTTTCGAGATTGCTTCGGGCAATCGCGCCGAGTTCGGTGTCCACTTGCTTGCGGCGCTCGCGGATCGCGTCCAAGCGCTGGTGTCTCGTCTGGATCGCCTCCTTGAGCTCGGCAAGTTTGACTTGTTTGGCCTCCTCTGACAGCAACGTCATTGCCGCCTCGAGCTGACGGGCACCGTCACGATCATCGTGGACGATAGAGATGGCCAGCGTTCGAATGGCTTCCGGCAGCTTTTCCTGGATCGCGATGAGCGCTTCGGGAGTCTTGGCCGTGACGAGGACGTTTTTCCCAACGGCCAAATAATGGCAGATCACGTTCGCGATGGTGTGAGTTTTACCAGTGCCCGGTGGACCTTGCACCACAATGCCGGCGGTGTTCTCGTCCTGCAACGACTCCGCGATCTCGATCTGCTCCTCGTTGAACGGCAAGGGGAAGAACACTTGATCTCGCGCCGGGCGCTTTTCCTGTCGCACCTCGGCGCCGGCCGGCGCCCTCTCTATCCCGGGGCGGACTACAAGAGGCCCTTCCGGAAGGTCCACATCGAAACTGGCACTTTGCTCGTTGCTCGGCCGCTTGACGAATCCGCGAGCTGCCGCCGGCAAGCTCATCTCGTCCTCGGCGCTGATTACCTTGTCCTGCAACCGTTTGAGGTCGTCCCGGCGGATATCTTCGGTCCGCTGCCGTGCGAATAGGACCCATGTATCCGTCACGACAAGATGCTCCCCCAAGGGGGGAAGTATGCGCTCGGCCGGGCTGTCGTCGGGGAAGTAACGGCCGGCGGAGGTCAGATTGTTCGCACACATCCGAAGGACCGGCGTAAATGTGCTTTTATCAAATGGGGAGAACGAGACGGCCGAATCCTCGAGGAGACGAGCGAGTTCACTAGTGGCGTTGCGCTGGACCGCTTCGCTCGCCGCGACGCTGTCTAGCGCGTAAAACGGTTTTAGATTCACGATCGGCGCAACCGAACGAGGACGAACGACGAAGGATCCGTCCTCGCTGATGCCGGTTTCGACGCCTTGCTCAATCAACGTCGAAGTGAGCTTGTGGCCGTCAACATGCCATCGGGCGACCCCAACGCCCATGACGAGTTCAAGCGGGTTATCCTCCCCGAACGAGACCATTCGCTGGTGGATTTGGTAGAGCTTGTTGTAGAGAGCCGCCACCTTGCGCCGTGGTTTCTCGACCGAAGCCCAGGCTGACCACGCTCCCTGAAGGTAGGAGTTCCATCTGCTTCGGAATTCCGGAAGGTAATCGGCCTTGAGCAGCACGTCCTTGTCGCCGCCGGTGCCGCCGCGTAGGGGCTCCATCACGTCTTCAGCATTGATGATGCCGCTGGCAATCCATTTCTCGATCGTGCTGCGGTCGAGTTTGACCATTCTGGTTTCGCGCAGCACAGGAGGCTTATCTGGCGACTTCAGATCTCCGTCGTACCATCCCTCAAATTCTTTCCCTGGATCCGGGGCTTTCGTCTCCTGCAGACGCCGAATCTGGATCCAGCTCTCCCCTCCATCCGGGTCAAGAGTGATTCCGTCTTTGTCCCGGAATTCCTGCTCTGGAACGGCAACGACTGACTCCGCCAGCACGTCGAAAACTACTCTCTCACCCAGCGAGAGGAGCTTCTCGGTGTATTCAATCGTCCCTTTCAGATGTTCTTGGAGGGTGCCCATGTTGCAGGTCGCCAGCAATTTTCTCTAGCCTAGGAGTTGTATTTGGTGCACAGCTAACCGTTCGCCGCTTTAAGAGCGACGAATAGTTTTCAGCGGCCAGTGTCACGGAATTCGCGCCTTGACTTCCAGCCCCCATTTCCAGACGAAGGTATTATTTTCGCGGGACCCCTCGCAAGCCTGTTTCAATGATGTCTAGTATTAGGCTCAATCGTAGAAGAACACGGTATCAGATTCTGTCAGGAATCCATGTCTTTTGCCAAGGCCGAGCAACTACTCGATCTCGCCACCCTGTTGCGCACCCATCGGTCTGGTCTCATGCTGCGCCAAGTGGAGGAACGGTTTGGCTGTTCGCGCCGCACGGCTCAGCGGATGAGCGGCATGGAAGACCAATCAGGGCTCCGGCGCCGTGCGGATGCGCAACGCTTGACCACCGAGAGGTCCAAAGCTCCGCAGCCGGCAGGTCAACACAATGATCTGCTGATTCGTGCCGGCTCGGCAGAGCGCATCGAACATGCGCTCGATCCGGTCGTCGTCGCAATAGACCAGGGCGTCATCGAGAATGATCGGGGCGGCTGCGCCACGCTCGGCAAGCATGGCGCCCATCGCGAGCCGCACAAGCACGGCAATCTGCTCCTGCGTGCCATCCGAGAGCCGATCGAACGCCTCGGCGCGCTCGCGTTTGATGCCCGTGATGGCAAAGCCATCACCGAGTTTGAGCTCCGCGCCGGGAAACAGGTCATTGAGGAAGGGCCGCACGTGGCGGCGCACCGGCGCATAGTAATGCTCGCGCCCTTGGGTAAGGCAGTCCATCACCGTGTCGCGCAGCAACTGGAGCGTGGCCACGCGCTCTTCGATCCGCGCGCATTCGCGCTCGGCGAGCGCTCGCTGCTCCTGCGCCGCAGCCATAGCTTCGCCGACCCCCTCGCCGCCGGCCGTCTGAATCTGGCCGGTGAGACGCCCGATATCGCGCTCAAGCTGCCTGAGGTCGTCGTTGCGATTCTCAAGCGCCTGTTCGAGCCGAGCGCAACGCATCTGCCGACGTTCGATCTCGCTTGGATCGGGCGCGCTCAAGCGCAACGCATCCAGGGTCATCGTAGCCGTCTGAACCTTGCTTTCAGCGGCCGCCACCTCGGCCACGAGCGCTGTATGTCGCGCCGTCCGCTCGGCATCGGGGCAAAGCGCCAAGTCCTCGGCGATACGCTTGCGCACAAGCTCAAGCTTGGATTCGACGGCGCTGCGTGCGCTAACCGCAGATTCCACCGCGTCCTGTTGCTGCGCGCGCGCCTCATCAAGGCTGTCGCGACGGGCCTCCAGCGTGGTCCGCTCTTGAGAAAGGATCAACCTCTCCTCTTCGATCTCCTTGGCCGTGGGTAAGTACTGGCGCGGCGTATCGGCCAGCGCCGCCGCGATCGCGGCCTCGATCTCGGCAAGCGCCTGCTTGAGCTTGCCGATGACTTGCTCGGGATCACCCTCCACCTTGAGCGCTTTAAGCTGGGCGAGAACGGCTTTGCGTTCCGCCTCCTGGTCGCGCCGCTTGGCTAGAACAGCATGCGCATCCGCGACTGTCGCTACGCCAGCGGTCTCGAGAAGCTGGGATCGCTCTTCATCCAGCTCCTGGCGCTTCTCATGGCGCGGAAGAGCGGCGGGCGTCACCGTAATGACGGCGAGGTCAGCGACCGCGATCTTGATGGGCGCAAGCACCGGCGCGCTGTAAAAGTCCTTAGCGCGGCTGCCGGCGATGCGAACCCGGCCGGTGCCGTCGGGCTTGACCTCGACCGCGAGCTGAGCCGCGGCGGCAGATAGCTGAGCGTCCAGCGTGGCGATCTGGCGGTCGAGGTCGTCGAGGTCCTCTACCATTTTCGGCTTGATGCGGATTTGCGAAAGTTGCGCATCGATCTCGCGCAGTTCCTTGGCGGCATGCTCGACCGTCTTGAGTTGGCGGGCAAGCTCGTCCTTGCGCTGCGCACGCACCGTTGCCGAGACGAGCTTCTCCAGCTGATGGTCACGCCGGGCCAGGGTGTGGAGCGATCGCTCGAGGCCCGCAATCTGTTCCTGCGCGCGGGCGACCGCCGCGCGGACTTCCTGTTCGCGCCCGAGAAGCTGTGGAACCTCCTTCGCGAGCGTGGTCTCGATCGCGCGATTCCCATCGAGCCGCGCGACGAGCTCTCGATGCTGCGTCAAGCGCTGTGCGGCGGCATCGAGCCCGCCTCGCGCAGCTGACTTTTCGGCGTCGCAGCGGCGGATTTCCTGATCGGCGGCGCGCGCTTCGGCAAGATCCCCACGCGCGGCGACAAGTTGCTGCGTGAGCTCCTCCGCAGCGACGGGATCGGTCAGTTCGCGATGGCGGCGGCGTTGCTCGGCTAGTTCGGCAAATTGAGCATCGAGCGCCACGAGCTTCGTCTGGTGCTCGTCTTCGAGGGCGCGCCAGCGCTCCAGTTCAGCCCGGGCGCGGCCGAGCGGGCCATCCGTCTTGGGATGCTGCTCGGAGTTGGTCAGGTAGCGGCGGAGTTCAGCATTGAGCGCGTCAACGACGTGGCGCGCGCGCTCGCCGCCGACCAGCGCGCCGACTTCGGCTTCAATCGCCGCATTAAGGAGGTTCGATGCGCCGGCGCCTGGAACGGGCGCGGCGAACGACGCGCCCTGGCCGACCCAGAGCAGGCCAAAAGCCCCATCATCAAGCGTCCGGCCGCTGCCAGGACGCAGGCCCAGGATGTCCCACACGGCTTCATCGGCCTGCTTGAAGCGAGCGATCTCGCGCCCGTCTTCCGTCAGGCTCGCGCTGGGCGAGCGGAGGAATGACTTGCGGATCACATAGGTCCGGCCCTTCTGCTCAAACGCGAGCTCGATCGTCGCCGGCAATTGCGAGCCGTCGGACGCAAGATCGCGGATATCTTGGGTCTTGCTGTCGTGACGCAAGAAGAGGCAGCTGCGAATGGCCTTGAACAGGGTGGACTTGCCGGCCTCATTGCCGGCCGGGAGCACGTTCACGCCCTGCCCGAAACCATCGACATGCGCCGCGCCGGTGAAGCGGCCGATTCCTTCCACGGCAAGGTTCTTGATCAACATCACGCCGCCTCCTTGCCATCACCACCTGCGACGCGAAGATAGAGCTCGACGAGAGCTTCCTCGGCGCGGTGGCGCGCATCCGCATTGCGATCGGGATCATTGCCGACGCTGCGTAGGCGATCGGCGCAGCGGCGCAGCACGCCATCGAAGTCGATGGCCTCAAGATCGGCGTCAGTTGGGCGCGCGAGCAGCGCGTGCTGGTCGACGTCGAGATGAAAGACTGCGGCCTCGAGATCCATGAGCCGCCGCTGGAGCTCGGCGTAGTTGGCAATGGGGAGCGAGCCCTCCAGCTGGAGCCGAATGATCAGGCGCGACAAGTCGGGTGCAACGCGAAGCCGCTGCTCAAGATCGGCGAGCGCGGCACTGTCGCTGACGCGCTCCAAGCGCGTGATCCAGCGATAGGTGCCGGTGGCGATCGGCGTGACTGACGCGGGAGCGCCGGTGGCGGGGATGTCGACCAGCAGTGCCGTGCCCTGCTCCTGGCCCCCAGCGCGGTCCGGTTCGGGCGTGCCGGCATACCAGGCAGCCGGGCCGATCTGTAGGGTGCGGTGCCAGTCCCCGAGCGCAAGATAGTCAAGCCGCGCGCTCTTGGGGCGCGCCGGATCGATTGGGTTAGTGGCCTCGCCCTCGCTGCCGAAATTGGTGACGGAGCCGTGCGCAAGCCCGATGCGCAACGCGCCGGCGGGCGTGGTCGCGCTATCCATCCAGGCAGTGACGTCGCTCGATTCTGCCTTACGCGTCAGCGGCGCTGGCAAGAGGAAGGTGTGTTGGTCCAGCTCGAAAACGGCGGGCGTCAAATGGACGTGAACATTCGTCGGCAGGCCAACCTGCGGCAGCCGGTCCCACAAACCTTCGGGCCGGTGCGGATCATGGTTGCCCGGCAGCAGATGCCAGTGGATATCGGGAAAGAGCTTCATGCGCTCGATCGGTGCGCGCAAGGTGATCGGACTTGGCGCCTCGCTGTCGTATACGTCTCCGGCCACGAGCACGTGCGCCGCGCCGTGGTCGCGTGCGAGTTCGCCAAGCCGCTCGATGGCGGTCAGACGCGCTTGACGTAGCGCCTCTTCTTTGACGCCGAACTGCTTAAAGACTTTGCCGATTTGCCAATCGGCGGAGTGAACAAAGCGCATATTCTCGCCTCGTAAAGGTTGCTATTTGGCCGAGTCGGACGATTCAGGAATTGTAGCCCCTAGAATGCTGAACCAAGCTGAGGGCCGCGGCGCGAGACCACCAATCCCCTACTTTTCAATCGGTGCCGTCCGGGCGAACCGGAAAGGGACCGGCAAAGAAAGTTGATCTTTCGGATCGGCATGTGCGCGCACCTTTAAGCGCGCTTCGTGAGCGGCGCGCAGGATGGGCAATGAGGCCGGCGCGGAACGGGCGACCAAAAGGGATTCTCGGGCCTCAGCGCCGTCAGATAGACCTGCTGCTCGCTAGTCGGCATGACCTCGCCGGCCCTGTGGCGTAGGAAATAGCTTGCCGTGAGAAGCCCACCCCAAAAGGACACGAAAGCGACGGTCGGGATCGGCTCATTGCCTGGGTCATCGGTCGAGTGGAGACATTCCGCGCAGCCCAGGCCGGCGACATGAAATGACGCCATCGCTGACCAGTGGGTCGTTGCTCCGACGCCGAGCCAGTCGGGAGACGCGCGCTGGACCAGCCAGCGCGTCGGGATGTCGTCGACGCCAACCAGAACCGACGCGGCCAGCGGCAAGAGTGATCGCAGTTCGCCCGGTTCAAATCGCTGGGGGATTGGGTCGATGGTTAGGCCGGTTCCGGTGAGGACCGTCGCCAGATCGCCGACCTTAGGCTGCTTCAGGCGTGAGTGCCGGAGCAGCATGTAGCGGTTGAGGTTGCTGATGTCGGCCGTGTCGGGCTCGATGACTCGCGAGCGACCTTGGACGCCAGGGACACGCGCGAGGACATACAGGATCGCGTTGACGATTGCCCCGCCGCTCACACAGTCGAAGGCGCCAAGTTGCTGGACAAGTGGAGTGCCATCGGGCGCGAGCCGAAAAACGACGCGGTCCGCCGGACCAAACACTGTCTTCATCCGGGAGGGATTACGGGCGGCATAGGCGAGCTTGTGCATCGCGGCCTTGAAGGCTTCGGTAGCACCCAAACCACCCGCTGCCATGCCGCCCAGCGGCCACCAGCCGCCGTCCCAAACAGCCGCGGCGCCTTCGTCGCCGAGACGCCCGCTCCAAGGAGTGGCATTCAATCGGACGCGGCGGGCCGCCGGAACCGAAATTTCGGAACTACCGAGGGCGATGGCGATATCGACCACGTCGGCCGGGGCGGCGGTGATGAAGGCCTGGCCGGGCAGCAGGTCGCGGCCGACGGCCGAAAGCTCCTCGACAAGGTTGCCCGGGCCGAGCGGAGGTTGCAGGCCCACCAAATCGGCTGGTGGACAAAGGAGGTGCACGCGATGGCCTGATCGCGCCATCAACATGGCGGCCGTGACGAAGGCCGTTTGCGCCGAATGGGAACTAATATTCGCGCTGTCGGTAATGAGAGCGACCGAAGTTCCCGATAGCGCCGCGACCAGTTCGTCATCGCGAACGTTCTCGCCGACTTCATCGCGCATCAGCAGAAGCGTGCGATCCAACGCGTCACGGAGAGTCATGTGAGCACCAACCGCGAGGCAATTGCGACTTCCTGCCACCGCCCATCGGATTGGATCTCGGTGAGATAGGCCTCGTCGAGTCCTACCGGGCCAAGCCCGAAATTTGGGATCACCAGGGACAGAAAGCCGGGCTTGTGAATGATCGGAAATGCGTCGTCGATCTCCGAATGGAAGGCCTCCAGCGGATGGGTATGCAACTGCACCCGGATGCCCATGTTGGTGTTGCCGAGCTCGAGCCAAAAATCGCTGATCCACTGATCGTCGAGCTCGAAGCCGCCGAGGTGCGCCTTGTGCCGTGGGTGCACAACCTTCGAGATGTCTTGCGGCGCGCCCCAAGGACTCAGCCACAAGACCTGGCACTCCTGCCGCCCCTGGCCACAGGTGTGGAAGTGCTTGAAGGTATCTTCAAGCACTCCCTTGTTAAGCCGGTACACCATCTCACGCTCCGCCCTTCACCTTGCTGGGGCGCAGGAGCAGAACGTCGTGCGGCTTCACGCCGGCCTCTTTCAGCGTTTGGGCGTCCGCGAGTTCGTTCCCGCCCTTGTAGAGGGAGAGCATGTGCGGGTTGGTCAGCGGTCCGAAGGCGGCGATCGCCTTGTCCAGCAAAGTCTTGACCGTCTCTTCGGCGCGGACTTCGAACTTTTTCCCAACGCCGTCGTAGAAAATTTCCACGGTGAACTGATGCGGGTGCTCCACCTCCCGGATCGCTTCCGCCACCTCGGCTTCGGCCTTCTCGACCTCTTGGCGGGCCTCCTGTTCCTGCTCTAACGCCTTCTCCAGGTCTTGCTCGGCATGGCGGAGGTGCTCGATCGGCGCCTCCGCCCCGTTGCCCAGCCCACCGAGGCCGGACGGTTTTTGATTGGACATTGATTTTTACCCTTTTCGCTTGAGCCGGCCCTATGCCGGGCTCTCACCCGGTCAATCGGCGGCGGAAAGGGCGACCGGTAATGCCGCGCTAGAATTTCTTGCGGAGGGTGCCGTCCGGCGTGCGCGCGCAGATGAAGAAGGCCGGGCAGCCAGGGCATGTTCGGGACGACGGCTTTGTCGAAAAGTGCCCAGAGCCGATATCGCCAAGGAAGTCGCTCAGCCTTTTCTTCCGCGTCTCCAGTGGCTTGGGCTTGAGATTAATATCGAAGACCTCCTGGTCTGCGAGATGCACCAGTTGGACCAGGGCATCAGGGAATGCTTGGCGGGCAGCAAGAACGAAGGCAGCCGCGCCGACATCGTCTTCCTCCGACGATCGGCGATGGCCGGTCCGCACCCGCCGCAGCAGGCGGCGCCCGCTGGGCTCCAATAGTACGTCGTCGGGTCGCACGATAATATCGTGATCGCCGAAGGCGAGCCGGAGGGCGGTCGGTGCCTCCGGCGTGAGACCCTTCCGCGTGCTCGCGAAGAATCGGATCATGGTGACGGCAAGGGTGCGGAACGCGCCCACTTGGTCGTGGGCGTCAAGCCCTTGAACTTCGAAAGCCTTGGAGACCAGGACTTCAACCTCGGCGTCGGAAACGGTCGCAGCGATTATGGCCTCGGAGACCTCGCGGACGGCCTCATGCATGCGCATGAAATCCGTCATGCTGCGCCGGCCGCCGACCTGGAGCACGTGCGTGTAGAAGAACCGGCGCGGACAAGACTCGTACAATCCCATTTGCGGGCCGGTGAAAGTGAGCTTCCCCTCATAGGTCCACGTGATCGGGCGGTCCTCTGGCGCTTCGGGTAAGGCACGCGACGGGGTGACCGTTCGATGCGAGAGCCCGGCGCCCATCCGGGCGAGAAACGGGGATTCCGAGCGGTTCTTGCCGTCCGCCTTTTGGGTCGGGCAATAGAGAAATAGACGGTCGCGCGCCCGTGAGAGCGCCACGTAGAAGAGGCATTCCTGCTCTTCGGCCTGCCCCTGGTGAAACTCATCGAGTGCGCTACCGCTGGCGCCCTCGACCATGCCGTCGGGTGGCGGGCATGGAGGTGGCGGCGGCTTACGCGGTAGCGTATCGGCGTTCATGCCGGGCAGATGAACGGCGCGGAACTCCAGCCCCTTGGCCCCGTGGATGGTCATCAGGCGGACGGCGTCGATATCTTGCGCGGCGGCGGGCAGCTGTCGGAGGTCGCGCTCGTCGCCTAAACGAACCAGCCGGCGCACGCTATCGAGCAGCCGCACGATCGGCTGCCCGCGTCCCGTCGGTTGAGTGCGGACGAAATTCAGGAACTGCCAGAGCGCGATGCAGCGTCCACGATCGATGACATCGGCAGAAATCGAAAGGCGTGCCGCGATCCGGGTGCGGTCGAGAAGCAGCGTCGCCAGCATCGTCCAGGGCCCAGCGTCGGGACCAAACCCGGCGAGTGCGTCTGCTAGGCGATGGAGCGCTGCTGCGCCGGCAGCCGAAAGTCCCGCAATGCGGTCGGCGATGCTCGACCAGGCCAGCCGGGCACCCTCGTTAGCCCGCAAGTGGTCGAGCACCAATCCGACATCGTCAAGCGACATCCTGAATTCCGCGCCGCAGGCGACCCGGGTAAGCCCCATCGCGCGGCGGTCAACAAGCATCGAAAGAAAGGCGAGCAGATCTTTCACCTCGTCGCGCTCGAACAGGCTTCCGAGGAAAAGCACGGGAATGCCGAGGCGCTCTAGCTCGTGGCCAAGCGTGGAGAGCTTCTCATTGCCGGTGCTCAACACCGCCTGATCGCGATAGCCAACTCCGGCGCTGCGCATTTCCTCGATCGCGTCGGCGATCGCCACGGTCTGCTGGCCTGTCGTCGCCACGGCGCGGTGTTCCGGCGGATGCCCCCCACGACCACGCTCCGGCGTGAGGCTGCCCTCGCCCCCACCTGCTTTCATTTGACCGGCAAAGGCAGAGAACGCGTCGACAATCTCGCTGACCGACCGATAGTTTCGCGTGAGGCGCCCACGCTGGCCGCCGGGAAAATCGGCGCTTCCAAAACGCGTCATGTTGAACGAGGAGGCACCGCGGAACCGGTAAATGGACTGCCTGGCGTCGCCGACCACCCAAAGGTTCCTGCCGTCCGGCCGCAGCGCGGCCAGGAGGCGCACGCTGCTGCGGTTCACATCCTGATACTCGTCCACCAGGATATGGTCGTATTCGGCCTGCAGGTGGACGCGGATGGCTTCGTTGCCTTCAAGAAGCCACACCGGCAGGGCGACGAGGTCGCCGAAATCAACGCATCGGGCATCGCGTTTGAGTTTTTCGTAGCGATCATAGACCAGCGCCACTTCCGCGGCGCGGTCGGCCGCCTCGCCGCCGCCAGCCCGTTTCATATTCGCGGCGAGCTCGGCGTACCGTTTTGCGTCGACGACCTCATCCTTGGCACGCGAAATCGCCGATAGCATGTCGGCGATGATTTGCGTCGGATCGGACAGGTTCTGGTATTGGACAAGGCCCAGACTGGGAAACGCAGCCTCCAAGCGATCGACGGCTTCTGTCCGATCCATCAGGCGCGGATCATTTGGCAGGCCCAGCTCCGCATGGAAGCGGCGGATCAGATCAAGGCCGAACGCATGGAAGGTACCGATCCACATAGCCGCGGCGGCATCCTTGTTCTTGGCGGCGATGCGGTCGGCCATCTCGCGGGCCGCTTTATTAGAAAAGGTAAGAACGAGAATGCGGCGCGGATCAACTCCATCGGCTAGAAGACCTTCGATGCGGGCGGCCAGGGTTTGCGTCTTTCCCGTACCGGGCCCTGCTTCAAGGAGATAGGCGCAGCTGCGATGGGCGGCGGCGGCAATCTGCTCGGGATTGAGGGCGCGGGCTGGGTTCTCCTCCGCGACGGCGAGTTTGACTGCGGGCAGAAGCAAGGCGTCGAACAGCTGCTGAGCGACCACCGTAAAGGGCGCTCCGAGGCGCTCGGCGATTGCCGACGCGGTGAGCCCCTCTTCTACGTGAAGGCGTCGGACGACGAATCGCGGAAGCAGAAACTCCCGCGCAAAGAGGTCCATTTGGACCTCCCGCCGCTGCTTGCGGCCATAATCAACGACGCGGTCGAGGCCGACTGGCGCTGCTTCGGCCGATCGCGCGGGATCAATCTCGCGTGCGGGCGTTGGATCGCCGCCGTCGCCGAGTTCGGCGTGGCCAACTTCATGGGCAATCAAAAATGCCCGTTCGAACGGCGTGCCGGCGTCCTCGTGGAGGATGAGGCTGTCCCGCGCAACGTATACAGCGCGCCCGCCATTGAGGACGGCGGCGCCTTGGGCGGCAACCTCGACATCAAGGCCCCGACGTTCCGCCTCGGCTCTCGCGAACACGTAGGGGTGCCAAGGATCGCGCCCATTCGCGACGGCCTGCTCGTGCAGCCGCGCTGCGGCATGTCGCGCGAGTTCGATCGCATCCATGTCAATCGGATTCGGCTAAAAGGCGCGCGCGCTTATCGTCGGGTACGCCGGCGTCAATTAGAAGGCGCTCGAACGTGACCGGCTCGCTCGCCGACGGTTTGGCATCAGCCTTGTAAACCCGTGCCAAGGTGGGCTGGGCCGCAGGCGCGAGGCTTGTGGCTAGGCGTTCGAACGGTTGTTGGAGGGCAGCCGCTAGACGCTCAAGGAAGCGCCGCGGCACCGTATCCAAAATCACGAGCCGGTCACGAAAAGCCGTGAGGACCTGACGTGGAACGTCCAGTGCTTTGGCAAGGTCGCGAAGCTGTTGCGCTGAAAGTGCGGCGAAAAGGTCGGCCTGCTCTTGCGCTCCAATCGCTTCGACGTGCCGCTGCCACGCAGCGTCGATGCGGGCTTCCTCCTCCGGCGTGTTGGGCCCCTGAAAGTCGGGGAGCTCACGATCCAGCTCTCGCGAGAGATCGATGAGCGGTTCCGCGAACGCCGGGTAACGCCGGAGATACCTCTCTAGTGTCTCGCGGCCAGGGGTTGGCTCTACCGCGAAGGCGTCGAGTACATCTTCAAGCGACGGATGCCGGGTGGGGCTGATCATTATTCGGACTCCCGGGACAAGGCCGCCCGCAGCGCCGCCAAAGCACGATCGCGGTGAAGCCGTATTGTTTTTTCCGACTTCCCGAGGGTCTTGGCGATGGTAACAGCACCCGGGTCCTTGGAGTCGATAGGGATACCTTTCCGCAGCATGTCGATGATCCTGATTTGTTCTGGTGGCAGGATATCAATCGCCGCATCTAGCTGAGACCGGTAATCGTTCCCGTCAAAACCCGAATTTTCGAAGGGATTGAACGCCCCAGCGGCTTCTTCAACCTCCGCGGAAGGCTCGTTCGTTTCCATATCGTACTCGATCGTACTCACGCGGTTCGCTTCCCGCCACGCCGTGTCCTGGGCGTCCCGGCGCAGGCTGGCGACCGCACCGTCGAATCGGACTTCGAAGAAATCGAGCTTCTCGGAATAGCCTTGGCGGTCGGCGCTGAGGGCTTCAACAAAGCGGTCAAAAACGGCGTCGCGGATGCGGCTCTTGGTCTGGGAGACGAGAACGATCTCGCCGTCGCGCGTTTCAGGGTTCGGTAGGGCGCGCAGTAGCCGTGAGAGCAGGAGTTTGTAAAGACGCTCGAAATGCTGATCGAAATTGTCCCGGCGCGTCCCCCGGACAAAATACATGAGGCATTCACTTGGCACGTAGTCGGGGTCGCTGCGGTCAGTTATCTGGCATCGCGCAACCAGATCGGGGCGCGGGAGTCTCTCCAGTTCGTTTAGGAGCGTCTCGATACGCGCCGGGCGCGTATAAAGCGCGCCGTCCAAGGTCCGCTTCCTGAGAGGCGTAATCAAATCGAACTCCAGTGCGTTCCAAAGCCGTCGCAAGCTGCTGGGCCTCCGCCGGGCTTTGTGCTCTATCAGCCGACGGGGCTTAAGCCGGTCACCGACCCTGCCACATTGGCGCAGTTTAACGCAGAAAGGGGCGGCACGCCGGTCACCGACCCGGAAATAATGGCGCAATTGAATCCGCCACCGCTGTCGACGGCGATCACAGATATGCCCTGCAACGTGACCGCCACCGCTGTCGCTGGCGTGAAGGACATCGGATCGAGTTTCCAGCACGCGCCGCCAGCACCGGGGCAGAGCTTTACGTCGTATCTGTTGCAGGCATTCCCGAAACTCTCGGCAACGCTGGCCGGTTCTTCACGCGAACGGTGGAGGCGAACCGGTCTCAGTAGCTTTGAACTCAGTCTCCTGGAGCTGATTCGGATATTGAAAGTTCACGAGCAGAGACTTGCACCAGAAAATTGACCATATAGCTGGATAAGGCTTGTAGTTCCCACCGCAGAGACCACTGGCGCACACGCAAAATTCGCGGAAATCGCGCGAAGTCGGAGCCATTGCGAAACGCCCCAAAAGAGACGGGACTGGTTGGCTGGGGCGCCAGGATTCGAACCTGGGAATGGCGGAATCAAAATCCGCTGCCTTACCACTTGGCTACGCCCCAATCGCCGGTTGCGTCTTGGAAATGTGTTGCGCCGGGCAACCGTATAGCCGTGGGCCCCGCCGCGATCAATCCGTCAATTCGATCCATCAACTCATTGACCCGCATCATGTAATGTGACCGGCGAGCGGCCGCGCGCCAAGCCCGCGAAGCATGCCTCGGGAATAAACCGGACCCTGCCGCGATCTATTGCGCGTGAGAGGCGATCGCAAAGGCATGGAGGCAGAAGTGACGGCAAATCCCAGGAGCACCGCAACCCCGCGGGCGCGTACCCACCGCTGCAATCGGGCAGCGCTTTCGGCTCTTTTCATGCTCATCGCAACCTTGCATCCGTCCTCGGGCCGGGCGGCCGGGGATGCCGCGCGGGGCGCCAAGGTCTACCAGGACTGCATGCTCTGTCATTCGCTCGACCAGAACGAGATCGGTCCTCGGCATCGCGGCGTGTTCGGGCGCAAGGCCGGCATGGTCGCCGACTACGATTATTCAGCGGCGCTCAAGGCCTCGAACATCGTCTGGAACGAGGCCACGCTCGACCGCTGGCTCACCGATCCGCAAGCGTTCGTCCCCGGCACCAAGATGACCTTCTCGGTCGATGAGGCACAGGATCGCGCGGATGTCATCGCGTTTCTCAAAGAGAAGGCAGCGAGTGGAGCGAAATGAGCAAGCTCTTCACCATCTTTCTGCTCGCCGGCGTGGCAGTCGCGGTCCCGTATCTCCTGCTGCGCAAGAAGCGCCAACCGCGTCGTGACCTGTTCGCCTACGCGATGGGCGGGCTCGCGAGCCTGACGACTTCGACCGGCGTGTTCTTCGCCACGCATGCGGTCCTGCCAACGCCCGCGCTCGAGGCCGACGGCATCATCGGGTCAGGACTCATCTGCGCAGTGATTGGCCCCGCGCTGGGCGTATGGGCAGGCAAGCGCGTGCGTATGCGTGCCCAAGCACGCGCTCACGCTTACCGCAGCAGCGTCAATTGACCCGGCACATTCAATGCGGTTGCCCAAGCGCGGCGTTCGCATTATCGATCCGGAGGAAGGCGCCGCATGACAACGAAGCCAGGAATCGTTCGTATCTCCAGCCCCGCGGTTCCTGAGCCAACCGACGGGCGATTCTCCAACTGCCTCTTGGCGGACGGCATCGCCTACATATCGGGCATGACAGCACGTGAAGGCGAGAGCGCTTATGCTCAGGCAAAACTCATCTTCGCAAAGATCAATGGGCTGGTGGAGAGCGCCGGCGGCACAATGGCCGATATTGTGAAGATCACGATTTTCGTCACCGATATCGACACGCGGCAGGATGTCCATGCGGCGCGGCGCGAGTTCTTCAGCGCCTACAAGGTCGAGATAGAAGCAATTGCGCATATCGGTGCCGGGAGGAGCGCTCGCTAGTGTCCCGCCACACAGGCCGGCGGGTTCAAACACCTGCGCGGGCCGAACGCGGAGGGCCCCCGGCCCGCCTTAGTTGACCGCCTCACTTCGCGGGCTAGATTGGTAATAGCCGCGTGCGTCTCAGCCATCCTTAAGGCACCCGCATGACCTATATCGCGCCCGTCGCCGATATCGCCTTTGCGCTCCGACATGCGGCGGGCCTCAGCGAGGCGCAGGGCCGCGACCTCTATGGCGACTTGGCGGACGACCTGCTCGATGCAGTTTTGGGCGAAGCCGGGCGATTTGCCGGCGATGTGCTCGCCCCCCTCAATGTCGTCGGCGATCGCCATGGCACGTTGTTCCGCGATGGCAGCATCACGACGCCGCCGGGCTGGCGCCAAGCTTATCAGGATTGGATCGCAGGCGGCTGGAATGCGGTTGCGGGTCCGGCCGCGTGGGGCGGGCAGGATTTGCCGCAGGCCGTCAATGCAGCCTGCATCGAAATGTGGAACGCGGCCAACATGGCTTTCGGGCTTGGACCGCTGTTGACCATGGCGGGCGTCGAGGCGCTCAGCGAACACGGCAGCGAAGCGCTCAAGCGCACCTATCTCGCCAAGCTCGTCTCCGGCGAATGGATGGGCACCATGCAGCTCACCGAGCCGCAGGCGGGCTCCGACGTCGGCGCGCTGCGCACCAAAGCCGAACGCGCCGCCGATGGCACCTACCGGATCACCGGGCAGAAGATCTTCATCACTTACGGCGAGCACGACTTCACCGACAATATCATCCATCTTGTGCTGGCGCGCCTGCCAGACGGAGCGCCGGGCACGCGCGGCGTCTCGCTCTTCCTGGTGCCCAAATTCCTGGTCAATCCCGATGGCTCGCTGGGCGCGCGCAACGACGTGCGCGCCCATTCGATTGAGCACAAGCTCGGCATCCACGGCGCGCCCACCTGCACCATGGTTTATGGGGACCACGGCGGCGCGACCGGCTTCCTCGTCGGCGAGGAGCATCGCGGCATGGCCTGCATGTTCACGATGATGAATTCCGCGCGGCTGGCCGTCGGTCTGCAGGGCGTCGCCATCGCCGAGCGCGCGACCCAGCAGGCGCTTGCCTACGCACGCGAACGCCGTCAGGGCCGGGCTGCCAGCGGTGCCGCGAGTGCTGCTTCGAGCCCGATCATCGCCCACCCGGACGTCAAGCGCATGCTGCTTACCATGCGCTCACTGACGCGGGCGGCGCGCGCGATCTGCTATTCGACTGCAGTCGCACTCGACCGCGCCAAGCGCAGCCCGGATGCCGCAGGCCGGGAAGCCGCGCAGGAGCGGGCTTCGCTGTTGACGCCGGCCGCCAAGGCCTTTGCGACCGACGTCGGCAATGCGGTTGCTTCCCTCGGTATCCAGGTCCATGGCGGCATGGGCTACATCGAGGAGACCGGCGCCGCACAGCATCTCCGGGATGCCCGCATCGCCGCGATCTACGAGGGCACCAACGGCATCCAGGCGATCGATCTGGTGACCCGCAAGCTGCCGCTCTCGGGCGGCGGCGCCGTCAGGGCCTACCTCACCGAGCTGCGCAACACCGTCGACATCGTAAATGCCAGCAACGACCCGGCCTTCGGATCGACCGGCATGCTTCTGAAAGACGCGCTTGACAGCCTGGAGCGAGCAACTGAGTGGCTCAATGCCCGCTCGCACCAGGAGGCGGCACTCGCTGGCGCCACGCCCTATTTGCGCCTCTTCTCCATCGCGGCCGGAGGCACGCTGCTGGCGCGCGAAGCACTGGCGGCGCGGCAGCTCGCCGACGGCAGCGACAGCGCGGCGCGCATGGCGATCGCCCGTTTCTTCGCCGAGAACGTCGCGGTCGAAGCGCGCGGGCTCGAACGCACGGTGACGGAGGGGGCCGAAGGCATCACCGGCGGCGACGCCGCGCTCGCGGGATGACGCGCTCTCCGCCATACCTCCGCGGAACGGCGAGGCAGGACGGAGCCCCCTCGGTGGAAAGGCGCCATCCGCCCCTTCCCGCGCCGCCCGCAAACCAATAAGTGTTGCTGCATGTCGACCCTGCTGGTGACCCACCCGGCCTGCCTCAATCACCTGACGCCTGCCGGCCATCCGGAGCGGCCCGACCGGTTGCGCGCCGTGGAGCAGGCGCTCGAGCACGAGCAGTTCCAAAACCTCGCGCGCGCCGAGGCGCCAGCTGCTGGAATCGATATGCTCACGCTCTGCCATCCGCTCGACTACGTCACGGAGATTCGCGATGCCACCCCGCGCGAGGGCCTGGTGCGCATCGATGCCGACACCACCATGTCTGCGGGCTCCTTCGAGGCGGCGCTGCGCGGCGCCGGTGGAGCAACTTTCGCGGTCGACGAGGTGATCGGAAAACGTGCCGCCAACGCTTTCGTGGCGGTGCGCCCGCCCGGCCATCATGCTGAGACCACCCGCGCGATGGGCTTCTGCCTCTTCAACAACGTCGCAATCGCGGCCCGGCATGCGCAGAAGCAGCACGGGCTTTCTCGCGTCGCCATCGTCGATTTCGATGTGCATCACGGCAACGGCTCGCAGGAGATCTTCTGGTCGGACCCGACCGTGATGTATTGCTCGACCCATCAGATGCCGCTCTACCCGGGCACGGGGGCCGCGAGCGAGCGCGGCAAGCACAATCAGATCGTCAATGCGCCGCTCTCTCCCGGCAATGGCGGCAGGGAGTTTCGCTTTGCTTTCGAGCAGATCATCCTGCCGCGGCTGCGAGAATTTCACCCTGAATTGATCATCATCTCGGCCGGCTTTGATGCCCACATGCGCGACCCGCTTGCCAACCTGAACCTGCTGGAGAGCGACTTTGCCTGGGCAACGCGCGAGATCATGCGCATAGCCGACCAAAGCGCTGAAAGTCGCGTCGTCTCCGTGCTGGAAGGCGGCTACGATCTGCAGGCGCTGGCACAATCGTCGGCCGCGCATGTCACGGCGCTGATGCGAGCTTAAGGCGGATGCTTTCGATGCCCGAGACCAACAATACCGACGTCAAGCAGCTCTCCTTCGAGCGCGCGATCGAGGAGCTGGAAGGAATCGTCAAGCGCCTCGAGGAGGGCAAGGTGCCGCTCGAGGAATCCGTTGCCATCTACGAGCGCGGCGAGTTGCTCAAGCGTCGCTGCGAGGAGCTGTTGCGCCAGGCCGAGGCGCGGGTCGAGAAGATCACGCTCAACGCTGACGGCACGCCGAGCGGCACCGCGCCGCTCGATGTGGAGTGATTTGCGCAGCAATTGGCTGAAACGCGGCCGCCGCCGGCTCAGGCCAGCGGCAGAAGCGGAGCAAACCCGATGAGCATGTTCCCCGGTCCTGATCCCATACCCGGCGATCCCGCTGCCGGCGATGCCATCGATCTCGTCATCGTGCCGCGTAGCGTCGATCTTGGCGGATTTGCGGTACGCCGCGCCTTGCCGCATGTGCAGCGGCGCATGGTCGGTCCCTTCATTTTCTTCGATCATTTCGGCCCGGTCGAGTTCCGCACCGGACAGGGCATCGATGTGCGGCCGCATCCACATATCGGGCTCTCGACCGTCACGTTCCTGTTCGACGGCGAGATCGTGCATCGCGACAGCCTCGGCAGCAATGCTGCGATTCATCCCGGCGATGTCAATCTGATGACGGCCGGACGCGGCATCGTGCATTCCGAGCGCACCGCGCCGGATCACCGCACCGAAGGCGAGCGCCTGCATGGTCTGCAGCTCTGGCTCGCCATGCCTGCAGGCGACGAGGAGATCGATCCAAGCTTCGCGCATCATGACCAGGCGCAGCTTCCGGTCATCGCCGGGGACGGCAAGGTGGTGCGCCTTGTCATCGGCGACGCCTACGGCAAGAGCTCGCCGGTGCCGACGCTCAGCGACACGATCCTGGCGGACGCCATGCTCACTCCCGGCGCCACGCTGCCGATCGACCCGGAGACGGAGGAGCGCGCACTCTATGTCGTCTCAGGCGAGATCGACATCGCAGCCGACCGCTTTGCCGCCGGACGCCTGTTGGTGCTGAGGCCCGGTGACCGGATCACGCTGACTGCGGCGAGCGAAGCACGCGTCATCCTACTCGGCGGCGCGCCGATGGACGGACCGCGCCACATATGGTGGAACTTCGTCTCCTCGCGCAAGGATCGCATCGCGCAGGCCAAGGCTGACTGGAAGGACGGCCGCTTCGACACGGTGCCGGGCGACGCTAAAGAGTTCATTCCGCTGCCGGAGTGAAGGGCATGTTGCGGAAAACCGGATAGTGGTTTTCCGCAGGCTACGCTTATGGCAGTGACCAACCATGACGCCGGCCAAAAGGCGCCACCGACGAGCCCTTCTTCGGACTGGTGGCGTCACGTCCGGAATCTCGCAACCTCGGATGCGGTCTAGCTGACTTGAAATTGAAGAACGGGTGAGCCGCGTCGCTGGCGCGGGGCTTTCCTTTCGCGTCGCAATGACGGCCAAGCCTCTCGCCGACGCCCTTGGTCATCGAGCATACCAAACGAGGTTATTAGGAACTTTCGCGAAGGAGCCGAGTTTTAATCGACGGAACAGAGGGGGGAGACAGCCGTGCTCAGCCCAAACAATTGTGCTCGCAACGCTTTGGCGCGCAACGAGCTTGCGCGGCAGGGGTTGCGCTTCTCCAAGCCGCTGAAAGATCTGTCCCGCAGCGGCGCGAGCCAGGACACTGTTCTCCAGGACACCATTCTGTTGAAACGGACCGCGGCAGGCGACCAGCTTGCCATGAAGGCCTTATTTGTTCGCCACCGCGACCGCGTTTTCCGGTTCGTCCTGCGTCTGGTCAACAACGAGGACCTCGCTGAAGAAATTCTTATCGAGACATTCTTTGAGGTCTGGCGCTCCGCCAAGCGGTTCGAGGAGCGCTCCACTTTCTCCACGTGGCTCCTGGCGATCGCCCGACACAAGGCGCTGACCGCGCTTGGCCGTCTAACGTCCGTCGAGCTCGACGACCAGATGATTGCCGACATGCCCGACCTTGCCGACGACCCCGAGATGGCGCTGCACGCAAAGAGCTTGAACGAAGTCGTGCGGGATTGCCTGAGGAAGCTCTCGGCCAAGCACACCGAAGTTATCGATCTCGTCTACTATCACGGAAAGACAATAACCGAAACGGCTCAGATCCTTCGGGTTCCGGAAGCAACCGTCAAAACCCGCATGTTTTATGCGCGGCAAAAATTGGCGCATCTCGTTTGCGCAAGGCTGCGCGGCAGCTCACCATGGGTTTCCTGAAATTGTGCACCGGGCAGGTGTTTCAGATAGCGACCCTATCGACCGAACGCATGCGTACCCGTGCTATTTTGCACGAGGCTCGGGGCTAGCGCATGTTCCGATCGAAAAGACTTTCGTCACCCGCGGGCATAGCCCGTCGAAGACGGGCGTAAGACGCCCTGATGACCCGCGGGTCCATCTTTTTCGTCAAAAAGATGGATTGCCGGGTCAAGCCCGGCAATGGCGCTGAAGTGGATCAATTCGACCGGGAACCGCGTTTTCAGTGGCCGCTCGCCGGCGCGGCAAGCCGGCCCATGACCATCAACACGCTTGTGAGCGGATTGAGCCTGAGCGGATTGCGTCGCGCTCTTGCAGTGCGACTGGATTTTGTGCAAGGCGGGCGCGCATCAGGCATGAACGCGCTCAGCCGCGCTACAAGGGGCGACGGAATCCCCCGCGCAAGCCGCCAAATAGCAACGACACGAGAAACAGCACCAGCGCTATGAAGAAGATTATCTTGGCGAAGCCAACCGCTGCACCGGCAATTCCACCGAATCCAAGCACGCCGGCAATCAGCGCGATAATCAGGAGGGTGATGACGAGGTTCAACATATCCGTTCTCCGCGAGCGATACATGCGACCGCAGCTACACTCGTCAGCCGCGACAGCGTCGCTAGTTCCAACCAACTCCCCATGTGGATAGTTCCCTTATCGTTGGAAACCGAACGTACCTACATTGCAGTGCGGAAAACTGCTCATGGTGACCGGAATGCGGATCAATCAGTTGCGCGAGGCGGATGCCGTTGAGGCTTGCACCGATAAGGCGCCCTGCGGCTCCCGGAGCCACTCCTGAAACCGCATTCGCCGCACTTGGTCGCGTTGGCCCTGCCGCCAGGATTCCAAGCAGCGCGCGCTGCAGAAACGTAATGTGTAGTGACGATAACGGATCAGGCCAAAACGACCTCCGCAATGATCGCATCGCTTCATCAGGATGAGCTCCGTAGGAAGGACCGCGGCCTGTCTTGAATGGACCGCCACACTAAGACGCTTCCAGGCCTCGTCGGTTCCATCAACGGGCTTAACTAAAAAGCGCGCTTCGAGGCTTGCGAGGACCCACGGGAACATGCCGCACTAAGCGGCCGTTGTGTCCGCGCGTGCTCTCAATTCGTCCGCGCCATCACAGAGACGAGGACCGCCCATGCTGAACTATCTGCTGACCCATCCCGAGTTGAGGCTGGCGGCGCCCGAGGTGGCCGACCTCTGCGCGGCATTCGACTTGGCGGTGGCCGACCTCCAGGAAAAGGGGGACGCCGCGGCGGAGTGCGCAAATAACGAAGACATGCGGACCGCAATGGCAGCCGCAATCGTCGAAGGATGGCAGGGGGGCGAGCGCGACCGCAGGCGGCTCGGCGACCTCGCACTCCGCGTCACCCCCGCAAGCGACGGCAACTGATCCCGCGGAAAAGGCCTGCCGAAGCTTCTTCGGGCATCGAGTCGGACCGATAATCATGGCCAAACAACCCGACCGAAAGCGTGGCCCGCGCCACCGCGACCACCAGGGCTTCTTCAGGTTATTTATTGGTCCTGGTATCGCGCGGTGCAGGCATGAGAACGAACCTGCTGGAAGTCACCCTCACGATGATAGCCGCAATCCAAGTCATTTCGCAGTCTATGCGCCTCCTCAATCTCCGCCTTGCATCTGACGGACCGCGGCCTGCAGCTCGTTGAACTTGCGCTGCAGCACCAGGAGATCGCGCTCGAGCTTGTGGATGCGCGCCGACCAGTCGGCCTGCGGGCCAGCTCCGGCCGCGACCGACGGCGTGGCATCGCCCCCGGGGCCGGCGCCATAATCGTCGAAGCTGACCCCTATTTCGTCGCCGTTTCGCCATTGCACGCGCGCCCGATAGGTCTCGTCCTTATTGGGGACGAACAGCTCCACGAATTCGGGCGTGGCGATCGTCGCCGAGAACTTGAGCCGCGCGCCCAGCTCGGAGAAATCGCGGATCAGGCAATCGATGCTGGTGCGCCGATTGTTGAAAAAGATTCGACCCTGCAGAAACGATTTTTGACGCGCGATCCTGCGGCGCTCATTCATGGCTGCCCCTCGTGCATAGCGCGCGAACCGATTTCGGTACGATAGATATATGACATTCCTTGCTTACATTATGGTTCATAACGGCAATTAGGGCCTTGTTTACTTTTCGGGAGACTGCCGTGGCGGCACGCATGCGCATCGACCGGCTGTTGGTCGAACGAGGGCTGTTCGAAAGCCGCGCCCAAGCGCAGGCCGCGATCGCGGCCGGCTTGGTCACCGCCGACGACCGGCTCATCACCAAGGCCTCGGTCGAGCTTGCGGCGGACGCGGTCCTGTCGGCGCAGCTTCCGCATCCCTACGTTTCGCGCGGCGGCGTGAAGCTCGCGGCGGCGCTCGACCACTTCGGCTTTGATCCGGAGGGCGCGATCTGCCTCGATGTCGGCGCCTCGACCGGCGGCTTCACCGACGTGCTGCTTACCCGGGGTGCCGCCCGCGTTTATGCGCTCGATGTCGGGCGCGCGCAGCTCCACCCTCGCCTGCGCGCCCGGCCGGAGGTCGTTGTCCGCGAGGAGACCGACATTCGCGCGCTGGCTCACGGCGAACTCTCCCCGCCCCCCGCCTTCATCACCATCGATGTCGCCTTCATCTCGCTCAAGCTCGTGCTGCCGGCCGCGCTCGCCCAAGCGGCAATGCCGGCTCACCTGGTGGCGCTGATCAAGCCGCAGTTCGAAGCCGGCCGCGGCGCCGTCAAGAAAGGCATCGTCCGGGATGCGCACGTCCATGCCGCGGTGTGCGAGGAGATCGTGCAGGTCGTCGCGGCGCTTGGCTGGCATGTCGTCGGCCTCATCCCCTCCCCGCTTCTGGGCCAGGACGGCAATCGCGAATTTCTCATCGGGGCGACGCATGGTTGAGCGCCTCTCCATTGACCGCATCGGCCGCCGCGGCGACGGCATAGCCGAGACGCCGGCCGGCACGATTTATGTTCCCTATACGCTGTCAGGCGAAACCGTCGAGGTCGATCGCGCGCCCGGTCACCCGGATCGTGGACATCTGCTCGCAGTCGCGACGGCGAGCCCCGAACGCGTTACACCCATCTGCCCCCATTTCGGCACCTGCGGGGGCTGCGCTCTGCAGCATTGGGCGAGCGCACCCTATCGGGCGTGGAAGCGGTCTCTTCTGATCGAGGCGCTGGCGCAAGCAGGCTTCGAGATGCCTGCGACCGGCGCGCTGGTCGATCCGATCGTCGACGCCCACGGCGAGGGCAGGCGCCGCGCCGTGTTTCATGCCTGGCGGCGCACGCACGATGTGCTGGAGGTCGGCTTCGCCGCCTTGCGCGCGCATCATGTAGTGCCGATCGATCATTGTCCGGTGCTGGCGCCCTCGCTCAACGGTGCGATCGAGGCCGCCTGGGCAATTGCCGAAACGCTCTTACGCGCGGGCAAGCCGCTCGACATCCAGGTGACCGCGACCGAAACCGGCCTCGACGTCGACGTGCGCGGCTCGGGACCGCTCAAGGCGCCGCAAATGAGCGCGCTCGCGCGGCTTGCGGAGGCGCATCGCCTGGCGCGCCTCACCCGCCACGGCGAGATGGTGGCGCAGCGTGTCGCCCCGACCGTCACCATGGGCCAGGCGCGCGTCGCGCTGCCGCCGGGCGGGTTCCTGCAAGCGACGCTCGCGGGTGAGGAAGCGCTTGCTGCGCTGGTGCTGGAACATTGCGCCGGCGCCAAGTCCGTCGGGGATCTGTTCGCCGGAGTAGGACCTTTTGCGCTCCGCCTCGCCGAGCACGCCAAGGTGATGGCGGCCGATCAGGACGCAGGTGCGGTCGCCGCGCTTATCGGCGCGGCCAAAACACCGCGACTCAAACCGATCACCGCCGAGCGACGCGACCTCTTCACGCGCCCCTATGTGGCGAAGGAGCTCGCCCGCCTCGATTCAGTGGTGTTCGATCCGCCGCGCCAAGGCGCCGAGGCGCAGGCGCGCGAGCTGGCGCGAAGCGCGGTACCGCGCGTGGTCGCGGTATCATGCAATCCGACGACTTTCGCACGCGACACCCGCATTCTGGTCGACGGCGGCTACCGTCTCACGCGCGTCACGCCGGTCGACCAGTTCCGCTATTCCGCCCACGTGGAGCTGGTGGCGCGGTTCGAGAAATAAGTTTCGTGGAGTCAAGTTTGCTCGCTTCATTTGGCAGCCAGGAATGGGCGTGTCCCACGTAGAGATTTCGTTTTCCTTTGCAAGAATCGACGCTTTTGGCGTTCAAAACAAACCTGCGGTAGGATGAATGCAGCGAAAACTCTGGCGCGTTCTGCCGCAACGCGGACCCTTGAGGACCCGATCTTCAACTGCTCAGCCCTCGAGCGTGTCGGTCGCAAGGATCTCGATGCCGAAGCCGGCGAGCCCCACATAGTTCCACTTGCTGGAGGCGAGCAGGCGAATGGAGGAGATGCCGAGGTCCTTCAATATCTGCGCGCCGAGGCCGATCTCGCGCCACTGCCGCGTGCGCGCCGCTTCCGAGGCGGTGACGCTCGACGGCGGAATGATGCTCGCCGGCACGCCGGCGGCGCCATCGCGCAGGAACACCAATACGCCGCGGCCCTCCGCCTTGAAGCGCGCGAGCGCCGAATGGATCGGCTTGGCGCCGCCGAACACCTCGCTGATCACATCGGCGCGGTGCAGCCGCGCCGGCATGTTGCGCCCGTCGCCGATGCGGCCATACACGAAGGCCATGTGGTGCACGTGATCGAACGGAGTCACGTAGGAGAAGCCGTCGAGCTTGCCGATCTCGCTGTCGACCTGGAACTCGGCCACGCGCTTGACCAGCTTGTCGCGCGCCTGGCGGTAGGCGATGAGATCGGCAATCGAGACATATTGCAGGCCGTGCCGCTTGGCGAAGGCGACAACCCCGGGCCCGCGCAGCACGGTGCCGTCATCATTCATGAGCTCGGCCAGCACGCCGACCGGCGGCAGGCCGGCGAGCCGGCAGAGATCGACGCAGGCCTCGGTATGGCCGGAGCGCATCAGCACGCCGCCTTCCTTGGCGACCAGCGGGAACACGTGGCCGGGCCGCACGAAATCATCGGCGCCGGCATTCCCATTGGCGAGCGCGCGCACCGTATTGCTGCGCTCCTCCGCCGAGATGCCGGTGGTGAGGCCATGGCGCACATCGACCGAGACCGTGAACGCGGTACCGAGCGGCGCATCATTGAGCGCCACCATGGGATCAAGATGCAGGCGCTTGGCCTCTTCGGACGCAAGCGGCGCACAGACGATGCCGGAGGTGTTGCGGATGATGAACGCCATCTTCTCGGGCGTGCAATGCGCCGCCGCCACGAATAGATCGCCTTCGTTCTCGCGGTCGTCGTCGTCGGCAACGACCACGATCTCGCCCTTCGCGAAGGCTTGAACCACCGCCTCGACGCGTTGGCGGATATCGTCAACGTCTGACATGCTTAAAGACCCGCAGGCGGAGTGAGCGGCCAGCCAGGCGTATCACCCACTTGGCCGCGCTGGCGCAGATAGTGATCCGCAATCACGCACGCCACCATGGCTTCGCCGATCGGCACGGCGCGAATGCCGACGCACGGGTCGTGGCGGCCCTTTGTGCTGATCTCGGTTTCGCGGCCGTATCTGTCCACGGTGCGGCGCGGGGTGAGGATTGACGAGGTCGGCTTGACTACAAAGCGCGCCACGACCGGCTGGCCGGTGGAAATGCCACCCAGAATGCCGCCCGCATTGTTGCTCAGAAAGAGCGGCGCTCCGTCGTTGCCGATGCGGATTTCATCGCCGTTCTCTTCGCCCGAAAGCGCGGCCGCCGCAAAGCCAGCCCCAATCTCGACGCCCTTGACCGCGTTGATGCCCATGAGCGCCGCCGCGATGTCGCCGTCGAGCTTGCCATAGACCGGTGCGCCAAGGCCTGCGGGCACGCCCTCGGCCACCACCTCGATGATGGCCCCGACCGAAGAGCCCGATTTGCGCACGTCATCGAGATAATCGGCGTAGAACGCGGCGCGCTTGGCATCCGGGCAGAAGAATGGATTGCGGTCGACCTCCTCCCAGTCCCAGTTGGCCCGATCGATCGCATGCGCGCCCATCTGCACCAACGCGGCACGCACCGCCAAGCCGGGAACGATCTTGCGGGCGATGGCGCCGGCCGCAACGCGCATGGCGGTCTCGCGCGCCGACTGCCGTCCGCCGCCCCGATAATCGCGCAAGCCGTATTTGACGTCGTAAGTATAGTCGGCGTGTCCCGGCCGGTACTTGTCCCTGATCTCCGAATAATCCTTGGAGCGCTGATCCGTATTCTCGATCAGGAGCCCGATCGGGGTTCCTGTCGTCACCTGCGCCCCGATTGCCTCATCGACGAACACACCGGAGAGAATCTTCACCTGATCGAGCTCTTGGCGCTGGGTGGTGAACCGCGATTGGCCCGGTCGCCGCTTGTCGAGATAGGGCTGGATATCCGCTTCGGTCAGCGGAATGCGCGGCGGACAGCCGTCGACCACGCAGCCGATCGCCGGCCCGTGGCTCTCGCCGAAGGTGGTGACGCGAAACAGATGACCGAAGGTATTGTACGACATGACCTCTGCCAGCCTCCCGATGAGGCCACGGCGGCGCCACCGGGCTCCCTCTCCCGACCGGGGAGAGGGTCGGATTGAGGGGGAGCGGGCCTATTGATCTCTGGTCCCCCTCACCCGGATCACCACGCGATCCAACTCTCCCCTGTGCGAGAGAGGTGCTCGCGTCGATCTCTTCAAGATGCGGACCGACTCTTTATCGCGTGTGGTAGCCCGCGCACCCTCCGGGGTCAAATGGCCAGTCAGGCTGCTCGCCAAGCCAGTGGATGAGACAACAATGCCCGATCTACCGTCACCAACCGCAAGTCCTCGATCAAGCATTGCGCAAGAAGAAGCCGATCAAAGGGGTCACGTGTTGCCGGCTCCGGCTCTGCTATCGTCAGCACGTGGTGGTGGGTGACGGCAACAAGGCAAAGCCCAACATTTTCGAGGAGCTCAGGCAGCAGCTTGGGCGCCACGCTCAGCGTCAGTTTTCCTAAGTGGACCTTGATGGCGATCTCCCATAGGCTGGCCACGCTTGCATGGACGACCGACTCGGAGTCCGTGACGACTTCCTGAACTGCTCCTCCCAACGCGCGCAGTCGACTATCCACAAGCGCTATGAGGACGTTCGTGTCGAGCAGAACGCGCATTGCTCAGGGTAACGGCCGCAACAAGAAATCCTCGCGCAATGGCTCGTCAAAATCCCCTGCGGCGTGTTTCACGATCTCGCGAACCTTGTGCTTTCGCTTGAATGCGGCGATCGCCTGGAGCTTCAGCCCGCCCCTGCGGTGCGGCACCAAGTCGAAAATCGGCTTGCCGTTGCGGGTGACAACAAAGGTCTCGCCCTTTTCCACGCGCCGCGCCAGTGCGGTGAGCTGGTCCTTGGCTTCCTTGATCGACACCGTGCCCATACCAAAAATATAGCCACCGGTGGCCACTTTGGCAAGCCGCCGTATCGTGCCGGCGCATCGTGCCTCGCTTGCGCCGAGCTCTAACCATAGCGGGCGAGTGTGTTGTTCTCGAACACGTAGACGACGCCCTGATCGATCTCCTGATGCACCGCCTCCTCGTGCGCAGCGATGCCGAGGTAAGCCACCAGCGCCCGGGCGGTGCCGCCATGCGCGGTCGCAACCGTGTCGCGGGTCAGGCTCGCGTACCAGGCCCCAACCCGGGCCGCCACCATCTTGTAGTTCTCCCCGCCGGGCGGAACGAAGCCCCACTTGTCGGCCTCCCGCCTGGCGACGACATCCGGATCCCTCTGCATCACCTCCGCGTAGGTCAGCCCTTCCCATTCGCCAAAGGCGATCTCGGCAAGCCGCTGATCGACCGCATAGCACTCTTGCGGAAGCTTGAGCATGGCGCGCACGATTTCCATCGTCTCGCGCGCGCGGGCGAGCGGGCTCGACACGTAGTCCAAATCGGTGGCCGCGCGGTCATCGCGGGCAAACAGATCGCGCAGGATTTCTCCGCAAACCGCCGCCTCGGCCCGTCCGGTTTGGTTGATTGGGGTGTCGCGCTGCCCTTGCAGGCGACCGGCCTGGTTCCAATCCGTCAGACCATGGCGAATGTAATACAGGCGCATGGCGGGTGAGCGCGGCGCCCTTATTCCTTGACCACGCTGATGTCCGGCGCGTCCGGGTGCTTCATGCCGACGATGTTATAGCCGGCATCGACATGATGGATCTCCCCGGTGACCCCGCGGGAGAGATCGGAGAGCAGATACATGGCGGTGTCGCCCACCTCCTCGATGGTGACGTTGCGCCGCAGCGGCGAGTTGTATTCGTTCCAGCGGAGAATGTAGCGGAAATCTCCGATGCCGGCCGCCGCAAGTGTGCGGATCGGGCCGGCGGAGACGGCGTTTACGCGGATCTGCTTTCCGCCGAGATCGGCTGCGAGATAGCGCACGGAAGCTTCGAGCGCCGCCTTGGCGACCCCCATGACATTGTAGTGCGGCATCCATTTCTCGGCGCCGAAATAGGTGAGCGTCAACAGCGAGCCGCCCGCCGGCATCAGCTTCTCGGCACGTTGCGCCACCGCGGTGAACGAGTAGCAGCTGACCAGCATCGTGTTGGAGAAGTTATCAGCAGTGGTGTCGACATAGCGCCCGTCGAGCTGCGCCTTGTCGGAGAAGGCGATCGCGTGCACCACGAAATCGAGGGAGCCCCACTTGTCCTTGACGGCCGCGAAGGTGGCATCGAGCGTTCCCGGATCGGTGACGTCACAATGGCCGGCCAGGAACCCGGTGACCTCGGCGGCGAGCGGCTCGACCCGCCTCTTCAGCGCGTCGCCCTGATAGGTGAAGGCGATCTCGGCGCCTTGCTGATGGCAGGATTTGGCGATGCCCCAGGCGATCGAGCGGTTGTTGGCGACTCCCATGATCAGGCCGCGCTTGCCGCGCATCAGGCCCGAGGCTTCCGGCATTTTGTCCTCGCTCTGCCGGCCGCATCCCCCGGCATTTCCCTAATGACATAGGGGCGGAGGGCCTTCAAGCAGCCCCCACCGCGCTCGTCCCGGGCGAGCGGCCGGCGAGACCCGGGACCCGTGGCCGCAGGCAGAAATGAGAGGCTGTGGCGGCATGGATTCCAGGTTACGCGGGAAGATCGGGCGCAGCGACGCCTTGACCAGCCTCACCCCAGATCCTTGCGCGGATCGTAGCGCTTGGTATCGCGCCATTTGCGCATCAGCTCTTCGAGCTCGCGGTCCTGTCCGTCGGGGAGCATGATGCGCACGGTGGCGAGGAGGTCACCCTTGCGGTCTTTGGCCGGGAAACCCTTGCCCTTGAGGCGGAAGGTACGTCCCGCATTGGTGTGAGCCGGGATTGCGAGCTCGACCGCCCCGTCGAGCGTCGGCACACGCACTTTGCCGCCCAACACCGCTTCATAGAGGGTGACCGGCAGGTCGAGTCTCAAGTCGGCGCCGTCGCGCTGGAACAGGGGATGCGGCGTGATCGACACGGTGATCAGGAGATCGCCGGTGCGGCCGCCCTGACCGGACAGCCCCTGGCCCTTGAGCCTGATCTGCTGGCCTTCGTCGAGGCCAGCAGGAATCTTGACCTCCACTTCCTTTCCGGTCGGAAGCTGCACCCGCTTTTTCACGCCCTTGGCGGCCTCCAGCAAGGTGATCGACAGCGAGGCGGTGATATCGCGCCCGGAGGTGGCACCGAAGTCTTCAGGCTCGAAACGAAAGCCACCGCCGGCGCGGGCGCCGGCCCCACGCGCGCCGAACACATCCTTGAGGATGTCCTCGAATCCTCCGAAGCCGCGGGCGCCGGCCTGCCCGCCGGCCGCACCGCCGGGACCCCAGGTGAAGGTCTCGAAGTTGCCCTCCCGCCCGAAACCGCCGCGTCCGCCTCCCTGGCGAGCGAAGCCTTCGAACCCCTGGAAGCGCGGCTTGCCTTCAGCGTCGATCTCACCGCTGTCGAACGCCTTGCGCTTGTCCTTGTCGCCAATGATCTCATAGGCCGCGTTGAGCTCGGCAAAACGCGAGGCGGCCTTGGGGTCATGCTTGTTGGCGTCCGGGTGCAGCTTCTTGGCGAGCTTCCGGAACGCGCTCTTGATGTCCGCGGCGCTCGCGCTGCGGCTCACCCCGAGAACTTCATAGGGGTCGCGCATCGCCAAGACCTCCGCAAGCTTGCCCCTTCATGTCGGCAAATCCCTCAATCCCGTATCCAATGTGGGGAGGCACTCCCGCAAAGGCAACGCGCAACACCCGGAAATCCAACGCGATTTGCGGGGTGAAGTTGCGCACCCCGCCCATCTTGTCCCGGCCTTGAGCCGGGACCCGAACTCATGCCGTTGCCTGGAACGATCCCGGGTCTCGCTCGGCTCGCCCGGGACAAGAAGTCAACTCAACTCCGGCATCACATGCCTGGCGAACAGCTCTATCGACGACAGCGCCTCGGCAAGCGCGAGATCGCCGAAGACGAATTGACCGACCAAATAGTTGCTGCCGGTCTCAGCGATCTGTCGCCTCAGCTCCGCGGTAACCTTGTCGGGTGCCCCGGCAATGCCCTGGCCGACTTCGGCGAGCTCATCGAAGGTCGGCGGGCGGGGATGGGCATTGACCCGATTGTGCTTGCGTCGCAAATGCGTGAAGCAATCGTGCCAGCGCGGATAGGCGCGTCGCGCGAGCGCAAGTGCCTGCGCGTCGCTGTCGGCGACCACGATGAAGCGACCGAGCCCCATCAGCGGCAGCGCCGCCTCGCCCCACGTCTCCCGCCAGCTGGCTCGAAAGGCATCGAAGGAGCGGCAGGTGTCGGCAGGCGGGTCGAGGCTCACCACCTGCAGGCCCTGTCGTGCCGCCCGCGCGGCGCTTTCAGGCGCATGCACTCCGTACCAGATCGGCGGATGCGGCTTCTGCAGCGGCTCGAGCTCCATCGGCACTTGATCGACATGAAAGAACTCGCCCCGGAAGCTCAAGCTCTTCTGTGTCAGTCCCTGGATCACCAGCTCGAGCGCCTCGGCGTAGCGTCGTTGCGCCTCATCCGGATTCTGCCCGTAATAGATGAGCTCACTCGGCGAGGAGCCGCGCCCAAAGCCGATCTCGAGCCGGCCGCCGCTCAGCTGGTCGAGCATGCAGATTTCTTCGATCAGGCGCACCGGATGGTAGAGCGGCAGCGCATAGACCAGCGGTCCGAAGCGCAGGCGCTCTGTGCGTTGCGCGACCGCGGCCAGGAACACGCTCGGGCTCGGCGCCATGCCGAGCGGCGTCGCATGATGCTCGGCCACGTGATAGGCGTAGAAGCCGAGGCGGTCGTAGCATTCGATGATATCGAGCCGCATCCGGTAGTAATCGCCGAGCGCCTGGTCGTCACGGTCGAGATGATCGAAGACGCCAAACCGCATGGACCGGTGCCCCGCTTCAGAACGTCCGGCTGGTCGGATGTCACTCGTCGGTGACGTCGATCCAGACGCCGCCCGGATCCGCCATCTGGAACTTGCCGCCGGCCTCCGTGGCGAGGAAAGCCTTGCGGGCATCGGCCTCCTTGCTGCCGCCGAGCCGCATCGGCGCCACATAGGGATTCATGCCGGACGTCACCTCCACGTGCTGCTTGAAGGTCTCGATATTCTCGACCTTGAAGCCGATATGATCGGGACCCGGCCGCTTGATCGACATGCCGGCGAAGATCGGAATCGACCAGGGCAGGAGCGCGAGCGTGACCCTTCCGTCGCTCAGATGATAGCCGCCATCATTGTGATTCTTGTTGCTCGGCTTCAGCTCAAACACGTACTGATAGAAGTCGGCGCAGCGCTCCGCGTTCATGGTGCGGATGGCGAATTTGTTAAGATAGCGGTCGTGGGCGACACCTTCGCTACCGGCCGCCTGCTCGGCATAAACCCCGACCAGCTTGTCGCGCTCGTCCTTCTGCGCGAGATCGAAGATGTTGCCGTCAGGATCGTGGCCGCTGTAATTGGCAAATGGCCGCGTCGACGGCCGCTTGACGATATTGGCCTGCGGGAACTTCTTGCGCGCGCGTTCGATCACGGCATCGATGTCGTCGACCACCAGGCCGAAGTGATCAAGCCCACCCACATAGCCGTCGCGCAGCGGATTGATATTGAGCCCCACATAGCCGTCGCCGACCGTCACCGCATTGAGCGGCCGGCTGATCTTGCCGGAGCGCTTGAGCCCGAAATAGGCCTCGTAGAAATTGGCCAGCATCGGATAGATCGGGCTGATCATGGCCATGTGATTGATCTTGGCGAACATCGTTTCTCTCGGGGTCTCTACGCAGCAATCGGAACCATCAATCACAATTACATGTCCGCGCGCCTCGTGCCAGAGGTGGATGCGCGCGCAGATGCCGCAAGCTGCGCAAGAGCTTGCTCCAATAAGCGAAACCCCCGCCCCGCTCTCCCTTGCGCAGGGGAGCCGGACGGGGGCAACGCCGCTCGCGCTTAAGGTGGCTTACGGCTGGCGCGAGGCCACGTAGGCCGCAAGGTCGACGATGTCGGTGTCATCGAGCTTTGCCACGACCTGGTTCATCAACACGGTCCAGGTGCCGGTGCGTGCGCCGCTCTTGATATCCATCAGCTGACGCGCGAGGTACATCGGCTCACGGCCCGCGATTGACGGAATCTCGTTGAGGCCGTGCAGGCCTTCGCCATGGCAGATGGCGCACGGAACGGTCTTGCCGCCGCCGCCGGAGTTGGCGAGCGCCTCGCCCTTGGCGATGCTGCCGGGCGGCACATAGGCGATGAATCCACTGCGTGGATCGCGCGCTCTCGCCAGCGCCTCGTCCTGCGGCACAACGATGATGCGATTACCGATCGGCTCGGTGCCGCCGGACTTGGCGACAAACCGCATGGCGCCCTCGCCCACTTCGGTCTTCGGCACCTCGGCCTGCTCGACCACCTTGATGTAGCCGTCGCCCTGCTTGCGGGCAGAGAAGTATTCGGCGGCCGCGCGGGCATCGTCGGGCGAAATCGCCTTGGCGATCGGCACCATGGCGCCGGTGCGGGCGCCCTTGCGTTTGCCAGTGGCGAAATCCCGGAGCGAGCGCATGATGTAAGCCGCATTGAGACCCGCGATGTTGGCCGATTCCGGATGGCCGTCACCGGTGGTCAGGTGGCAGAGCGCGCAGGCGCGCACATCCGGTTTCACGCCATTGGCAACCACACTGGGCAGCGGCGCGTGATCGCCCGGGAACCAGTCCGGCGGCGCGAATGGATCGTTGACGGAAACCTCATTGTACTCCTTGTCGCTACCCGGAACCTTGATCACCTTGCTGGCGTCCGGCTTCGGCAAGCCCTGAGGTATGACCGGATAGGCCCAGTCAGGACCGGCTGCGAGCGCACCCGTCGGCAGCATCGCGAACGCTACAAGCCAAAGCAAACTCCTCATCATCGCCTCCCAAAATTCTTCTCGATCCATAAAGGGCAACAGACAATATTGCCCTTCAAACCCGCGGACAAGGCCCGTTCGGCGCCTGCCAGGGCGCTCCTTCCCTTGACCTCGCCGTCTCGGCGCGGCTAGCTCGCGCCCTATTTCGCGCTCTTCACTCAACAGCGGAGCTGGCTCATGCGCGCGCTTCGGTTCATGCTGTCGATGCTATTGGGGGCTCTCGCCTTCGCACCGAGACCGGCGGCCGCGCAGGCAGACTTCTACCGAGGCAAGACCATCGATCTGGTCATCAGCACCGGGGTCGGCGGCGGGCTTGACGCCAATGCGCGCGTGGTGGCGCGGCATCTGGCCGATCACATCCCGGGCAATCCGGTGATCGTGCCGCGCAACATGCCGGGCGCAGGCCACATCAGGGCCGCCAATTTCGTCGCCAGCCAGGCGCCCAAGGATGGCACCGTCATTGCGACCTTCATCCCGGTCTTCGTGATGGCGCAGATCCTCGACCGCGGCCGCAGCATTCAGTTCGATCCCTCTGCCTTCAACTGGCTCGCCTCGACCTCGTCTTCCAATTCGACCGTCTATACCTGGTCGACGTCGGGTGTGCGGTCGGTCGAGGATGCGAAGAAGCGCGATGTGCTCATGGGCGGGACCGGAGCCGGCTCCTACACCCTCATCTATCCGACCGTCATGAACAGCGTGCTTGGCACGCGCTTCAAGCTCGTCACCGGTTACCAGAGCACGGCCGAGATCGGGCTCGCCATGGAGCGCGGCGAGGTCGAAGGGCGCGCCGGCAACAACTTCAACAGCCTGCGCGCCGAGAACAGCGAATGGCTCAAAAGCCGCAAGATCACGCTGATCACCCAGGTGGGGCTCGAGCGCGATCCCGAATTTCCGGACGTGCCTTTGCTTACCGATCTCGCGAAGACGGACGAAGACCGGCAGATCCTGAAGCTGTTCTCGACTGACGTGGTGTTCGGCCGCCCGTTCGTGACCGCGCCGGGCGTGCCGGCAGAGCGTGTCGCGCTGTTGCGCAAGGCCTTCGATGAGATGATGGCGGATCCGGCGTATCTTGAGGATTCGCGGCAAGCGGCGCTTGACGTGGCACCGGTTTCCGGTGCCGTGGTTCAGTCCGTGGTCGCCGACCTCGTGCACACCCCGCCGGAAATCGTCGCCAAAGCCAAGCTCGCGATGGAGCCGAAGAGCACAATCGAGAAGACAAAATAGAGGACCAAACAGCGAAATGAAGAAGCTCGAGCTGACCATCGCGACAGAGGACTACGACCATTTCCGCGATTTCCGCCTCGGTACCGTGCAAGCGGAGGGCATAGATCCCATCTGGCTCATGCCGGAGCTGCACGAGATTTTCGCGCGCTTCACCTTCAACCGCGAATGGGACGTGAGCGAATTGTCATTCGCCAAGTTCTCCGCGCAGGTGACGCGCGAGGACCCCGACATAGTGGCGCTGCCGGTCGTCTGCTCGCGTCACTTTCGCTTCTCGGCCTTCTACATCAACCGCAACAGCAACATAAAGTCACCCGCAGACCTCAAGGGAAAACGCATCGGCTCGCCCGAATGGGCGCATACGGCGGCCGTCTATATGCGCGGCTGGCTTGCCGACGAGCACGCCGTCAAGCTCACGGACGTGCACTGGTTTCAGGCCGGCACCAACGAGCCGGGGCGGACCGAGAAGGTCGAGCTCAATCTGCCCGCGGGCGTCAAGCTCACCCGCGTCGAGGACAAATCCTTGAGCGAGATGCTCGCCGCGGGCGAGGTCGATTGCGCCCTGGTCGCGCGGCCGCCTGACTGCTTCGTCAAGCGCCACAAGGATGTGACGCGGCTTTTTCCCGACTTCCAGGAGATGGAGGAGAAGTACTACGCCCGCACCAAGGTATGGCCGATCATGCATGTGATCGCGATGAAACGCGCGATCCTCGACCGCTACCCCTGGGTCGCCGGCAGCCTCTACAATGCATTTCTGGAATCAAAGAACCGCAGCATCGAGAGGCTGACCGAGCAGAGCGTTTCGCGTTATCCCCTGCCCTGGCTCGTTGCCTATGCGCGGCGCATGCGCGACATGTTCGATGGCGATCCGTTTCCGTTCGGCATCGAGGCGAACCGGCCGACCTTCGAGCAGTTCCTGCGCTATACTTATGAGCAGGGCATCGCCCACCGTCACGCCAAGGTCGAGGAGATCTTCCCTAAGGGCATGATGGTGGAAGTGCATACGTAGCGTCGAGTGGACCAGTCGGCGTCATCGCCGGGCTTGACCAGGCTTGACCCGGCGATCCATCGTCTTGCGAAAAGCCCGATTCTTGCGAAGAAGGATGGACCCGCGGGTCAAGCCCGCGGGTGACCACGGAGCTTCTTACGTGCGTTGCTGCCAGGGCTTGAGGCTGCGCACTTCCCACCTGCCTTTGCTGGCCCGGCAGGCATCGCCCTGCATCCAGGACGAGGTGCCGTCCCGCTCGAAGCTCGCCAAGAACTCGTGGCAGGTTAGTCCGCCATCTTCGCTGCGCGCGGAAGCGATCGGCGTCACAGTTCCGCGTGTGCCGGTCTGGGGATTTTCCCAGGCGAGGCTCGCGTCCTTGCCGCCCTTGGTCATGACTTCGGTTGCGGCTGCCCGCGCCATGGCGAGATCGGCTTCCGGCGGGACGATGTCGGCGGGCTTGACGGTCGGTGGCACCGGCCGCAGAGCACCGGTCACGCTCGCGTCATCAGTTTTCGCGAACAGGTTATCGAGCTGATATGAGAAGCTGCAGCCGCCGGCCGCTACCGCCAAAAGAGACACGAGAGCCATGGTCGACGCAGCCCGCCATATGCGCGGCGCGGACCATCCATTATAAGAAATACGGGAAGCCAAAACGGCGGAGGGGCGGATGGCAGCGAGCGGGCCCATATAAGAGCGCGGTGACGACACTCGATCTGATGACGCGCGATCTGATCCTTCTGCGACCACCTGGGACCCCGAAATGCCCGAATCAGTTTCGATACAACACCCGGATGCGTTAACGAGCGGTGACTTCACCGAGGCTGACGAGCCTTTGCGGCTGTTCGCCGCCTGGTTCTCGGACGCTACAAAATCCGAGCCCGCCGACCCCAGCGCTATGACACTTGCGACGGTCGATGCCGAAGGCATGCCCAACGCCCGGATGGTATTGCTGAAGGGCTTCGACGAACGAGGATTTGTATTCTACACGAATTTGGACAGCCAAAAAGGGCGAGAGTTGGGTGTTAACCCCAAAGCCGCACTGGTCTTTCATTGGAAGAGCCTTGCCCGGCAAGTGCGGCTGCGCGGAAACCTGCAGCAGGTCGAGGACGAAGCGGCGGACGCCTATTTCGCGACGCGCCCCCGCTTGGCCCAGATCGGCGCCTGGGCGAGCAAGCAGTCAGCGCCGCTCGAAAGCCGGATGGCATTCGAGAAGGCGATCGCCTTCTACATGGCGAAATTCGCAATGGGCACAATCCCGCGTCCACCGTACTGGTCCGGGTATCGGCTCACGCCCCTCACGATCGAATTCTGGCACGATCGGCCCTATCGGCTGCACGACCGTATAGAGTTCCGCCGCGGCCGGCCGGGCGAACCCTGGGAAAAACGGCGGCTCTATCCCTGACTGAAGACACGCAAATGAGCGAGCATTTTCCACAATCGAACGCGGGACAATATCTGCCCTGCGAAGCGCGCGTTTAGGGCTGGAACAGACCCAATGAGCACTGCGACCGACAATCACCCTCGCCGCGCCCTGCTTTTGACCGGCGCAAGCCGCGGCATCGGCCACGCGACCGTCAAGCGCTTCTCGGCAGCAGGCTGGCGCGTCATCACCTGCTCGCGGCATCCGTTCCCGGAGAACTGCCCGTGGGAGGCGGGCCCCGAGGACCATATCCAGGTCGATCTCGCCGATCCGCAGGATACCCTTTCGGCGATCGCCACCATCAAGCAGCGTCTCGAGCACGGTGAGCTCAACGCGCTGGTCAACAATGCGGCGATCTCCCCCAAAGCGCCCGGCGGCAAACGGCTCTCCTCGATCGAGACGACGCTCGATGTATGGGACCACGTATTCCGAGTGAACTTCTTCGCGCCCATCATGCTGGCGCGCGGCCTGGTCGAGGAGCTCAAGGCCGCCAAGGGCTCCGTGGTGAATGTCACCTCGATTGCCGGCTCACGCGTGCATCCGTTCGCCGGCACCGCTTATTCCACCTCGAAGGCGGCGCTGGCGGCGCTCACCCGGGAGATGGCGGCGGATTTCGGCCCACTTGGGATTCGCGTGAACGCCATCGCACCGGGCGAGATCGACACGCCGATCCTGTCACCCGGCACCGAGAGGATCGTGCAGCAAATCCCGCTGCATCGCCTCGGCACGCCTGACGAGGTCGCCAAGATCATCTACGTGTTGTGCACGGAGACTTCGTCGTATGTGAACGGCGCTGAGATCCACATCAACGGCGGCCAGCACGTTTAGCGCGAAAGCGAGAAACCCGCGCGGCGCAAATCGAGGAAGGGCCGGTCGGCCCCACCGCTTACGCAAGCTCAGTGGCGAGTTCCTTGGCCTTCGGCGCGCTCGAGTCGTCCGCCGCCGCCGGCTTGACATTGCCACGAAAGCGCATCGCCGCCGCCACCGCCGATATTCCGATATCGCCGTAGCGCACTTCGAGCTTCTGTGCCTCAAGCGCGGCTGATTGGTCGGCGTGCACGATTTTCGTCGATTTCATTTCAGTCTCCGGATCCTCTGGGATTTTCAGGTCTTCAGCCGATGTCCGCATTCGAAATTCGTGATACATTGCGGCACCCTTCGACATGAGCTTCGGAAGCGAAAGGGCGCTCACCCTCCCTTCCTTCCCGCTTGCGGGAAGCTCGCCAGGGTGCAAGGGCCGCTGTTCGATCTGAAATTCCTCAATGAGTTTCAAATCGGCGGCACGCGCGCGATCGCTCTCGGAAAGGTGCCTTGGTAAGGGTAAACCGAGCGTTAAGAACATCGGCTCAAACTGTCAGCGGGCCTCAACAGTGAGCCCATTTGTTATGCGAGCTCAATAACTTCGCGTTTGTAGTTGCGGAATCTCGGTTGCGACATTCTTGCAACAGGTCGGCAAGACTATGCGTGCCGACCCATTGAAGGCCTGGAACTCGCCACGATGTTTCAGGTAACTCTTGCAGGGATGAATCGAGCACTGGGCGTGCCCTCTTGGAGACCTGCAATATCGAGCTGCACTGCGAAGCTGCAGCATAAAGGGATGCAAAAACAAAGAGTTGCATAAGGGGTTGCAATGGCCGTACGTGGAATTGGACTGGTGTTGCTGGCGCTCGTATTCGGAAGCAGCCTCGGGGGTTGCATGCAGGCGACGCTCGAGCCCGCGTCGGAGGCATACTTCACGGCGCGCGACAAGAAGCTGCTCGCCGATCCGCCTTATGAAAAGGCGGCGATCCCGATCTCCTATCAGCGCTCGATTGTCGACTACACCCGCAAGGAGCAGCCGGGCACGGTCGTGGTCGATACCGATAATAAATACCTGTACTACGTGCTGCCGGAAGGCAAGGCGATCCGCTATGGCGTGACCGTCGGCGAGGACGCGCAGTCCTGGGCCGGCGTCGCCAAGATCGGCAACATGACTGAATGGCCGTCGTGGACGCCGACCCAGGGCGAGAAGGAGCGTCTCGGCCCGCTGCCGAACTACGTGGAGGGTGGCCCCGCCAATCCGATGGGCGCCCGCGCCATGTATCTGTTCCAGGGCAACAAGGACACGTTGTTCCGCATCCATGGCACCAACCAACCGGAATATATCGGCCAGGCGATCTCCTCCGGCTGCATCCGCATGACCAACGAGGACGTCATCGATCTCTATCATCGGGTCAAGATCGGCACGCCGGTGGTGGTGCTGAACTCGCACCTGCGCGTGGCGTCAAGCAGCTGATCCTCGCTTAAGCTCAGCGCTGACCACATGACGAATGGCCGGACTTGTTCCGGCCATTTTGTTTTCAGTAGACCTCATCCTGAAGGGGATGCCGACACCGCATCCTGCGCCGCGATCCAGAGGCGCCGCGTGTCGAAGGACGCCGGCCGTCTCGATGGCCACGAGTCCTGAGCCCGCATCCATGGTTCGGGACGCCGCGCCATCAACGCGCTTACGCGCATTTTCGCCGCGCTATCGCGCGGCTCCCCACCACGAGGCTCTGGAAGGTTCAGGCTTCCCGCACCTTCTCGCGCGTGACCCAGTCGAGCGTGCGGTCGAGCGCGCGGGTCAGCCGGTCGAACAGTTCGTCGATCTCAGCCTCTGAGATCACGAGCGGCGGACAGATCGAGATAGTATCGCCGGCAAGAAACCGCACGATCAGGCCTTCGTCCTCGGCGAAGCGCACCGCGCGCGCGCCGACCGCCGCCTTGGGGTCGAAGCCCTGCTTGCTGCCCTTGTCGGCGACGAGCTCGACGGCACCAATCAGGCCAAGACCGCGCCCCTCGCCGACGAGCGGGTGCTCGCCGAGCGTCTTGAGCCGCGCCTGGAAGCGCGGCGTCTTTTGCTGTGCCTGCTCGAACAGGCGTTCGCGCGCGTAGATTTCCAGGGTCTTCAAGGCGACTGCGGCGGCCAGTGGGTGCCCCGAATAGGTGAAACCATGCCCGAACGTGCCGATCTTGCGGCTCTCATCGAGCAGGGCCTGATACATCGGTTCGTTGACCGTCACCGCGGCCATCGGCACATAGCCTGAGGTCAACGCCTTGGCGACCGAGATGCCATCCGGCGCAAAACCAACAGCCTGACTGCCGAAGGCAGTGCCGAGACGCCCGAACCCGCAGATCACCTCGTCGGCAATCATGTAAACGTCATAGCGGCGGCAGATCGCGGCAATCTTCTCGAAATAGGTGCGCGGCGGCACGATCACCCCGCCCGCCCCCATCACCGGCTCGGCGATGAAGGCCGCGACGGTTTGCGGGTCCTCGCGTTCGATCAGCTCTCCGAGCTCGGTTGCCAAACGGCTCGCAAATTCCTCTTCGCTCTCGCCCGCCTGGGCCAGTCGATAATGATGCGGGCAGGCGGCGTGCAGGATGCCGGCCATCGGCAGATCGAAATCGCGCTGGTTCACGGGCAGGCCGGTGAGCGAAGCCGATGCCACCGTCACGCCGTGATAGGCCTTGAGCCGGCTCACGATCTTCTTCTTGCGTGGCCTTCCCAGTGCATTGTTCATGTACCAGACGAGCTTGATCTGGGTATCGTTCGCTTCCGAACCGGAATTGCAGAAGAAGACCTTGGAGGTTGGGACCGGCACCATCTCCTTGAGCCTTTCGGCCAGCTCGATCGCCGGATCGTGGCTCTTGGCGTTGAACAGGTGCGCGAAGGAGAGCTTGCGGATCTGCTCCGCGGCGGTTTCCGCGAGCTCTTCGTTGCCGTGGCCCAGCGCCGTGCACCAAAGCCCGGCCATGCCCTCGATATAGGGCTTGCCGGCACTGTCATAGACGTAGACGCCCTTGCCGCGCTCCATCACCAGCGGTCCGCTTTCGCGGAAGACGGCGAGATTGGTATAAGGATGAACGAGCGTCTCGACATCGCGGACCGCCAGATTGCTGAGGGGAGTCATGGCTTGCGCTTCCTGTTGATCGGATGAGTCATGGCCGACTTGCTGAGGACGAGAAAGCAAGACGTGAACGCCCGTGACCAAGCGCGGGCATGAGTCATGGACGGTAGCTCCTCCTACCAGAAGACCTCGTCTCAGTGCGCAGACAGCGGACGCGGGCGCGGCAGCGGCACCGGCGCCGCAATCGCGGCCGTAATCCTGGGATCACCCGCAAGCTCCGCCGTGATGCTCTTGCTTGCGCCCGTTTGCGCCACCGCGCTCGCCGGGGATCGCACATCCCACTCGCAGATGCGGTAGCCGCCGCGCCGTTCGGCGAGATCGACATGCACGTGCTCCTCATGATAGCCGTCGGAGCCGGGGCCCAGCACTGTGGTAAAACGCGCGCACACGCTTTGCTTGAGCCCCTCGCGGAAATCCTTCGGCACTTGCGGATCGGTGAGGCCCACCACCTCGCCGTTCGCGAGCTTCAAAGCCTGAATGTCGAGCGCATTGGCCTTGCCGTGCTCGGAGAGGGGCGCGCCGGCGATGCCGTTGCGGCCGCGGCAGTCGTAGGAGGCAAGGTTGGAGAGGCCTCTGAGCGGCGCGCCAAGGTCAGCGGCGCGCGGCGCCGCCTCCTCGCGCACCCAGCTCACGATCGCTTCGGCGAGCGTGCAGCGCATCACCGCCGGCGGGACGATCGCGACACGGCTCTGGTCGGGCAGGACCACGGCTTCGAGCCGCACCACATCGGGCGCGCCACATTGGCCTGGACCGGTAATAGGCGGCAGAGACGGCGCGATCGCCAGCGCTTCGGTCAAGCGCAGCCGACATGCCGAGGGCGCCGCTGCGGCGACCTCAGGCACCTCGTTTGGCAGAGAAGGCCGCGGGCGTGGCAGCGGGATCGCTTGCGCATCTCCAAGGCCCGCGGCGATCGACAGAGCAATAAGCGGCACGGCAAGAACGCGCTTCACTTCTGAGCTTCCGACTTCCATTCGTGTGGCGGCATGGCCAAGATCCCCCCGGTGGCGAATATGTCCCATTTCGATGTGGTCGTCTGCGGTCTCGGCGTGATGGGCAGTGCGGCGCTGTATGCGCTGGCCCAGCGCGGGGCGCGCGTCGCCGGCCTCGACCGTTTTGAGCAAGGCCATGACCGCGGTTCCTCGCACGGAGAAACCCGTATCATCCGCCGCGGCTATTTCGAGCACCCCTCCTACGTGCCGCTGGTCGAGCGCTCTTACGCGAAATGGCGCGAGATCGAAGCCGCTGCAGGACGGCAGCTCCTCCATGTCACCGGGATCATCGAAATCGGACCGCCGGACGGCGTGCTGGTGCGCGGCACGCTCGCGGCAATGAAGGAACACAATGTGCCGCACGAGAAGCTCTCGGCCAGCGAACTGATGCGGCGCTTTCCGGCCTTCCGGATTCCGGCGGACTTTGTCGGCACATTCCAGGGGGACGGCGGATATCTGGAGGCCGAGGCGTCGCTCGCTGCGCTTGCCGCCCTAGCCGGCGCAAGCGGTGCGGAACTTCGTCGCGGGGAAACCATTGCGGCGATCGAGCCTTCCACCCAGGGCGTGCGGGTCTTGACCAATCGTGGCGCGATCTGGGGGCGGACCGTGATCGTGACGCTCGGTCCCTGGCTCGAGACGCTGTTCCCCGGCCTGCCCGCAAGGCTGCGCATCACCCGCCAAGTGCTGGCCTGGTTTTCCCCGCGCGATCCGGCCCGCGTCGCGAACGGAAAGCTCCCGGTGTTTCTGCTGCAAAGCCGGCACGGCATCCATTACGGCTTTCCCTTGCGCGGCTCCTCCGTCAAGATCGCCAAGCATCATCACGCCGACCAGGCGGTCGATCCGGAAACTTATGACCGCACTGTCTCGGCCGCCGATGAAGCGTTGATCCGCGCCGCCCTCGAGGCGCACTTGCCGGCCATCAACGGACCCTTGCTTTCTGCCAAGACGTGTCTCTACACGCGCAGTGGCGATGATGATTTCATCATCGATCGCCTGCCGGGCGCGCCGCAGGTTGTAATTGCCTCGCCCTGCTCCGGCCATGGGTTCAAGTTCGCGCCCGCCATCGGCGACATCCTTGCCGATCTGGCGCTTGCGGGCGCGACGGTGCATGATATCTCCCGCTTCTCGTTGGACCGCTTCAAAGCGATCTGATCGTTGCGTCCGCCACGCGTGGCGCATGCTTTTTATGTTGTTCTTCGCGCCTTCGCCCCATTGCCGGCGCAACCGCTTGGCATTAATTCCTCCGGAATCCCTCCGGCCGGGGTTTGAAGCTCGTCCGGCAATGCAGCTCTCATCCGATGGCGCGCCGCTACGTTTTCGCCGATGAACCGATGTCCAAGCTCGCGATCTGGGCGCGGCGCATGGCGATTTTCTCGCTAACGGCGGTGTTCGTCTCGATCATCGTCGTACGTTCCGAATTGCTTGATATCGGCCCAGCCCTCACCTCCTTCGTGGTCGCGTTGGTGCCGGCGGTGCTTTCGCTCCTGCTGGCGGCCGCGGCGCTGGTGGTGATCTGGAACGAAGGGTTGCGCGGCCTCGGACGCACCCTTGCGGCCATCGGCATCGCTTTAGCGCTGCTCGCCTATCCGGCCTATCTCGGCTACAAGGCCTACAAGCTCCCCTGGCTCTACGACATCACCACCGACCCGATCGATCCGCCGCGCTACGAGGCCCTCGCACGCTTGCGACCGCGCGAGGCCAATCCGATCACCTATGCGGGTCTCTACGCGGCCGAGCGGCAGCGCGCTGCCTACCCGGATATCGAGCCCCTCGATGAGGATGCGACGCCCGAGGTCGCGTTCAAGGTTGCGCTGGCGGTCATCACCAAGCGCAAATGGACCATCATCGATCGCCGCCCGCCGCTGCTGCCGACGCGGCCGGAAGGGCATATCGAGGCGGTCGCCCGCACGCCCATCATGGCGCTGCGTGATGACGTCGTGGTGCGGGTGCGCGGCGGGCCGGACGGATCGCGGATCGATGTGCGCTCCTCCTCGCGCTTCGGCTCCTTCGACTTCGGCGACAATGCCGCGCGCATCCGCAGCCTGATCGACGATATCGACGCTGAGATCGGCAACGAGAAGACGGAACCGCCCGAGCCGCCGGGCAAGAAGCTGCCACCGCCGCCGCAGGTCAAGCGCGAGCAGCCCACGGCCAGCACAAAGAAATAGAGCCAGAGCAATCGGCTTGCCGGCCCGCGCGCACGCGCGCTAGCTTTGCCTCCGCGCTGCAGGAGGTGCCTATGCTCGCGCGAATGTCGTTTGCCGCCGCCGTGCTGGCCGGGCTCGGCTTGTCGTCTGCGCCTGCGCTTGCCTGGGATGACGCCAAATATCCGGACTGGCGCGGCCAATGGTCGCGCGCGCCCATCCCGGGCGTCAGGGGCAATCCTTCCTACGATCCGGCCAAGCCGCGTGGCCGCGGCGAAGAAGCGCCGCTCACCGCGGAATATGCCGCGCGCTTCGAGGCCAATCTCAAGGACCAGGCGCAGGGTGGTCAGGGCACCGACGCCACCTTCTCGTGCCTGCCTCCCGGCATGCCGCGCACCATGATCTCCTACGGACCGATGGAAATCGTGATCCTACCCGAGGTCACTTACATTCTGATCGAATACATCCATGACAACCGGCGCATATTCACGGACGTACGCGATTGGCCCGCCGCGATCGAGCCGACCTTCGCGGGTTATTCGATCGGCAAATGGGTGGATCCGGATTCGTCCGGCCGCTATACCGCCCTCGAGATCGAGACGCGCTTCATGAAGGGGCCGCGCGCCTACGACGCGAGCGGTCTGCCGCTCCATGCCGACAATCAGACCATCACCAAGGAGCGCATCTATCTCGATGCCGCGCGCGACATCCTGCACGACGAGATCACCACCATCGATCACGCGCTGACGCGTCCCTGGACGGTCACCCAGAACTATAGCCGCAGTCCCAGCCCGCAGCCGTTCTGGCGCGAATACATCTGTGCCGAGAACAACACCCATGTGCAGATCGGTAACGAAACCTACTATCTCAGCGCCGACGGGCTGTTGATGCCGGCCAAGAAGGACCAGCCGCCGCCTGATCTGCGCTATTTCAATCAGATCAAGAAGTGACCAACCTCTCCTCAATCCTCTAAAAGGGGGCTGAAAGCAGCAACGACATGACCTGGAGCCGGCAATGCTGAGGGACGAAAGCGGTGGTGGGGGCGGTGGTCGGCCGAAGCCGCAGAAGAACGTGCTCGGAGACCAGCTCGAGATCTGCTCGATAGCCCCGATGACCGGGTTCTATCGCGACGGCTGCTGCAATACCGGGCGGGAGGACGTCGGCAGCCACACCGTTTGCGTCATCATGACCGCGGAGTTTCTGGCCTTCTCCAAATCCCGCGGCAACGATCTGTCCACCCCGGCGCCGCAATTCGGCTTCCGCGGCCTCAAGCCCGGAGACCGCTGGTGTCTTTGTGCACCGCGCTGGCAGGAGGCCTTCGAGGCCGGCCAGGCCCCGCGCGTGGTGCTGCGCGCCACGCAAGAGAGCGCGCTTGAATACTGTGCGCTCGCCGATCTCAAGCGCCATGCGATCGATCTGTCGTGATCTTCCCCGGCGTTCAACATTCCAGAGCTGAGCGCGTGACAGCGCCATCCCCCTCACCCTGAGAGGGGCCTGCGGCCCGCTTGCACCATAAAGCCGCGCGCGCAATGCTGCTCAGGTATGCGAGCGACAAGGCATCACGCCTTTCGACTTCTGTTGCTGGCGCTTGTCGGCGCACCGGCATTCGCTGCCTCCGCCAACGACGATTTCTACAGAGGCAAGACCATCACGCTCATCGTCGCCAATGCGGCCGGCGGCGGCTACGACCTCTATGCCAGGCTGCTTGCCCGCCACATGGGCCAGCACATTCCGGGCCAACCCGCGTTCGTGGTGAAGTATCAGCCGGGCGCCGGCGGCCTCACAATGGCGGACGCGCTCTACACAGCCCCACCGGATGGACTCACCATCGGGGCGATGGCGCGCGCCAATCCGCTCGAGCGCCTTCTAGGCAATCCGGCCGCCAAGTTCGACAACGAGCGCTTCACCTGGATTGGCACCGCAGCGAGCTTTGCCGACGATGCTTATTGTTTGATCGTGCGGGCGGATTCACCGGTGAAAAGCATCGTCGACGCGCAGCGTGCCGGGCCCCCACTCGTGTTCGGCGGGGTCGCGGCGGGCGGCACCGATACCGATTTGTTGCTGCTCGCGCGCGCAGTGCTCTCGCTCAATCTGAAGCTCGTCCGCGGCTATGGAGGCGTCCCCGACATCAGTCTTGCAATGCAACGCGGCGAGGTGGATGGGCAAGCCGTCGGCATCTCGGCGCTGCGCAACTCCATGGCGGATTGGCTCAATGCCGGCAAGCTGCGCTTTCTCGTCCAGTTCGGACATGCGAGCCGCTGGGCCGGCCTGCCGGATGTGCCGACCGCCCACGAGCTCGCCCACACCGCCGAGCAACAATCCCTGATCGATCTTGCCGAGCTGCCCCTCACCATGGCGCGCCCATTCGCGGCCCCGCCCGATCTGCCGCTGGAACGCGCCGCGATCCTGAAAGACGCGTTCATGGCGACGCAACGCGATCCCGCCTACCTTGCAGACGCACGTGCGTTGCAGATCGATGTCAGCCCGCTCTCCGGCGATGAAATCCAAGCGCTGCTGCGGCGGCTCGCTGCCACGCCCGCGGCGCTGATCGAACGCTACAAGAGCATTCTGGCCTCGAAGTAGCGGCCAGCCTTCACGCGAGGCGGAAGCGCCCGTCGACCGCGGGCGCGCCGTCGGTCGCGACCCGGCCGCGAGCAGCGAGATCCTCGAGATGCGCCAGCACCGACAGTCCGGCCGCTTTGGTGAGGCGGGGATCAAGCCCGGCATAAATCGCGCGCACCAGCGTCGGAATGTCGGCTTCGCCGTTCCCTAGCTGCTTGAGGATCGAAGCCTCGCGCGCCTTGCGATGCGCGATATAGCTTGCAACGAAGCGGGAGGCATCGCGCACCGCGCCGCCATGGCCGGGGAGGTAGAGCGTCTCGCTGCGGCGGGTGAGCTTCTCAAGCGAAGCCATGTAGTCGCTCATGGAGCCATCCGGCGGCGCGACGACCGGTGTCGACCAGGCCATCACGTGATCGCCGGAGAACAGCACGCTCGTCCCGGCCAGCGCGTAGGCCATGTGGTTGGCGGTATGGCCGGGTGTGGCGACGGCCTCGAGGCTCCAGTTTGCCCCGGAGACGGTTTCACCATCGGCCAGTACATGGTCGGGCATGAAGTCGCGATCCGCGGAGGCTTCGAGCCGTGGCGCTTCGCCGACATTGAGCGGGCGCGCGGCACGATGTGGTCCCTCCGCGCAGGTCACCGCACCCGTTGCAGCCTTGATGCGCGCGGCGGCGGGCGAATGGTCGCGATGCGTATGCGTAACGAATATGTGCGTGACGGTCTCGCCGCGCACCGCCTCGAGCAGCGCAGCGATGTGCATCTCGTCGAGTGGGCCGGGATCGATGATCGCGACCTTGCCGCTGCCCACGATGTAGCTGACTGTTCCCTTGAAGGTGAACGGTCCTGGATTGTTGGCGAGCAGCCGCCGCACACCGGGCATGACCTCCTCGACCTTGCCGGGCGCAAGCTCGAAGCTCTTGTCAAAGGGAATGTCTTCGCTCATCGGCCGGTCATGTGCACCGAAGGATCAAGCCGTCAACTGCGTTCCCCATCCGTACGATCTCACTTGGCAGCTTGAAGAGAGAGAGCTGAATGGCGCGATTTGAAGATCGCAGGTCCGATCAGAAAAGCGCAAGCCCGGCGAGATCCGCTCCGAACAACAACAACGGTACGAAAGTACTACGCAACCTAAAGTTGCGTATAAATAAATTAATTTGTCACGGCTCCCGTTCACTGGTTTATCCGTTCGAGCAGCATTCGCCAGCGTGAACGGGAACTCACGCACGCGAGTTCAAAATAAGCTCCTCCGCGAGTTCAGCCGCCTCGGGCTGAGCTGAACAAATGGGCCGTCACACGCAAAACCGACGCAAGCGCGTCATTATTTGCTTCGGCCCTATGCGTAGCGGGAGCACCCTTGCTTTCAACGCTACGCGAATGCTGGCGCCCGACCGCCAGATAATGAAAACGCACGAAGCCATGTACCGCTATTGGGCACGTCCACATGTTGTGACCGTGCGAGACCCCTATGACTCAGTCGTGAGCGCGATCCGTCGATGGGGGCACGCGATCACAGACGAAACGGTCGAGAGAGAGGCGGCGGAGCTATTCCAGTCCGGGTTTCGCAGTCGGCATAAGGTGCCCTGGTGGGCTCTTGTTCTCAAATATGAGGACTTCTACGCCAATCTCGATGGGTTGCTCGATCAGATTGCGCGCTATCTCAAGATCCCTGTTCCCGAGGCGGTGCGATCAAGATTTAAGGAAGAGTTCAACATCGAGCGAGTGCGACAGGTTTGTGCCGATCGGCCGTTCCACGAGTGGGACCATGAAACCCATATTCACGGCTCGCACGTCTCTGCCAGCCTTGGCAGACCTGGCGAATCTAAAATTCTGACAGAGGCCCAAAGGCGGACAATCGACGACATTCTGCGACTCGATCATGCTCGTGTGGTTGATAGTCACCTAGCCAAGAAACGCTTCTAACGCGGCTGAGGGCCCAGCAGCCTCGCGCCGGGCCCTCCATGCAACAGCAGACCAAGTGTAGCTCACGTCTTACGTCCTTCGCTGCTTCACCGCTCTCCCGGCCTGCGCCGCTGTTCATTGCCGCCGCTCCCGTTCGGAGCAGTCTGATTCTGCGGGCGTGCCGATTGACCCCGGCCCTGGGTGCCGCCCTGACCCGAGGTTGACGGGGGCTCACCCTGCCCAGGCTGGTTCCTCCGGTCCTGTGCGCCCGTTCGGCTTTGGTTCTCCTGGCGCCCGTTCAGATCGCGGTTGCGGCCTTGTCCGGACGTCTGCCCGGCCCTGTTCGGTTCGGGCTTCCCCTGCCGCTGCTCAAAGCGTCCTTGTCCCTGATCGCCGCGTCCCTCAGTGGCTCCACGTCCCTGTCCCTGGTCGCCGCGCCCATCTGTGGCTCCACGTCCCTGACCGGAGATTCCCAGTGCGGCCGTCGTTCGTTCATCGATGCGGCCGGTCGCCTCGAGGCCTTCGCGACGCTGGAATTGCATCAGAGCGTCCATGGTCTCGCGCCCCATCACGCCGTCGATGCGGCCATGATAGAAGCCCTTGTCGATAAGAACCTGTTGGACCTCGCGGATATCCGCATTGCCGGCCAAACCAACTGTGGAGCTCCGCGTCTCGACCGATGCCGACGAAGAGCCGACCGGCACCATTGCGACGATGTGGCGGCTGCGGTCAAGAACGACGATCTCGTCATTCGCCACGAAGTACTCATCGTCGCGCCATTCCGGATAGATATCGACGAGGACTGACGGCACCTCTCTCACCCTGACCCGTTCCGGCACCACCGTTCCGGTATCGAGCGAGAAATCGACCCGATCGACGCGTGGGACATCGCGGCCTGACAGAACGTCTCTCTGGATCCGTGAGCGCTGCTCATCATTGAGCGTCACGCGGCCGCGCGCCTGATTGGCGCCGCGATTCTCACCCTGCGCATTCTGCGATCCGCGCTGGTTCGGCTGATTCTGCTCGGTGCGCTGATTCTGTTGAGTGCGCTGAGTCTGCTCATTCTGCTGGGTGCGTTGGTTCTGCGTCCGCTCGTTCTCCGGCCGATGGGACTGGCCGGTCGTCTGCGCCGGCTGTCTCTGGTTTTGCGGCTGGTTCTGCGCACCGCGGCTTTGCCGCTGATTTTGCCGCTGCTGATTCTGGTTTTGCGCCCCCCTGGTCCTGTTCTGCTCCGCATTCGGCTGGTTCCTGGTCCCCGCATTCTCGCCCTGCCTGATCGCCTCGCCGGTCGTCCTTTGCTGATCCTGCCTCGACCTGGCCTGATCCTGCGACTGCCTGCTGCCTTGCCCCCTGGTCTGATCCGTGCCTGCACCGGCGCGTCCCTCGGTCCGCCCCTGCTGCGCACCTTGACTCATCCTGTTGCTGCCGCCGCCGGCCTGACCGCTGGTGCGGCCCTGCTGACCGCCCTGTTGCATCCCCTGCGCCGGGCTGCGCCTCTCCTGGGCGCCGGCCTGCCCTTGCGACTGGCTCGCGCCAGCCTGACCTCTTTGTCTGTTCGTGTCCTGTGCGGTGCTCGGCAGCGTGCCGACAGCCAGCAAGGGAATAGCCGCGACGGTAACCAACAACATTTTCTTCATTTTGAATCCTCCGAAAGATGACGGTTTGGAAGCAAACGCGTTGCCCGCCGGGATGACCAGGAGCCCGGAGGACGCACGTTCGGCTAAAGCTCAGAATTCCGGTTGCGCGGCTCAGTTACAAATGTCGACCCGTTCCATCCGCCAGCCGAACGGGGTCCAGACGCTGCGCATCTGGTAACAGCCGCCATAATCATAGCCATAGTCGTACGCGTAGGGCCCCGCAGCCACACCGGTATCGAAGCCGTAGCTGTAGATAGGTCCGCCCCTCTGGGCCAACCATTGATCCGGGCCTGTGCCGCCGAAATGGCCGGTGTGATCATGAGGGTCGGCAGCAAATGCGGCCACCGATGACCCTGCGCTAAGCACGGCAGCTGCAGCCAGTGCCGTGACGATATTTCGCACCATTGTTGTCCTCCTCCTGTCTGGGCTTATTCCTCTTCCGGCATCGCTTCTCCCTTGCAGTTCCTTCGCACCGTCGTTGCAGCTTCTTCGCCCGGCGCTTCTTCTTCGCAGTTTCGACCTTCGCGGTGCGTCACCCGGGACGCCTGACAGCTGCCGATCAGGTCTCTGTGCAACGCGCTCACGGGTGCTTGGTTTCCGCGCCCGCTTCCGCGATTCGAATGGCATGTCGCGCTTGCAACGCACAAATTGCTTTTCGATTTGCCCTGAGTATTGCGGATCGACGGCCTTTAGCGCCGGCCGCGAGCCTTTACGGTTGAGTGCCTTGCGCGTCCCTGTTTGTTTGTAGGATGCAGGTCATCAGCGGAAGCACGCAGGAAACTCGGAAAATGCGATCTAAAGACAATCAGAGGCAATCCAAGATCAATCCAATATTCTGAGAAAGCCGCGGGCGATCAAATGGTGCACCAAGGTCATCTTGTCGATCCCCTTCATGTGCGCGCTCCGGATAAACCCATGGGACCCTTCACCTGGAATTTCATCTCAACTGATCGCCATCTTGAATCCCTCTCACAAAGGCGCCGGGCGCCGTCCCGCTTGAACGCGGTGCGACAATTATATCCATTGCTGGAACTTCACCCCGCGAGCCGCGTTACTAATTGTTTCGCAGAGTACCAGGGACATCCGCACAGTGATGAAGTCGGGACCTCGCCTGAGTGAAGAGCTTGGCCCCGCACTTTGCCTTGTGGGCATCATCGCGATCTTGCTAGGCGGGTCCTATTACGCCCTGTTCGATTTGTCGAAGCCGACCGTCTATCCAAACCCGGGAGTGGAGGCTTACCACTCACCGGAGGCCACTCGGCTTGTCCCGCTTCCGCGTGTGAGCGATGCTCCCGAGGTCGCGGCGGAGCCAGTGGGTGAAGCGGCAAGCGAATCTGCGTCGGTTTTGCCGCAAGCACCCGCCCCGCATGCGCCCGCAAAGGAAGCCGCAGCGCCCAGCCATAAAAGCACGCGTACATCCCAAAACGCTGATCCGCGCGGTCTTCAACGCTGGGATAACTTCAGGTCTTCTCAATCCTGGAACAGCTTTGGCTATGCCCGCCAATGGGACAATCCGTACCGGGACAATCCCTACCGCAGTACCGCCTCCAACTACCCGGGATTTGGGCGCGATGCACCGCCTCGCGCAAGAATAAGCGGCGGGCCGAAGTCCCCGTTCTAGTTCAGGCCATCATTTTTGGCACAATCACGCTCGGTCGCTATTTCGGGGGCTGCGGAGATTGCGTGTTCGGCTGCGAGGATTCCGTGGGTGTTCGTCCCTCAGTCGAATCCGCGCCCGGAATCCTGTGCGCGCCGTAATACGCGTAGGCGATCAACCCGATCATCACCACCGCGAAGATCAGCCCCAAGCCCCAGAATGACGAGCTGTGCTCATATTCGCGCCGTCGCGGGTCGGACATGCAATCTCCAGCATGAGAGCCGTACACGCTATCGCAACGCCTGGCGCAGGCTCACGTTCCTTGACCATGGATCGCGGCGCGGACTACGCTTTGCCGTAACGCCGGCCATTTCCCCAAGGCCCGCGAGGGAGGATTCGATGCAAGATCATGCAAGAAGCAACAGAATATGCGCGGTCGCCGGAGCCTTGATCGGCTCGCTCCTCATCACCTCGGCGCTCACGCCGGCACGCGCCGGCGACATGACCTTCGAGCGCGCGCTCAATGCCGCCAAGGAGCCGCAGAACTGGCTGCTGCACCACGGCGATTATCAGGGCCATCGCTTCTCGAGCTTGAACGAGATCAACACCGCGACGGTGAAGAACCTCAAGGTCGCTTTCACGGTTGCGCTGGGCGGTTTCGAGGGTGCAGGCACGCGCTACAAGTTCGGCGATCTCGAGGCCACCCCGATCGTCGAGGACGGCATCATGTATGTGCCGGACGGCTGGGGCACGGTCTATGCCATCGACGTCTCGAACGGAAAGAAGGGGACCTTTCGCTGGAAGTTCGATCCCGGAACCGACAAGGCCTGGGCCGGCGACGTCGCCTGCTGCGGCGTCAACAATCGCGGCGTGGCGCTGTGGCGCGACAAGGTGATCTCGATCTCGCTCGACGGAAGGATGTTCGCCATCAACAAAGCGACCGGCGAGAAAGTTTGGGAGCGCAGAATAGCCGATCCAGCCTTGGGCGAGACCATAACCATGGCGCCGCTCGTCGTGCGCGACCTCGCGATCGTCGGGCCGGCCGGCGGCGAATTCGGCATCCGCGGCTACATCGACGCCACCGATCTCAATACCGGCCAGCAGGCCTGGCGCACCTACACCATCCCGGGCGCCGGCGAGCCCGGCAACGAGACCTGGAAGGACGGCAAGAACCACTGGCAGCATGGCGGCGGCTCGCTGTGGGAAACCGCGACCTATGATCCCGACACCGACACCATCTATCAGGGCACCGGCAACGCAGGGCCGGATTATGACGCCGAGTACCGTCCGGGCGACAATAAATGGGCGGCGAGCGTGCTCGCGGTCAATCCCGCGGACGGCAAGATCAAGTGGGGATTCCAGTATACGCCGAATGATCCGTATGACTTTGACGAGATCTCCGAGCATCCGATCATCAACGCCAAGGTCAACGGCGAGGATCGCAAGCTCGTGGTGCACGCGGCGCGCAACGGCTTCTATTACGTGCTCGATCGCGTCAACGGCGCGTTCGTGGCCGGCAAGCAATATGTCGACGCGCTGAACTGGACGCCGGGCCTCGACCCCAAGACCGGCCGGCCGCTCAACTATGATCCGAGCAAGGACTTGCAGGAATACACGCCGGGCACCCACCCGACGCGCGCGCATCCGACTGGTGAAAGGCTCTGCCCGGCGCAATATGGCGGCAAGAACTGGGAGCCGACCGCCTACAATCCCTCGCTCAATCTTCTCTACATTCCATCTTACGAAGGCTGCAACACGCTGTTCACCATCGAGCAAAAGGACCGCAGCGACCAAGGCGGTCCGGTGAAGCCGCGTGAACGCTTCGCGGGCGGCGGCAATAAGAATCCGAACCGCCTTTATGGAAGCCTCAAGGCGGTCGATCCGGTGACCGGCGAGATCAAGGCGCGGGCACAGCTCGACTATCCCAACCTGAGCGGAGCGCTTGCGACCGCCGGCAATCTCGTCTTCATCGGCGAGCCGGATGGGACTTTCGCAGCCTACGACGCCAGGACCCTGCAGGAGGTCTGGAGCTTCAACGCCGGCACCGGCATCAACGCGCCGGCCGTGACCTACTCGGTCGGCGGCAAGCAGTTCATCGCCGTGCTGGTCGGCTCCAAGCAGCCCAACGCGATCATGCCCAACGCGCCGGAGCTGAAGGATACCTCCACGGCTTCAATGCTGTACGTGTTCTCGCTGTAAGCGCGCCGGCGCTCGGTCCAGAGCGGGACGGCTCCTTCTTCGCGCCGTCCCGCTTCGATTGCCCCTCCCACATGGTCCCCCAGCGCGGAGCTTTTTCAGCAAATCCTAACCGATTGCAGCGACTGCGGGCGTGGGCTCCCGAGATCGTGCGCTAAGCAGCTATTGAATTGCGTGCGTTCTCCGGGATGAAAATTCTTTACAGTTTGCTGCAATTTTACCGTCTGCTGCAATGAGAGGCGAAAAGGCGTGTGGCCCATGTGTTACGCGAGGATGTCCCGCGGAATCTGAATAAGCCGTTCCGGCTGCCTCGGACCGAAATCAGATGCAAGGCACAGAAACATTGCTGGCGGCGAATGTCGGCAGCAGGAAGCCGACCGGATGGCGTCGCCTGTCGCTCGGGACCCGCCTGTTTCTGGTCGTCGTCGCAAGCCTGGCTCCGCTCATTGTCTTTGTTCTGGGCCGGCAGTATTTCGAGTACCGTGACAGGATCACGAAATCCTCCGAAGATTCTTTATCCCTGACGCGGGGCATATCGTTGGCTGTCGCCGGCGAGCTCAAGGCACGCATCGCCGCCCTGCAGGTTCTCGCGCTTTCTCGCCGGCTGAGTGAAGGCGACCTCACCGGCTTCCGTGCGCAGGCCGAGACCGTTATCGCGCAACATTTTCCCGGCTCGTTCATCCTGCTCATCAGGCCGGACGGCCAGCAATTGGTGAATACACGACTGCCACCCGACGCCACGTTGCGCCGCCGGCGGAATCTCGAATGGACCAGGCAGGTCTTCGCGACCGGACAGCCCATGGTGTCGGACGTGTTCGTGGGCGCCGTGAGCGGCGGCCCCTCGGTCGCAATCGACGTGCCGGTCATGAACGCGGACGGGAAGGTCGGCTTGGTGCTGTCGATGAATCCCCGACTCGATGCGTTTGCGTCGGTTATCAACCACGCGGAGATTCCGGCAAGCTGGGTGATGTCGGTCTTCGATCGGCAGGGGGTCAACGTCGCGCGGACTCCGAATCCGGAACGACTTGTCGGCCAGAAGGCCGGGCCGGCGCTCCTGCAGCGCATGATGCTCGAGCGTGAAGGCACCCTGGTGAGCACTTCGCGGGACGCGGTCGAGCTGGTCTCTGCCTTCAGCCACATCGACCCATTCGGTTGGGCGGTCGCCATCGGCGTGCCGCTTTCCGAGCTGACGACACCGACCGTGCAGGCGGCCCTGCGCGATCTGGTCGCCGTGGTCGCGGCGCTGCTGATCGGCCTGACGCTTGCTCTGATGGTGTCGCGACAGATTACCGGACCGATGACGGTGCTGCGCCGCCTTGCCACCGCTGCCGACCGGCGCATCGTGCTCGATCCGCCCGCGACCGGATTGCGAGAGGCCGACGATGTCGCCCAGGCTCTTCGTGTCGCCGAGCAACAACGCAGCCGCAGTGAAGCCGAGGTCCGTGATCGCAGCGTCCAGCTCGAAGCCGTCAACAAGAGCCTGGAAGCCGAGATCATGGTCCGCCGCCAAGCCGAGCAGAGGGCCCAGGCGCAGCTCGAGCGGCTCAGCCTGCTGCAGCAAATCACGCGCGCGATCGGCGAGCGCCAGGACCTCAACAGCATTTTCCAGGTGGCGGTGCGCAGCCTGGAAGACCAGCTCCCGGTCGATTTTGCCTGCATCTGCCTTTATGACAAGGTGGATCAAGCACTGACGGTCGCCCGCGTCGGAATGAAGAGCGGCGCGCTCGCGCTCGGCCTCGCCATGTCCGAGCGAGCCCGCATCGACATCGATGAAAACGGCCTTTCACGCTGCGTACGCGGAAACGTCGTCTATGAACCCGATATCGGTGAGATCGATTACCCGTTTCCGCGTCGGCTCGCACGCGGCGGCCTGCGGTCCCTGGTCGTGGCACCGCTGCAGGTCGAGAGCCAGGTGTTCGGGGTGCTGATCACCGCGCGCATCCAGGCGAGCAGCTTCAGCAGCGGCGAGTGCGAGTTTCTGCGGCAGCTGAGCGAGCACGTCGCGCTTGCCGCGCATCAGGCGCAACTTTATGGCGCGCTGCAGAGCGCCTACGATGATTTGCGGCAGACCCAGCAAGCCATGATGCAGCAGGAACGCCTGCGTGCGCTTGGTCAGATGGCGGGTGGCATCGCCCACGACATCAACAACGCGCTGACGCCGGTCGCATTATACATCGATACTATGCTGCAGGCGGAAGCCGGGCTTCCGGCGGAGGCGCGTGGATACCTGGAGATCGTCCAGCGCGCCGTCGATGACGTGGCGCATACAGTGGCGCGAATGCGGGAATTCTACCGGCAGCGCGAGCCGCAGCTCAACCTCGCGCCGATCGACTTGAACGACCTGATCCCGCAAGTAGCGGACCTGACCCGCGCGCGCTGGAGCGACATGCCGATGCAGCGCGGCATCGTGGTCAGGCTGCGCACCGAGCTCGCGCCTGGCCTCCCCCAGATCATGGGCGTCGAAGCCGAAGTTCGCGAGGCTCTCATCAATCTGATCCTGAACAGCGTCGATGCGCTGCCGAACGGCGGCACGATCGTGATTCGCACGAGCGCCGCGCTCCGCCCGGGCTCCGGCGGAGCTCAGGTCGAGGTGGTGGACGACGGGATCGGCATGGACGAGGAGGCGCGGCGCCGGTGCCTGGAACCGTTCTTCACCACCAAGGGCGAGCGCGGAACCGGCCTCGGCTTGGCCATGGTCTATGGAGTCGTTCAACGACACGGCGGAGAGGTCGATATCGAGAGCGCGCTCGGCAAAGGAACCGTCGTCCGCTTGAGCTTTCCGCCCAGCGCGATGCCCGAAGACAGCGCGGAAGCCCCGGTCGCGCCCGTGGCCCTTTCGCGACGGCTGCGGCTGCTCGTCGTCGATGACGATCCGCTGGTGCTCCGATCGCTGTGCCACATCCTGGAGAACGATGGGCACGTTGTGGTCACCGCGGGCGGCGGCGCGGCGGGAATTGCCGCGTTTCGTGCCGCGCAAGAGCGTGGCGAGGCTTTCGCGGCCGTCATTACCGATCTCGGGATGCCGAACGTCGACGGCCGACGCGTTGCCGCCGCCATAAAGGAGATCTCCCCATCCACGCCCATCATCCTGCTGACCGGCTGGGGCGAGCGGCTGTTGTCCGATGAGGGCGTTCCCCAGCATGTGGATTGCGTGCTCGGCAAGCCGCCGAAGCTGCGCGAGGTCCGCGAGTCATTGGCACGATATTGCGCGCGATCGGCGTGAGAGCCGTTACGCATGGCTCCTTACCCGGGTATGGAGCCCGAGCCACAAATTTCAGCACAATTGCATCGATCCTTCGCGGGCGCCTTAACGCGAGTCTAGCTCTCCGCCGTCCACATTGCCGGGAGGGAAAGGGTGGCATCAGCTTTGCGGAAGAGCACAAATGAAAAGGTCTGTTTGCATCCTCGACGACGATCGGCAGGTAGCCGCCATGTTGGCGCGCATGGCGAGGGCCAGCGGCCTCATGGCGCGAGAGTTCACCGCCGCCGCGCCGTTCCTTGCCGAGGTCACGAACTCAAACCCTGATTTGATCATTCTGGATCTGGCCTTGGGCAGGGTCGACGCCATCGACATCATGAGGCGGCTCGAACGCCTCCCCTACAAAGGACACGTCGTTCTGATCAGCGGTCATTCCGGGGAGATCCTGTCGGATGCCGAGCGGATCGGCGCCCGACGGGGCCTGCGCATGCTGCCCTCGCTGCAAAAGCCATTTCGCATCCATCAATTCAATACGATCCTGAAACTCCTCGACCAGGCGCCTCTTGAAAGCAAAGCAAGACCGTCGCTGCCGGCTCCCGAAGATTCGCTCAAGATCGATTTCAAGGAGGCGCTGGGGAACAGGTGGCTGGAAGTGTGGTACCAGCCCAAGTTCGATCTCAGATCCCTGAGCGTTTGCGGCGCCGAGGCCCTGGTGAGGATGCGGCATCCGGCCCATGGTGTTCTCCGGCCCGCACAATTTCTCCCGCCCCCCGACGATCCACTGCATCTCAGCTTGGCGAAAGCCGTTCTCAAGCGCGTGATGCTCGATTGGCGCGAGTTCGTGCGAGCCGATTTGACCCTGAAGATGGCTGTCAACGTGCCGGTTACGGCCGTGAGCTCAGGGGAATTCGTGCCCTTCGTTCGTGCCGCCTTGCCTCAGGATGAGCGCTTTCCGGGCCTCATTCTCGAGATGACCGAAAGCCAGGCAATCAACAATCCCGACACGGTGCGCGAGCTCGCGACCCAGCTGCGGATCGACAATGTCGCGCTGTCAATCGACGATTTTGGCTCCAACTATGGCTGGCTTTGGCGGCTGACCGAAGCTCCTCTCGGCGAGCTGAAGCTCGACGGAAAGTTCGTGCAAGGCTGCTCGTCCGACAAGCAGAAGCGCAGGCTTTGCCGAACCGTGGTGGAGCTCGGACACGAATTCGGGGCTTGCGTATCCGCCGAGGCCGTCGAGGACGCCGTCGACTTGCATGCGCTGATCGAAATGGGCTGCGACATGGCCCAAGGCTTCCTTTTTGCCGAGCCGATGCCGCCCGATGAGCTCGTGCAGTTCCTGATGTCATCGCCGAGCCGATCAGTCGCCAAGGATGCGGCAGTGCGCGCCGCAAGTCTCGCCTCACTTGCTCTCGCCACCGGTCGCAGCGCGGAGGCCGATGTGGCGACATGAACCCACGTGCGCTCAATTTCGCGTTTCCCGCACAGCGGGGTGCATCCTCCTCCTTCAAGATGAGGAGCCGCCCTTGCGCCTCCACCTGAGCCAATAGCTCGCCAGGCGCTCGATTGCGATCACCACGATCATGGCGGCGATGGCGAGGATGAAGATATATTCCCGGTGCGCCCCGGCATGTCGGGCAAGGAAACCGAACGCCACGCCCGGGAAAACATGCGCCAGCGCCCAGACAATGGCGGAGAGGATATTCGCCAAATAAAATTGGCGCGCCGGCATCTGCACGATGCCGGCGATCAGCGGCACGAAGGCGCGCACCACTGCGGTGAAGCGCGCCAGGAACACGCTCGCTCCGCCATAGCGATCGAAGAAGGCTTGGCTGGTCGCGATGAGGCGCGGGAAGCGGTTGAGCGGCCAGCGCTCGAGAATCTGCCGGTGGCAGGAGAGCCCGAGCCAGAACGCCGCACCATCGCCCATGATTGCGCCGAGCGTCGCAGCGGTGATCAAGACCCAGGCGCTCATCTGCGCATCAAGCGCGAGCGCGCTCACCGCGACCACAAGCGTAGAGCCAGGAACCACCGTGCCGATGACCGGTATCGCCTCCGAGAAGGCAAGCAGGAACACCGCCCAGGCCGCATAGTCCGGATGCAGGGCAATTAGATCGGTCACCTCGGAGAGAAAGGAATGCATTCAAACGCCGTAAAGGTGAGTGCGCGCTGCTTTGTTTACCTTCCCCTGCAAGGTGGAGATCGACCCATGGCGTTTCAAAAGACGCCCGTGAACGCGCTTATGCAGCAGGTCGGATGGGGGGTCATGCAACAAAACCCAAGTCTTGGGGCGAACCCCCACCTCCTTCGGCGCCACCCTCCCCCTTTAGAAGGAGGGGCGAGGCAAGCTGGTTTCAATTTATCCAGATTAAGACCGCAGAGCTAATCCGCCCGGGCGCCGGAGAATATCACCACCTTGGCCCATTTCTCGGTTTCTGCGGCGATGAGCGCGCCGAATTCCTCAGGCGTCCCGGGAAGCACGCTGCCGCCGAGATCGGCGAGCCGCGCCTTGAGGTTCTGATCGGCGAGACCCGCATTCACCACGGCGTTGAGCTTGTTGATGATCTCCTTGGGCGTGCCCTTGGGGGCACCGAGGCCGAACCAGGCGCTCGCCTCGTAGCCCGGCACAGTCTCGGCCACCGTCGGCACGCCCGGCAAAGCCTCGGAAGGCATGGCGGTGGTGACCGCGAGCGGGCGCAGCTTGCCTGCCTTCAGGTACTGGATCGAGGACGGCATGTTGTCGAACATGACCTGCACCTGCCCACCCATCAGGTCGGTCAGCGCCGGCGCCGAGCCGCGATATGGCACATGCACCATGACGACATGCGCCATCATCTTGAACAGCTCGCCCGAAACGTGGATCGAGGTCCCGTTGCCGGAGGACGCCATGTTGACCTTGCCGGGATTTGCCTTTGCGTAGGCGATGAACTCAGACACGGTTTTTGCCGGCACCGCGGGGTTCACCTCCATGACGTTGGGGACCCGGATGATGCCGGCGACCGGAGCGATGTCGCTGATGAAGCTGAAGGGAAGGTTCTTATAGAGCGTGGCGTTGATCGCATTGGCCGGATTGACCAGCAGCAGCGTGTAGCCGTCCGCAGGGGCGTTCACCACCGCCTCGGTGCCGATATTGTTGCCAGCGCCCGAGCGGTTGTCGATCACGAACTGCTGTCCCAGCCGCTCGGCGAGATATTGCCCGGTCAGCCGCGCCAAAATGTCGGTCGTGCCGCCGGCCGGATAGCCGACAATAATGTGCACGGGACGCGTGGGATAGTCGAGCGCAGCTGCCGGACCAAATCCGGTGCAAACAAGTGCCCAGCGGAGCACCCAAGATTGCATAGATTTCATTGGCGTTCCTCCGGGCGCGGACGCTAAAGGGTACGCGGCCGTCTTAGGCGGGCACAAGGCCAGATTTCTGCTGCTTATGCCGCAGCGGACGAGATCGGCACGGCCGTAAAGAAGCCGGATTTGCTCCCCTTGCCTTTGCGCCGAATGATCTAGACGATGCCTTGTCCCTGCCTGATCCGGCAATGGGACCCGGTCAGCACCGAGGGACAAAAGCCATGAGACAACAACCATGCGAGCATTGAGCTTCGGCGTTGCGGCGGTTGGCCTTCTTGCCTTGGTGCTGGGGGTCGAATCCGGCGACTACTGGGAGGTCGGCCTCGGCATTGCCGCGCTCATCTGCGCGGCCACCACATTTCTTTCGGCAGACATTTCCAGCTATCTCAAAGTGTTTGCCGGGATCTTCTCGATCGAGACCGTCGTCGTCGGTCTTGTGACCATCGCCGTCAAGGCTGGGGTCTGGCCGGCGGCGCTTGCCGCCTTTCAACCGCCCGAAGCGTCTCTCGAGCCGTTTTCGATCACAGTCGCGGTTTTCTCCATACTGATCTATCTGATCTCGCATCTCGGGGTGGTTCGGCAGATCACGCGCATTGCCGATCTCTACTACCAGACGACCGAGCGTGGCCGGGCCCGCATCTGGCCACTCCCTCCCTATGAGGCGGTGGAGCGCCGCATCGCGGTAGCCATGGTGGTGTTCCTGGTGCTGCTCAATCAGGCCCAGGTCGGCATTTCGGTCAAGCTCAGCTTCTTTGGCCGCGACTGGTTCAATGCCATCCAGAATAAGGATGAGGCTGCGTTTTGGAACTTGTTGTTGTTCGTATTCACGCCTTGGGCGATCGTCTTCATCACCAGTGGTGTGATAGAATTCGTCGTTCAATCCATGCTGGTGATTCGCTGGCGGCGATGGCTCACCGATCATTTCGTCACTAATTGGCTTGGCGGCCACGCCCATTATCGTATGTCGCTGGTGGGCTCGCAGACCGACAATCCTGACCAGCGCATCTCCGAGGACATCAACCGCTTCATCGACGGCGGCACCGACAGCTTCGGCGGCGTCGGCGGCTACGGCATCTACTCCTACTCGATCGCGTTGATCTCGACCTTGTCCTCGCTGACGGCCTTCGTGGTCATCCTGTGGGTCATCTCGGAGAATTTCACGCTGCCCGGAACCGACATCCGCGTACCAGGATTTCTGTTCTGGGTCGCATTGGTCTATGCAACAATTGGAACTTTGGTCACGCACTGGATCGGCCGGCCACTGATCCGGCTGTTCTTCGACAAGCAGCGGGTCGAGGCGAATTTCCGCTTCTCGCTGGCACGCCTGCGCGAATACTCAGAGCAGGTGGCGCTTCTGTCCGGCGAGCGCACTGAGCAAACCGTCTTGAGGGGGCGGTTCGGCTCGATCATCCGCAACTTTCTGGACCTTGTCCGGGTGCGCAAATGGCTGACGGCGTTCATCAGCTTCTATGGTCAGATCTCGCCTTACATTCCTTACATCGTGGCGGCCCCGTTCTATTTCGCGGGCAAGATTCAGCTCGGAGTGATGACGCAGACAGCCAGCGCCTTTGGACGTGTGGACAGCTCGCTCAATTTCTTCGTCAACTATTACTCCTCGCTCGCCACATTCAAGGCGGTGGTCAACCGCTTGACTTCGTTTACCGAAGCGATCGAGCGCGCCAAGGGAATGGCCGCTGCCGGTCCGATACGGCTGCCGGCACGCGCCGGTGCGCCCTCCGTTGCGTTGGAAGGTATCGGAATCGCCTTGCCGGACGGCCGGCGCATCGTCGAAGCGGAAGGCTTGTCATACGCTGCCGGCGAGACCGCGCTGCTTGCCGGTCCTTCGGGCTCCGGCAAGTCGACGCTGTTCCGCGCCATCTCCGGCATCTGGCCATTCGGCGAGGGACGCATCCACGTACCCGACGGCGCCGAGGTAATGGTGGTGCCGCAGAAGCCCTATATCCCGATGGGCACACTGCGCGCCGCCATCTCCTATCCGGGCGGTCCCGACACCTATGCGGACGTGGACATCCGTCGCGCGCTTGACGACGCGCACATCGGCTTCCTCGCCGACCAACTCGATCGCGAGGAAATCTGGTCGCAGCGCCTGTCCGGCGGCGAGCAACAGCGCGTCGCTATCGCACGCGCCCTGCTCAAGAAGCCGGATTGGCTGTTCCTGGATGAATCGACCTCGGCGGTGGACGAGAAGCTCGAGGCCGAGCTTTACAGGATGCTCAAACAGCGCTTGCCGAGGACCACGATCGTGTCGATCGGCCATCGTTCGACGCTGACCGCCTTCCATGCGCGCCAGCTGCACATGGCCGAAGGCGTCGGCGGAAAGTTCACCCCGCGTGATGCCAAGGTCGAGGCCGCGGAATAAGCTTGTGTTTCTTTCACGCATGTTCCGAAAAACTGGATTCCGGTTTTCCGACGAGGACATGCGCCAGAGGGGAGAGGGGCGACCATGCTGACACGACGCGGTTTCACCGGCTTTGCGACCTGCGCGATATGCGCGGTTACCGACTTCATTGCCAGCGGGGCATCGGCGCAAAATGCGCCGCCTGCAAACGGCGGGATCACCCGAAAGATCAAATCGCAGATGGATGGGCCGGCAGCCGGATATGTGACGATCAACATGGAGGTGGGGATCGAGGCGGGAGCCGTCATTCCCCGCCACACCCATCCGGGCATCGAGTCCGGCTACGTGGTCGAAGGCTCTCTTGAGCTGCCCATCGACGGCCAGCCGACCTTGATGTTGAAAGCAGGTGACGGCTTCCAAGTGCCGACCGCCGTGCCGCATGCGGGCGGCAAAGCCAGCGACAAGAAGACCACGCTTGCGCTGACCTATGTGGTGGAAAAGGACAAACCGCTGGCTTCGCCCGCGTGATCTTCAGAGCCGGGCCCGCACGCGGACCTCATCCTGAGGAGCCCCCTCCCTATCCTCCCCCGCTTGCCGGGGAGGATAAGGGAGGGGGCGTCTCGAAGGATGGATGCAGGCTTGAGCCTCTGGCCATGGTTCGAGACGCGCAGGCCAAACGGCCTGCGCTCCTCACCATGAGCCCCCAGCTCCGAAACCGGCGCTGCACACGGACCATGAACACGGTATCGTGGCTGCGGGGTTCCGCCGGGAGCAGTATGGCCGCCTAATCCTCTGGTGCACTTGGTTGCCCGGCCATGAGG